>Ga0209039_10002855_pt1 | contig 14117 bp, 12 predicted proteins | sample BogFormECP12_OM1_FD_188238 | JGI IMG/M metagenome (GOLD analysis project Ga0209039, IMG submission 188238) | Bog forest soil microbial communities from Calvert Island, British Columbia, Canada - ECP12_OM1 (SPAdes) (version 2) | ecosystem: Environmental > Aquatic > Freshwater > Wetlands > Bog ...
TTCGACGGTAATGCCGATCCCGCCCCGCACGTGGAAGATGCCCGTCACCTTGCACCAGTGGGGCTCAAGAACTTTGACCAGGTCGTCCAAGATCGTATTGACGACATGCTCATGAAAAGCGCCTTCGTTCCGGTAGGACCAGAGATACAGCTTGAAGGATTTCGACTCGACTACCGTCCGATCCGGTACATAATCGACGCGGATCGTCGCGAAGTCGGGCTGCCCGGTCTTCGGGCAAAGGCAGGTGAATTCATCCGTCTCGAGGGTAACTCGATAAAACCGGCCTGGGGTGTGGTTCGGAAAAGCTTCAAGTTTCTTACTCGGCCTTGCTTTTCCACCCAGGAGGGTCAAATTTTCTAAATCGGATTTCCGCGTCGCCATGGCCATTCACTCCTTCTGGTTAGTCTCAGCCGGCATAGCGGAACCTGCCCTGGTCCCCAGTCCCGGCATAGGGTTGTATTTCAAAGGGATCGATGCCTCAAAAAGCATCCACCTTTCTTTTTTCCACCAACCGGCAAAACGAGCACAATCCAGGTGCCGAGGTCGGCTGACCGCACTTCGGGCAGGCATGCAGTTCCTGGCGGATTGCCTCTGGTCCAGAAAAGAGCCCGGACCGCCGCGCCTCGAGGAAGGACAGGTAAAACGTCAGCTTGGCCCCCGGATGGTCATGTTCCATTCGATTGAGGAGTTCTTTGTGGTAGATCGAGGTCGCCCCTTCGGCAAATGGGCATTCCTCGTAGATGTATTCAATCCCGCGCAACAGGGCATAGGCCAGCATCTCGCGTTCATAGATGCGACAGAGCGGCTTGACCTTGCGGGCCAACCCGGGTGCGCCCGGCAGCACCGGGCCCTGGCGGAGCAGGTATTCGACCGACCAGGTCAGCGTATTGCCGAAGAGGACGGCCGCTTCATCGTCAAGATTATGCCCGGTGGCGAGGACATCGTAGCCGACATCCCTGGCCATCCGGTTCAACTCATGGCGCTTGACCAGGCCGCACACCGAACAGGGTTTTCCCCGGCCGCGCAGGCTGGTCCGGGCGAGCTCGGGGATCGTCGCCCCGGTTTCCTGCTGGATATTGACGACATGCAGTTTCAAGCCGCGTTCCGCGGCGAATTTTTCGGTCAGGCGCTGAGACTCGTTCGAATATTGGAGACCCTCATCGATTCCCAGGCACAGATACAACCCATCCGCCTGGTAGCCAAGGCGGGTCAGGATATCCCAGAGCGAGAGCGAATCCTTGCCGCCAGAAACTGCCACGAGGATTTTTTCTTCGCGGGTGAACATGCTGTACTTGGCAATAAAGCGCTCCACCTGGGTCGGGATCCACTCCAGGTAATGCTCCTTGCACAACGCCAGCTTGTGCTGGCGCATATTGACCACCGCCTTTTGACCACACATCCGGCATTTCATTCATCCTCCGGAAATCGCCGCGATCAGCTTGATCTCATCGCCATCCTGCAGGATCTCGTCCTCCCCCATCACCTCCCCGTTGCGGGTGGCGATCACCGATTCGACCAGGACATCGATTTTTTGAAGGGCCGCGAGCAGGGTCATCCCCGGGCGGACCTCATATTCTTTTTTGCGCAGGATTATTTTTACCATCGCTAAACCCTATGGGGAATAGATTCTACCTTGACAGCGGAGGCATGTCAAATTCACCGCCCTCCGGGATCGCGGTCATTCTGCTTTAAGCGAACTGGAGATAATGCTCCGTAGCCCGGTCCGTGGCCGCATACTCCCCCCGATAATGCGGCGGCATCAACGCGGCGATCTGATACATGATCTCATCCACCATCGCCTGCCGCACCCCGCGCGTCATTTTATTCCCGTGATCGTCGATGTGGAAAACCCTGCCCACCCGGACGTGGAACACGGTTCTTTTCAGGTGCTTGAGGTTGGCGCCGAACTCCTCTGCACCCCAGTGAGCCACCGGCAGGATGGGGGCGCCGGAGCGCATGGCGATCGGCACCACCCCCGGCCGTGCCCTCAACAGCCGTCCATCATGCGAACGGGTCCCCTCCGGAGCAACCACCAGGATGTTACCCTCCGCCAGGACCGTCAGAGCAGAGCGGATCGCCTCCAGGTTCACTTCACCGCGGCGGACGGGGATGGCCTTCCACAAATCGAACAGCCAACCCATGAATGGGTCGTCCCACGTCTCGATCTTTGCGACCGCGATGATCCGTCGCGCCTGCAGGTGGGAGTGCAGCAGCGGAACTTCCAGGGAACCGATATGGTTCGCCACCACGATCAAGGGTCCGTTCAAAGGAACCTGGGACAGGGGTGCGCGCTCTACCTCGCACACGATATCCGTACCGACCCGTATCAATCCGGAAACGAACCCCTGCAATCTGCTCACGCCTCAGGCTTCTGGGTGATGAACTCAATCTGACCAGGAAGCAATTCAATGGTCAGGTCCTTCCCCTGAGTGCAGACCGTTTCTCCGTCGCAGTGGACCGGCAACGTGCCCTGAACCGCGCTCACGGACACCTTGCGTGCCTGGGCCATCTTGACCTCTTTTTGCGTAGCCTGGGTCCCTTTCATGAAATACGGGATCAGGGCAAAAATACGCGGCCGGCTGGCATTCGCGGCAATGCATAGATCAAACCAGCTATCGGCCGGGTCTCCATCCGGGGCGAAGAAGAAGCCGCCACCCATCCGGCGGCCGTTCATGATCGAGATCATCAGGGAAGGTTGGGTCACTTCCTGGTCGTCGTAGACGAGGTGTACGGTTGGAGCTTTGTAATATATGAAGATGGTCTCAATGGCCGCGATCAGGTACACCAGGAGGCCGCGCAACCAGCGGATCTTGGCGGCGACAAAGCCGGTTTCCGCATCGAAGCCGATCCCGACCCCGTTTCCAAAATAACGGCCCGCAGGATAATCCCCGCCTTTGATCAGGCCGACATCCATCCTGTGGCGGTAATTCTCGGCGATGATCCGGCAGCCTACCTCGATCCCGTTCGGGATACCCATTCCATACGCAAAATCGTTGCCCGTGCCGACCGCGATCTGGGCCATGGCGGTTCGATCGAAGCCCGCCTGCTTGGCACGCATCAACCCATTCAGGACTTCATTCGCCGTACCATCCCCGCTGGCAATGACCACCACTTCGGTCCCTGCCCGCGCAGCCCCTTCCGCCAGATCCGCGGCATGCCAGGCACGCTCGGTCAGCACCAGCTCATAATCGAGGTGGTACTTTCTTAACTCCGCCTCAATCAGCGGGAGGGACTTACCGGCAAACCCCCGGCCTGAAGTCGGGTTGACAATGACATAGTAACGGGACATTCGGCATCTCCAATGGTATACGAGTTAATCTTCATTTTAACCGAGAACACCAGGAAAACCGCAACGTTTCTGATAAAATAGCCTCGAGTTATGTTGATCCTGTTTCCTGTGTTCTTATTGCTTTTGACCGCCTTAAGCCTGCTGGTGTTGCGCTTCACCCAGCCCGATTTTAAATATCCATGGATGGTCGCTGCCGGAGGCTCGCTAGCCGCCCTTCTTTCGGTTTTCCTTTGGCGGCTGCACTTCCCGCTCACCTTCTCCCTGCCTTCCTGGCAGCCGGCGAACCTCTTCCCAAGCTCCCCCACCTGGCTGGCGGATGACATCTCGTGGCCTTATGCCCTGGCCCTGGCCGCCTTGGCGGTCACAGGGGTCTGGACCGCCGTCGTCCGGGCGGAGAGCAATTCGGCGACCTGGGCAGGGACCTTCCTGGTCACCGCCATGGGCATCCTGGCGGTAACCGCCGGGAATCCCTTGACCCTGATCCTAGCCTGGACGGCGATGGACCTGACCGAGCTGCTCAGCATGCTGCGCTCGACGGAAGGGGAAAATCAGAGCGAGAATGTGGTCATCGCTTTTGCAGTCCGACTGGCCGGAACCGGCCTGGTCATTTGGGCCAGCACGGTCAGTTCTTCCCTGGGCACGCCCATGGATTTCCGAGCAGTCCCTACCCGGGCGGGCATTTACCTCCTGCTCGCGGCTGGTTTGCGCCTGGGGGTCCTGCCCCTGCATCTGCCATACCGCCAGGAGAATGTTCTGCGGCGCAGTTTTGGGACGAGCCTGCGCCTTGTCTCAGCCGCCGGCAGTCTGGCCTTGTTATCTCGCATTCCCTCCGGCGCGTTGAATAATCCCCTGCTCCCATTCCTGCTCATTCTGGTCGCCCTCCCGGCCCTGTACGCGGGGTGGATGTGGCTGCGCGCCTCCGATGAACTGATCGGCCGTCCTTTCTGGATCATGGGGATGGCTTCCCTGGCCGTGGCTGCCTGTTTGCGTGCCGATCCGGCGGGAAGCACGGCCTGGGGGGTGGCATTGATCCTGGACGGGGGGTTATTGTTCTTATTTTCCGCCAGGCAGCGAAGCCTGCTGATCCTGCCCCTGCTCGCCATCTGGGGGTTGTCGGCACTCCCCTTCTCACCGACCGCCAGCGGTTGGCGGACCGAGAACCAGTCCTCGGTCCTGTTCCTCATCCCGTATCTTCCCGCTCAGGGGCTTCTGATCGCCGGCTATTTCCGCCATGCCCTCCACCGGGGTGAGACGAGTTTCGAGTCCCAAGCCCGCTGGGCAAAGGTCATCTATCCCAGCGGTCTATTCCTACCGGCCGGCATCCAGATTCTCCTCGGGTTTTGGGGATGGAGCGGCGCCCGCACGACCGGTTTGTGGTGGGCCGCACTCACCAGCCTCATCCTGGCTGGCGGATTCACAGCCCTGGCCCTGATGCTCCTCAATCGCCTGGTTCCCGCGGCGGGTCCAGCCCGCTGGACGGAGATATTTCGCCTGGGCTGGTTTTACCGAATCGTTCAAAGTTTATATCTGTTTTTGGAACGGATTGTCCATGCGCTCACCTCTACCCTGGAAGGCGATGGCGGCATTCTTTGGTCGCTCTTGATCCTGGTGTTGATCCTCTCCCTCATCTCCACCCTCCGCTGATAAACCCATGGTCCTCGCCCTGAACGTTTTTGCTCTCCTGCTGGCCATCATCACCACGACCGGGTTGTTGCTTTACCGGGACTGGCGCTACAGCCTGGGGTTCCTCGCCGCCCAGTACCTGGTGGTCTTTTGGCTCTGCCAGGCACATTGGCCGATCTCCATGGCCGCGGTCAAACTGGTCACCGGTTGGATGGTATGTGCGGCCTTGGGCATCACCCAGCTCAGTAACTCCTCCCCGACGGAAGCCGAGGAGAATAGCTGGCCCCAGGGACGCCTCTTCCGTTTGTTCTCGGCCGGTCTGGCCCTGGTGGTCACCTTCGCCCTTTCAAACAGTGCTTCATCCTGGTTAGGGCTCAGCGTGCCGGCCGCGTGGGCGGGCTTGATTTTGATCGGGATGGGTTTGCTCCACTTGGGCATCACCGCACAACCCTTCCGGGTCATCCTCGGTCTCCTGACCGTCCTGTCCGGATTCGAAATCCTGTACGCGGCGGTGGAGGGGTCCGTGCTGGTCGCCGCCCTCCTGGCCGCGGTCAACCTGGGCCTGGCCCTCGTCGGCGCATACTTCCTGTATGCCAACCCCCTCGAGGAACCCTGATGAGTGCCCCGTTTCTATGGATCCTCCTCCCGATCGTATTTTCCGGAATCCTCTGGCTTCCGCGCAATCAGCGGGTGGTCGTATTGCTCGGATGCACCTTTGTTTTTTTCCTGACCCTCGCCGCCTGGCTGCTGCCGATTGAGGCCGCCCTTCAAATCGGCTCATTTTCGTTCAAGCTGGGCTCCTCGATCGATATCCTGGGACGATACCTGATCCTGACCTCACCTGACCGTCCATTCCTCGCCCTGGTATACGGGTCGGAATTTTTATGGTTTATCGCATTGGCCGGTTCGAATTTGAGTCGTCGCCTCATTCCTCTTGGATTGGTCATCACCGCCTTGCTGGTCGCCTCAGTGGCAGTCGAGCCGTACCTCTACGCTGCCCTGCCCATCCAAATGGCCGTCCTGCTCTCCATCCCCTTCCTGGCGCCAATCGGGACGAGGCCCGGCAGGGGGATCATGCGTTTCTTGATTTTTCAAACCCTGGCCGTTCCGTTGATCCTGTTCTCGGGCTGGTTGCTGACCGGGATCGAGGCCAATTCCGGGAACCTGGTGCTCATCCTTCAGGCCAGCATCCTGCTGGGGTTGGGGTTTATCTTTCTGCTGGCCATCTTCCCATTCCACAGCTGGATCCCTCTGCTGACCGAGGAAACCTCACCGCTCACCGTCGGTTTTATCCTGTGGATCTTCCCTACCGCCGCCATGTTCTTCGGCCTCGGGTTAATAGACCGCTATACCTGGCTGCGCGATTTGGCCAATTTGCCGATGATCCTGACCGGTGCCGGGGTACTGATGGTCGTCAGCGGAGGCCTGCTGGCAGCTTTCCAGCGCCACCTGGGCCGGATCATGGGCTACGCCGTCATTGTGGAAACCGGTTACTCGCTCCTGGCCATCGGATTGGGCGGGCAAACCGGATTGAACTTATTCTATTTCCTGCTGGTGCCGCGCCTTCTCAGCCTGATCACATGGTCTTTCGCATTAGGGATCCTCAAAGAAAATGCCCCCAGCTTGACCATGCAGGGTATCCAGGGCCGAGGACGGACCTTTCCTTTTGCGGCCGTCGGGGTGATCCTGGCCAATCTGTCCCTGGCCAGCCTGCCCCTGCTGGCCGGTTTCCCCGGCCACCAGGCACTGTGGGAGGGCCTTGCCCGGCAATCCCTGAACCGTGCCTTCTGGATCCTGCTGGGCAGCCTGGGGCTTTTTATAGGGGCTATACGCACCCTGGTGGCATTTTCCGAGGTCCAGGAAGGGACCCCTTGGACGGCCGGCGAGAACTGGTTCCAGCGCCTCTTGATGAGCCTGGCCTGGGCCGCGTTGGGCATCTTTGGATTGTTCCCGCAATGGGCACAGCTGCTCTGGACAAAACTACCGGCCATGTTCGAACATTTCCTGCAGTGAGCTACCCCGCCGCCCGGGCAGTGGGATTCCTATTTCAAATAGCTTTAACTGAAACCAGGTCTCAGCTGCTCTCCATAGGTTTGTTTGGGTGGCTCCTACCCGCCAGTAGTTTGACGACCCAAGCATTCCCGGTTGACAGGCCGATCCCACGAACCATCTGCTTGTTACCGTACCGGGCCCAAAACAGCACATTTGTACTGTTTTAGACAGAGGATATCCCCCGGCCTGAAGGTCGCGGTTTTACGGCGCACTCGTGATCATCCTGAAATCCCGCATGCTATAATGGGTCGGATGTCTTTTCAGGGCACCCGCTGGCTTCGATCGAAGGTGCCACCCGCCGGAGGCTAGAACGATGGAATTTGAACAGATCATCAAACGCCTGGATTGGTTGGACAAAGAACAACGCAAGCAAAAAGAAGCCCAGAGTTCTTTGGAAGATCACTTCGGTTCGATCGAGGGGGAGCTCAAAGCGATTAATAAGAAAATCAAACAGCTTGCGGACGAGATTTCCAATCTCTCTGCGACCCCCGCGCGGGTCGAACAGTTCGAGGCTGCGCTTGCCCAGCAAAGGACCGATTTGACCAAGTCCATTGATGAGGTCGAAGAGCGGCACAAGGAGAATCACCAGGAGATCGACAAGCGGTATCAGATGCAGATCGATGGGATCAACAAATCCATCAGCGACCTGCGCAAGGTCAAGGAGACCATCGCCGAGATCAAACGCGAGGTGAAAACGCACGCCACGGAAGAGACCCGCAGGGACCATCAGATGGTCGAGTGGGAAGCGCGCATGAAGGCGACGGTCAAGGCCAGCGAGGAGGCCCAGCAAGGGATGCGTGCCGCCGAGGATACGCTCCAGCAGAACAGCAAACGGTTGACCGACCTGCAGGGGGAAATCAGCGCAGCCCGCAAACGCATGGAAGAGACCCGGGAAAAGAATGAACTATTTAATGATAACATCCGCCGGATTGAGACACGCCTGAACGAAATCATGTCCAGCGAGGCCGAACGGCGCCAGGCACAGACCAACTTTATTGAAACCCAAACACGCCTTCAAATCGAGCGCGACCGGATCTGGAAGGATTGGCAGGAACGTTTCGAATCCTTCCACGATCAGACCGAAGCGATGAATGGGCAGATGACCGAGTGGGACCTGGCCCAGCGTGCGGTCAAACGCGCCCAGGAAACGTACGAAGAAATCGTCCAGAAGTTCGACCGCCGCATCAATGAGATCACCGAGATGCAGCGTTTGGCTGAAGATCGCTTCCGCCAGGAGTGGGTGACCTTCAAATCCGACGACCAGAAACGCTGGACCAGCTATACGCTATCCCAGGAAGAAGTGCATAAAGACGACCGCTCCGGCCAGGCGAAGCTCGAGGAGCGCCTGACGGCCCTGGATGATCTGACCCAGACACAGCAGGATGTTCTCCAACAGACCAAGGAAGCCAATGAACAGCTCTTCCAGGGCCTGCTGGCTCAGATCCACGAATTGCTTTCTGCTTATGAGCGGATCATGGGCACGGAGAAATGATCCAGCCGATCTGAGGTCCTATGTATGTGATCGGGACTGCGGGCCACGTTGACCACGGAAAATCCACGCTCATCACCGCGCTGACCGGCATCAATCCAGATCGCCTGAAAGAAGAACAAGAGCGCGAGATGACCATCGACCTCGGCTTCGCCTGGCTGACCCTGCCAGACGGGGAGCAGGTGGGCATTGTCGATGTTCCTGGGCACCGAGATTTTATTGAGAACATGCTGGCCGGGGTCGGGGGGATCGATGCGGTGCTGCTGGTGGTTGCAGCCGATGAAGGGGTCATGCCGCAAACCAGTGAACATCTGGCTATTCTCGACCTCCTTCAGATCCCCGCTGGCCTGGTCGTCCTGACCAAGATCGACCTGATTGATGATCCTTCCTGGCTGGATCTGGTCGAAGGGGACATTCACACCCTCCTGCGCGGGACCGTCCTGCAAGAAGCGCCATTCGTCCGGGTCTCCGCGCGCACTCGGGAGGGACTCCCTGAACTCCTCTCTGCCTTGGGTGCCCTGCTGCAAAACCGGCCGCCCCGACCGGACCTCGGCCGGCCGCGCCTGCCGGTGGATCGGGTATTCTCGATGGCCGGTTTTGGCACCGTGGTCACCGGAACCCTGCTGGACGGCAGACTCGCTGTCGGCGATGAAGTCGAAATCCTGCCCTCCGGCCGGAAAGGGCGTATTCGCGGGCTGCAGACCCATAAAGAGAGGGAGGAAACCGCCGTTCCCGGCTCCCGAACCGCGGTCAACCTGTCCGGGATCAATCTGCAGGATATCCGCCGCGGTGAAGTGGTCACCCGCCCCGGACAGTACACACCCTCCCGGCGGATCGATGTGCGCTTCCACCTGTTGCCCAACGCTTCCGGCTCCCTGCGTCATGCCCAGGAGGCCAAACTCTTCCTGGGAACGTCCGAGACCGTTGCCATGGTCCGTCTTCTCGGCAGCGATGTGCTCGAACCAGGCCAGGAGGGCTGGTTGCAGCTTGAATTAGAACAGCCGGTGCTGGCATTGCGGGGCGATCACTTTATCCTGCGCCGGCCCTCGCCCAGTGAGACCCTCGGTGGAGGCCTGGTCGTGGATCCTCAGCCGAAAGCACGGGTCAGGCGATTCGACCAGGCGGTGATCCAACGCCTGGAATCGTTGCTGCAGGGTTCTCCCACCGAAGTATTGCTCCAGGCCGGTCTCACCCTCGGTCCCAGCGCATTGAAGCAGGTCGTCCAGCGCAGCCGGCTGGATCCCCAGGCAGCCCAGGCTGCCATCGATGAGGCCATCTCTTCCGGGCAATTGATCGCCCTCGAGGAGGGACCCTTGACCCCCACTGCCGATCTGCTCGTTCTCGCCCAGCAAAGCTGGGCGCAGCTGACCGGCCAGGTCAGCCGGATCCTGGATGCATACCAGCAGGAGTTTCCCCTGCGGCGAGGCATACCGCGCGAAGAATTGAAAAGCCGTTTGAAGCTGTCTGCGCTGGTTTTCCACGCCGTGCTCAAGAGATGGATCCGTGAGGGAATGCTCGTCGAACACGCTACCCTGGTGGCGACTCCAGGACACACCCTCCACTTTAATGAAGAGCAGTCCGCAGCCATTCAAAGACTGCTGGACAAATTTGCCAAGGCCCCCTATGCTCCACCGGCGGTCAAGGAATGCCAGGCTGAGGTCGGCGAGGAAGTCTTCAAGGCACTGATCGAAGCGGAGGAACTGATGCCTGTCTCCGCAGAGGTCGTTTTCCGGAAGGCCGATTACTTGAAGATGGTCGAACAAGTCCGGGCGACGATCCTGCAACGCGGTCAGATCACCCTGGCGGAAACGCGGGACCTGTTCCAGACCAGCCGGCGTTACATCCAGGCCTTCCTGGAACACCTGGATGCCAGCGGGATCACGGTCCGTCAGGGCGATTTCCACAAATTGAAATAGCTGCAACAGATATTTCTGGACCCCCTATTTTCGAAAGCCCTGTCCGGGAATCTATACAACCCTTCAACCCACCCCGGTTTTTCTCCATGCAGCCAACCGTAGAAAGGATAAATGATGTGCGGACGATTCGCCCTTACCGTTGACCCGGCTGACCTCCAGGAAGCCTTTCCCGAGTATGTCTTCCCGGCGGTATATGCGCCGCGCTATAACATCGCCCCGACCCAGCCGATCCTGGCGCTGCCGAACGACGGGACCCATCAGGCAGCTTTTTTCGTCTGGGGGTTGATCCCTTCCTGGGCCAAGGATCCGAGCATCGGCAGCCGTTTGATCAATGCCCGCGCCGAAACCCTGGGGGAAAAACCCTCCTTCCGCTCCGCCTACCGTTACCACCGCTGCCTGATCTTCGCCGATGGATTCTTCGAATGGCAGGCCCAACCCGCCTCAAAAGCCAAAACCCCCCACTTTATCCGGTTGAAGTCCGGAAAGCCGTTCGCCTTTGCCGGGCTGTGGGAGCACTGGACCGCCCCGGATGGCTCCGAAGTGAAATCTGCGACGATCATCACGACCACACCCAACGAGCTGATGGCCAGGCTGCATAACCGCATGCCAGTCATCCTGGAAAACGATGCCTACACGCAATGGCTGGATCCCGACCCCCGGCCGGCGGCCGAACTGCAAAAATGGCTCATCCCCTTCCCGGCGGAAAAGATGGCCGCCCACCCGGTCTCGACCCTGGTCAACCGACCGGAAAATGACCGGCCGGATATCGTTCTGCCGGTCTGAAGCTGCTTTCCGCGGGACCCTTCATCGGTCGTTCATCCTTTGCTTGACGGCACTAACTGGGCGTGATATGATGCCCGGCATGGATACAGGGCCTCTTCCAGGTATTCCTCAAGAAAGCGAGGGGGCACAGGGGGAGAATACCAGGCAACAACCCGGCTTGCTGGCACGATGGATGGACCGCCTCGCCCACCTCGGGCTGGGCGAGATGTCGCTGCGCATCGGGACCAATGTGCTGGCGCTGGTGCTGATTCTGGCCGTGGTCTGGTTGATGCAGACTGTCTATCGCGGGGCCAGCCTCGGCGGCAGTCAGGCCGTGCTGGCCGCCTCAGCGCCTACCTCCACCCCGGGTGTCCCTCTGCCGGTGCTGGCCCAGGTGGCCGCCCCGGTTTTAGACGGGATCCCGCGGTTGACCGTGTTCCACACGATCATCCCCAGCCGGCCCCGCCAGGATGTCACCCAGTATACCGTCCAGACCGGCGACTCGATGTTCAGCATCGCCAGCAAGTTCAACCTGGACCCCAAAACGATCCTGTGGGGAAATTACGATACGCTGAAAGACGATGTGGAACTGCTCATGCCCGGCCAGAAATTGAATATCTTGCCGGTGGATGGCACCTACTACCAGTGGACGGGGACCGAATCCCTGTCGGCCGTCGCCGCGTATTTCGGCGTGGACCCCCAGGTCATCATCGACAGCCCGGCCAACCACCTCGACCTGTCCACGATCGGGGACCTCAGTCACCCCAATATCCCGGTCAATACCATGCTGGTCATTCCAGGCGGCTCGCGCCCGTTCACCAGCTGGCAAGCTCCGGTCGGAATCACCCGCACGACCCCGGCCAGCACGAACGTCTGGGGGCCGGGCGCCTGCGGAGTGGTTAACGGAGGCGCGGTCGGTTTTGGCACGTTCATCTGGCCGACCCCCCAGCACTGGATCTCCGGAACGGACTATCACCCCGAGCTGGGCCACCCCGCCATCGATATTGCCGCAGGTTTGGATACCGCCATCTGGGCCGTCGATGCCGGCGTGGTCGTCTACGCGGGCTGGAACACCTGGGGCTATGGCAACCTGACGATCATCGATCACGGCAACGGCTGGCAGTCGCTCTACGCCCATCAGGACAAGATCCTGGTGCAATGCGGCCAGAGCGTCGGTCAGGGTCAGCTGATCGGCCTCGCCGGGATGACCGGCCACGCCACCGGCCCCCACCTGCATTTCGAGCTGTGGAACCTGAAATACGGCAAGGTCAACCCGCACCTTTACCTGCCGCCGCCCTGATCCTTGCCAAAGGGCCTGACCTAAGCTATAATGCCGCCGTTCGTCGGGCGCGTAGCTCAGCCGGTTAGAGCGCATCACTCACATTGATGAGGTCGGGGGTTCGAGCCCCTCCGCGCCCACCAAAAACCGCCATTCAGAAAGGCGGTTTTTGTTATTTCCTTAAGGAGGGGTTTCTCGCCCCCTCTCCCTCTTTCCTAGAAAAGTCGGTCCCTTTGACTTTGGCGAAAAGGGGTCGAGGCGATCACGGATCCCAACCTTCTCCGACATGAATCCTTCGAGCGCGGAGAAAATTCCCATTGACATTTTCGATCCTACCGGCTATGATCCATAACAAGTAAACGATTACTTATTATTGGGTGAGCCGTGAAAAAGCCAGGAACGAACCCAAAAAGAATGCCTGCGCTCGAACGCAGGCAGCAGATCCTGCAGCATGCGTTTAGCCTGATCCGCGATCAGGGGTTCAAAACGGTCTCGATGCGGGATATCGCCCGGGCGGCCCAGATCAACGAAGCCCTGATCTACAAGCATTTCCCCACCAAAGACGCCTTGCTGTGGGCGGTCGTCCGGGAAATCGTCGACCAGCAGCCGGTCCGCTCAGTGACCCCGGCGAAGGATAAAGAAGATTTTAAAAAACAGCTGCAGGGGTTTGTGGAGTTTTTCCTCGAAAAAACACTCGGCGATCCATCGCTTCCCAAGATCATCCTCTACGCCGTCATGGAAAATTACCCCCTGCCGGATGAATTTAATATCCAGAAGCAGGGCACCTTCCTGAACTGGGTCTACCGTTCCATCGAAAAAGGCAAGGCGGAATGGGGCTTCAACCGCCGGGTCGACACGGGTGTTTATATCTGCTCCTTCATGGGGGGACTGATCTACTTTGTGCTGCAGGCAGCGGTGGTGAAGTTGTTTCCGAACCTTGAAAGCTCGAATTTCGAGAGCACGTATGTAGGGTTGTTCCTGAAGTCGCTCGAGGCTTAAGGTTGGAGAGCATATGGCGAGTCCTACCCTGACGGCGGCGGTTGAAATCGTTCATCTGGTGAAACGTTTTGGGAGCTTTACGGCGGTCGACGATCTTTCCCTGAGCGTGCAGCCTGGCGAGATCTTTGGCCTGCTCGGGCCCAACGGCTCGGGCAAGACCACCACGGTGAACATGGTGAGCGGGCTCTCCCGCCCCACCAGCGGAGAGGTGCGGGTGATGGGCTACGACCTGCGCACGCAGACCCGCCAGGTGCGCCAGATCCTGGGAACCGTGCACCAGGAGACGGCCCTGTACGAGGAACTCACGGCCTGGAGGAACCTGGATTTTCACGCCGATCTGTTCGGCCTGCCCGCCCCGCAGAAGAAGGCCCGGATCGAGAAAATGCTCGACCTGGTGCAGCTTTCCGACCGGAAGGACTCCCGCGTGAGCACATTTTCGGGCGGTATGAAACGCCGCCTGGCGCTGGCGCGCGCCCTGCTGCACGAACCTCAGCTGATCTACCTGGACGAGCCCACCCTGGGTGTGGATGTCCAATCCCGCCGGGCACTGTGGGATTACATCCTGGACCTGCAAAAGCAGGGCAAAACGGTCTTCATCACCACCAATTATCTGGAGGAGGCCGAGGCGCTGTGCAGCCGCATCGCCATCCTTGACCACGGCCGACTGGTGTCCTTGGGCCGGCTGGAGGAGCTCAAGCAGAAATTTGG
>Ga0209039_10002856_pt1 | contig 14113 bp, 13 predicted proteins | sample BogFormECP12_OM1_FD_188238 | JGI IMG/M metagenome (GOLD analysis project Ga0209039, IMG submission 188238) | Bog forest soil microbial communities from Calvert Island, British Columbia, Canada - ECP12_OM1 (SPAdes) (version 2) | ecosystem: Environmental > Aquatic > Freshwater > Wetlands > Bog ...
CGCATGCTACACTTTTTGTCCCGTGCGGTCGAAAATATTTACTCACCCGTCGCCCTGGTCGACCCGCCCAATGTCAAATCTGGAATCTACTGAGACTATATGTTCCTGTGCCCCCAAGCGGACTCGAACCGCTGTTTGGGCCTTGAGAGGGCCCCGTCCTGGGCCACTAGACGATGGGGGCCTGGAGCGGGCAAAATTCTATCATCCCCCGCTTGAATCGTCAATCAAGAAGACCTGCAATTCTCCCGGGCCGTGGACTCCGATCGTCAGGGTCATTTCGATGTCCCCCGTGCGTGAGGGACCGGTCACCAGGACCGCAGCTGGAGCTTCCCGGATTTCGGGACGGCAGAGCGCCTCCGGCAGGGAGGACAGCAGATCGGAGGTCCGCAGCAGAGCCAGGTGGATTTCAGGCAGCAGGGAAGCGGTCAGTGGATGCCCTTTCCCCCCAAGGATTACGAGGGACCCCGTATCCGCAATCCCGGCCAGCACGCCGGTCAGACCGCAGCGCACCTGAGGGTCGGGTTCACGGATGACGGCGATCCCCGCCTGCTGGAGGGCGGGCGCGAACCTGCCGGCCGCCTCATCCGTAAAAACGGATTCGATCCCGCGCTGGTGCAGGAATTCCACCAGCCGCAAGGGTAGATCCTGATCGGCGACCCGGACGACCTTTCCTCCCAGTGCGTTCAGCTCTTCGGTGAATTGGATGATCAGGGACGGGATGGCCCTGGCGGCAGGCAGGACCGCTTCTGCGGTGACCTTGATCACCTGCGGCCGTGATTCGATATCTTGCTGGGTTTCCTTCCACCTCGCCCGAAATGGGCGGGGATCCAGCCGGGGAAGATCCTTGCTGAACCCCCAGCCTGTAAAGGCCGGGAGGCGCATGTAGGATGAACGGGGCGAATAGATCCGGCTGATGATGCCCCCGATCCATTGGGCTGCGGCAAATAGACCTGGCCTTCCTGCGGCCAGCCGGAAGCCGTTCAGCCCCAATTTCACCGCTCCCGGCACCCCACTGCCCTCCTCGCCATTACGGTTTTGCGCCGCCTTCCCGGCCCGCACGCGCAGCAGTAGGGAGGGCAGGTCAATGTCCACCGGGCAGGCTTCTTTGCAAGCCCCGCACAGCGTGGAGGCCTGGGCCAGCTGGCCGAACTGCTCCAGGCCGAACAGCCCCGGCGAGATCACCGAGCCGATTGGACCGGGATAGGGGGCGATGGCCCCGTCAGCACCCCGGTAGGCGTGCCCGCCGATTTCGCGAAACACCGGGCAGACGTTCAGGCAGGCCCCGCAGCGAATACAATACAGGGCTTCCGCAAGCTCGGAGTTGCGCAGGCTGGATCGGCCGTTGTCGACCAGGACCAGGTGCCGCTCCAGCGGGCCGTCGATCTCTCCCGGCCGGCGCGGCGAGTGGATCAGGCTGGTGTAGACGCTCAGCTTTTGACCGGTGGCCGAGCGCGGCAGCAAGGTAAGGAACAGGGCCAGGTCATCCAGGGTCGGGAGCAGGCGCTCGATTCCCATCAGGGCGATGTGGACCGGAGGAACGGTGGTGCACATGCGTCCGTTGCCCTCGTTGGTGACGATGCACAACGTGCCTGTCTCGGCCACCCCGAAGTTCACCCCCGACAGGCCCACCTCGGCCGTCAGGAAAATCTGGCGCAGCACCTGGCGGGCTGCGGAGGTCAGCACCGGGATGTCCTCGGTGTAGGGGATGCCCAGCTTTTCGTGGAACAACTCCCCGACGTCCTGCCGGCGCAGATGCACTGCCGGGGTGATGATGTGGGAAGGCCGCTCGCCGCGCAGCTGGACAATGTACTCCCCCAGATCGGTCTCCACGGCGCGGATGCCGTACCCCGCCAGGGCGTGGTTCAGTTCGATCTCCTCCGAGATCATCGATTTGGATTTGGCAACCAGATGGGCATCGTGTTCCCGGGCGATGGCGAGCACGATCCCGATGGCTTCGGCCGCGTTGGCGGCTCGATGGACGATCATGCCGTTGGCCTGGACGCGTTCTGTAAACTGCACCAGATATTGGTCCAGATGGGCGATCACCTCGGCGCGCACGGTGTGGGCGCGCGCCCGGCGTTCCTGGTGGTCGGGCAGGGAGGCGAAGGCTGCCTGGCTGCCCTGGGTGCGGCGCACGACATTCCCGTCCAGAGCTGCCTGCAGGGCTGGATTGGCAAGGGAAGTGCGGATGTGGTCGTGGAAAGGCTTCAGGCTCATGGATCTACGACTCGGTTAGGGACCCAAACGCATGTGCAGGAAACCCTGGAGCCATTGGCCCAGGCTGCTGAGGCTGCCGTTCTCGACACCGGCGAGGCTGGCTTGATTGATCTGGCTGTTGAAGGCCTCGCTGGACTGGTCATGCGGCGTGGTGTCATAGTCCAGGTAGGCGAAGAAATACCGCCCCCAGAAGAAGGAGAGGAAATCCATGTGCGTGGCATCCGCCAGCCTGACGAGGTCTTGAATGAAGCGCGCATCCAGCGGCTCCCAAAAACTGTACACGTCCCGGTTGTAGATTTGCGCATAATTCCCGTAGGCCGTGCTGCCCTCCTGGGGGGCGGCTTTGTAAAGCCAGGCCTCGCTGACGGTCACGCGCTTGCCGGCGGCGCGCGCCTCCTGCGCCTCACTTAAGGCACGCGCCAGCAGGGTGGCATTCCGGCCCATGGGATAGATGTGCAGGTCAATGAAGTCGAATCCCGGGGTCTGCATGACCTGATTGAAGTAGGCCGGGTCCTCCCACGTGCCGGCCCCCGCACCGACCAGGGTGCCTCCGGAGCGGTCTATTTTAGCGAGGGTGTCCTGCAGGAATCCGCCCCATTGGGCTGGGCTGATCTTGAGGCCGGTCAGCATCTCTTCGGTGGTCGGCTCGTTGCCGATCATCAGGTAGTCGGGTTTGATCTGGCTGGCGATCAACAGCACCTGGTTCTCGCGCCCCTGAAGGAAGCTGTCGGCGGTGTACCTGGACCAGTCGATCCTCGTTGGGGAATACGCCGTGTTGGCGAACATCGCCCCGCTTTCTACCAGGACCTTCATCCCATGCTGATGCACCGCCGCCACGATGCCCTTGTAAAATTGGAGGTACTCCGAGGATCGCGGGTAGGTTGGGTCGAGCAGGGGATAGCAGATCTGCACCACGACCCCCTGGAAACCCAGGGCCTGGAGGCGGTCCAGCAAGGTGAGGCTGCGCGGCAGGGTAAGCGGGTTCAACAATCCTTCCCCGAGGTTGCCGTTGGCAAATGCCAGCTCCGTAGCCAGAATGACCTGGCTCTTGCTCGCTGGCGGACCCAGACTGGCCTCAAAGGACCCCATCCCGGCGTTCAACTCGTCGGCCAGGGGCTGGAACTCGGTTGGAACCGGAGGCGGCGGCAAGGGGCTGGCTGGGACCTCCGTGGCGGGCGGCAGGGTAGGAACGGGGGGTTGGGAGGTCACCTGGGTAACCCGCCCGCAGGACAGGCCGACGAGGACCAGAAGGACCAGGAAGATCGGAATGGGCTTCACGGGATTCCTTTCATCCTCCCGGGCGGTTCGCCAGCACTTCGGCGATGTGCATTACGCGTTGACCCTTTCCCTGCCGGTGCAGCCCCCCCTGGATGTGCATCAAGCAGCCGGCGTCGCAGACGACCAGGGTCGGGGCCGCGGCCATTTCGAGATTGCTGATCTTGCGCTTCAGCATTTCAGCGGAGATCTCGGGATGTTCCACCGAGAAAACCCCGCCGAAGCCGCAGCACTCCCGGTCGCCGGGCAGGTCAATCAGCTCCGCTTCCTGAACGGCGGAGAGCAGCGCCCGCGGCTGGCGATCCACCCCGAGGTTGCGCAGCAAGTGGCAGGAGGCGTGATAGGCCAGCTTCCCCGGCCAGCTGGCCCCCAGGTCCGTCACGCCGCGCACGTCGACCAGATACTCGCTGAATTCAAAAGTGCGTTCCGCCAGGGCCTTGGCCCGCGCCAGCCACGGTGGGTCCTCCCGAAAAAGTTCCAGGTAACCCTGGCGGACCATCGCCGCGCACGATCCGGAGGGGATGATCACCGGCCCGGAGGTCTTCTCGAATACTCGCAGGGTGTGCTCGGCGAGAGGTCGCGCCTGGGAACGCAGGCCTGCATTGAAAGCCGGTTGTCCGCAGCAGGTCTGGGCGTCGGGAAAATCCACGGCCACGCCGGCGCGGTTCAGCACCTTCACCATGGCTTGGCCAATGTGGGGAAAGAAAGAGTCGATCAGGCAGGTGATGAAAAGTTGGACGGTGTCAGCCATGTTGCCGCTTTACGGGTGGGGACTCTACCCTGCGCGCGGGAGAATGGTCCCTGGGTTTCGTCTCAGATTTGTGCCGGGACTCTCCCTTGCCCGGCGAACGCCTCGTCCAGGAGGGTTAGAAAATGATCCGCGTCCTCCTGCAGAAGGATGGGGGTGCGTCGTGCCCGGGGGAGATGTTGAAGCTTCAGATACTGCAGGGCATGCTTGCGAAACAGGATCAACCCCTTATGCGGACCATAGAACTGCAGGCTGCGTTCCAGGTGCAGGTGAACCATCTGCAGGACCGCTTCGGGCGGGACCTGGTCCCGGTCCAGGCGGGCGAAGATCCATGGATTTCCGATCGCCGCGCGGCCGATCATGACCGCCTCACATCCGGTATGGGTCTTCATGCGATCGATGTCCGCCGCTAATTTAATATCCCCGTTCCCGACGACCGGGATGCGAACCGCCGCCTTGACCTCAGCAATTGCGTCCCACTCCGCTTGAGCGCTGAAGCCTTGTTCCTTGGTCCGGGCGTGGACGGCGATGGCCGCCCCGCCGTTTTCCTCGATGATGCGGGCGATCAGCCGGTAGTTGCGTTCAGCCTCCCAGCCCAGGCGGATCTTCGCCGTGACCGGGACTTCCAGGCCGGCGCTGAGCTTCTGGAAGAGGTGTGCCACCTTCAGAGGGTCCCGCATAAGCCCCACACCGCCACCGCCCTGGACCACGCGGCGCGACGGGCAGCCCAGATTGATGTCGATGATGTCCGGCCTCTTCTCCTGGACGCGCAAGGCTGCTGCCAGGATTTCGGCCGGGTCGTCGCCGTAGATCTGAATGGCCAACGGCCGTTCCGCTTCATCGAAGCTCATGCGGACCGCCATCTGCTCGAAGGCATGCACAAGGAATTCCGCCTTGATGAACTCGGTGTAGCTCATCGCCGAACCCAGCCGGCGGCACAGCGAGCGGTATGGCCAGTCCGAGAATCCGTCCATGGGGGAAAGGATGACGTCCCCGTAGACCGGCACTGCACCGATCCGAAAGGTCGGCGTCGTCTTGGGCTCGGGCTGGGTGTGCAGGAAGTTCATCAAGGCAAACCTGTTCCGTCAGATGCAAGACCGGATTGCGGAATTTTACTTCACATTCGGGCATCGTTCATCAGTAACTTTATCATTTGAGCGCACGATATCCCTTCGGTACGTTTTAGATGATCTATCACGCGGGGTTGCACAATTGGTATTTATTTTGGTATGATTAGCGGCTTGGAAGGAATTATCTATGGCCAGCTTTCGTACCAAACTCCCGAACCATTTCGACCTGCCGCGCCGCATCTCCCGCCTGGGCGAATTGGCCTACAACCTGTGGTGGTCTTGGAACCCCCTGGCCCAGAGGCTTTTCAACCGTATTGATATTGCGCTTTGGGAGCGGGTCAACCACAATCCCCTGCGCTTTCTGAGCAAGGTCGGGCGGGTGGAGATCAATGCGGTGGCCCTCGATCCCGTCTACCTTGAAATTTATGATCAGGTCTTTGCCCGGTTCGATACGTATTTGAAGGCGACCGAGTCCTGGTTTTCCGGCAAGTATCCCAGGCAGGTCAAACAGACCATCGCCTACTTCTCGATGGAGTTCGGCATGCACGAAACCCTGCCGATCTACTCGGGGGGGCTGGGTGTGCTGGCGGGCGACCATCTCAAGGAGGCCAGCGACCTCGGCCTGCCACTGGTCGGCATCGGCTTGATGTATGCCGAGGGTTTTTTCTCCCAGCACATCTTGGAAGACGGCTGGCAGGAAGCGATCAATAACCCGCTGAACTTTGATGAACTGCCGGTCCTGCCGGTACTGGACGGGAACGGGAAGCCGCTCTCCATTTCAGTTGATTTCCCGGACCGGGTGGTCACGGCCCATATTTGGGAACTGCGCGTCGGCCGGATTCCTCTTTACCTGCTGGACACCGACCTGGACGAGAACAACCCCGCTGATCGGAACCTCACGCTGCGCCTGTATTGGAGCGATCTGGACCTGCGCATCGCCCAGGAAATCCTGCTGGGGGTGGGCGGCGTACGCGCCTTGCGGGCCCTGGGATTCGATCCGACGGTCTGGCATATGAACGAAGGCCACGCTGCCTTCCTGACCCTCGAACGGGCGCGGGAGCTGGTCGCCACGGGATTGACATTCAAGGGGGCACTCGCCCGGATCCAGAAGACCAATGTCTTCACCACGCACACGCCGGTCCCGGCCGGGAACGACGAGTTCCCGCTCTGGTTGATCGACAAGAACCTTTCCAATTTATGGCCTCAGCTCAAATTGAGCCGCGACCAGTTCGTGGACCTGGCTCGCCACAAGCAGTCCTGGGGTGAAACCTACAGCATGCCCATCCTGGCCCTGCGCTCATCCAATGGACGCAACGCAGTCTCCGAACTGCATGGGCGGGTTTCCCGCCGCATGTGGCACTTCCTCTGGCCGGAGATCGAGGATGAGGAGGACGTCCCGATTACCCACATCACCAATGGGGTCCACACCACCACCTGGATGGCCCGTCGGGTGCGCAGCCTCTTCAACACCTATTTGGGCGAGGATTGGATCGAGCGCCTCGATGACCCGGAAACCTGGGTGAAGGTCGACGCGATCCCCGACCGCGAGCTTTGGGCGGTGCGCATGCACCTCAAACGCAAGCTGGCCTCCTACATCCTCAGCCGTGTCCGGATGCGCTGGATGGAGGGCGGCCTCCAGCCCGTGCAGGCCATTGCCTCCGGGGCGATGATCGATCCTTATGTCCTGACCATCGGGTTTGCCCGCCGCTTTGCCACTTACAAACGCGCCAACCTGATCTTCAGCGACCTGGACCGCCTGCTTGAGCTCATCACCCGTCCGAACCGGCCGGTGCAGATCATCTTCGCCGGCAAAGCACATCCTGCCGACGAACCGGGGAAACTGCTCATCCAGGAGGTCTACCGCGTCGTCAAGAAGGCCGAGGGCGGGGCGCGCCTGGTCTTCCTGGAGGACTACGACATGAACCTGGCGCGCTACCTGGTCCAGGGTGTCGACATATGGATGAACACCCCGCGGCGCCCGAACGAGGCCTCCGGGACCTCAGGGATGAAGGCGGCCTTGAACGGCGCGCTCAATTTCTCCGTGCTCGACGGCTGGTGGCGCGAGGCCTACAACGGCCAGAACGGCTGGGCGATCGGCGACGATGCCGATCTGAATACCGAGGTCCAGGACAGTGCGGATGCCAAGAGTCTCTACGATATCCTGGAAAACCAGATCATCCCCCTCTACTACACCGAGCGCGGCGCGGAAGACGTCCCGCGCAACTGGCTGAAGTTCGTCAAGGAATCCCTGCAGACGATCACTCCGCAGTTTGGAACGCGGCGCATGCTCAAAGAGTATTGTGAACGGTTGTATTTCCCTCCCGTGAAATAACCAGTCGGGGCGGCCAACCGGCCGCCCCTTTTTGTGAAAGGTGTCGAATGTTGAGCTTTCTACTATCCCCCTCCGCCTGGCTGGCCGGGTTGACCATCTTCGCCCTGCGCGTTTGCGACATGAGCATGGATACCATGCGCATGCTGTTCGTGATGCGGGGGCGCAAACCCTTCGCCTGGCTGCTCGGCTTTGGCCAGTCGCTCATTTTCGTGATCGCGATCACATCGGTTCTCAGCCACGCGAACAATCCCCTGACCGTGGTCGGATATGCGGCCGGTTTTGCCACCGGCAACGTCGTGGGGATGTGGATCGAGGGGCGCCTGGCGATCGGACATATCCACCTGAGCATCGTCAGCCCCCGGCGGGGGGCGGAGCTGGCCCAAAGCCTGCGCCTGGCCGGCTTCGCGGTGACGGAGATCGCCGCACGCGGCAAGGACGGTATGGTCAGCGTCCTGAGCGTCGATGTGGTCCGCAAGGATGTCGGGACGATCGAGACGATCATCCACAGCACGGATGAGGGAGCTTTTGTCACATCGGAGGATGTACGACCGCTCCGGCGCGGCTTCTGGAGGGCCTGACCCGCGGTGCGATGGGGCAGCTAGGGGATCCACGCGTCGATCTGCGATCGTTTTTAGGGACTAACTCTGATTTTCTTCAGGAGCAGTAATCCCGGCGGCTTCCATTCCCTGATTACTTCAATCGCGTCAGTGGGTGTTCCGCCGTGGCAAGGGGTCGGGCAGCCTGAGGCTTGAGACGCATGAAGCCGATGGCGACTCACTCGGATGGTCCCCTGACATCGCTTTCAGCATTGTCAGGTACATCGTTACCTGAATCTTCGCCCCAGTCCACATTTCGATTGCGATACTCTTCATAGTCGGGTACCAGACGATCGTATTCTCCATCCATGAGGGGCGAGGAGATCATGAAATCCGCCGACGCCCGATTACAGGCGATCGGAATATTCCAGACGACCGCCATTCGCAAAAGTGCCTTGACATCCGGATCATGGGGCATCGGTTCGAGCGGATCCCAGAAGAAGATCAGGAAGTCGACCTCGTTGTCAGCAATCTTGGCGCCGATTTGCTGATCGCCGCCCAAAGGGCCGCTTTGAAGTCGGTGGATTTTAAACCCCAGTTCGTGTTCCAGGATCGCACCGGTGGTCCCGGTTGCATACACCCTGTGGTGTGCGAGGAGATCGCGATTATATTTCGCCCATTCCAACAGGTCGCGTTTCTTGTTATCGTGGGCAACGAGGGCGATCTTTTTATCGGGTTTCATGACAATTTTTTGATGGATCATAAGCTATGTCTTCCTTTCGCTGACCCAGGCGGCCGCCTGTAGCCCGGATCGATCCACTCAACTCGCCGATCGATGAAGGGCATCACTGCTTCAATCCAAACTGCACGACGTCCGGAACGTGCTTCGCAGGTCAGGTTGTTTAAGAGGAAAAATGATAGCATCCGCCAGGAAGGAAAGGTGATCAGAGGCGGAAATACCTGGAACGCGACCCCTCATGCCGCTGTGGAGATCATTCTCCCCCGATCGTCAAAATTGAACTTTGGGCCGTCTTTCCCCTATGACTAGATGAACTTCCCGTTCCTGTAGATCACCTCTCCATCCACCTTGATCTCGGCATCCTTCTGCATGCTGCAGATCATGTCCCAGTGGATCATGCTTTTATTCTTGCTGCCCGTTTCAGGATAGCCCGAGCCGAGCGCCATGTGGAATGAACCGCCGATTTTCTCGTCGAAAAGGATGTTGTGCGAGAAATGGTTGATCTCGTCGTTCATGCCGATGGCAAATTCCCCCAGGTAGCGCGCCCCGCGGTCGGACTCCAACATTTCCATCAGAAAGGCTTGATTCTTCTCCGCCTTGACCTGGGCAACCTTGCCGTTGCTGAAGGTGAGCTCCACCCCTTCCACCATCACGCCGTTGTAAATGGCCGGGTAGTCGAAATGCACCCAGCCGTTGATCGAATCTTCCACCGGGCCGGTGTAGATCTCGCCGTCAGGCATGTTGTTCTGACCGGCCCCGTTCAGAAAAGTGCGCCCCTGGATGGACAGGCTCACCTCGACGTTCGGCCCGGTCAGGACCACCTGGTTGTGCCCTTCCAACCGATCGATGATCTTCTTTTGTCGGGTTTCGACTTTTTTCCAGAAGGCCACCGGTGAGTTCTCGTCCGCATGACAGGCATGATAGACGAAGCCTTCAAATTCGTTGAGACTCATCTCGGATTCCGCGGCAAGGCCTTCGGTGGGGAAGAGCGTGGTGACCCACTTGAACGAACGGTTTGCGCCGCGACGCAGCTGCGCTTCCAGGATGGGGGCCAGGGCTTTCTGCCGCCGTTTTTGCTTGGCCGGATCTACGTGGCTGAGGGCGCGCGGGTTCGTGTCCGAATGGATGCGGATGCGCGATTCGAACTGGTCATAGGCCAGTTTCCGGAAGATGGGAGGGGAATCCAGCTGCGCATCCTGGGCATGTTTGAACAGGATTTCATCTTGTTCGGGGAGTTCGAGAAGGGGTTCCGGATGCCCGCCGCGCTCCAGGATGGCGGCGCACAGGGCGGCCACCAGCTCCCGGGCTGCGGTGGTCGCCTCGATGGCGACCCGGTCGCCGGGTTGGATCTGAGCTGAGTGGTCGACCAGGATTTGGGCCAGTTTTTCAACACGCGCATCAGCCATGGATGGTCTCCGATCGGATGAAGAGTGCCGTGATTATATCATTGGCAGAGGAGCGGTATGGATCGGGTGGGGCACCCACGCCCAAGGGAGAGGCTCATGCCTCTTCCGCAAGGATCGTCCGGATTTTTGCGTGCAGGACGGGTGAGGCGGCTAATATGGAACCGGGAGGGGCAAGATAATCCGGTGCGCCGTCGAGGGTGGTTACCTGCGCCCCGGCCTCCGCGGCGATCAAGCCACCCGCGGCGACATCCCAGGGGTTGAGGCTCAGCTCCCAAAAACCGTCAAAGCGTCCGGCCGCGACGTAGGACAGGTCCAGGGCCGCCGAGCCGAGCCGGCGCACTCCCTGGGTGATGCGGGTGAAGCGTCCGAAGTAGTTCAGGTTGTTGTGCGGGGAAGACCAGGCATCGTAAGGGAAACCGGTGACCAGCAGACTCCTCTGAAGTTCGGCGGTCGGTGACACGTGGATGGGGCGTCCATTTAAGCGTGCGCCCTGACTGCGCTCTGCGCTGAAAAGTTCATCGCGGCACGGATCGTAGACGGCCCCCAGCTGCATGACGCCATTATGCGCATAAGCGATAGACACCGAAAAGAGGGGGACGCCGTGAGCGTAATTGATCGTCCCGTCCAGGGGATCGATCCACCACTGGTCCCCCGGGCTGCCCGGCACCATGCCGATTTCCTCCGAGACGATCTGGTGGCCGGGAAAGGCGCGCTGGACCTCGGCGAGCAGGAAGGCTTCCGATTGACGGTCCACCTCCGTGACCAGATCGATCAAGCCTTTATAATTGATCTGATGTTCCCGTTCATAACCGGCGCGCAGGATTTCACCGGCCTGACGTGCCAGGCGTTCGAGGTCGGGCAGAGTGGGGGGCATGATTACTGATGGGAGCGTTTGAACTCGTCCAGTTTTTGATAGATCTGGTTCAGCTCGGACTGGATCTCATCGCGGTCCTTGGTGGCTTGCTCGAGCAAAGACTCAAAGGCCGGACGCTGGCTGGGCGGGAGGGTAGGCAACAGGTGTTCGTTACGGGCGATCTGCGTGTTCTTGTGGCGGAGCTTGTTCTCTAGGCGCTCGCGATAACGGTGGTAGAACTCATGATCCCCGAGCGGTTCTGGCGCGGGCTCCGCTCCCTGGGTCAGCAGTTCGGCGATCGTCAGCAGGAATTCCTCGGTGTCGATCGGCTTCTCAATGAACCGGGCAGCGCCCAGGCTGATCGCAAAATCCATGTCCTCGGGGGTGACGTAGGTGGCGGACAGGAAGATGATCGGGATGTCATGCGTCCTCAGGTCGCTGCGCAGGCGGTGGGCCAGGGCATATCCATCCATCTTGGGCATCAGGATGTCCGTGATGATCAGGGCCGGGCGCTCCTCGGCAATTTTCGCCAGCGCTTCCTGGCCGTTGCGAGCCGTATTAACGGTGTAGCCTTTAAAACGCAAGGTCACCTCGAGCAGTTCGAGCACGTTCGGCACATCTTCAACGACGAGCAGGGGTCCGGAAGGTGTCTTCATGACAATGTTATTTTAGTCTGGATTGGACGACCGGGCAAGGTGGTCATCAGCGTTTTCCATCCCATTCGTCGATCAGCCGTTCAAAGTATTCCTCCAGGTAGCGCAGACGTTCAGCGGCGATAGAACGGGCCGTGGCCGTGTACATGCGCTCACGGACCTTGCGCAGCTTGAACAGGTGCTCGTGATAAGAGCTGTGCGGTTCGCCCGGCTCTTTTTCCCCGCTCTGCAGGAATTTTGAGGAGGGGGGAGCATAGAAAGGCTGGCCATCGAGTGCGGCGTAGGCGATCGTGCGCGCCACGCCGATGGCTCCCAGCACATCCAGTTTATCGGCGTCGAACAGGATCTTGGCTTCGATGGTCCGGGGCGGCTCAGACTGGTCCCGGAAGCGGTGGGAACGGATGCAGTGCTGGACAGCCGCAATGCGTTCCGGCTTCCAGCCCTCCCGCGCCAGGATCTGGCCGGCAAACTCGGCGGAGGCCTGGTGGTGCGTCTCACGCACCGAGCCGGATCCGGGTGCTGCCCCCTCCGCATCGTGCAGCAGGGCGGCGGCGCGCACGATCTCCAGGTCCGCGCCCTCGGCGAGGGCCAGCCGTTCGGCCATGCGGTAGACACGCAGGACGTGGTCAAAATCATGAACCACGTCGGCGGAGTGATACCAGCTCCGGGCCGTTTCGATGTCCGGCATCTCAGATTTTACCGAAATAATGCAGCAGCGCCAGAGCGGCGAGCAGGAGCAGCAGGACGGCGCAGCCCTGGATCAAATGCTTGAGGATGTGGTGAAAGAAAAAGCGCACCACCACGATCACGCCCGCCACCACGAGCAGGGCCAGGGCGATCCAACCGATCTGGTTGAGGGTCAGTGTGGAAAGATTGAAAGACATACCAGCCTCCCTGGGAATTCAGGACATCCCAGCGATTTCAGCTCTTAAGCATCCCTTCAAGCAGTGCGCTCGAAGGCCTCTCCGATTGCGTAGACCTGGCCGCGCTTGATCACCTGCCGGACCAGGTTCGTGCCGAACCGGTAACCGAGCTGGCGGTAGTCCGGCACGGCCAGGACCAGCAGGTCGGCCTGCTTTCCCGGCTCGAGGGAGCCGATCCGGTCGGCGCGGCGGATGGCCTGGGCGGCGTTGATCGTCGCCGCGGCAATGGCCTGGGCGGGCGTCAGTTTCAGCGCCCGGCAGGCCAGGGCGATCACGAACTGCATGGACTCGTTCCAGGCAGTGCCCGGGTTGCAATCGCTCGCCAGCGCCAGAATCCCGCCGGCGTCGAGGATCTTCTGCGCCGGGGTGTATTCACTCTCGCCCAGCCCGAAGGGTGTGCAGGGCAGGGCAACGGCTACCGTGTCGCCCTCGGCCAGGGCTTGAATGTCGGCATCCGAGGTCTTGACCAGGTGGTCGGCGGATACAGCACCCAACCCGGCCGCCAGCGAAGCGCCGCCCAGGTTTTCGAACTCGTCGGCATGGATCTTGAGCGGGAAACCCAGCCCTTGCGCACGTTCCAGGATCTGCCGGGATTGGGACAGGCTGAAGGCACCTTTCTCGCAAAACACGTCCACGAAAGGCAGAGGGCGGTCGGAGGCCTGCTCCAGCCACCAGTGCTGCACTGCCGGCAGCATCCCGGTGCAGATCAGGTCTGTATAGCCCTGCGGGTTATCTTTAAACTCCGGGGCGATGGCGTGAGCGCCCAGGAAGGTTGGGGCAAGCTCCAGGGGTCCTTCGGCATCCAACGCCAGGAGGGCTTCCAGCATGCGGATCTCTGTCCCGGTTTCCAGGCCGTAGCCGGTTTTGGCCTCGGCGGTGGTGGTGCCGTAGGCAAACATGCGGTCCAACCGGGGGCGGGTCTCGGCTTTGAGCGTTTCCAGCGAGGCGGCGCGCGTCCTGCGCACGGTGGATAGAATGCCTCCGCCTGCGGCGAGGATATCCAGGTATTTCGCCCCGGCCAGCTTCATCTCGAATTCGGCGGCACGATCACCGGCCCAGAGCAGATGTGTATGCGGGTCGACAAAGCCGGGCAGGAGCGTGCAGCCGGAAGCATCCAGGGTGGTTTCGTCCGGGTAGGCGTGACGCAGCTCGAAGCTCGGGCCGACGGCGACGATGGTTCGATCCCGGATCAGAACCGCACCGTCCTCGATCAGTCCCAGATGACCGAGGTTCCGGCCGCGCTGCGGACCGCCGGCGAGTGTCAGAAGTTGTGAGGCAGAATGGATGAGCATGGAAAATCAACACCTGGCAGGGCTGATTCTACACCGTTGTCCTGGAAAACGGGTGTCCTGGGTGCTTTC
>Ga0209039_10002858_pt1 | contig 14104 bp, 10 predicted proteins | sample BogFormECP12_OM1_FD_188238 | JGI IMG/M metagenome (GOLD analysis project Ga0209039, IMG submission 188238) | Bog forest soil microbial communities from Calvert Island, British Columbia, Canada - ECP12_OM1 (SPAdes) (version 2) | ecosystem: Environmental > Aquatic > Freshwater > Wetlands > Bog ...
AAGCCCATGTCTTCATTGGGCCTCTTGCGGCACGGCTGAAGCCGTGCCCTTTCAAAGACGCCCGAACTTATGCAACAAACTTGCGGGACGCCACACTAGGCTCTCAGTCTCCAGCGGTACTCCCTGTTTCCCCCAAACCATGCTCAACCTCAAGGTACGGATGAAAATGCCGATGAAGTATACGATTCGCGGCTTCTGCGGGCAACGCCCAATTGCGTCAGAAAGTCGTTTCCTGCCAGCCGCTTCTCAATATCTGGCAGGTTGCGCTGTACTTTTTACAACTCAGTGCGGATGGCAATCCGTCGCCTCACCATTCGTACTATCCTGAAAACAGGATACTGAAACCGGAGATGGAACGGTGATTTCCCTCAAAAAGTATCTGGATACAGAGACAGACCAACATGTCGTCAGCCAGCCCGACCCGGCAGAACTCCTTGTCGCCACCCTGAAGTCCTACCGTTCCGCGCTGCTGGCCATGGGGGACAGCGGAGCCCGCGCTTGTCCCGCCGTTGGCTCAGAATTGCAGCACAATCTCACCGGCCTGGAAGGCCGGCTCAGCATCACGCCCACGCCTTCTCTCATGCAGGCGACAGAAGAACAGGTCGAGGAGCACTTGCAGCGATGGGCAGGACACACCTCAGATTACTTCAAAGCAAAGACTAACGAAGTGAAGGAACTTCTCATCGTGCTGGCCCGTACGGCTGAATCCCTGGGTGAACGCGACCAGCGTTATGCCAATCATTTCGGTCAATTCACATCACGCTTGCAGGCCATAGCTGATCTTGAGGATTTGACCAATGTCCGTGCCTCTCTGGTGCAGCGGGCGACCGAACTAAAGACTTACGTGGACCGGATGGAGGAGGACAGTCATCAGGCCATAGCGCAACTACGGGCAGAAGTCTCAACCTACGAGACCAAACTCAGGGCCGCCGAGGAACTGGCGTTGCGGGATGCCCTGACTGGACTTGCCAATCGTCGCAACGTTGAAGAGCGCATTGCATGGCGCATTGTGCAACAGCAGATGTTTTGTGTGGTCATCCTTGATCTCAACGGGTTCAAGCTCGTCAATGACCAGTACGGACATCTGGCGGGCGATATCCTGCTAAAGCAGTTTTCGCAGGAGCTGAGGGCGAACATGCGTGCCACCGACGTGGTCGGTCGCTGGAGCGGAGATGAGTTCATCGCCGTTCTGGACTGCGACCTCGCCAGTGCGAAGTCCCAGGTCGAACGCATGCGGCAATGGGTGTTTGGGGAATATACCCTTCAACTCAATCCGAATGCAGGAGAGGCGAAGGTCACCGTAGACGCAGCCGTCGGAGTGGTTCAGTGGAAGCCGGAAGAAACCATCCAGGCAGTGATCGATCGCGCCGATACCGCTATGTATAAAGAGAAAAAACTGGGCAGGAAAGAAAAGACAAGACCAGACACACGACTGCAGAAGAACTGACCTAGCCGGAGTTGGTTCACTTTCCAAATCGGACACCCATTTCGTTCTGTAGTAAGGCACAGAGACCGCGCCCTGCGACCTTGGAATCCGCATTTTAGATTTTGGTTGGGCGGGCGATTTGTCCTCCGTGAGACAATTTCAAAAGCAAAGGGAACCGTTCTAACGTCAGCAGGAGTGGACTGAAGCGAAGTGCCGGTCACGACAAAGTATCGCACCTTAGTTGATGCCTTACTGTCGGCTCCGGCAGACCAGCCGTTTGTGACGGCTTGGATCGATGAGGACGAGCAGGAAACAGCCACATTCGGCGAGTTTCGCCGCATGGCGCGCCTCCAAGCGCTGCTACTCAAAGACAATGGCGTCTCCGTCGGCGACCGAGTCGTACTCATCATGCCCCAAGGCATTCCGCTAATGGCTACCTTCGTTGGAGCTATGCTCCTGGGCGCTGTGCCGGCCATTCTGGCGTATCCGAACTTCAAGGTCGAGCCTTCGAAATACCGCTTTGGATTGGCTGGTGTCACAGCGAACCTTCGCGCGAAAGTCGTGGTCATTGACAACCAATTTCCCGATGATCTGCTGGGCCACGTCAGTTTGGGAGATGCCCGGTTGATACGCGCAGCGGAAGGCAGCATTAACACTGACGATGACGAATTTCCGGATCCCGGAAATGCGCCGGACTCGCTTGCCTTCATCCAGCACTCCGCAGGCACCACGGGATTGCAGAAAGGTGTGGCGCTGACCCACGACGCCGTTCTGCGACATCTGGAACACCTTTCGGCAGTGCTGAAGATCGATGAGCGCGACATCGTTTACAACTGGCTGCCGCTTTATCACGACATGGGCCTGATTGCCTGCTTCATCATGCCGATGGTTTGCCATTTGCACGTCGTGATGCAGTCTCCACTCGACTGGGTGATGCACCCTGGCTCCATGCTGCAGATCTTCACCGACTACAAGTGCACGCTAGCGTGGCTCCCGAATTTCTCCTTCCAGTTCGTCCCGCGCCGCACTCTGCGAGAACGCTGGTCGAATTATGACATGTCAACGGCGCGCGCGCTGATCAATTGCTCGGAGCCGGTGCGCGCTTCCAGTATGGACGAATTTTTCACCGCGTTCGCGTCGCATGGGTTGAGACGATCGGCACTGCAGGCCTCCTATGCCATGGCGGAGAATGTCTTCGCGGTCACCCAGTCGGGCATTCGCGGCAAGCCGGGACCTGAGGTTATCTGGGCCGACGGACAGCGTTTCCGCGCCGAGCACGTCATCGCGCCGGTGCTGGAAGGAAACCCGGGCGCTGTTTCCTTCACCTCCTCTGGGCAACTGCTGCCCGGCAATCGTGTGCAGATTGTTTCGGATTCCGGCGAGGTGCTGCAAAACGGTTACGTGGGAGAGATCGCCATCCAAAGCGACTCGCTGTTTCAGGGATACTACAATCGTCCTGACCTCACCGAAAAAGTCCTTCGCGACGGCTGGTATTACACCGGCGATCTTGGTTTTTATCTCGATGGTGAACTTTATGTCGTCGGCCGCAAGAACGACCTGCTCATCATAGGCGGCGAGAACATCTATCCGCAGGACATCGAGGAGATCGTCTGCAGCCACCCGGCAATCCACGATGGCCGCGCCATCGCGCTCGGCGTGTTCAATGCTGATCTTGGCACCGAAGATATCGTTGTCGTCGCTGAGGTCGAGCGCGAAGAGCTTCTTCAACAAGCCGACGGCATCGAGCGCGAAATCCGCAGCAGCGTTGTGTGCAACATGGGAGTCGCGGTGCGGACGATCCTGCTGAAACCTCCGAAGTGGATTGTAAAGAGCACCGCCGGAAAAGCGGCGCGCTCCACCACGCGCGAAAAGCTGCTCAAGGAGCACCCGGAACTGGCGATCGAACCATAGGAGACAACGACGCGTGACACCTGAAGCGCAACAGATGATTGACCAGGTCGTGAAACTCATCAGGAAACCTGGACTGCAAATCGACGAAAACACACCGCTGGTATCGTCAGGCCTCATCGATTCCATGGCGCTGGTGGACTTGTTGCTCAAGCTGGAAGACATCACCCACATGCGCATCCCCGCGGGCAAAGTCCAACCCAAGGACATGAACACCGTGACCCTGATGTTTGCCACGGCGCAGCGCGTTGGCAAGCCAAGAAAACAGTAGCATCTTGTCTCGCCCTACCAGCAGACGCATTCAGGCCCTCGGCCCGCTTGCCGTAACCGCCGAAGCGTCCTGGCCAGCAGACGTGGATGCGGTAGTTGCTGCTTTCCGCCGTTTGGCCGCAGGAGCTTTTGCCAACGCTATCTTCGCATTCGGCCGCTGACGCTTCTTCCCTTGCGGTTTGACGGCAGCAACGGCGCCGGTCCGCAATTCCGCGAAACTCTCGTCCACGAACTTTTCCAGCTTCTCAAGGTCGGGCGCCGCATGTACATCGCCGGTGAACCCGAAATACGCAGTGCCGTTATAGGTGAGAATGGCGCAATTGATACCCATCAATCCACCGATCGGCACCCAGGGATACCAGGACAGCATCTTGTGGCCCATCAGGAAAAGCGGGACTTGGGGTCCAGGTACATTGGTGCAGATGATGTTGCAGAGGCTAAGTGGCAGTTGGCTGACGACGGGCCCGGCGTTGGCCCAGAAAGCGCTGGGAAAAGTTGACAGCACGCCGCCCAGCAGGCCCACAAACTCAGCGGCACGCGCCTGCTTTAGAAGCTCCACTCGTTCCCGCACCACGGCCAGCAACTTTTGCGGATTGCGGATGTCCAGAGGGACCGGCAACGGCACAAAGGAAATTTGATTTCCCAATTCTTCAGCGGCGTTTCCATTGCTGCGCACATTCACCGGAATCACAATTCGCAGCGACCGTCCTTTCAGATCGACGCCACGCTGCTCGGCGTAACGGCCAAAGGCCAGCGTGACCGTAGTAAGGACCACATCGTTCACCGTCCCGCCGCAGATGTTCTTGATCGCCTTAATGTCGTCCAGCGGAACCTCGGTCCAGGCGAACTTCTGCGGCCCCTGGCAGACGGTGTTGAAGGGCAACCGCTCAGCGGGAGCAAGCACCTCCGCCAAAAGACCCACCATCTCGGCGGGAAGACCCACAGGATTGGCAATGGCCTGCTCGGCCATACCGAGCAGCTTGGTTTGCGCAGAAAGTGCCCCGTTTACCAGTGAGAAGTACGACTTGGCAAGCCCACTCAGTAGTGCGGCCCCGGCATCTCTTGGCGGAGGCGGTGGTTCGACCCGCACCTTCGTTCTGGGGAGAGGGGGTGGCGCCGGGCTGGTGTCCATGATCACATTCACGATGCCCACGCCGGAAATTCCGTCGGCCAGGCAATGATGAATGCGGGTAATAAGTCCAGTGCGGCTGCCTTTGAGCCGCGCCAGCGTGAAATCCCAGAGCGGACGCTCGCGATCCAGCCTCGCGCTCACGATCTTCCCAGCCAGCGCCTTCATTTCCTTCTCTGTCCCGTGCTTAAGCGTCACCTCGTGAATGTGGTTACTGATGTCGAACTCGGTATCGAATTTCCAGTGGGGAAGGCCAAGATTAAGCGGAGGAAACACTACCCGTTGCCGGTAACGCGGAATCAGTGGCAGCTTCGATTCGATGAACTTCGTGAACGCGGCGAGATCAATCTCGCCTTCAAACACGCTGACCCCGGCGATATTGAGAGGCTGTCCTTCGCGCTCGACGTACAGGAACAGCGCATCGCCCCAGGAGAAGGAATTATTTCCGTTCAGGCTTGACATAGTCACTACCTTCTTCTATCGAGACTGGCGGATATAGGGAGATTCGCATTGGGCTCGTCATCACGAGGCAGCGAGCGATCAACTCGGATGCGATTCGCAGCTGGATGATAGTCCAACCCTACCCCCATCGGTTCTTCTAAATCAGTCACTTACATAGCATCTGTATGTTAAGTATTTGGAAACATTTAAGTTATATGTATCCAATAGATAAACATACACTTACGCGCGGCGAAACTCGTTGCCCCTAGGAACTATCGGACAGCGCCAGCGACCATGTGATCATCACACCTCAGGCCACGAAAAAGAATCGCGGCGCCAGCCTCATCAGCTTGAGTACGCGGTAAACTTCCGCGTTGACGGCGCGCAACGTGACCCTGATCGCTTTCTCATCCGCCAAACTGGCAAGCTCTGCCATCGCTTTGAGCGCGTTGGGATCGATCCGGCGAACGGAAGAAAAATCCAAGGACACGTTGCCCGCGTCGCCGTTTAGCTTTTCACAGGTCTCCTGCAGACTGTCGGTTACGCGCTCTCCATCAATTTCATGCCACACAGGAATCGTTGTCATAGTCATACGCACAACCATTCATCAACCTTTTGTTTCTCAGTTTGTTTCTCAGCCGTACCGGCCGCCTGCGCCAAGCCTCGCCCCGCGTAAGCGCTCCAAAAAAGCTCGACCAGTTCACTCAACAGCGGCATGCGAGGGTTTGACCGCCCGGAAGGATCGTCGAAGGCAATCTTGACCAGGTCGGGCATCGCTTTTTCGAAGTCCTCCTTGGAGATACCCATCTCGGCGATCGAGCGGGGAACCGCCAGTTGATCGAGTAACTGTTCCGTCGCCGTGACCAGGTTCTTTACCTTTTCGTCGATGGTATTACCGCCCAGTCCCAACAGGTCGGCCATCATGGCGTACTTCTTGTGTGCGATATATCCGCGCTGGTTCGGCGACGGCATGAACTTGGTGGGTACGGAAGCGTTATATGCAATGACGTGCGGCAACATCAGGGCGTTGGCCCGGCCGTGCGAGACCCCGAAGCGCGCGCCGAACGCATGAGCCAGCGCGTGATTCACTCCCACCGAGGCGTTGGAAAACGCAATTGCTGCGATGCACGCAGCGTTGTGCATCATGCTGCGCGCCTCTTCATTTTGCGGTTGCTCATACGCGATGGGCAGGTACTTGAAGACCATGCGAATCGCCTGCATCGCGTTGGAGTCTGTGTACGCGGAAGCGTAAATCGAAACTCCGGCTTCCAGCGCGTGGGTCAAACAGTCGATGCCAGTGTCCGCGGTAAGGCCCTTCGGCATGGACATCACGAACTGCGGATCGACGATGGCCACATCCGGACTGAGAGAATAGTCGGCCAACGTGACTTTGCGGCCGCGTGCCTTGTCGGTCAAGACAGCAAATGGAGTGACCTCGCTCCCCGTCCCGCTGGTGGTGGAGATAGCAATCAACCGCGCCCGGCTGACTTTCTCGGTCGGGTACTGCACCACACGCTTGCGGAGATCCAGGAACGGCGCGGCCAGCTCTTCCAAGTCCGCTTCCGGTGACTCGTACTTCAACTTCATGATCTTCGCTGCGTCGATCACCGAACCGCCGCCCAGAGCGATGATCTGGTCGGCCTTGTAGAAGTTGAGTGCCTCTACTCCTTGCGCGACGATCTTGACGTCGGGCTCCGCGTCAGGAATGACGGAAACGTGGACAAGCGTCTCCGCCGGAATGTAGCGCCGGACAACGTCCACATGACCGATCTGCTCCATGGCGGGGTTGGTAATGATGATGGTCGAGCGCGACGGGAAATGGCCGAGGTTCTCCACGGCGTTCAGGTTGAAGTAGATTTGATCGGGAATGCGGAACCACATATGGGCTGGTGTCCTCCGCGCCACGCGTTTGATGTTCAGGTAGTTGTACACATTCACGTTGTCGGTGGTGCTGTTGCCCCCGCCGGTGCCGCATCCGAATGAGAAGGTGGGCACCATATCGTTGTAAATGCCGCCCAGTGCGCCGATGGATCCCGGCGCATTCACAATGATGCGTCCGGCGTTGATCACCTCACTAAATCTCTGAATGACCACCTCGTTGCGCGAGAAAACGACCGCCGTATGCCCAAGTCCGCCGGCGCGATTCACGTCCACGCAGACTCTGAGCGCCTCTTCCACCGATTTCGCCCGGTATACCGCCAGCACCGGAAAAAGCTTCTCGACCGACAGCGGATGTTCGCGGCCCACACCTTGAATCGGCGCAATCAGTAGCTTGGTCTTCGGCGCAACCTCAAGCCCAACCATTCGGGAGATATCGGTGGCCTTCTGGCCGACCGCCAGGGGCTGCATGAATCCGGTGCTCGGGTCAATCACTGTGCGTCCCAGCAGTTCCGTTTCCTTCTGATTGCAGATGTGCGCGCCCAGATCGGCGAATTTTTTCAATACGAGGTCATAAATCTCATCGTCGATCACTACCGTTTGTTCGGACGCGCAAATCGTTCCGTTATCGAATGTCTTGGAGGTGATGATGTCCACCACGGCCATGTTCAGGTCCGCTGTTTTTTCCAGATAGACCGGGGTATTGCCCGGCCCTACACCTAAGGCTGGCTTGCCGGAGCTGTAGGCGGCTTTTACCATGCCCGGTCCGCCGGTGGCGTCAATCAGGCCGACGTCCTTGTGGTGCATCATGTAGGCGTTGTCCTCCAGGCTGTGTGACTCCAGGCAGGTAAAGACGCCTTGGGGAGCGCCATGCTTCAGGGCCGCCTCGTACATGATCCGCACCGCCTCGTAGCAACAGTGTCCTGCGCTGGGATGCGGGCTGAAGATAACTGCGTTCCGCGTCTTGATGGCCATGATGCATTTGAACAGGACCGTCGAAGTGGGATTCGTAATCGGGAGCAGCGAGAAGATGACGCCGATGGGTTCAGCTACCTCCACCAAACGGCGTTCGGGAAACTCGCGAATTGTGCCAACCGTACGTTTATCTTTGACGTAGTCGTAAACGAACTCGGTGGCCACCATGTTCTTCAGGGCCTTGTCTTCGAGGACACCCAGCCTGGTTTCCTCAATGGCCAGACGAGCGAGGTACTGAGCTTGCTCCAGTCCCGCCAGGACCATGGGCTTGACGATGCGATCGACGTCCTCCTGGGTGTATTGCGTGAAGACAGCGGCGGCGGTCCGGGCCTGGCTGACCAATCCCTCCAAATATGCGATCCGTTCTTGACTGAGGCTTGCAACGTTCTCTGCCATCGATGGCCTCCGATCCTGCCAAGCTGCTCAGACGTTCCAGTCGGGGATTCCCGAAATGAGAAGCCGGACACTCTATGATCCGGCGGGGGTTACCAATAACGCTGTGACGGATGACCTAAGGCAGTGTGACTTTCAACCCGCGCGTATGCTAAGAATAGTGGGGGGGGCCGACAGTAACGTTCGGTCGCAGACACAATTTATTGACAACGTATTTTCGCACCTTCTGACGAGCTGGCGAATCAAGATACAACGAGGATGGTTTAGATTTTGGTTTCTCAAATTCTAATGCGGTGTAAGGCAGTTGTGGTGACAGCTCTGCTGTGCGTCGGCGTCGCCGTGTATGCGGTCGATGCTACCCCGCTTCCGAGCCTTAACCGCGGCTTTCAGCAGATGTACAACCTCGACTTCGTTGCGGCCCATGCAACTTTCGGGGCTTATCAGCAGGCCTATCCGGAAGATCCGATGGGGCCGGTCTCGAACGCTGCGGCCTATCTCTTCTCCGAGTTCGACCGCCTGCACATTCTGGAAGCAGACCTGTTTACCGACGATCACAAGTTCGACAACCGGGGCAAACTGACTCCCGATCCCGCGGTGAAAGGCGAGTTCGAGAAAGAGCTGGCGAAGGGCACCGTCCTCGCCAACAAGATGCTGGCGCAGAATCCGCAAGACAAGAATGCAATGTTCTCGCAAGTCATGGCGAATGGGCTCCGCGGGGACTACGCGGCGATGATCGAGAAGCGCAATCTGGCCAGTCTTACCTATATGAAGACCGCCCGCGGCATGGCTGAGAAGCTGCTCGCCATCGATCCCACGTGGTACGACGCCTACCTCGCAATCGGCGTAGAGAACTACCTGCTAGGCAGCAGTTCTGCGCCGGTTCGCTGGGTGCTGCGCATGACCGGCTCGCAGACCGATAAAGAGGAAGGTGTGCAGCGGCTGCGCCTCACCGCCGACAAGGGACATTACCTGGCACCCTTCGCCCGGCTGCTGCTGGCGGTTGCGGCGCTGCGCGACAAAGACCGTCAGACGGCGCGCTCGCTGCTGGCGTCACTCGCAATGGAGTTTCCTCAGAACCAACTTTACGCCCGGGAACTCGCTCGCATTCAATAGCGGTTGCGATTGAAATATAACGCATCGATTCGAGGAGACTGCCCACTGCTACGGCGCGAAGTAGCTGGAGATGTCCAGAATCAGGTCCGTCAACCCGTAAGCATAGGCATCGACCTTGCCGTTCGTCATGCCTGCCGGCACTATCGCCATGTTCGAAGTGAGCGCGCCGTCATACGCATTCAGCGTGGAAACGTTGGGCTGATTGCCACCGTCCGGCCACAGCGTCAGATAGCCCATTGGGCCCGGAGGCACAACCGTGGCATTGAATACATACGCTTGCGCCGTGCTAGGGACATTGCACGGACTGCCCCAGACATCCACGGGTGGAACAAGCGTGTTATTGAACGGACCGTTGCCCAGGGGCGGACGCGTGTCCAGCACCCGGCATGGAGCCGCCGCCGCATACAGCGATAGGGGATTCGGCGCCCCTGACGCTGCGAAGTAGCCGTCAATGTCGATGATCAGGTCAGTATTATCGGTGGGATACACAGCGACTTGTCCATTCGTGCCTGCCCCAACGATGGCTGCGTTGGCGGTAACGGTTCCCGTAGCGGCGTTCAAGGTGGAAACCACCGGGCGAGTTTGGCCGGTCGGCCATACCGTGAGATATTCCAACGGGCCTTTCGGGATAGCAGTGATGTTCAGGGAATATGCCTGCGCGCTGGCCGGCGCTCCGCATAGGCCTGACACCGTGAAGTCAGTCTCCTGACCGGCTGGCAAAGATTTTCCATTGCGGGTGTCTATTATGCGACAGGGAGGCAGGGAATAAAACGGGAGGGTGGAGCTAGTCACCGGCGCGAAGTAGCCGGCGATATCCAGGATGACATTCGTCGTGTCAGTGACGAAGACGCTTACAGAGCCTCCTTTGTTTCCTGCCGGCACAATGGCCGCGTTGGCCTTCACCCGGCCATCCGAGTTCAGCGTGGAGACCAGGGGCTTCGGTTGGCCGGTAGGCCACACCGTCAGATATCCCAGAGGTCCATTCGGCACGACCGTGACGTTTAGCGAGTACGACGCCGCGTTGGCGGGAATTTTGCAGTTGCCGCTTGGAATCGGGAAGCTGCGCTGGGTTCCACCTTGAATGGGCGGACCACCGAACTGGCCGTTAGGATTTCGCGTGTCGACAACCCGGCATGGAGTCACTGGGACGTATTGCATCGGGAACGTGATCTCAAAGACCAGGCCGTAGCCATTCTGTCCCCCGGTTGCCGTACCGTAAAGATTGCCGTATTTGTCGAATACCAGGTTGCTGCGCGGAGTCCGCCCGTCGTCGAGGCCCTGAAAGTCGTACAAGGAGGTGTACGTCCAAGTGCCATTGAATGACAGGGCCAGCTTGAATACCGAACCGAAGCTATACGCTCCGTCGCCTGCCGTCGCGCCGTACAGGTTGCCACCGTTGTCGAAAACAAGACTGGCCGTCGGTCCCTGGGCGAGATGCCCGGGTTTCGACGCAAAGCCGTACAGCGTTTGAAAGCCCCAGCCTGCCCCTGAAGGCGTTAGCTCGAAAACCGTACCGCCGCCTCCCGCTCCGCCGCTAGTGGTTGCGCCATAAAGATTGCCCGATGAATCGAAGATGAGGCCTGCGTATGGCTGGCCACCGTCTTGTTGGTTTTGAAAGCTGTAGAGAACTTTTTCCGTCCAGCCAGAACCGGAGGGTGTCAGCTCGTAAACCGTGCCATAGCCGTAGGCACCGCCGAATTCGGTCGTGCCGTAGAGGTTCCCAGCTTGATCAAAGATCACGCCCGCCCAGGGCGATGCCCCATCGGATGGTCCTCCCGTGAAGCTGTACAAAACCTTCTGGGTCCAGCTTCCGTTTGAGGGGATCAGCTCATAAACGACGCCGCAACCCCTTGGACAATTGGTTGAACCGCCGCCGAACGCCGTGCCGTAGAGATTACCTGCAGCGTCGAAGATTAAACGGGCACCATACGGAATTGCCCCATCTTTGAGCCCAAGGAAGTCATAAAGCACGGTCTCCGTCCAGAAACCGGATGGTGCTCCCGTGTGGTTTTGCAGTGCGGGATTTTTCAGATTAAAGACTGTGCCACAGCCGGTAAAACCCCCACCTGTCATGCACGGCCCATCCACCCCGCCAAAGCCAGTCGTGCCATAGAGACTGCCGTCGGGACCGAAAACGACTGCAGCGTAGGGAGCGGCCCCGTCCGTAAGTCCACTAAAAGCGTAGAGCGGAGTTAATGTCCAGGCGGGATTGCCCGGCGAAAGCATAAAGGCCGTACCTTGGCCTGAGTCGCCCCCAAACGTCGTCCCATAAAGATTTCCACTGGCGTCGATCGTCAGGCCGTAATTGGGCTCATCTCCGTCGGCTCCGCCCATGAAGTTGTGAATGATTGTGTAGGTCTGCGCGTGTGCTGTACGGGTCGCGACGATGGCTGTCAGACCCAGCATAATCGCCAGCACGAGACGCAAGGATGCCGCTCGCAAGTTGGTCCTAGTATTGCAACTCTGGTAACGCCCCGGGCTCGCCATCAATATTCTGATTATAGTCGTAAAAGAGGGGTTGTCGTAGAGTGGCTATTGTTCCAACTTCCTTACGGGCAGTTCCCTCGGTTTCAGCTACTCTTTGTCAGGGGTTAAAAGCGCAGTCCCGGCTGCAGCGACGGAGCGCTGAAACAGGCCCTGAAAGAGCCGACTTGCAGGGAATTGTTCAAAGGGCGCACCTTTAGCTGCGCCGTATAAGGCTCGTGTGTTGCCATTCCGAGTGGCTTTTGCCCACACCCTGCCGTCCGATGACAGATCGCGGAGCCCTTGGAAAGCCGAGGTTTCGCAGTGGGAAGGAATGTTCGAGTCTTCGCCCAGGTGCTGGGTTTGCATACAATATGACTGTGCGCTTCCGCTACCTGATTCTAGTTCTGGTTTCTCTCTGGCTGGCTGCCGACGTGGTGGCGCAAGAGCCGCCGGTCGAACAGGTCCCAGTGGACAAATCGGCTCCGGCGCCGAAAGACAATCGCAAATCGCCCCCGCGCTCCGACGGCGTTGCCGCCGATGAAAGCTCCAGCAAACAGACGCAGATTGATATCACGCCTCCAGCCGGCGATGTCAAGAGCCATCCCGAGGCAGATCTCAGCGACACGGGGGTTGACGAATTCACGCCCTGGAACCCGATGAAGGCAATGAAGGACATTGAGGTTGGGGACTTCTACTACAAGAAGGAAAACTACAGCGCCGCTATCAGCCGCTATCGCGAAGCGTTGGAGTTCAAGCCTCATGACGCTGAGGCCACGTTTAAGCTGGCTGAGGCGTTGAATAAAACTGGCGACACAGCGCAGGCCATCGAAAACTATCGGGCGTACCTCAAGATCCTGCCAAACGGGCCCTACGCCAAAAAGGCGCACGAAGCACTGGAAAAGCTGAAGGCGAAAGCAGGACCGGCAGGGAAGTAGTCAGGACTACGCGGAGCGCAAGGGAGATCATTCCGGCACTCCCAAGCAATAACACAGCCCGTGGATTGAATAGCCCCTCTTAGCAAATCCACGGGCTGAATCGTCAGGAATCTCAACTCTTTCTCTTCCCCCTATGGATGAAAGAGGACTGTCCTGACTGGATGTAGTCATAAAGTACGGTATCAGAGGATGGTTGTCAGTGAGCGCGGTCACGGGACGCGAAAATCACTATCTGTGACCGGCATCACGGGGCGGGTGTTGGGTGAACCGAAGCAGTGAAGAAATCTTTTGTCTCTCGACCGGAAGAGTATCATCAATATAAGTGTTATGCAGCGCTCATTCTGGTTTGCTCTGCTCACGGCGACCGTCCTTATTACCGCTCCTCTGCAGTCCCAGAGGGGAGGTGGCGGCTTTCATGGTGGCGGCTTTCACGGTGGCGGCTTTCATGGTGGCGGCCCGGGCATGGCCGGGGGCGATGGGTTGGGTTGGGGTAGCCGGCCCGGTTTTCCAAACGGCTCCTTTGCGCACTACTCGCGCTACCACCGCCGTTTTCGCGACTACGGTTTTGGATTTGCTTCCTGGTATGACCCCTATTGGGACGAGGGTGAGCCTCTTGAGTTCTATCCTCAGTCGGAGTCGAGTGTAACTTCTCCTGCCGTGGTTACTCCTCCTGTGGTCATCGTGGAGAGCCACGATTACCGACCGCCTGCGCCGGCTCCTGCGGGCCCAAAGCTGATCGAAGTACCGCCAACAAAAGGGTCCGCTACGACGACAAAGCCGGAACCGCCAACGCTTTTTGTCTTCGCCAGCGGTGAGCGGCTGGAGGCTCGTCGCTACACGCTTACCGCAGATTCTCTGCGCGTCGAAATAGGCAGGCAGCAGCGCAGGATCTCGCTCGGCGAAATCGATGTCGATGCAACCGTCGCAGCGAACCGCGAACGCGGAATCGACCTCAAGATTCCAACCGACAGAAATGAAATTTTCCTGGGCTTCTAGGCCACTTTCAGAGTTAGTGTGAACTAGCCCAAGCGGCAAAAGAAGACGCTGCAAGTCCGGCCGCTCGGGTAGTGCGGCGCTTCAGCGCCGCGTCAAGAAGCCGAAAAGAAGCGGCCTTTAGGCCCTGAGGTACATTTCCCATGTCGCCGGACGCGCGGATTTCGCAGGCTAGAA
>Ga0209039_10002859_pt1 | contig 14100 bp, 12 predicted proteins | sample BogFormECP12_OM1_FD_188238 | JGI IMG/M metagenome (GOLD analysis project Ga0209039, IMG submission 188238) | Bog forest soil microbial communities from Calvert Island, British Columbia, Canada - ECP12_OM1 (SPAdes) (version 2) | ecosystem: Environmental > Aquatic > Freshwater > Wetlands > Bog ...
CGGGTTCATCTCGATCACGACCATCCTTCCGTTGTTCTGATCGACGGCGAACAGCTGACGAAACTCATGATCCGCCACAACGTCGGATGCAGAGTTGAAGACACCCTTCAAATCAAGAAAATCGATGAGGACTTCTTCGAATAAGAGAGCGTCCCCTGGACGCAGCGTCAGTGAGGCCGCCGATCCGGCGGTCGCCGCCGGGCTCGCCGCGGGCCTGGCCTGACACCGCGGGCCTGGCCCGATGCAGAGCGCCTGGCCTAGTATCGCGGGCCTGGCCTGATATTCAGCCAGCGGCGTATTTCTCCTGGGCATCAGCGTTTGACCGGCTAATTTATAGCGTGTAATCATAATTACATGAATACAGAGCAAAAGGGTTCCGGAGCTGCGGACGACGCTGCCGGGACGAACGCTAGTAGCCAGACGACCTCGGGTCACGGCGAGCCGGGCGGTGCTGCCCCGGGCGGGGCGGCCCGGGGCACGGCCACGGAGGAAGTGCGCGGCTGGTTCAGCGGTCGGCTGCCCGGTGACTGGTTCACGGCCACGCCGGAGATCCAGGCGGACCGCGAGGAGATCACCATCGTGGGGGTGCTGCCTGTCCCCGAGACGGCCGGAGCGTCGGACGCCGAGCGGGCCGCGGCCGCCGAAGGCCGGATCCGCAGGTTCCGCGAAGAGACCAGGAGCCGCCGGATCGAGATCGCCCGGGAGGCCGAGCACAAGTTCCGGCGCAAGGTGTCCTGGGGGGTCGCCTGTGCGGACGTGACTGAGATGTTCACCACACTCTCGGTTCCGGTCATGACCAGGCTGCGCCAGCCCGAGCGTCGGGTCCTCGACACGCTCGTCGACGCGGGCGTGGCGCGCAGTCGCAGCGACGCGCTGGCGTGGTGCGTGCGGCTGACCGGAGAGAACGCGGATTCCTGGCTGTCACGGCTGCGTGCGGCCTTGCGGCACGTCGAGGAAGTACGGGACCAGGGCCCGGCAAGCGCCTGATTGTCCCGGCCAATTGGCCGACGAGGAAGGCCGTTCCTGCGTGTCCCAGGTTAATGTGCCCTGGATTAATACGGCCAGGAACCTTCGTTGTTAACCGGAGCGTTCCACTCGTTGGGTACGTTTGCCGTAGAGCATCACGGTGACGAGGGAGGCCGCCAGCATGGGAGTTCGTGACCTGGCCTACCGGCTGTACGAGCGCAGGATCCAGGCTTCCCTGTCGCCCGGCGCCATCCCGCGCCACGTCGGGGTGATGTGCGACGGAAACCGGCGGTGGGCTAGGTCAGCGGGGTTTCGTGACGTCAGCAGCGGCCACCGCAAGGGCGCGGACAAGATATTCGAGCTGCTCGACTGGTGCCGCGAGAGCGGCGTCGAGGTCGTCACCTTGTGGCTGCTGTCCACCGATAACCTGACCCGGCCGGCCAGCGAGCTCGTGCCGCTGCTCAAGATCATCGAAGACACGGTGCAGGGCCTGGTGGCGGAGCAGTGTCACGTGAACCCGGTCGGCGCCCTCGACCTGCTGCCCGGCGACACGGTCCGGGTGCTGAAGGACGCGGGCGAGGCGACCGCGCACTATCCCGGCCTGCTCGTCAACGTGGCGGTCGGATACGGCGGGCGGCGTGAGATCGCCGACGCGGTCCGTTCCCTGCTGCAGGACCACGCGACCAGGGGCACCACGATCGAGGAACTGGCCGAGGTGCTGGACGTCGAGCACATCGCCGAGCACCTCTACACGGCGGGCCAGCCGGATCCGGATCTCGTCATCCGCACCTCCGGCGAGCAGCGGCTCGGCGGGTTCCTGCTCTGGCAGAGCACCCACTCCGAGTTTTACTTCTGCGACGCCTACTGGCCTGCCTTCCGCAAGGTCGACTTCTTGCGGGCGCTGCGTTCCTACGCGGCACGCAATCGCAGGTTCGGTACGTTACCGCAGGTTAAGCGCAGAATTGCGGCTTAGTAACCTCGCGGTGCTTTTGCCGACTCGCGTTCGCGGGTACCTTCGGTAGTGGTGGACGGCGCGGCGCCGTTCCCGGAAAGGCCCTCGGATCTCTGAGCTTCGCGCTTTGCGTGCAGGCGAGATGACAGAAGGGCCGGCGCGGCCCTTTGAGGGCCAGGCCCGGCCCATCCGACACGTCTGTGTCCTGTCTTGGCGCCGGGTTCGCCCAGGCGCCCAGGGGAGTCTGCGTGGTCAATTCTCAAGGTCGCCGTACGTATGTACTCGACACCAGCGTCCTGCTCGCCGATCCGGCCGCCATCGCTCGCTTCGACGAGCACAAGGTGGTACTGCCGGTCGTCGTCATCACTGAGCTGGAAGCCAAACGGCACCATCCCGAACTGGGCTACTTCGCCCGCCAGGCCCTGCGTCACCTCGATGACCTGCGCATCGAGCACGGCCGGCTGGACGCGGAACTTCCGGTCGGGACGCTCGGCGGCGCGGTCAGGGTCGAACTCAACCATTCCGACCTGCAGGTGCTGCCTGCCGGGTTCCGGCTGGGGGACAACGACTCGCGCATCCTGTCGGTGGCGTGCAGCCTCGCGGCCGAGGGCGAAGATGTCGTCCTCGTCAGCAAGGACCTGCCGCTTCGGGTCAAGGCCGCCGCCGTCGGGCTGGCCGCGCAGGAGTACCGCGCCGAGCTGCCAGTTGATTCAGGCTGGACCGGGATGACCGAGCTCGACCTCGGCAGCGGTGAAATCGAGCAGCTGTACGAGACAGGCACCTTGGATTGCGAACCCGCCCGCGACCTTCCCTGCCACACCGGCCTCGTCCTCACCTCGTCCAACGGCAGCGCGCTTGGCCGGGTCAGGCCGGACAAGTCGGTCCAGCTGGTACGGGGCGACCGGGAAGCCTTCGGCCTGCGGGGCCGCAGTGCCGAACAGCGCGTCGCGCTCGACCTGCTGCTCGATCCGGACATCGGCATCGTGTCGCTCGGCGGCCGGGCTGGCACCGGCAAGTCCGCGCTGGCCCTGTGCGCCGGGCTCGAGGCGGTGATGGAGCGGCGGCAGCACAGGAAGGTCATCGTGTTCCGGCCGCTCTACGCGGTCGGTGGCCAGGAACTCGGTTACCTGCCCGGGTCGGAAGCCGACAAGATGGGCCCATGGGCCCAGGCCGTCTACGACACCCTGTCCGCGGTCACCACCCAGGACGTCATCGACGAGGTCCTGGCCAGGGATATGTTCGAGGTCCTGCCGCTGACCCACATCAGGGGCCGGTCACTGCACGACGCGTTCGTGATCGTGGACGAGGCGCAGTCCCTGGAGCGCGGCGTGCTGCTCACCGTGCTGTCCAGGATCGGCTCCGGGTCCCGGGTGGTGCTCACCCACGACATCGCGCAGCGGGACAACCTGCGGGTCGGCAGGCACGACGGCGTGATCGCGGTGATCGAGAAGCTCAAGGGCCACCCGCTATTCGCGCACGTGACGCTGGTCAGGTCCGAACGCTCCCAGATCGCCGCCCTGGTCACCGAGATGCTGGAGGATTCTGGCCTCTGAGCTGACTTAAGCCCGTTAGGTAAGGGGTAACGCGGGCGCTGGCTGCGGTACGGTGACCTGCGTTATGGAATTCCCACCTGTGTCCGTCGTGATGCCGGTCAGGAACGAGGAGCGGCACCTCGCGGAGTCTGTGCGGCATGTGCTCGGGCAGGACTATCCGGGCGAGCTCGAGCTCGTGCTCGCGGTCGGGCCCTCGGCCGACCGGACCGAGGAACTGGCGCGCGAGCTGGCGGCGGCCCAGCCCCGGGTCACGGTCGTCCCCAACCCGAGCGGGACGATTCCGGCAGCGCTCAACGCCGCCGTCCGAGCGGCCCGGCATAAGGTCATCGCCCGCGTCGACGGCCACGCGCTGCTCCCGGCCGGCTATTTGACGACCGCGGTCACGGAGCTGATCGAGACCGGGGCGGCCGACGTCGGCGGGGTCATGGCCGCCGAGGGCGTGACCAGCTTCCAGCGCGCCGTGGCCTGGGGGATGACCTCCAAGGCGGGGGTCGGCTCGGCCGCGTTCCACACCGGCGGTGGGGCCGGGCCGGCCGACAGCGTGTACCTTGGCGTCTACCGGCGGGAAGCGATCGAGCAGGCGGGCGGCTACGACGAGGAGATGCTCCGCGCCGAGGACTGGGACCTGAACTACCGCATCCGGGCCCGCGGCGGCCAGATCTGGTTCACTCCCGCGCTGCGCGTCACCTACCGGCCGCGGGCGAGCGTGCGCGCCCTCGGCTCGCAGTATTTCCACTACGGCCGCTGGCGCCGCGTCGTCATCCGCGAGCACCCGGAGACGGCCAGCTTCCGCTACCTGGCGCCGCCAGCCGTGGCCGGGCTGGTCGCGTTCGGCCTGGCCGCGGGCGTGGCCGGGGTGGCCGGAATCGCAGCCGGGGCGGCGCCGGGCGTGCGCTGGCTGGCTGCCGGGTTCGTGATCCCAGTCACCTACCTGGCCGGGATCACCGCCGTGGGAGCTGTCCTTTCCCGCGGCGTCCCCGCGAGCGTGCGGATCCGGGTCCCGCTCGTCCTCGGCGTCATGCACATGTGCTGGGGGACCGGCTTCCTCACCAGCCCACGGAGGCTGCACCGGTCCGGGAAAGCTGACACCCGTGTCCGTTCGGGAGAAAAGAAAGCCGAAGGGGCAGCGGCGGTGGGGGGAGAATGAACCATGGACTTCGACCTCCCGGGACTGCTCGCGGCCCATCGCGACGACGGATATGAGCTGTACGGCCGGTACCTGAACCCGCAGCAGCCCAAGGTGCTGCACGCGATCGGCTTCGACAAGGTCTACGAGCGGGCCGAGGGTGCGTACCTGTACGACTCCGACGGTCACCAGTACGCCGATTTCCTGGCCGGCTTCGGGGTCTTCGCGGCGGGCCGCAACCACCCGGTGATCCGCAAGGCGCTGCACGACGCGCTCGACGCCCACCTGGCCGACTGGACCCAGTTCGACTGCGGGCCGCTGCCAGGACTGCTCGCCCAGCGGCTGCTCACCAAGGCGCCGGGCCTGGACCGGGTGTTCTTCTGCAACAGCGGCACCGAAGCGGTCGAGTCCGCGCTGAAGTTCGCCAGGTACGCCACCGGCCGCCGGCGCGTGATCTACTGCGACCACGCGTTCCACGGGCTCACCACCGGGTCGCTGTCCGTCAACGGCTCGGCCGAGTTCCGCCGCGGGTTCGACCCGCTGCTGCCGGACACCTCCATTCCGCTCGGCGACCTGGACGCGCTCGCGGCCGAACTGCGCAAGGGCGACGTCGCGGCCCTCATCATCGAGCCCATCCAGGGCAAGGGCGTGCACATGCCGCCGGACGGTTTCCTGACGGCGGCGTCCGCGCTGCTGCACTCCCGCGGCGCGCTGCTCATCTGCGACGAGGTGCAGAGCGGGTTCGGCCGCACCGGCAAGTTCTTCGCCTACCAGCACGAGGAGGTCGTGCCGGACATCGTCACGGTGGCCAAGGCGCTATCCGGCGGGTTCGTGCCGGTCGGGGCGATGCTGGCCAAGGGCTGGATCGTCGAGAAGGTCTACTCCTCGATGGACCGGGTCATGGTGCACAGCACTACCTTCAAGGGCGGCGTGCTGGCCATGGCGGCCGGCCTGGCCTCGCTGGCGGTGCTCGACGACGAGGGGCTGGTCGAGAACGCCGCCCGGACCGGGGAAGCGCTGAAGACCTCGCTTACCGCCATGATGCACAGGTATGACGTCCTTGCCGACGTGCGGGGCCGCGGACTGATGATCGGGCTCGAGTTCGACAAGCCGTCGTCGCTGCGCGCGCGGACCAGTTGGAACATGCTGCAGAAGGCCCGGGTCGGCCTGTTCGCGCAGATGGTGGTGGTGGCGCTGTTCCAGCGGCACCGCATCCTGACCCAGGTGTCGGGCGATCACATGGAGGTGATCAAGCTGATCCCGCCGCTGATGATCGGCGACACCGAGGTGAAGCTGTTCACCGAGGCGTTCGCCGAGGTACTAGAAGACGCCAGTAAGGGCAGCGGCCTCATCTGGGAGTTCGGCCGCACGCTGGTGAAGCAGGCGGTGCGCAACTAGCAGCCAGTACGACGAGTACGGCGAGTCGGCGCGGGGCAAAGCCCCGCGATCGCGCGTCCCGCGATCGTGCGGTCCGCGAGGGGCCTAGGGTTGGCCTAGGGTGGGCTCGGGGGAGAAAGCAGAGCCCCTCCGGCCGCGTGATACTACGGCGAGGACCGCAGCGGGAATTCGGGGGGTTCGGGGGGTCGTCCCCCCGGGGCTAGCCCTGCATTCCGCACATGGCGGCCCTTGAGCTGCAACGAATACTCAACGTTGTGGATCTTGCGAGCCTCTGACCTGCGACGATGCAGCGCGTGCGGAAAACGGGGCTAGCAGCGTCCCCCCGGAGCTAGCAGCGCCTCGGCGACGGCCAGGTCCTGTGCGTAGGTGATCTTGATGTTGCGCTCGCTGCCCGGCACGATGTGCACGTCGACGTCCGGCAGGTAGCGGAGCACGACGCCGCAGTCGTCGGTGGGGGCGAAGCCAGGATCGGCCGCGGCCAGCTCGTGCGCCCGGGTGATCACGGAAAGCCGGAAGCACTGCGGGGTCTGGCAGCGTTGCAGCGTCTCCCGGCGGGGCATCGAGTGCATCACGCCGTTCTCAGTGATCACCATGGTGTCGGACGCGGGCACCGCCACCCCGGCCGCGTCATGCACCCGCAGCGCGGCCACGCAGTCCGCGATGATCCGCTGGTCCACCAGCGGACGGGCGGCGTCGTGCAGCAGCACGCCGCAGCCGCCCGGCGCGCTGGCCGTGGCGGTGCTGGTCGTGGGAGGCGGCGCGCTGGCCGCGATGGCGGCCAGGGCCACCCGGGTCGAGTCCGGCCGGGTCTCGCCGCCCTCGATGACGGCCGTCACCTTCCGGTACCCGGCGTCGGTGAGCATCGCCTTGACCTGCCCGGTGTACCCGCGGGCCATCACCACCAGGATCTCGTCGATGCCCGGCGCCTGGTCGAAGGCGGCCACACACCGCTCGACCAGCGTCTTGCCACCCAGGGTGAGCAGCTGTTTCGGCATCCCCGCGCCCAGCCGCTGACCCACGCCGCCGCCGAGCACCACCGCGACCATCCGCATGAGCCGGACTCTACCCCGCGCATGATCGTGTGTTCTTCCCCTGATTCACCCGGCTCAACATCCTGATTCCGGGAGGTAAATGCACACGATGTCGATTGCGGGAGCCTGGCGGGGCCGTTTCGCTGGTGATGTGGTGGGTATTGCGCTGGACAACCCGCCTGGCGGGCTGAGGCTGCTGTCCGGCGTGTTCCTCCCGGCCGCGGGCGTGACCGCCGGCTACATTTCGTAACGCTAGGCGCGAGTCGCATCGTAACGCTAGGCGCGAGTCGCGGCGGCCTGTGCCGCTGGGAGGGACAGCATGACGGTAGCGCTGGTCCTGGCCGGCGTGGCCGACGCGGGGCTGTGTGGCCAGCTTGCCGCCCTTGGCGTGCGCCGGGTCGACGCCGCCGAATGGACCGGGCCCGGCCTGCTGACCGTCGCCGCCGCAGCGCGGGCGGCCGGGGAACGCGTACTCATCTGCGCCGGCGTCGACACCGTCCCCGAGACCGTGCTGGCCAGGCTGCTCGAGGCCGGGGGGACCGCGGCCTTCACCGGGGTGAACGCCGTGACCATCGCGCCTGCCGGGTCGCCGCCCGGCCGTCCGCCGGGGTCGCTGGCCGCCGGGGCGCTGGTGGTTGACACGCCCGACCTGGACGCGCTGGCCCAGTCCGCCGAATCGCTCGCGGCCACGCACGCCGGACCGGCTGCGGTCGGCGCGCTGACCGGCGAGCTCACCGACCGCGGTGTCAGGGTCCGGATCCTCGATGCCGGGCCCGACAGCGAGGGCGCCGTCGCCCAGTTGCTCGCCGACCCCGCCGCTCGCGACATGGCCAGGTGGGCGGCGTGGCGCAAGCTCACTCCAGCGGCTCTGTACGGTATCTCGCTCGGCCTCGGGCTGATCGCCGCCGTATGGTTCTCCGAGCTGGCGGTGCGAGCCAAGCTGGTGGCCGTCGCTGCCCTGGCGGGCTCGTTCCTGTTCGGCAGGGCCGGCTCGCTGCTCGCCGCCACCAACCGCGAGGGCCGGATCAGGCCCGCCGTCGCCTGGCTCGGGGCCGTCTGCGGGTTGCTGACCGAGCTCGCGGTCTACGCGGGCCTAGCCGTCAGCGCCGGCGTGGGCCAGAGCGTCGGCTCGCCGGCCGGGGTGGCTGGCCTGGACGGGCCCTTCGGTAACGCGCTGTGGAACACCTTCGTCGCGAGCTGGGGCGGCGCGGGGACGGCCGGAGTGTGGCGGCTGGCCATCGCGGCCATGCTGGTCATGGCCGTCCGCCGGATGGCCGAGCTCGGCTATGAGTACACGGCTCGGGCGCCGGGGATCCTGTTCCCCCGGTCGGTCCTGCGCACCCTGGAGCAGGCCGTCACCTTCCCGGTCGGCGAGCGGTTCGTGGTGATTGTGGTGACCGCCGTCTTCTTCGGGCCGCGGCTGACGTTCCTGGTCCTGCTGGGCTGGGGCGTGCTGGCCGCGGGATACGTTCTCGCCGGGCGGGCGGCCCGGTCGGCGGACCTGGACCCCGTGACCCGGCCAGCAGAGGGCGGGCTGGCCGCCTACCGCGGCGACGGCGTCGTGTCGCGCTGGATCGGCAGCCTGGTCCAGGGCCGGCTCCCGCCGCTGCCGCCGGTGCTCGTGGGCCTTTTCGTGACCAGTGTCCTGGCGGCCCTCGGGCTCGGGAACCTGCCTGGCATCTTGGTGCTGACGCCGGTCGAGGCGATGATGCTGGCGGCCCTGGGCGCCTGGCATCCGCACGACGGGCGGCTGGACTGGCTGGTGCCCGCGCTCCTGATGGCGGGCGAATGCGTGTTCCTGGCGGCCCTCGGCCTGTCCTACCACGTGGCCGCGTGGCTGGTCTTCACCCTGCTGGCCGCCGTGGTCATGCGCCATGTCGATCTGGCCTTCCGCGCCAGGGTCGGACGGGGCATCCCGGCCGACGTGTTCGGCCTCGGCTGGGAGGGGCGGATGCTGCTGGCCGGCTTCGCGGCCCTGGCCGGTCTCGTACCGTTCGCCTACGCCGTGCTTTCGGGTTATCTTTGGTTGCTTTTCATCTGGGATTTCCTCAGCGGATGGCTACGGTCCACGGACGGAGACGACGGTTGATCGGGATGGTCCTCGCGGCTGGCGCAGGCCGACGGCTGCGGCCCGACACCGATGCGCTGCCGAAGGCCCTGCTGCCAGTCGACGGCCACGTCACCATCCTGGACATCGCGCTGCGCAACCTGGCCGCGGTGGGGTTGCGTGACGTCGTGATCGTGGTCGGCTACGCGGCGGACGCGGTGCGGGACCGGCTGGCCGGCCTGGAGCGGGAGCACGGGGTCCGGCTGACGCTGGTGGACAACGACCGCGCCGAGGAGTGGAACAACGCCTACTCGCTCTGGCTGGCCCGCGAGCATTTCGCGGCGGGCGCGCTGCTGGTCAACGGGGACACGGTGCATCCGGTCTCGGTGGAGAAGACCCTGCTGGCCGCCGAAGCCGCCATGCAGCGGGCCGGCATCATCATCGCCGTCGATGACATCAAGCGCCTCGCCGGCGAGGAGATGAAGGTGATCATCGACTCGGGCGGCCGCCTCACCCGGATCACCAAGCTGATGGACCCCGCGCTGGCCTACGGCGAGTACATCGGCGCCACGCTCATCGGCGCGGATGCCGCGGCGCCGCTCGCGGCGGCTCTCGAGGCGACCTGGCGGCGGGATCCCTCGCTGTACTACGAGGACGGCTTCCAGGAACTCGCGTACCGCGGCGCCGCGATCGGGGTGGCGCCCATCGGCGAGGTCGAGTGGGTGGAGGTCGACAACCACGACGACCTGCGCCGGGCTCGCGAGATCGCCGCTCGGTGCTAATTGGCTGATTGCCCGGCCGAGCGGCCGTGCCGCGGTTCGTTACCCGGTAGTCTCCCGGATAGCCGCCGTTAGCCAAGGCGTAGCGGAAGTTTGCCCGAAAACGCCGGAAGGACGTTCATGCCGCTGCTGGCCCGCATCCTCACCGCGCCGCTCGTCGTCGACGTGCGACCGGGCGCGGTCGCGGACCTCGGCGCGCTGCTCGCCGACCGGCGGATCGCGACGGAGGGCCGGGTCGCCGTGGCGGTCGGCCCCAGCCAGGGCGACAGCGTGCTCGCCGACCTGGCCCCAGAGAACCTTGGCGCGGCCGAGGTCTTCCGCGTCGAGGACGGCACGGTGGACAGCGCGGTCTCGCTCGGCAAGCAACTGCGGGCGCAGGCCTTCGAGGCCGTCGCGGGCATCGGCGGCGGCAAGATCATCGACGTGACCAAGTTCGCCGCGCACATGGCCGGAGTCCCGATGGTCGCGGTGGCCACCAACCTGGCCCACGATGGCATCGCCTCCCCGGTCAGCTCGCTCGAGCACGAGTCGGGCAAGGGCTCTTACGGGGTCGTCCCGCCGGTCGCGGTGATCGTCGACCTGGACCGGGTGCGCTCCGGACCGCCCCGCATGGTCAGGGCCGGGATCGGGGACGTGGTGAACAACCTGTCCGCGATCGCGGACTGGGAACTGGCCGCGGCCGACCGGGGCGAGCCCGTCGACGGGCTCGCCGTCGCGCTGGCCAGGACCGCCGCCCAGGCGGTGCTGCACCAGCCGGGTACGATCAGCGACGACGAGTTCCTCACCGTGCTGGCCGAATCGCTGGTGCTGTCCGGGATCGCGATGACGGTGGCGGGATCCAGCCGGCCGGGCAGCGGCGGCGACCACGAGATCCTGCACGCCATCGACCAGTTGTTCCCCGGCGCGGGTACCCACGGTGAGCTGGCCGGCGTCGGCGCGCTGTTCTGCACCTACCTGCGCGGAGACGAGCGGCTGGGGCCGCTCATGTCCGCCTGCCTGGCCCGGCACGGGCTGCCGCGGATCCCCGCCGATCTCGGGCTCAGCCACGCCGAGTTCACCAAGGCGGTGCTGCACGCGCCCGCGACCAGGCCCGGCCGGTACACCATCCTGGAGCGGCTCGCGCTCGACGAGTGCGCGATCGCCCGGCAGGTCGAGGGGTTCACCATGGCCGTCATGAGCGGAGCATGATGTCCGGACCATCTCTGGCCGAGGTGCGCGCCAAGGGACAGCCGCCCGAGGTCCTGGCGCGGCTCAACGACGAGCACTGGGCGGGTCGGCTCTACATGCGTCGGCTGTCCCCGTACGCCACCGTCCTGTTCGCCAGGCTCGGTTGGTCCCCGAACGCGGTCACCGTCTGCTTCATGATCTCCGGCGCCGCGGCGGGCGTGCTCGCCGCCGTGCCCGGGCTGGCCGCGGCGGTCGGGGTGGTCCTGCTGATACAGCTCTATCTGCTGTTTGACTGCTCCGACGGGGAGCTGGCCAGGCTCACCGGCCGGTTCTCCCCGGCTGGCATCTACCTGGACCGGATGGGGCATTACATCGCGGAGGCGCTGCTGCTGGCAGGCCTCGGTGTCCGCGCGCAGGGTCATTTCTCGCTGGCCGGCGGCTACGTGAGCGCGGGTCTGGCGGCCGCCATCTGCGCCACGCTGATCAAGGCGGAGACCGATACCGTGGTGGTGGCCCGTGCCTCGTCCGGGCTGAACGGCAAGCACGACGATCAGGCGCTCGCGCCGCGGGGACGAGGACTTGCGCTGGCCAGGCGGCTGGCGTCGGCACTTCGCGTGCACCGGATTATCCAGGCCGTCGAGTTGTCCGTGCTAATCCTGGTGGCAGCGATCGTGGACGCGGCCACCGGCACTCTCACTGCGACCCGGGTGCTGGTCGTGGCGGCGCTGGCGGTGGGCGTGCTGATGGCGGTGGCGCATCTGGTGGCCGTCGTGGTGTCCCGGCGCCTGCGGTGACCAGGGCAACGGGGGTCTGGGGGGATGGGTCCCCCCAGGAGCGGAGGGGTCTGGGGGGGTCGACCCCCCGGGGGACAACACTGTCCTGCGTCATCCTCACGATGGGAGATCGCCCGGCCGAGGTCATCCGCGCCATCGACAGCGTGCTGGCTCAGCGCGGCGCCCAGGTGGAGCTGGTCGTGGTCGGCAACGGCGCCGAGGTGACCGGCCTGCCCTCTGGCGTGCGGGGCGTCTGGCTGCCGGAGAACGTCGGGGTCGCCGCCGGGCGCAACGCCGGGGTGCAGGCGTGCGGCGGCGACGTGGTGCTGTTCCTCGACGACGACGGCTGGTACCCCGACCCCAGGCTCGCCGCCTACGTGGCCAGCAAGTTCGCCGCCGACCCGGCGCTGGCGGTGTTGTCCATGCAGGTGGTCGACCCCGACGGCGGCCCCGGCGTCCGGTGGCACGTGCCGCGGCTGCGGGCCGGGGACCCGGACCGCTCCTCGGTCGTGACGACGTTCCTCGGCGGGGCGTGCGCGATCAGACGTTCTGCCTACCTGGAGGCGGGCGGCCTCCCTGGCCTGTTCTTCTACGGGCACGAGGAGACCGACCTGGCCTGGCGGCTGATGGACCGCGGCTACCGGCTTGAATACGACGCCGACGCTCGGATGTGTCACCATACGCTGCCGAACGCGCGGCACGCCACGTTCCGCCGCCGGGACGGCCGGAACCGGGTCCTGCTGGCCCGCCGCAACCTGCCCTGGCCGTTCGCAGTGGCCTACCTGGCCGACTGGATGGCGCTCACGGTCGCCCGGGAGCGCGCGAAGCCGGGCCCCCTGCGCCCCTGGTTCGCCGGCTTCGCCGAGGGCTGGCGGACCGACCCAGGCCGGCGTCACCCCATCTCGCTGCGCACCGCCTGGCGGATGACCCGAGCCGGCCGACCGCCCATTATCTGAACCGAACGGGCTCCTAACAGCCTGTCACCTGCGAAGACAGCACGCCTGGCGGCCTTGACTCACGTATCGCCTATCGGTATATATAGGTGCGTCATCCGCGCGGGTGACGGTCTATCGCCCGAGCGGATGACGAGCGTCCGCCGGTGTCACGCGTAAGATATGTCGTGTGCAGAGACGCGGCACTCGCGTACTTGCGCCAACGACGGGGGTCGAGGGCGGCGCGGTGACATCCAAGCCCGGAAGGTGGCACTCGGTTACCACCGTGCCCTGGGCCTGGCTGAGCGCCGGGCTGGCCGCGTCGGCCCTGTTCGCCGGCGGGGTCTGCCTGTTCAGCCACGATTCGCTGCACCGGCTGTGGGGCCTGTCCGCCGCCTGTGCGTACGCGCTGGCCGCCCTCGCAGTCCTGGCCGCCAGGTCACGGGGAACCCGGGGCGTCGACGTCGCGCTCGCCGTGATCGGTTGCGGCGCCATCTTGTTCCCGCTGCTCTGGATGGTCGCCCACGGCAACGGAGAACCCGAGGTGGGCGTGGTAGCCCGCTCCGCCACGACGCTCATCAAGGACGGCACCCCGTACCGGAGCTCGCAGGCCCTGGCCACCACCACCAACCCCAACCAGTACAACCCGTACCTGCCGCTGATGGCGGCGTTCGGCGTGCCGCAGGCGCTGTTCGGCCACAGCCTGCTCACCGATCCCCGGGTCTGGTTCGGCACCGTGTTCCTCGTGGTTTTCGCCTACGCGCTGCGGATCGCCGGGGCCAGGGACAGTCTCCGGTGGGCCCTGCTGATGACGGCCTCGCCGATCATCGCCTTCGAACTGTGCGTCGGCGGCACCGACGTGCCCATGGTCGCATTCTTGTGCCTCGGCTTCGCGTTGCTCTGGAAGACGCAGGGGGGTAACCCGGTCACCGCCGGGCTGGCGCTGGGCATCGCGTCGGCGATGAAGGCGACCGCCTGGCCCGCGCTCGTGGTGGCGTTCGCGCTGCTGTTCGTGCGCGACGGCCAGCGCGCGGCGTGGCGGTTCACCGCGGTGGCGCTCAGCGTGGTCATCGTCATCGTGGGCCCGTTCGCGGTGCTCAAGCCGGGCTCCCTGGTGAAGAACACCATCTTGTTCCCGCTCGGCCTGGCCAGCGTCAAATCGCAGGCGGCTAGTCCGCTGCTCGGCCACGTGCTCGCCCAGACCGGGGTCATCGGCCACACGATCGTCGTCATCCTGCTCATCGGGTCCGGGCTTGCCATCGCGGTGTCGCTGGTGATCCGGCCGCCCCGGGACGTGCCCGCCGCGACCATCCGGCTGGTTCTCGGGCTCTCGGCCATGTTCGTGCTCGCGCCGTCGACCCGGTTCGGCTACTTCA
>Ga0209039_10002860_pt1 | contig 14097 bp, 7 predicted proteins | sample BogFormECP12_OM1_FD_188238 | JGI IMG/M metagenome (GOLD analysis project Ga0209039, IMG submission 188238) | Bog forest soil microbial communities from Calvert Island, British Columbia, Canada - ECP12_OM1 (SPAdes) (version 2) | ecosystem: Environmental > Aquatic > Freshwater > Wetlands > Bog ...
CGCTGGCCAGGTCCCACACCAGCACTTGCTTGTATCCGCCCGAGACCAGCAGCTTCCCGCCCGGATGAAACGCCAGCGCGGTGACGAGCGCCAGCACCGCCGTCATGCCATGATCTCCGTCAGCAGGCCTCCGCTTTGCACGGCGCCGCCGGCGATGGGGCTGACATACGCCACGCAGCCTTGCGGATGCGGCAGCCTGCCTTGGGGATCGATGCCCAGCAGTTTGTAAATGGAAGCCGCGAGGTCCCAGGGATAGACCGGCCGATCGCGCAAGTTCTCGCCGCGGGCGTCGGTCGAGCCCACCAGCGCGCCACCTTTGAATCCGCCGCCCGCCACCACCGCGGAGAAGGCTTGTCCCCAGTGGTGCCGGCCGCCGAACCAGGGCGCCTCGGTGGCTACGCGCGGCGTGCGCCCGAATTCGCCGTACCAGGTGACGATGGTGCTCGCCAGCAGGCCGCGCTGCGCCAGGTCTTCGAGCAGCGCCGAGAAGGCCGCGTCCTGAATCGGCAGCTTTTTGCGCATGGTTTCGAAATTCTGTACGTGGGTGTCCCAGCCGCCGTCGTTGATGGTGATGAACGGGACGCCGGCCTCCACCAGGCGCCGCGCCAGCAGGCAACTTTGCCCGAACTGGTTGCGCCCGTACCGAGTGCGCAGCGCGTCGGTCTCCTGCGAAAGATCGAAGGCCTTGCGCGCATCGCCCAGGATCAGGGCGTAGGCTTTCTGCTGGAACTCGTTCATATCGCGGTAAGCGCCCAACTTGTCGGCCTGCGCGGCCAGGGCGTCCACGGCGCCCAGCAGTGAGCGCCGCTCCGCGATGCGCTGCTCCGTCATGCCACGCGGCGGCACCAGCCCCTGCACCCGGAAATTGGGAGAATTGGGATCGCCGCCCGGGGCAAAGGTCTTGTAGTTGTTGCCCAGGAACCCGGCCTCGGAGAACCGTCCCAGCGGGTTGGTGAGCGTGATGTAAGGCGGCAAGCTGCTGGCATACCCCGACTCCATCTTCTTCAACGCCACAATGGCGCCGGTGGCCGGGTAGACCAACTCCGCGCTGGGCATGGTCCCGGTCTGCATGATGTAGGCGGCGGTTTCGTGCGCGTTGTTGTTGTGCGTCATGCTGCGGATGATGGTGTACTTGTCCGCTTGTTTGCCCAGCAGCGGCAGCAACTCGCCGATGGTAGTGCCCGGGACGTTAGTCTGCACGGGTTTGCGCAGCGGGCCGGCGTAATCCTCGCCCGCCTGCGGCTTGGGATCGAAGGTATCGGTTTGCGTCGGTCCGCCGGCCATCCAAAGCTGGATGACGGATTTCGCCCTGGCCGGCGCGGCGCGCAATTGAAACCAGTCCGCCGCGCTCAGCCCGATGAGGCTGGCCGACCCCACTCGAAGAAAGCCTCTGCGCCCGATGACATCCAACATGGCTTCACCTCAATGGTTAAACTCAAACTCCTTGGCGTTTAGAACGGCCCACGCCACATCTTGCACCGCCTGGGGGCGAGTGGCCTTCTTGCCCGCCAGGTAATCTAATAATCGCTTCTTTTCTTCCGCCGATGGGAATCGTGAAAGCGTTGTCAGGTAAATCTCGTCCAGGATCTCGGCGTCGCTCTTCGTCAACAGCCGCTTCAGGCGCGGGCTGCCCGAGATCTTTCCTTCGAGCTGCTCGGAATTCAAGAAGTAGAGCGTCTGCCGGAGCGTGAGGGCCGAATCGCGCTCCTCTTCGTATGGCGTGTCGCGCGGCGGCCGGCCGAACAGGTCCAGAAACGGGCATTCCGTGTTGCCGTCCGAGATCGCGGTGGCGCGGTAGTTGACGGGCCAGTTGGAATACGGCTCCGGAATGATGCTGCGGAACTTCTCGGAGGTCTCGGTGAACTGCGAAATGGCGTCCAGCATCTGCTCGGCGGTGAGACGTTTCACCAGGTAGTGCGAGAAGTGCGTGGTGTCTTTGCCATTCCACTGGTTAGGCTCCGAGGAAAGCTGGTAGGTGCGCGAATTCAGAATCAACCGGTAGATGTGCTTCAGATCGTAGTGGTGGCCGGTCAGCTCCTGTTCGAGGTATGCCAGCAGCTCGGGATTGGTGGGCGGATTAGTCGGGCGCAGATCGTCGGGCTGGTTCACAATTCCGCTGCCCAGCAGCCAAAACCAAATCCGGTTCACAATGTTCCGGGCGAACCAGGGATTGTCGGGCGCCGTGAGCCAGTTGGCGAATTGCAGGCGCGGATCTTCTTCCGCCGCCACCTTCACCGCCTGTCCGCCGGGCAAGCGAGGCTGCACCACCTGCCGCGTGCGCGGGTCGCGCAGGCTCAACTTGAAATCCGGATAGACGATCTCTTCCTTCCATTCGAGCGTCGATTTGTAATTGACCTTGGCGAAGAACGCGCCCATGCCCAGGTCGTCGTCGGGCGTCCAACCCTCCAGCGGATGGCTGTGGCAGCGCGCGCAGCCTATACGCGCGCCCATGAACACCAGCGCGGCGGTCTCGCCCAGGGTGCGCGCGTCCTTGCTCGGCACGGCGCGCAGGAAATTGGACGGGCCTTCGCGGAAATTGCTGCCGTTGGAGGTGAGCAGCTCGCGCGCGAACTGGTCGTAGGGCTTGTTCCGCGCCAGGCTCTCGTGCACCCACTGGTAGTAAACAGCGACGGCTTTGGGCCACACGCGCACCGGGAATTCGCTCTTGATGCGCAGCAGGTCGCCCCACTTGAGCGCCCAGAAATCGTTGAACTCGTCGCGCTCCAGCAGTTGGTCGATGAGCGTGGCCCGTTTCCGGGGATCGCGGTTGGCGAGGAAGGCGCGGGCTTCATCGGCGGTGGGCAGAATTCCGATGACATCCAGGTAAACGCGCCGCAGAAACTCCTGGTCCGAAGCCAAGCCCGAAGGCGCAATCCCCATGGCCTTGAGCTTGGCGTAAACCAGCTCGTCGATGCGATTCGCGGCTTCGAGGGCGGGGAACGGCTTAGGCCCCGGCTGGGGCACGGCGATGCGCAACACGCCCGATTTCCCCAAGTACGTCGCCACCACCGCGGCATCGCCGTAGTCCGCCGCCTTCACCGTGCCATCCGGCGAAACCTGGGCGATCTTCGCATCGGAAGAATGGTAGGAGGCCTCCGCGCTCACATCCTTGCGGGTGTCGTCGGAGAAGACCGCGGTCGCCAGCAGCCGCTGCGTCCCGCCTTTCTGCAGCAGGCGATCCTCCGGGTAGAGTTTTAGCGCCACCACGCGCGGCTCGTTCTTGTCGCTCCAGGGCGCGCCGCGCACCAGCCAGGAAAGCAGCATCTCGTATTCGGGAGTGCCGGGCTTGATGGCCGGCGCCGGGTGCGCCACGCCGCCGATGGCCTTGAGGAAGACCAGGCTCTCGCGCGGCTCCACGCGGTTGATGCGCCGGCCGCCGGCAGCCCTGGTGAGCGCGTCGAAGTCCGACTGCGGATCGCCGCCGAAGAGCGACAGCTTCAGCCCGCCCTGGCCGCGCTCGGCGCCGTGACACGGGGTCGAGTTGCAGCCGAGCCTGCCGAGCATGGGCTGGATGCGGTTGACAAAAGTGGCCGGCGTGTCGCGCGCGTCGTTCACCCACACCCGCAGCTTCCGTTTGCCCTTCGAGCCGGCGCCCGCAACCGAAACATCGATAGTGGTCGCCCCGTCCGCAACCGGCGTCACCACGCCCGCCTGGCTGACGGCCGCGATCTTGGAATTGCCCGATTTAAACTTGGTTTGCGGCGTGACATCGCGCAGCGTGCCATCCGCCAGCCGGCCGGTGACCACGATGCGCTGCGATTCCCACTTGCCGCCGAGCGAGAAATCGCCGGGCGCCACCTCCACGGAGTTGACTTTGAGCTTGGGCTCCTTGGCGAAGGCGGTCAGGGCGACGAGCAGGATTACCGCGCCACGCATGGCACTATCGTCTTATGGCGTCCTCGCCAGGTCCGGTTCGGTCCGGAACATGGCGATGGCTTCGATTTCAACCAACAACTCGGGCCGGCAGAGAATGGCCTGAATTCCCGTGGAAGCCGGGAGTGGGTCGAGTTCCTGCGCCTCGTAAAACGCGGTGCGCTCTTCGTTGAAAGCGGCGTAATCGCGCTCGATGTCGCGCAGGTAGCAGGTGGTCCGGACTACGTCTTTCCAGGTGGCGCCTTCGGCTTCGAGCAAGCCGGTGATGTTCTGGAACGTGCGGCGAGTTTGCGCGCGGAAATCGCCAATGTGAATGCTCCGCCCATACTCATCGATGCTGGCCGTTCCAGAGATCAGCAGGATGGCCAGCCCGTTCAAGTCGATGCGCATGCCGCGCGAGAAAGAGCTGGGCTTGGGATAGTCAAAAGCTTCGTTCAGCACCCGGTGGTTCGTGATGGCGCGCTTTTCCACCGGCGTCTTGGCGAGTTCCCTCATAAAATCGGTATCCAGAATCATACCTGTTAATACCCGATACCCTATTGTAAGTTTCGCACAGGTGGCATGGTCAACGTACTGTTGTAGCGTTAATTACAATTCTTTACGGGCGTAGCGCCGGCGGTCTTGCCGCCGGTGGGGTTGCCCGGACTGGGACGAACACCGGCGGCAAGACCGCCGGCGCCACCGGGCGTGTTCGATGTATACTGCGAGTCGCACATGCCCAGGCGAAAACCAAGCACTCAGCCGCTCCGGCCGCCCAGCGACCTCCGGATTTACCTGCTGCTGGTGGCCGCCATTCTCCTGACGTACAGCCGCGTGCTGCATTTCGACTTCGTCACCTTCGACGACCCGGAATACGTCACCGCGAACCCGCATGTTCAGGCCGGGCTGAGCCTGGCGGGCGTGGCGTGGGCCTTCGGTTCTTCGCACGCCGGCAGTTGGTTTCCGCTGACGTGGCTCTCCCATATGCTGGATTGCGATCTCTTCGGCCTGGCGAGCGGCTGGCATCACTTCACCAACGTATGGATCCATGCGCTGAGCACGCTGCTTTTGTTTGCGGTGCTCAAGCGCATCACGGGAGCGCGCTGGCGGAGCGCCCTGGTCGCTTTCCTGTTCGCGCTTCACCCCCTGCACGTCGAGAGTGTCGCGTGGGTATGCGAGCGCAAGGACGTGTTGAGCGCGTTGTTCTGGGTGCTGACGCTCGCGGCTTATGCCGCCTATGTCGAGCGGCCTGGACGCGGCCGGTATCTGCTGAGCCTGTTCCTGTTCTGCCTCGGCCTGACGGCCAAGCCCATGCTTGTGACCTTGCCGATTGTGCTGCTGTTGCTGGACCGCTGGCCCTTCAAGCGGGGCGTTCGAATTCTCGAAAAGCTTCCATTCTTCGTCGCCTCCGCCGCCGTGTCGGTGGTGACCTATCTCGTGCACCGGAGCGCGGGGGCGCTCGCTTCCTTCGAGGTGGTGCCCGTCGCCGCGCGATTTGAAAATGCGATGGTTTCCTACGTGGTCTACATTCTCAAGATGGTCTGGCCCGTAAACCTGGCGGTGTTTTACCCCTACTCGCAGGGGTCGCTGGTGGCGCCAGCCGTACTCGCGGGCATGGCCATAGCCGCCGTCACCGTGCTGGTGATACGCGTGTTCCCCCGCTGGCCGTACCTGGCCGTCGGATGGCTCTGGTATCTAGTGACCCTGGTGCCGGTCATCGGCCTCGTTCAGGCCGGCGCACAGGCGCGCGCCGACCGGTTTACGTACATCCCCATGATCGGCGTCTCCATCGCCATGGTTTGGGGGGCCGCGGAAGCCCTCGAAGCCTGGCCGCGCATCCGGCTGGCCCTGGCGGCGGTGGTGTGTTCGGCGTGCCTGGTGCTTACCTGGCTTCAGGTCGGTTACTGGCGGGATAGCATTTCGTTGTATCAACACGCCATCGATGCGACCACCGACAATTACGTGGCGCGCTTCAACCTGGCGTCTGTTTTGGAGGCGCGGGGCGACACCGCCGAGGCTGTGGCGCAACTGCGTGAGACGGTTCGAATACGCCCCTATTTCGCCACCGCGCACGCCGAACTGGGGCAGTTGCTGGCCAAGCAGGGCCGCGCCGAAGAAGCTCTTGGCGAGTTGCAAGCGGCGGTGAGACTGAAACCGGACAGCGCCGACGCTCACTTCCGGTTAGGATCCGTGCTGGGCACACTCGGGCGTACGGGCGACGCGGCGGCCGAGTTCTCGCAGGCGATTCGCCTACAGCCGGAGAATGCCGATGCCCATTACAACCTGGGAATCGCGCTTGCCCAAGCGGACAAGCTGGCGGAGGCTGAGCGCGAGTTCAGCGCTACTGTGCGCTTGAGGCCCGAGGACGCGGATGCGCGGTTCAGCTTGGGCATGACGCTGGCAAGGTTGGGCCAGCTTGACGACGCCATCGCGCAGCTTTCCGAAGCGGTGCGGATCAAGCCGGATTTCACCGAGGCCCGGCAGGCTCTCGAAGACGCGACAAACCTGAAACGCCGGTGAGGGCAGAAAAACCGCTCTCTTACGTTCGCGGCTCGGATCGGAGCCGCGAACGTAAGACAGCGGTTGTACAGCCTAGAAGTGAAGCCGCAGCCCGAATTCCATCTGCCGCGGCGTGTTGGCCTGGGTGGTGATCCTGCCAAACGTCGACGGGGTGCTCCAAGTCAAGGTTCCGTTGCCGGGCTGCATGTGATTTAGGATGTTGGTGAACTGGAAGCTGAGGGTGGCGCCTACTGTCCCCTCTTTCCAAACACCGATGTTCTTCAGCAGCGAAGCATCCAGGTTCCAGGTGGGAAGACCCCGGAGGTTGCCGTAGCCGCCGCAACTCGAGTCCATGCCCAGCACACACGGCCGGAGTTCGCTGTAGACCGCGGCCGGGTCCTGGAACATATTGATGCCGGTGCTATTGTTGGTGCCGACGCCCACGCCGGCGCTAGTGGTGGTACCGGAGTTATGGTAATAGGCGCTGGACGTCTGAGTGAGTGGCGAAGCACCCACGGCGCAGTCGGCGGTCGAGCTCATGCTACCCGAGGTGGACTCGCCAAAAGACTGGGACCCGGCGCCGGTGAGGGAACCTTCGCTGTAGGTTGAGCAAATGGCAGCCCCGCTTTGTGCTGTAAACAGCGGAGAGAGCGTCCATCCGCCGAGCACGTGGCCCAGCACTCCGTGCTGGCCCTTGAATACCGGCGGAGCATAGTAAACGGCCACGTTGTAGAGGAACTTGATGTCGAACCCGTTCGCGCCGTAATTGGCCTGCATGTTCCAGGCGTCGAGCGCGGTATTGGAACTGTTGGCCTGCGCCAGCGGCGCCGTGCCCAGTGCGCGGCCCCAGGTGAAATTGGAGATCACCGTTGCCCCATGGTAGTCGGTGGCTTTCCACGTGGCGTACAGCGCATTGTAGTTCCCGAACCCCATGCTGGTGGTCAGGGCGAGCGAGGTAGCCTGGAGCGTGGCAACGCCGCTGCCGGCGCCGCTGATCATGGTGCGGCCAAGCGTCCATGAATCAGCCTTGTTGAGAGCCGACCAGATGTCGGAGACGCCCGTGCTCTTGATGGTGGATGTCAGCTTCGAAGCCACGGCGGAGGTGCAATTGGCGTAGCCGGAGCAGTAGGTTCCCTTACCGCCCAGCGCGTTTTCAAAAAACGGCTGCGGGGACATCGATCCCGGAGCCACGCCGCTGGCCAGCGCGTTATAGATGGCGGCATAGCCTTGTGCGAAGCTCTCGCCGCCCAAGGTGGTCATGTACGGCACATCATCCAGATTGACCTCCTGCATCTCGTTGTGGATCTTCCGGCCGATATAGCCGAGCTCGAGCATCATCTTCTGGCGCAGCTCGCGTTGGATCGAAATGCTGATGTTGTCGGTGCGCTGCGGCCGGTAATTGGGATCGAGGGTGTTGACGTCGCCGGCCGTGATGGCCCCGTTGTAGCCCATGAAGAAGGGCTGGGCCAGGGTCTGCGATGGCGCCGGGAGCGGCGCCGACATCCCGTCGGTGCCGATACGGAACACGTTGGAGGGGTCCACGTTGTTCGCGCCCAGGCATTGCCCCGTCATGCTGGGGCCGGCGCACGTGACCGGTTGCAGCGGGCCGATACCGAGCAGTGGGACCAGAACCAGGTTGACGCCGTTCAACCGGCCCCAGATGCGGCCATAGCCGCCACGCAGTACGGTCTTACCGCTGCCGAAAAGCGTTCCGAGGATGCCGCTGTCGAACTTGGGATTCCAGGCGGCGGCCACGCGCGGGCTGAACGAGCCGTAGAAAGTGTTCATGGGATACTTCATGCCGGCGCCCACGTTGCGGACCATCTCAAAGCCCAGCACCGGCTGGTAAACCGACCCGGCCAAGGCCGCGCTCTTTCGCTGGGCCAGGTAATCCGCCGTGTTGACGAGAGTGCCGTTGGAGTTCACCACTTCCACCTGTTTCCCATTGATCTCGTAAGGTGGCAGCTCGAGCGCCCAGCCGAGGCTGTAAGTCAAGGTAAAGGTTGGCCTCATGCGCCAGGTGTCGCTGAAATACACGTTGTAGAACGGGATGATGCTCTGGTCGAAAGCCGGCTGGCCCACCGGGTTCGCGGTGAGGTTGTTGCCGGAACGCGTGTACGCCACCTGGGGCTGGCTGACCAGGCCCAGCACTTCCGAGTACAGGTTCCGGAAGTTGCTCTGTTGACTACTCGGCACGCTGGTCGGATAGTAGTTGTTGCTGGCGAAATTGATGTTGGTGCTGGCGATCTGGTACACGACTTGGTCGTTGATGCCCGACCCGTTATCGGTGCGCATGTGGTAATCGTAGTTGCGCTGGTAGTTGCCACCGAACTGGAACAGGTGGTTGCCCTTGATCATAGTCAGGTCGTCGCGGACCAACTTGTCCTGGCCGTCCCAGAACCTCTGCCGCGTACACTGCGTGCCCACGTTGTAGGGGATCAGGGTATTGGCGCAGGTGCTGCTTTCAGCGGTTGAATTGCTGGCGCCGCTGGCGATTTCGACCGCGCCGCCCAGGCCCGGGAGCTGCGGTGGCGCGTTGGCATCGCCCCACTGCCAGAAGTTGCGCGTGTAATTGAAGCGGAACTCATTGGTGGAGGTGGGCGTGACATTGGTAGTCAGGCCAAGGACCAGGTATCCGGGATTCTGCGGGCGAGGAGCCTCGGCCGCCGCCGTTCCCTTGCTGGCCCCTGGGAGCAACCCTCCAATATCCACTTGGTTGGTGGTCAGGTTGACCAGCCGCATGTAGCGGTAGCTGGCAAACAAGCGAAACCTCTCGCCGAAATCGTGATCGATGCGGGTGACGTAGGAATTCTCGGTGAGTGGCGCCCGGATGGAGGTCAGAAACCCCGAGACGTTGTACCCGTCAGCGCCGTTGCTGGCGTAATACGGGTCGTTGGCCGCAGGCATGGTCGCCCAAATCTTGGACACGATGGGGTTGATCCCGATGCCGCGAGGGTCGCACAGGCCCGTGGGGCACACGGCAGGCTGATACGTAGTGCCGTTCACCGTGACCGGGTTGGGGTTGAGGTTATACGGAAGGTACGTCCCGGCGGAGTTGGGGACAAAAATCACGCCGGCGCGCATGGTATCGGTGGGCACCGGCCTCTCGTAGTTGCCGACGTTGGGGTATTTCAAGCCCTCATAATTAACGAAGAAGAACGTCTTTCCGCCTGCGATTTTGGGCGTGATCGGCCCACCCAGGCTGCCGCCGAAGCGGTTGCGGTGGTTGGAAGGCAGCGGTGTATAGGGGTTCAGCACCTGGCCCGACGACGTGGTTTGCGGCGTGTGGTCGTTGGCCCAGGTGTTGGCGGCGCCGACGTTGGTGCCGTAATAATACCAGTAGCCCGAGCCATGAAATGCCGTGGTACCGCGCTTGGTCACCATCTGAACCTGGGAGCCGATGGAGTTGTTGAAGTCGGCCGTCTGGTTGAAGGTCGCCACGCGGAATTCCTCGATGCTCTCCACCGGGGTCGGCACCACGCCGGAGGGAACAGCGCCCTGTTGGGTGCCTCCCATACCGGTGAAGTTGGTCCCGTACCGGTTGGCTTCCCCGGACATGTCATCGGTGGCGTTTCCGCCATCCAGCATGAAGGTGTTCTGGTCCTCGTAGGCCCCCGCCGTGTAGCCGGCCGGCGTCACGCCGGGCTGTAACACCGCCAGGGTGGAGACATCGCGGCCCAGGTTCGGCAAAGCGAGGATGGCATCGCCGGTGATGGTGGTCCCGACCGAGGCGTTGCTGGTCACCAGGTCGGCGCCCTTACTGGCCGTGACCTCCACCGTGGTGGTGGTGGCTCCCACCTCCATGGTGGTGTTGACGGTCAACGTCGAGCCGACCACGGCCTCCTGTCCCATCGCCCGGGACTGCGAGAAACCAGCCTTGCTGAAGGTGACGTTAAAAGTTCCGGACGGCACGTTGACGAAGATGTACCGGCCTGTGTCGTTGGTTGTGGTGGTCCGTGTAGTGCCGGTCGAGACGTCAACCAGCCTGACTTCCACGCCTGGAATTGCGGCGTTCTGCTGGTCCGTCACTGTCCCAGTGACGGTAGTGCTTGAGGTTGCCTGTGACCAGGCTGGTGTTGCGCCGAGGCTGAGCAGGATCCCCAGGCAGACTACCAGCAGTCCAAAGAAAAACCGAGAACTACCCCTTGACTTCATACTTCCTCCCGTTTCGTAGGTCGAACGCTTACACTTCTTCCGCTCTCCCCTGAAAGCACCGCCAAATCGTACCCCAACATCTTATAAAGCCGCACAATAACAGTGAACGGAAACGAAACTATGAACCCTGTGTGGAGAAGTTTGACACAATCCGGCTACTGTTTCAAGAAAAAAAATCTGATTGTCCAGATTAAGGATGGGCTTATCCATAGCACCACTTATAGGAGGTGAATACAACCCGGACCGCGACCGCGTGATTTCTTACCCGGCGGCGGAGCATGCGGCGCAGGCTCCCCCGCGACCAGGAAAGAAATCACGCGGTCCCGGTACTAAAACTGGAAGTAGATGAACGGGATGTTAGCGTCGATCACGCCGAAAACTTCCAGGCAGAAGAACATCGCCGCCAGCGCGGTGGCGTAGGCCCACGCGGGCGCTTCCATGATCCGCTCGAACCACTCGAACTTCTCTTCCCCCACAGCCAGGACCAACGCTACCAGCGCCAGCCCCACGTGCCAGTGCTGAAGCAGCGTGTGGCCTCCGGGACGGGAGAACATCTGGCGCAGGATTTGCAGGCTTTGGGGAAGATCGGCCGCGCGAAAGAAGACCCAGCCGATCAGCACCAGGGCAAACGTCAGAATGGCTTTCAGCGGGTACAGCCAGGATCGGCCGCCGCCGCGGAAAAGTCTTTCCAGGCTGAGCAGCGCGCCGTGGTATCCGCCCCAGATCACGAAATTCCAGCTTGCCCCGTGCCACAGTCCGCCCAGAAGCATGGTGATCGCCAGGTTGCGGTACGTCATCCACTGCCCATGCCGGTTCCCGCCCAGCGGGATGTAGAGATAGTCGCGCAGCCAGGTCGATAGCGAAATGTGCCAGCGTCGCCAGAAATCCGTGATGCTCGAAGCCAGGTAGGGCCGGCGAAAGTTCACCGGGAAATGGAAGCCGAGCAGCTTCGCCATGCCGATCGCCATGTCCGTGTAGCCCGAGAAATCGAAGTAGATCTGCACCCCGAAGGCGAACACGCCGCTCCAGGCGGTAGCCATCCCCGGGTTGCCCGCGACATCGCTGAAGTACCGGTTGGCGACCTTTGCGAACTGGTCGGCGAACGCCATCTTCTTGGTGAGGCCCAGTACCAGCAGGAAAATGCCGGTCGAAACATCATCGGCCGAGGGCGGACGCCAATGAAAAAGGTCGCGGAAGAAAGTGTGCGCGCGGACAATCGGTCCCGCCACCAGTTGCGGGAAAAAGCAGATGAACAGCGCGTAGTCGATGGGGCTGCGCACGGCCTTCTGCTGGCCGCGATACACGTCCACCACGTAGGACATGCTTTGGAAGGTGTGGAAGCTGATGCCCAGGGGCAGCACGATGTCCAGGAAGAATGAATGCGGCGGCTTGCCCAGCAACAGCGCCAGGTTGGCGGCCAGGAAATTGTAGTACTTGAAAAAACCGAGAAATCCCAGGTTGGCCGAGAGGCTCAGAATCAGCAGCGCCTTCTTCCTGGGGCCTGGCGCGACCTTTTCCAGCCAAAGGGCGGCGGTGTAATCGATGGCCGTCAGAGTGAGCAGCAGCGCGATGAACTTGTAATTCCAGCAGGCATAGAAAAAGTAGCTGGCCGCCAGCAGGATATATCTCCTGAAACGGTGCGGGCTGGCGTAGAAGAGGACCAGGACCACCGCCAGGAAAATGAAGAACTGGGTGGTGTTGAAGAGCATGGTTACCGGGCCGCCGATCCGAGCATTCGGCCGATATCTTCCGCCAGCATGGCCGAGAACCGCGCAATACCCGCCCGATTCAAGTGCAGAGCGTCGCGGAACAACTCGGGGTGCTCCAGCGACTCGAAAGCATGTTCGTCGCACAGCAGTACGTTGGGCCGGGAGGCGAACTCGCGAATGGTGGCGCTCTTCTTGCGCACCAGGCCGTCGGGGCGGGGAATTGGGGCGCGCGCCAGCCGCACGAAAATGATCTTGGTCGGCGAGCCGCGGTAGCGGTCGAGAATGCGGCCGTACCACGCGCGGCGGAAGGCGGCCAGTCGTCCGGTCTGCGGCGCCGGCTCGCGCAGCAGATCGCGGTTGACGGTGTCGATCTGGTCCTGGTCCAGGCCCGGAGGAAAGGTCGCCTTCCAGGCGGACCAGTCGATCCGAAGACCTTCCAGGCTGCGGGGAGTCTCTTCGTAGCCGTAGGTCCATTGCTCGTACTTGCGGTGCTCGATGCGCGCCAGCCGGATGCGCTCCTTGGGCTTGGCAAGGAATGCCAGCAGATCGGCCTGATAGACGATTCCCTTCAAGGCTGCGCCGCGCAAGGCTTCCCACTTCAGACTCGGGCTATGGAACGAGAGGGCGAACCCTGGCACATCGCTCCATCGCAGCCGGGCGATGACGTAATGCAACGCGCGTATGTCGTCATCGGGGGTGAAGTACTCGTCTTCGTCGTCGTAATCCCTGACGCCGAACACGATGGCGCGGTACCGCCGGGCGGTCGGGTCCAGATCGCGGAGCATGTAGTACCACGCGCGGACGTCGGTGCCCGCCACACCGGCGTGGCGGAAGACATACCCCGTCTTGGCGGTGAGTTCGTTCGCCAGGCGCGGCGAATACGCAAAGCGCGAATCGCCCAGAGTGACCACCAGGTTGTCGCCGTTCAGTGTCTGCGCCTGCTGTTCCCGCCACAGTGTCAACTCGAAGCCTCCGGCGGTAGAGTCCATCTCCAGAACCGAGGGATAGAATGGCGTGCGAAAGAGCAGCCCGTCGAGGGCCAAGAGGCCCAGGAAGGCCAGCGGCAGAGCCAGACCGAGGCGGCGGCTCGTCTGGCGCGATGTACCTGGAACGCGCAATGCAAGATTGTATCGCGCGTACTGTAGTTGGGACCACTGGCTGAGCGGTCTTAGGTGTGAGTGGGGATGGCAGGAAGCCAGGATGGAAATCTCAGGCGGAACGATGCGTGCCGAACGTGTGCGGGTTGCCCTCCTGGCGCTGATCGCGACCTACGCGTTCTTTTACGAATATCTGCCACCCTTTAAGACCGTATATTTATACTCCGACATAGCCGGCTATCATTACCCCCTCCAGCGGTACGCGTTCCAGGCACTCAAAGACGGGCGCATTCCGCAATGGGATTCCTCGATCTACTGCGGCATCTCATTTGTCGGAAACGTGCAAACTGCATTCTTGTACCCTCCGACATGGCTGATGTATGCCGCCACCTGGAGGCTGCCGAGAATCCCGTTCAAGGCGATGGAAGCGTTCCTGTTCCTTCACGTATGGCTCGCTTTCCTGTTGTGCTATATGTGGCTGCGCGGAAAAACCGGGTGTCTGGCGAGCGCGTTCGGAGCCGCTGTTTTCGCGTACACGGGCTACATGGTGTCCCAGTTCTCGCACATGGGCGTGGTCTGCTCCATGACGTGGATGCCGTTGGGGCTGTGGGGCGTGGATGAAGCCGTCAGCCGGCGGGATTGGCGTTCTCTCTGGAAGGTCGCCGCCGCTTCCGCCCTGTCTTTCACGGCCGGCTATCCGGCAGCTTGGATTGTTTACTGCGCAATGGTCGCCACCTATGCGCTGGCCAGCCGCGTACACTGGCGGGCGGCCGTGGGTGTGTGCG
>Ga0209039_10002861_pt1 | contig 14092 bp, 7 predicted proteins | sample BogFormECP12_OM1_FD_188238 | JGI IMG/M metagenome (GOLD analysis project Ga0209039, IMG submission 188238) | Bog forest soil microbial communities from Calvert Island, British Columbia, Canada - ECP12_OM1 (SPAdes) (version 2) | ecosystem: Environmental > Aquatic > Freshwater > Wetlands > Bog ...
CCCACCAGGTACATGACGCCGAAGGTGCCCAGCAGCGAGAGGGGCACGGCCACGGAGGGAATGATGGTGGACCAGACCTCGCGCAGGAAGAGGAAAACCACCAGCACCACCAGTATCACGCTGATGCAGAGCGAGATCTCCACGTCGCGGACGCTGGAGCGGATGACGGTGGTGCGGTCGACGGCCACACCGATCTGGATGGTAGGCGGAATGGCGGCCTTGAGGCGGGGCATCTCAGCCATCACGGAATCCACGGTGGAGATGATATTGGCGCCGGGAATCTTGAAGATGATGATCATGATGGCGTCTTTCAACTCGCCGCGCTTCCCATCGGGGCCGTTGCTGCCCGCAACGCCGGCGTTGAGAATGTTGGCGACGCTGTCTGAAACGGTACCCAGGTCGGAGATGCGCACCGGCGCGCCGGTCTGCCGGTTATAACCGGCGATGATGGGCGCGTAGTCGCTGGCCTTGAAGATCTGGTCGTTGTCGCTGATCTGCCAGCGATGGTTTGCGTCCTGAAAGGCGCCCTTGGGACGGTTGGCATTGGCTCCGGCAAGCGCCGTGCGCACCGCCTCCAGGCCAATGCCGTTCGCGCCCAACTGCATGGGGTTCAGCTCGACGCGCACCGCGGGGCTGGAGCTGCCCGCGACAAAGACCTGGCCCACGCCCGCAATCTGCGCGATTTTTTGCGACAGGATGGAGTCGGCCATGTCGTACATCTGCCGCTTGGTCTCCACGTCGGAGGTCAGCGTGAGGATGAGAATCGGCGCTTCGGCGGGATTCATCTTGCGGTAGCTGGGATTCTGCGGCAGGTAAGAGGGCAACTGGCTGCGTGCGGCGTTGATGGAGGCCTGCACATCGCGTGCGGCGGCGTCGATGTTGCGATTGAGGTCGAATTGCAGGGCGACCGAGGCCGAGCCCAGCGAACTCGACGAGGTCATCTGATTGACGCCGGCGATGCGCCCGAACTGCCGCTCCAGCGGGGTGGCAACCGACGAGGCCATGGTCTCCGGGCTGGCGCCGGGCATGCCCGCACCCACGCCGATCACCGGGTAATCCACGTTGGGCAGCGAGGCCACCGGCAGCAGGGAGTAGGCCACCGAGCCGGCCAATAAAAGAGCCAAGCTAAGCAGCGAGGTGGCCACCGGGCGCTGAATGAAGGGTGCGGATAGATGCATCGGTCCTTTTCCTCAGTCGGCGTTGGCCGGTTGCTGCTCGTGGATGGTAAGCTCGCGCGGCTTCATGCGCTGTGCCAGCTTATCGAAGTAGAGATAGATGACCGGCACGGTGTAGAGAGTGAGCATCTGCGAAAAGATCAGTCCGCCGACGATGGTGATGCCCAGCGGCTGGCGCAGCTCGGCGCCCACGCCTCCGCCCAGCCACAGCGGCAATCCGCCCAGCATTGCGGCCATGGTGGTCATGATGATGGGCCTGAAGCGCAACTGGCAGGCCTGGAAGATGGCGGCATCGGCGGTTTTGCCTTCCAGACGCTCGGCCTGCAAGGCAAAGTCGATCATCATGATGGCGTTTTTCTGCACGATGCCGATCAGCAGGATGATGCCGATGAGCGCAATCACGCTGAACTCGACGCGCGTGATGAGCAGGGCCAGCAGAGCGCCCACTCCGGCCGAGGGCAGCGAGGAGATGATGGTGATGGGGTGGATGTAGCTCTCGTAAAGCACGCCCAGCACGATGTAGACCGTGACCAGCGCGGCCAGGATCAGCAGCGGCTCATTGGAGAGAGAAGTCTGGAAGGCGGCGGCCGTGCCCTGGAAGCTGGCATTGATGGCGGCCGGCATATTGATGCGCTGCTCGATGGCGTTGACGGCCTTGACGGCATCGCCCAGCGCCTTGCCCGGCGCCAGGTTGAAGCTGATTACGGTGGAGGGGAACTGGCCCTGGTGGCCGATGGACAGTTGCGCGGTGGTCTGCTCCCAGTGCGCTACCATCCCCAGCGGAACCTGCGTACCATTGCCCGACTTGACATAGAGATCGTTGAGAACCGTGGGATCGGTCTGGAAGCCCTGCCCCACCTCCATCACTACGTGGTACTGGTTGAGCTGGGTGAAGATGGTGGAGACCTGGCGCTGGCCGAAAGCGTCGTAAAGGGTGTTGTCCACGTCGGCCATGGCGATGCCCAGCCGCGCCGCTGTGTCGCGGTCAATCACCAGATTGGCGCCCAGGCCCTGGTCCTGCAGATCGCTGGCCACGTCCGTGACCACGGCCTCCTTGCTCAACTCGGTGACCATCATCCGGGTGTATTTGGCCAGCTCCACCTGATCGGGATCTTCCAGCGAGTATTGAAACTCCGTCCGGCTGACGCGGTCTTCCACCGTCAGGTCCTGGAGAGGCTGCAGAAAGAGCTGGATGCCTTCAACGCTCGCCAGCTTGGGCTGCAGGCGGCGAATCACCTCGGTGGCGGAGATTTTGCGCTCCTCCAGCGGCTTCAGTGTGATCTGGATGCGGCCCGAGTTGAGCGTGGTGTTGGTTCCGTCCACGCCGATGAAGGAAGAGATGTTATCGACGGCGGGGTCTTGCAGGAGCAACTCCACCAGCTTTTGCTGGCGTTCGGCCATGGAGGTGAAGCTGACCGTCTGTGGCGCCTCGCTGATGCCCAGGATCACGCCCGTATCCTGCACCGGGAAGAAACCCTTGGGAACCACGACATAGAGCACGAGGGTGGCTACCAGGGTGCCGATGGTGACCAGCAGGGTGATGAAGCGGTAGCGCAGGACGATCTGAAGCGTGCGGCCATAGGCGGCGATGATGGAGTTGAAGACTTTTTCCGACCAATAGTAGAAGCGCGTTTGTTTCGCGGTGGCCTTGTCCTGCAGGATGCGCGAGCACATCATGGGCGTCAGCGTCAGCGAGACCACGGCGGAGACCAGGATGGTAACCGCCAGGGTGATGGCGAACTCGCGGAAGAGCTTCCCCACCACGTCGCTCATGAACAGCAGCGGGATGAGAACCGCAATCAGCGAGACGGTCAGCGACATGATGGTGAAGCCGATCTGCTCGCTGCCCTTGAGCGCCGCCTTCATCGGGCTCAGGCCCTCTTCAATGAAGCGCGAGATGTTCTCAATCATCACGATGGCGTCGTCCACCACAAAGCCGGTGGAGATGGTGAGCGCCATGAGCGTCAAATTGTTCAGGCTGTAGCCCAACAGGTACATCGCGCCGAAGGTGCCTACAATCGACAGCGGCACTGCAACCAAGGGAATGGTGGTAGCCGCCAGATTGCGCAGGAAGAGGAAGATGACCATGGCGACCAATGCGATGGTCAGCATCAACTCGTATTCCACATCACGGACCGAGGCGCGAATGGTGACTGTACGGTCGGTGAGCACCTTCACCTGCACGGAGGCTGGCAGAGCCGTCTGCAACTGCGGCAGCAGCAGCTTGATGCGGTCCACCACGGCGATGATGTTGGCGCCCGGCTGGCGCTGGATGTTGACGATGACCGCCGGCTGGCGGTCCATCCAGGCGGCCTGCTGGGAGTTTTCGGCGGCATCGACAATCACCGCCACGTCTGAAGCGCGCACCGCCGCCCCGTTGCGATAGGCCACAATCACCGGCTTGTAGTCGCCGCTGGAAAGCAGTTGGTCGTTGGCATTGATGGTGTAGGACTGGCGGTTGCCGTTCAGCGTGCCCTTGGCCTGGTCCACGTTGGCTGCCGCCAGTGCGTTGCGCAGATCCTCCAGGCTCAGGTTATAGGCAGCCAGCTGGGTCGGGTTGGCCTGAATGCGCACCGAGGGTTTCTGCCCGCCGGCGATGGAAACCAGTCCAACCCCGGTGACTTGCGAAATCTTCTGCGCGAGATTGGTGTCGGCTGCGTCCTCAATCTTGTCCAGGGGCAGCGTGTCGGAGGTCAACGCCAGCGTCAGAATGGGCGCATCGGCGGGGTTCACCTTGCTATAGATTGGCGGGTTGGGCAGGTCGGCGGGCAAAAAGCTGGTGGCCGCGTTGATGGCTGCCTGAACCTCCTGCTCGGCCACGTCGATGTTCTCGTCGAGGTTGAACTCGAGAGTGATCACCGAACCGCCGCCTGAGCTGACCGAGGTCATCTGCTTGAGACCCGGCATCTGGCCGAACTGCCGCTCCAGGGGCGCGGTCACCGACGAGGCCATCACCTCCGGCCCGCCGCCGGGATAGAAGGTGAGCACCTGGATGATCGGGTAATCCACCTCGGGCAAGGCGGAGACCGGCAACTGCAAGTAGCCCATTGCGCCTGCCAACAGGATGGCCGCCATCAGCAGCGAGGTCGCTACCGGACGCAGAATGAATGGCCGGGAAGGGCTTAGGCTCACTGCTTATTCCTCTTATTGGGTTGGTTCTGGCTTGCTCCAGACGGTGTGCCGGAGCCGGAAGTCGCGCTGGGAGCAGCGAACGGGTTGCCGCCACTCGGGCCTGCGCCTTGTGCCTTTGCTCCCTGTCCGCCGCGCTGGCGAGCCTGGCTGGCGGTCACACTCTGACCGGCCTTCAACCGGTCCGCGCCATCCACCACAACGTTCTGGCCCGGTTGCAGGCCATCGTCTAGAATTGTCACCTGCCCCTCGGCCAAAGCCACCTTTACAGGCTGGATTTTGGCGGTTCCGTTCCCCTGAGCATCGGCATGATCGACGACCCACACATACGAACCCTGGGTGCCGGTTTGAATGGCTGCCGAGGGCACCACCAGCGCGTTGGTCCGCTCTTCCATCACCAGGTGAATGTTGACGAACTGGTTAGGAAAGAGCGCCTGGTCTTTGTTGTCGAAGACCGCCTTCAGTTTGCCGGTTCCGGTGGTGGTATCAATTTGGTTGTCAGTGGTGAGCAGGTAGCCTGTGGCCAGCTTCTGCACATCGTCCTGGTCGTAGGCGTCCACTGCCAGGCGCTTTTCCGCCGTCAGCTTGCGCAACACCTGGGGAAGCTGGTTTTCCGGCAGCGTAAAGTAAACGGCGATGGGCTGGAGCTGGTTGATAATCACCAGGTTCGTGGTATTGGCGGTAATAATGTTGCCGGGATCCACCAGGCGCAGTCCTATTTTGCCGTTGATAGGAGATTTGATAGTGCACCACTCGAGCTGCAACTGGGCGGTCTCGACGGCTGCCTTGTCGGCCTCGATGGCGCCCTCATATTGGCCCTGCGAAGCCTCATCGGTCTGCATAACCTCCTTGGAGGTCACGCCGGCATCGTAAAGCGCCTTGTAGCGGCCATATTCCGCCTGGGCGTTTTTGAGCAGCGCTTCATCGTGGGCCAGAGTGCCTTTCGCCTGGTCCAGCGCGGCCTGGTAAGGCCTGGGATCGATTATCAGGATCGTCTGGCCCTGCTTCACCTGCTGACCCTCGGTGAACTTGACCGGCTCGAGCTCTCCGCTGACTCTTGCCTTCACCGTAACGCTCATGTAAGGCGTCACCGTGCCCAGCGCGGTCAGGAAGATCGGCATCGGCTTCTGCTCGGTAGCTGCCACCTGCACTGGAACCGGCCGGTTCTGCAGCGCGGCAGCCTGACTGGCGTTCTGTTTCTTGGTCGCTTGCTGGTTCTGGTAAAAATACCAGGCAGCCAGACCCACGGCTGTTACCAGCACAAGGTATACGACGATGCGCACCCAGGAACCTCTGGGCGCAGAGGGTTGTTGCTCGATGCCGGATGAGGCCTGATGGGTCTCCGGAGCGTCTTCAAATGACATGGTATCGATTCCCGCCGTTTTCTCTTGAGTGAATACCCGCTAAATGGGTAAAAAGATTGCTCTTCCGGGCAAAAGACCCTCTGCCCGTGCTCGTTTCTAGGGACGCTTGAATTTCCTCAAAGGTTTCGCGCGCCCAGGCGCATCCAGTGCGAAAACTCGCCTCCTTCCAACCCGGATACGAATTCCCCATGGACGCAAGACGCAACCATTGTAAGCGAATCGAGCGCCTATGGAATATCATCGCCTGTACACAGCGTCTTTTTAATTTGCGGAAGCGTCCTGAAATGTATACGGGCAGCCCCTTTTGCAGCTCATGCGCCATGACTGCGCTGCTTCGTCTACCATAGTAATTTCAACAGGTTGTTGGAATGGACCGGGAGGTTGAGCGCCGTCCGGCCCGGAATCCGGTGAGCCGGCCCAAACCAAATCAGGCCCGGATCAGACATACGTCAAGCAGTTCTGGGATGGCCTGATTGCGAATGACCCGGCTCAGGAGTGAGTACCTGCCCTATGTGGATTGTCCGGCTAGCGCTGCGGCGGCCTTACACCTTCGTCGTATTTGCGCTTTTAATCCTGATTCTCGGCGTCTTCAGCATCCTGACGATGCCCACGGACATCTTTCCCAACATCGACATCCCCGTGGTGACGGTGATCTGGGGCTACACTGGCCTCTCGGCGCAGGAGATGGCCACCCGCATCGTGACCCCCAGCGAACGGGTCATGACCTCCACGGTCAACGACATCGAGCACATCGAGTCGCAGTCGCTCAACGGCACCGGCGTCATCAAGCTCTTCTTCCAGCCGCACGTGGATATCGGCAACGCCGTGGCACAGGTGACCGCTGTCAACCAGGTGATGTTGCGTGCCCTGCCGCCGGGTACCACGCCCCCCTTCATCATCCAGTACAACGCCTCCAGCGTGCCCATTTTGATGCTGGGCCTCTCCGGCCAGGGCCTCAACGAGCAGCAGTTGAACGATCTGGGCCAGAACACCATCCGCGTGCAAATGGCCACCGTCGAGGGCGCCTACACGCCCTTTCCCTATGGCGGCAAGCAGCGCCAGGTGCAGGTGGACCTGGACCTGACGGCTCTGCAGGCCAAAGGGCTCTCACCCGTCGATGTGGTCAACGCCGTCTCCGCGCAGAACCTGATCGCGCCCTCGGGCACCATGAAGATCGACCGCTTCGAGTACGCCATCGAGACCAACTCCGCCCCGTCGGTTGTCGACAAGCTGAACGATCTGCCCATTAAAGCGGTGAACGGCGCGGTCATCTACATCCGCGACGTGGCCCACGTGCGCGACGGCAATCCGCCGCAGACCAACATCGTGCGCGTGGATGGGCAGCGTTCCGCCCTCATGGCCATCATGAAGATCGGCTCGGCCTCCACGCTGGACATCATTGCCGGCGTGCAGAAGAAGCTCATCGAGATCCGCGGCCAGTTGCCGCCGCAGTTGCAGATCAACACCCTCTCCGATCAGTCGATCTTCGTCCGCGGCGCCATCGACGGCGTGGTCCGCGAGGCCATCATCGCCGCCTGCCTCACCGCCATCATGATCCTGGTCTTCCTGGGCAGCTTCCGCTCCACGGTCATCATTGCGGTCTCCATTCCGCTTTCCATTCTCTGCTCGCTCAGCGTGCTCTCCATGCTGCACGAGACCATCAACATCATGACCCTGGGAGGCATGGCGCTGGCCGTCGGCATCCTGGTCGATGACGCCACCGTGGCCATCGAAAACATCAACCGCAACCTCGAGGCCGGCAAGGAGCTGGAGCAATCCATCCTCGATGGCTCGGCGCAGATCGCCGTCCCGGCGCTGGTCTCCACCCTGGCCATCTGCATCGTCTTCGTGCCCATGTTCTTCCTCGGCGGCGTGGCGCGCTACCTGTTCGTCCCCATGGCCGAGGCGGTGGTCTTTGCCATGCTGGCCAGCTATTTCCTCTCCCGTACATTGGTCCCCACCATGGCCAAGTACCTGCTCAAGGAACATGACGACGCCGAGAGCCAGAGAAAGCGTTCCAGCCGCAATCCCTTCATTCGCTTTCAGCAGGGCTTTGAGTCCGGCTTTGAGCGCTTTCGCCACGGCTACCTGCGCCTGCTGACTTTATGCGTGGACCATGCACGAGTCTTTCTCCTCCTCTTTCTGCTCTTTGCCGTCGGATCGTTCGGATTAGCGCCTTATCTGGGCCAGGACTTCTTCCCTTCGGTCGACTCCGGCCAGTTCAAGATTCACGTCCGCGCCCGCACCGGCACGCGCATTGAAGAGACCGCCGCGCTCTGCGATCACATCGACTCCACCATCCGCGCCGAACTTCCCGCCAGGGAAATCGTCACCATCGTCGATAACATCGGCCTGCCGTACTCCGGACTCAATCTCTCCTACTCGACCTCCGCGCCCATTGGTCCCGCCGACGCCGACATTCAGGTCCAGTTGAGCAAAGATCACCATCCCACGGCGGAGTATGTCGAGCATTTGCGCGGCGTCCTGGCCCGCCAGTATCCCGGCGTCACCTTCTACGTGCTGCCGGTGGACATTGTCACGCAGATCCTCAACTTCGGCCTCTCCGCTCCCATTGACATTCAGATCGTCGGCCCGGACCTTTATGGCAACCGCGCCCTCGCCGACAAGATTCTCAATGATGTCCGCTACGTTCCCGGCGCCGCCGACGCGCGCATCCAGCAGCCCTTCAACTACCCCATGATGAAGGTGGATGTGGACCGCACCCGCGCCCAGCAAATCGGCCTGACGCAGAAAGACGTGGCGCAAAGCCTGCTGGTGGCTCTCAGCGGCAGCTTCCAGACCGCCCCCAGCTTCTATCTCGACCCTAGAAGCGGAATCACCTACAACGTCGCCATTCAGGCCCCGCAATACAAGCTCGACTCGCTGGCCGCGTTGCAAAGCCTGCCGGTCAATGGCGCAGCCGCGGCTCAACCGGCCAGCAGCTCCTCCGGATCGCCCGGCGCTCGGCGCACCGAGCAGGTGCTGGGCAACCTGGCCTCCATCACTCCCGGAGCCGAACTGGGCACCGTCAGCCACTACGACGTGCAGCCGGTCATCGATGTCTACGCCAACGTCAATGGAACCGACTTGGGCAGTGTGACCCGCAAGATAGAAAAGATCATCGACCAACACCAGGCCGAGCTGCCCCGCGGCTCGCACTTCACATTGCGTGGACAGAGCGAGACCATGAAGAGTTCCTACGCGGGCCTGCTGGGCGGCCTGGCCTTTTCCATCCTTCTCGTCTATCTGCTCATCGTCGTCAACTTCCAATCCTGGCTTGACCCTTTCATCATCATCGCGGCGCTGCCCGCGGCATTAGCCGGCATTGTCTGGTTTCTCTTCCTCACCAACACCCGGCTCAGCGTGCCGGCGCTGACCGGCGCCATCATGTGCATGGGCGTGGCCACGGCCAACTCCATCCTGGTGGTGAGCTTTGCCCGCGAGCAGTTGGAGATTCTGGTCGGCGATGCGCGCACCGCTGCGCTCAACGCCGGCTTTGTCCGTCTGCGCCCGGTGCTGATGACCGCCCTGGCCATGATTATCGGCATGGTGCCCATGGCTCTGGGCCTGGGCGACGGCGGCGAGCAGAACGCCCCGCTGGGCCGCGCCGTCATCGGCGGCCTGCTGCTGGCCACCGTGGCCACCCTGTTTTTTGTTCCCGCATTTTTCTCCGTCGTTCACGGCTGGCTCGAAGGCCGCCGCAGGACGGCCCACGGCGTTCAACCGGCCGGAGGAATGGACGAGTTTGACGAGATACCGGAGTAGTTTTTCATGACCAATGAATCCAATCCGAACCAGCAACCGGGTCACGAGCACGATACCGCGCCTGAACAGGTGGCCATCTTGCCGCGCAAGGCGCTCGTGGGCGTAGCCATCGTCGTCGTTGTCGCAGGTGCTCTGGCAGGCTATGGCATCTGGAGCCGCATCAGCGCCTACAAAAAACTCGTCGACACGACCAACCAGCTGGCCGCCCCCACCGTGATCGTCGCCGCTCCCAAAGCGGGCACGCCCGTTGACAGCTTTGTGCTCCCCGGCAACGTGACCTCCTTCACCGATTCGCCCATCTACGCGCGGACATCCGGCTACTTGACGCGCTGGTACTTCGACATCGGCGCCAAGGTGAAGAAGGGCGCTCTGCTGGCCGAGATTGCCACTCCCGAGGTGGACCAGCAACTGGCCCAGGCCGAGGCTGATCTGAATACCGCCCAGGCCAACGCCAACAACGCCCGCATTCAGGCCGAGCGATACACCGGCCTCGTCCAATCCGACGCAGTCTCTCGCCAGGATACCGATACATACGTCAACCAGGCCGCATCCACCGCGGCGCAGGTCAAATCTGCCCAGGCCAATGTCGAGCGGCTGCGCCAACTGCAATCCTTCGAAAAGGTCTACGCGCCCTTCGACGGCGTCATCACCGCGCGCAATATCGACACCGGCCAGCTCATTGACCCCGGCGCGGGCAGAGAGCTATTTCACCTGCAAGCCCTTCAAACCCTGCGCGTCTACGCCAACCTGCCGCAGGTTTACTCCGCGAACGTGAAGCCGGGCGCCAAGATCGACCTGACCTTTGCCGAGCACGCGGGAACAATTTATCAGGGCACGCTGGTCCGCACCTCTGACGCCATCGACCCCGTCAGCAGGACTTTATTGGTCGAGATCGACGTGGACAATCACGCCGGCGAACTTCTGCCCGGCTCGCTCGCCCAGGTACACTTCAAGACGCCCTCCGCTCAACCCGCCCTCATCGTACCCGCCGCGGCGCTCATCTTCCGCAGGGAGGGCCTGCGCGTGGGCGTTGTCGTCAACGGCGACACGGCTCGTCTTGTTCCCGTAGTCATCGGCGAGGACGACGGGGCCAACGTGCAGATTATCTCCGGGCTTAGCATCGGCGACCAGGTGATCCAGGACCCGCCCGACTCCCTCATCGACGGCGAAAAAGTCCAGGTGGTGAGCCCCGGCAGCCAAACCGGCGAGGGAGGCAAATAATCATGACTTCGATAAAACTCGGAAGCAGTAAGTCAGAGAATGGGTGCCCCACCTTCGGCGCGTCTTTGTTCTTGCGCCTAAGGTGGGATATCTACAACTACAGTTCTTTATTGTCTTTTATGGGTTTATTTTTCGCCCTGATTCTCCTTACCGGCTGCAAGCCTGTCGGTCCCAACTACAATCGCCCCGGCTACGAAGCTCCGCCGGCCTACAAGGAAACCGGCGCGACCTCGGTGTTCCAGCCGCCGCCCGCTCCCGCTGGCGGCACATGGCAACCTGCAAATCCCTCTGACGGCCTGCTCCGCGGCAAGTGGTGGGAGATTTATCAGGACACGCAGCTCAACCAACTGGAAGAGCGCATCGCCGCCAACAATCAGACCCTCCGCCAGGCTCTGGAAACGTATCTTGCCGCCCGCGACCAGGTCAGCGCGGCGCGCGCCGGTTTTTTCCCCACGTTTTCTGTCGGAGCTTCCGCCCAGCGCGAGAAAATCTCAGCCAACGGCCCCTCTTATTCACCTACCAAACCCACCACTTACAGCGATTTTGTACTGAACGGCCAGGCCAGTTGGGAGCCGGACTTGTGGGGCCGCGTCCGCCGCACAGTCGAAGCCGCTCGATCCAACGCCCAGGCCAGCGCGGCAGACCAGGCAAATATCGACCTCAGCCTTCATGCCGAGATGGCCGCCGACTACTTCCAGCTGCGCGGCCTCGATGCCCAGATCAAGCTGCTCGACTCGACCGTCGCCGACCTGGAACGCCAGCTTGACCTGACCCAGCGCCGTCTGAAGGGCGGCATCGGCACCGAGGCCGACGTCGCCCAGGCCCGCACCCAGCTCGAAACCGTGCGCGCGCAACGCATCGATGCAGGCGTGGCTCGCGCTCAGTTCGAGCACGCCATCGGCACTCTCGCCAATTACAATCTCTCCGCCTTCAGTATTCCGCCTTCGCCGCTTGATTCATCTCTGCCCAGGGTTCCCCTCGGCATTCCCTCGCAACTGCTCGAGCGCCGTCCTGACATCGCCGCCGCCGAACGCCGCGCCGCAGCCGCCAACGCCCAAATCGGCATTGCCAAGAGCGCCTTCTATCCCAACATCACTCTGAGCGGAACCGGCGGCTTTGAAAGCATGAACGCCAGTACATGGCTACAAGGACCAAGTGCGCTGTGGTCACTGGGAGCGCAGGCAGCGGAGCTCCTCATCGACGCCGGCCAGCGTCACGCCCTCACCGACGCCGCCCGCCACAGCTACGAAGCCCAGGCCGCCGTTTACCGAAGCACCGTTCTGGCAGCCTTCAACGACGTGGAAGATCAGCTCTCCGGCCTGCGGATTCTTGAGCAGGAATCCACCGTCGAGCAAAGTGCCGTCGAATCGGCCCAACATTCCTACGACATCTCCAACCAACGCTACAAGGGCGGCGTCACCGGCTATCTCGAAGTCCTCACCTCCGAAACCGCCCTGCTCCAGAACCAGCGCACCGCCATCAGCATCCAGACCCGCCAGTTTGTTTCGAGCGTCGGCTTGGTCCGCGCCCTCGGCGGCGGTTGGGATGCAAGCCAGTTGCCGAAATGACCGGATGCCCGTGATGCTCGTTCGCAGTGAGAGATCGGAAGATTGCGCCGCCATCCGCCTCGTCAACGAAGAGGCATTTGGCCGGCGGGATGAGGCTGATCTCGTTGATCGTTTGCGCGCTCAGGGAATCGTGCTCGCTTCGTTTGTTGCCGAGGTTGAAGGCCTGATCGTTGGGCACATTCTCTTCAGCCGGATGTCGATTGAGACAACCGATAACTCCGTTGCAGCAGTGGCCTTGGCCCCCCTGGCGGTAATGCCGAAGTTTCAGCGCCAGGGCATTGCAACATTGTTGATGGTTCACGGCCTCGATTGGCTGCGCGGAGGAAGCGAGCAGATTGTTTTCGTTCTCGGCCACCCGGATTACTATCTGCGCTTTGGCTTCTCGACCGATAAGGCTCGCTTCATCGATAGCCCGTTCAACCCAAAGTCCTTCATGGCGCTTGAACTCAAGCCCAATGTGCTCGAAGGCATTCGCGGCAAGGTCCGTTACCCACAGGCCTTTGGACTCTGAGAACGGAATACCATACGCCACCGATCGCAAGCCAGACAGAGGCAGGGAATAAGAATCAGGGCGAGCGACTATAGCAAATCCCGAAACTGCTCCAAACTAATTGCGCGCCAATTCTTCAGCCGCCTCAACATACTCGTGAATTGCAATCCGTATATAAGCGAGAGCCTCCTCCTCGGTTGCTCCCTGCGACCAGCAGCCCGGTAAACCGGGGCATGAGACGCTGTAACCTTCCTCGGAGTGGCGCAGAACGACGCGATAGTTTGCCATGGAAGTAATGGTACTCCCGCGCACTATCAGCGGCAACGTGCGTTGCTCTCTCCCGCACAGGGTTGCTTCATCAATGCCTGGGCAAAGCAGGCAGCTTCCAGTGCCTCTTCAGCTTCTTGTACTGCATACGCGGCAACTGCACCAGCATCGGCCTTCTCGCCGGATCAAGCCGTGCCAGCACGCCCTCAAGCTGCTCTTGCGCCATGGCCGTGCAACCCGTGGTCCCCTGGCCCGGCCCCAGCCAGATATGCATGAAGATGCACGATCCTCCGCCCGCGGTCACCGGCTCCGTGTTGTGATCGACCATCATTCCCCAGCGGTACAGCCCATCGGGACGCAACATCTGTTCGGAGCTCGACCAGTCGGGCGCAACCGTCGCGCGATCCAGCACGCGATTGTAGAACTTGGAACGCACATCATCCACGCATTCCACCGATGGCGTAAGACTCAGGAAGGGCATCTTCCATCCCGGCGGTTCCTGTGCGGCGTAGCCAAAGACTGTGCTCAGGCGAAAAATCCCCGCCGGCGATTTGCCATCGCCTTCCTGTTTGATCGGCCCGAGCTTGCCAAGCCGTCCGGCATCCCGGGCTGACGCCACTCCCGCGCCCCATCCGAGACCCTTCTTGCCCACCACAACGGGAATGAGAGCGCCGGCAGCCTTCCACTTCTTGCGCGCTTGGGGCCGCTCATACGCCTGCAACGTTCCATCGACTCCGTCCCAATCCTGCGTCGTAACAACAAGAATCTGCGTCGACGTGCGCAACGCGGCCGGATGCTTGCCCTGAGCTGGCCCCAGCGAAGCCATGCACAGCGCCGCAACGCAACCGGAAATCCACCCAATCTTCATCTCTGCTTTTTATTCCCTTTTTCCAGTTCTTTATTCACTGCTTTTACCACATCCTGTTTTGGATGGCTGTACGCCGCCGGCGGCACTTCAGTCAGCGGCAGCGCGGGGCCTTCCCATAGCAGACGGGGCGAGCCCTCGCTGGCCGAGTGCAGCCCTTCCAGGTGAAACAAGTGCTTGCCTGCGCGCAAACCCAGCGAGCCTTGATCGTAGCGCATCGCGTTGCCCGGCGAGCCGCAAACCTGTGC
>Ga0209039_10002862_pt1 | contig 14090 bp, 10 predicted proteins | sample BogFormECP12_OM1_FD_188238 | JGI IMG/M metagenome (GOLD analysis project Ga0209039, IMG submission 188238) | Bog forest soil microbial communities from Calvert Island, British Columbia, Canada - ECP12_OM1 (SPAdes) (version 2) | ecosystem: Environmental > Aquatic > Freshwater > Wetlands > Bog ...
CGACAAGGCTCCCGACGGCGTTTCAAACTCTCCTGGCGTGGTGGGGCGCAACTACATGGCGCACAACAACACGGCTCTCATGAGCATCGGCTGGAAGATCAACGACACCAAGTTTCAAAAAACCATTTGCATCAACGATTTCTACTTTGGGGACCAAGACTTTAAGTACCCCATGGGCAATATTCAAGGTCTCGGCAAGCTGCAAACCGGAATGCTCACGGCCAAGCAAAAATTTCTTCCCCGGTTCTTAGGCGACCGGATGGCGGAGCGGAGCGTAGACTGGTGGATCATGTCCGAGGATCTGCCCGACCTGGCAAACCGTGTGCTCCTGCAGGGAAACACAATTCGGCTTCACTACACCGAAAATAATATGGCCGGGCATAAGCGTTTGGTCGAGAAAGCCCGCTCGCTGATGAGCCAGATCGGCTTCCGCCTGAATATCGCCAAGCACATGGGAGGCCTCTCTGTCTCCCATCAGTGCGGGACGGTACGCTTCGGCAGCGATCCCAGCAAAGCAGCTCTGAATGAGTTCTGCCGCTCCTTCGACCACGAGAATCTGTTCGTGGTAGACGCTTCCTTCTTTCCCTCATCTGCGGCGAACGGACACCCCATAGTGACGACGTCACGCCGGTACCGACACGCCTGGACGTTCCTCCTCGCCGGCGCATTTCTGCTCGACGAGCGGGCTTCCGCGATCTGGCCCTTCGATCGACCGAGCTATCCCGATCCGGCGACAGACCTTCCGGGCGCGGCCGCTCAGATCCTCTCACAAGCGATCCGCATTCAAACCGTAAATCCCACCGGCGACGAGCTTCCGTTGGCGAAGTACCTGGCGAGCGTGCTGCGCAAGGAGGGCATCGAAACCCGCGTCGTGGATACACCTTCTGGCGACTCGAAGGTGGGACGGGCAGCGCTCTGGGCGCGCGTCAAGGGCACCGGGCGCGCTCGCCCCGTCGTCCTGCTTTCGCACCTCGACGTGGTGCCCGCCGACCCGAGCGAATGGGCGGTCGGCCCGTTCGAAGGCGTCGTGGGTGGCGGCTACGTGGTCGGGCGCGGTGCCCTCGACGCCAAGGGAATCACGGTGGTGCAGCTGCTCGCGCTGATTCAGATCGCGCGCGCTCCCACTCCCCTTGAACGCGACACGATCCTGCTGGCGACGCCCGATGAGGAGACCGGCGGCCAGGACGGGGCCGGCTATTTCGTGCGCGAGCATCCCGAGCTTTTGTCCAACGCCGAGTATCTGCTCACCGAGGGCGGCGGCATTCTGGTCGGAAACTCGGGCACGCCACCGGTCTGGGGAATCTCCGTGGTAGAGAAGACACCGTGCTGGATCCGCGTGGTGGCCCACGGCACCCCGGGTCACAGCTCGGCCGAGCCACGCGACGCCGCCGTCCCGCGACTGCTCGATGCGCTTTCCCGGATCCGGGAGCTCGAGACCGAGGTGCGGGTGGTGCCGGAGGTGGAGAGCATGTTTGCGGCGCTTGCGCCGTATGCCGCGCCCGAAGACCGCAGCGCGCTGGCCGACCTGTCGAGCGCCTTGCAAAACGACCCCGGCTTCCGCAGCCGCTTCCTGGCCGATCGCGGCCAGAATGCGCTCGTCCGCGACACGGTCAGCATCACCGTGCTGCAAGGCGCGCCCAAGACCAATGTGCTGCCGGCAGAGGCCTCCGCCCACCTCGATGCACGCCTTCTGCCGGGTGAGCGCTGCGAGGACTTCGCCGATGAAGTCCGCGCCGCGATCGAGGATCCGGGAGTCTCGGTCGAGCCGATCCTCTCGTTCAGCGCGCGCAGCTCACCCGTCGACACCTCGCTGTTTCACGCGATCGAGCAGGTGGCCGCCGAGATCGATCCGGGGGCGATCGTGGTGCCGCGTGTGATCGCGGGCTTTACCGACGCCCACTACTTCCGGGACCTCGGGATCGTGTCCTACGGATTCGTGCCGCGCTGGCTACCGCCCCAGGAGAGTCACGGCATCCATGGGCCGAACGAACGGATCTCGATCCAAAACCTGGAGCGGGGCGTGCGCGCCCTCGTGCGAATCCTGGAGAAGCTTGGGCACTCCCCGGCGGAGCCCCGGCCCTAGCCTAGGCGCGGAGCTCACCAATCGCCCGGTGGACGAGCGCAAACATCGGCTCGATCTCCTCGACCTCAAGGCACGAGAAAGCCACGCGAATGTCGGTCGGGCTGGTGGAGATAAGGCCCACCCCGTGGGCCTCGAGCAGGTGCAGCCGCAGACGCTCTGCATCCACCCCTTTCACCTTGAGGCACATGAAGTAGCCGCTGTTGAAGGGGTAGACCTCCCAGCTCTCGGCGAAGCGGGATTGGTGCACGACTTCGTAGACCTTGGCCGCACGGGCACGCAGCGTCTCCGTCTTCTGCTTGCGCTCCTCGGCAATCGAGGACGATGCGAGGGCCTTCTCCACCAGGGTTTGCGAGAGCTGCGGGCTGTTGGAGATCGCTCCGCGGATGGCTCCGCGGATTTTCGCGTCGAGCGCCGCGGTCGTGGCCTCCGCCCCTTCGGCCCGGCCGGGCGCGATGGTGAGGAAGCCGCAGCGCAGCCCCCACACAAACAGCTCCTTGGTCGCTCCGTCGAGCTTCACAGTAAGAAGGTTGGGATGGCGGTTCGCGAGCCGACCGAAGAGCGACTCGGTCATGGAGCGTCCACCGAGGTGATAGAACAGGCCGAAGTACGCGTCGTCGAGCACGACCACGAGCTTCGTGCCCCGCGCCGCCTGGGCCTCAAGGGCGCGTCCGATGGCGTCCCCCTCGGCCTCGCTCGGCATGTAGCCTGTGGGATTGTTGGGAAAATTCAGCAGCACGAGGAGCTTCTCGCGTCCCGTAGCGGTCTCGGCAAGCGCCTTGGCGAAGGCCTGAGTCGCGAAGCCTTTGCCTTCGTAGAAGGGAAACGTCTCGATCTTGGCGCCAAGACGCACCTCGTAGGTGAGGCGATAGTTCCCCCACAGCTGGTTCGGAAGCACGATCCGGTCGCCCGCGTCGACGAACAGATCCCCCACGACGGAAAGCCCGTGGGTTAAGGCGCTCGTCACGATCGGCAGGCCAAAAGCCTTGCCGCGCAGCGACGGATTCTCTTCGAGGAGCTTCTCCCTCCAGCGCTCACGCAGCTCCTGCCTCCCGGCGGGCGGCGCGTAGGTGTAGGCATCACCGGGTGCGATGCCCACCAGGTGCTGCTGAATGGAGGGCAGGTACATCGGTCCCTTGCCCTCGGTGGCAATCCCGATCGTGGCGTTAAAGCGCTTGGCCTTCTGCTTCGCCTCGGCGGTCTGCGAGAGGATGCCTTTGGGAAAGTAGAGCCGGCGCCCAAGGGACGAGAGCATCGCCAGGACCTCGGGTGCGTGGCGCTCGAGTGTCGCGTTGAGCTCCCGTGCCAGAGGGTGGAGCGGTTCCGCAGCGTCGGCAGTCATGGGGGCTCCTCGGCGTCACGACACGGGTCGACGGGACAGGACCGTGCGCAAGGAGGCTACAGGCGCAGATCGAGGACGTCCATAAAGTCACGGAAACCGAGCGCGCGCCAGAAGGTCTGGCCCGCGAGATTGCGCGTCGAGACCCGGACTTCGAGGCGACGCACGCCAAGCTCCCGGGCGTGGGCAAGCGCGGCCCGCGCGAGCGCTGCGCCAAGGCCCCTGCGCCGCGCCTCCTCGCGCACGTAGAGCTCGCTGATTTGTGCGCGTCGCGGCTCTTCCAGGATCGGGGGGGCGCGGTCGACCCGGACCACGCACAGTCCGCTCGGGCAGCGCGGGCTTTGCATGGGGACTGCAAACCCGAGGAACACAGCGACGTCTCGGTCCGCGAGCATCGCCCGCACGAGCTCATGGATCTCGCCCTCGGTCCCCGCGCGCAGGCGCAGCGCGGGATCGAGCTCCGCGTGGTAGCCGAGAAGAGCCGTCCAGAGCGACGTCACGTTCGCAAGGTCCGCGCCGGCCGCGCGGCGAATCACGGGATGAGACGAGGGCGTCCCCTCTGGCCTCACGGCCGAGGAGAGCTCGCGCTGAGCGCGCGCTGAATCTCCTCGGGGCTCTTTCCCTCGAGCAGCATCGAGGAAATCTTCTCTGTGAGCTTGTCGATCTGCGGCTCGACCAGGCTGGGCTCGACTCCTTGCTCGCGCGTCTTGCGCTCGATTTCCTCGCGCACCTTCTGCCGCAGCTCCTTGCCCCCGTCTTTCGGAGCTGCCCCCGCCGCAGCGCCGTCCTTCATGGCCTGAAGCTCGGCGGGCGAAAAGAAGTCCGCACCGCCGTAGTTCTGGAAGAACGCTTCCGTCATGCGCTGGCTTTGGCTCTTGCCGCTCCCCTCGGTGACCTTCACCGCGCCGGAGCGGCGCATCGTGAAAGTCCCATGCCGCGTGCCGTCGCGCTCGAACTTCCCGCGCAGGAGATCCCCGCCTTCCTCGATCGACTCCGTCACGTACTGCGTGCGCCCCTCCATGGGTTCCGCGCTCGCCGAGCCGAGAACGTCGTCGCGCGTGAAGACGGGCTTCGTCGGGAGACCTTCGATCGACCAGTTCTCGGAGTAGGTGATGACGTTGGCGGCCGCTGGCGAGCCGCCCCGCGCGCCCGACGACCAGCCGCCCGCGTCGGAGCCGCGCAGCGTCTTCGACTTCGTCCCGCGCGTGTTGTACTCGAGCCCGCTCTTAATCTGCGCGAGCTGCACTGGGTTCGGCTCCCACGCGCCCTCCACGCGGCGGGCACCGCTCCCCCCGAGCCCCTTGAAGCGTCCCGTCTCGTCCTCGAACACCACGATCGCGTACTCGGTCCACCCGAGTCCCTTGGCGTCCCGCTGGAAGACCCATAGCCGGTCGTCCCAGCGCATTTGCTGGGGGTCGTGGGCGGTGTCGTCGCGGTAGTGGATGAGAACGTGCCAGGTGCCGGTGAGGTCGACCGTCGGCTCTGCCGCCGCAGCGCCGGCTCCGGCGACGAGCGCCACGAGGGCGACCCAGAGAACGCCAGCCAAGCGCGTCATCAGATCTTCCGCTCGATCTCTGGGAAGCTTCGCCACACGGGGACTCCACAGAAGTGCGTTCCCTCCGTACAGCGCGGCGCGACGAGTCCATCGCGCACGACGCACGGGGGTCCAACGTGGCGGACGAGCTGGGGGTGCACCGCGCGCACCTGATCGAGCTCGTCCATGCTGGCTTCCCAGATCTCGCGCTGCGCGTTGAGGCAGGTCCGCATGGTCCACTTGTGCAGCAGGTGGAGCAGAGACCCCGACTCCTCGAAGCGCACGGAGAGGGCGTTCGGCAGCACGTAGAGCGCAAGCTCCGGCGGGACGCCGAAGCGAAGCAGCTCACGGCGTGCATGAAAGGCGTCCTCAACGCTCTCCCGGAAGAGCGCGTGCGCCGCCGGGTCCTGCGCCACGAGCTCGGGCTCGATGACGTCGACGCACGCGGGAAGCGTGCGCGAGAGCATGGGGCGCGATCCCGGCACCATCCTGTGGCGCTGGTCCTGGGAGTCGGCGCTGTGCGAGAGCTTCTTGCGGAACGTGTAATGCGCATGCTCGAGCGTGCGCATGAGCGGCGAGTGGGTGGATACGTTCAGCGTGTCGAGGCGGTAGCGGTTGCGTGCGGGATCGAGCACAAGATCGAGCGCGTCGTCTTCCGAAAGACCCGGGCGACCGAGCACGCTGCGCACGGCGGAGGCGACGACCCCTGGAGCCCACGCGCCGTAGTCGACAAGGCGCGAGCGGTGGCCTTCGAGGGAGCGGTCGAATTGCGCGGGAAAGTCTGGATCGCAGGGACCCGGCGCGGCGACACGCTCCGGGATTTCGTCCTCCGCGAGCGGCGGCTCGCCGATCTCGCTGAAGAATGCAGGGTCGCGCTTTTCCACTTCCCCGATCATCGCTTCGACGAGGGCGCGGGCCTCATCGGGCGCATCGCAGGCCGCGGCCATGCGGCGGAGCCGGTGGAGCACGATGCCGGACACCGTGTAGACCATGGCGGTATGGCATGCGATTGGCAGGACGTAACGGGCGGTCTCGATCGCCTTTTTCTGCGCCTCACGAGCGAGATTGCGACCGAAGGCCACGGACTGGCGGTCCTTCAGCCGCCAAAGCTCGGCGAGCGTGCGCTGCGTCACGGGCTCGAGGCGACGCGCAAGCTCGTGGTACGCAGCCCAGGCCCGCTCTACGGCAGCCTCGTAGACGGCCAGTGCCTCGCCCGCGAGCCGGCGCGGCACATGGGCTTGCACCGCGTCGAGCCTCACATAGCGCTGGCTCTGCTGCTCGCTGTTGTAGAAGGGAAAGGCGTGCAAGAAGCACCAGACCACTTGACGCGAGAGGCCGGAGAGCGCGAACTCGAAGGTCGCGTGTTGGTACACCGTGTGGTGGCCGCCAAAGAAGGTGAGCGGTCCGATGCTCTGGCGCTGTTTTTCCGTAACTTCCTCGGCGTAGACGACGCGGGGCGAGTAGCAGGTGCGGGCGGCTGAGATCGCGTCATCGTAGGGGCGGTCGAACCAGTTCCGCAGCCGAACTTCCAGTCCGCTGTCCAGTCGGCTCGGGCTTCCCGACACGTGTGCTCCGCTCCTAACCGCGAAGGCGTACTCTCGCAGAGCCCTCCGCCTACGTCGACAGGGGAGTGGGAAAGTTTTCCTTAGAATGGCGTGCGCGCGGGCATCCATGCGGCGTCCCTGACGTTCCCGGTTGCCGGACGACGGCGCGAAATTTCGATCGGCCCGGGGGGCTTGGAGCACGCCCTGCCGGCCGGCTGCCAGTGGAGAGTCCTTGGCATACGACTTGCCCTCGCACAGGCCGGCAGGGACTCACGCCGCGAGGGCGGAGTTCCGTCGCGGATCCACCCGCACGGGAAGCTTCACGGACATGGCCTTACTCTGGATCGTGCACCGGGACCCGGGCCGCCGTCTGGCACTTGCGAGGCTCGCCGCCGAGCCGAGCGCGGTCATAGGTGGTCCCTCCGACCGGCTGTTCGACGGGGCAGGGAGTGCGAGCGTCGTGCTTCTCGGCATCGGAGGGGACTTCGAGGCGGAGCTCGAGTTCGCGCACCGCCATGCGCCGCGACTGCGGGGTACCGCATGGATTCTCGTGCCCGAGCCAAGCGATCTCGGCGAGGTGCGACGCCTCTTCGACACGCTTCCTGCCGAGCTCCTTGCCTTCCCGCCCGAAGCGCGCACCTTGCGGGGGCTGCTCGCCGCGGCACGTCAGCGCCGGCGCGCCGATCCGCTTTCGGAGCGGCGCACCCGCGACGGATTGGCGGCACGCTTTGCGCGCTGGTTCGCTGACCTCGAGTTTCCCGACCTTTTGCGCGCCCTCGACCCGCAGCTCGCGCGCGTGCCGCTCCTTGTGCGCGGCGAACCCGGCACCGGCCGCGGTCTCCTCGCGCGCTATGTCCACGCCTTTGGGGGCACGACGGGAGGGGCTTTCCTCTCGATTGACTGCCCCTCGATCGCGAGCACGCCCGAGCTTGCGTCCGAGATCGCTCGGGGTGCGGGGCGGAGCCGGGCCCGAAGCTCGCTCACCGTGTGCCTGGAAGAGGTTCATCGACTCCCGCCGCAGCTTTTTCACGAGCTCAGGAGCTGGATCGAAATCGCTCCACCGGAGGAGATCCAGCAGACCACCTGGCTGCGCTGGATCGGAACCGCAGCCGAGCCCTTCACGACGCCGCCCGAGACGGAATCTGCCCTCCTGGATTCTCTGGGCGGCATCACCGTGCGCATCCCTCCCGTCCGTGACCGGCCAAAGCTCGTCCCCGCCCTTGTCCAGGAGACGACCCTCGCCTGGGCGGAAGCGCACGGCGCGCGTCCTCGCCGCTTTAGTGAAGGGGCCATACAGGCGCTGCGCGAATACCCGTGGCCGGGAAACCTGCGCGAGCTCGAGGCCGTCGTGCTGCGCACCCTCGCCGGGGATGCTTCGGATCCCATCCCCGCCTCGAGCGTGCGCTTTGACCGGGACGCCGTGCCCGCTGGCTGGACCGTCGAAGAGAAAGGACCCGGAGAAGAGCTCGCTCGCCCCGGCACCCCGGCGCCAACCGGCAGCCCTGCGGCGGAGGAGGCCCAGGCGCCGGCCGGCCCCTCCCCGGGCCCGGCGCTGGACCGGGCTTTTACGCGCCGCTTTCTCGGCGCCCTCGCCCACGAGCTGCGCAACCCGTTGGTCCCGATCCGAACCCTCGCCGACCTCCTGCCGGAGCGGTTTTCCGACGCCGAGTTCCGCAGCCGCTTCGCCGACCGGGTGGGCGCCGATGTCGGGCGGATCGAGGCCACCCTTGATCGCCTGGCGGAGTTTGCAGCCCTCCCTCCGCCCGAAAACGGTCCGGTCGACCTGGCCGGGCTCCTCGACCGCTTGCTCGAGGAGCATCGCGAGGAGATCCAGCGCCGCAGGCTCCTCGTGCTGAAGGAGCTCGACAGAGGCCAGCCCCTCGCGCGGGGTGACGCCGCACATCTCGAGCTTGCGCTAAGGGCGCTCCTCGACAAGACGCTTGAGCTCGTGCCCGAGGGCGGGGATCTCTACCTCGCCTCGAAGCACCATGCCTCGGGCCTGCGCGGGAAGCCCTCGGTTCGGGTGCTGATTCGCTACCACAGCCCGACCCAGATCGCGCGCAAGGGAGGGATCGAGGGAACGTCGCTCGCGGAGAGCGCACTCGAGATCGTTTTGGCCGATGCCCTGGTGCACGGCATGGGTGGCCAGCTCACTCTCGATGCCTCCGGCGCCGAGGAGACCGTCGTCGTTCTCGACCTGCCCGGCTGAGCTCCCTGCTGCGCGTGGTAGATTGCCTGCCGCATGGCCCGGGTGCTGATGGTCGATGACGAGCCTGGCGTTCAGGAATCCTTGCGGATGCTCCTCAAGGACGAGTGCGAGGTCGCGATCGCGAGCACGGTAGACCTCGCCCTTGAGGAAATCGCAGCGACCCCCCCCGATCTCATCCTGCTCGACGTCGTGATGCCCGGCCGCAGTGGCCTTGAGCTCCTCGCGGAGCTCACGGAGCGTGGGAAGCTCCCGCCCGTCATCGTCCTTTCCGCGACCAAAACCGTGGCCACGGCCGTGGAGGCCATGAAACTCGGTGCCGCCGACTATGTGACCAAGCCGTTCGAGGCGGACGCCCTGCGGCTCAAGGTGCGGCGGCTGCTTGAGCGCAGCGAGCTCGAGCGCGAGGTGGTGAGGCTGCGCGACGAGGTGCGGGGGCGTACGCGCTTTGGCCGCATGATCGGACGCAGCGATTCTATGCAGGAGGTCTTCCGTGCGGTGGAGCGCGTCGCGCAGTCCCGCGCGAGCGTACTCATCACCGGCGAGAGCGGCACGGGCAAGGAGCTCGTCGCGCGCGCGCTCCATGATCTCGGTCCGCGTCGCGGCGGGCCGTTCGTGGCGATCAACTGCGCGGCAATCCCCGAAGGTCTGATCGAAGCGGAGCTCTTCGGGCACGAACGCGGCGCTTTTACAGACGCAAGAGAGCGTCGGCTCGGCCGCTTCGAGACCGCGTCGGGCGGAACACTTTTTTTGGACGAGATCGGAGAACTCTCGGCGAGCGTGCAGGCGAAGCTCTTGCGCGCGCTCCAGGAACGCACGATCGAGCGACTCGGCGGGACCAACCCGATCGAGGTGGATGTGCGCGTTGTGGCGGCGACCCACCGCGACATCGCGCAGGAGGTTGCCGCCGGGCGCTTCCGCTCCGATCTCTACTACCGCATCCATGTGGTGCCGATCGCTCTGCCTCCTTTGCGCGAGCGGCGCGAGGACGTGCGGCTATTGGTCGAGGACTTTCTCGCCCGGGCGAGCCACGAGGCCGGCCGCGCCGCCATGCGGATGGACGCCGCCGCCCTTGCGGCGCTCGAGCGGTACCCGTGGCCGGGCAACGTGCGGGAGCTCGAGAATGTCATCGAGCGCGCCGTCGCCCTCGCCGACGACGACGTCGTGAAGCTCGAGGAGCTGCCCCCCGAGATCGCCCGCGCAGAACGAATCGGCACGCTGCGCGAGCAGGTGCGGGCGGGTGGGCTTGGTCTTGAGGACGCGGTGGCGCGTTTCGAGGCCGACCTCTTGCTCGAGGCGCTGGAGCGAGCGGGCTGGAACCAGACCCGTGCCGCCGAGGCGCTCTCGATCACACGGCGCCTCCTCAAACTTAAGATGGACCGCTTCGCTCTCGTTCCGCCACAGGAAGCGGTAGACGTTCGGTCTGGAACATCTTAGAATTCTTCTTTTATGGCAATAGGTTAATATAGAGAGCTGCGAGCTCTCCCAGCGTTTAATGTTCCAATCGGAACAATTTTGAGGCCGGGCAAGCGCTCCACTGTGTGCTCGCTAGAGCACGAATTCTCTCTTTAAATCAGCGTTTTACGGAAGCCCCTACACCTGCGCCCCGAGGCTGGCACGGGGTTTGCGGTGTGAGCCCTATCACAGAGTCTGGAAGGGAGGTGGGTCGTGCAAGCCCTTCTCGAAAGGCCGACTGTGCTGGTGGTGGACGATGAGCGCGGGCCGCGCGAGTCCCTGCGCATGATCCTCGAGCCCGCCCACCGCGTGCTGCTCGCCGTGAATGGCTCCGAGGCCCTCGAAGTCCTTCGCACGAACTTTGTAGATGTGGTGAGCCTCGATCTCAACATGCCGGGGATCAAGGGCACCGAGCTCATGTCCACTCTGCGCAGCGAGTTTCCACAGGTCGAGGTCGTGGTGATCACCGGCTATGGCACGGTCGAAACAGCGACCCTCGCGGTCCGCTACGGGGTCTCCGACTATCTCCAGAAGCCCTTCGACGTCGTGCAGGTGACGGCGGCAGTCGGCCGCGCCCTCGAACGTCGCCGCGCCCAGCGCCAGCTCATGGCATTTCTTGAGGCCCTGGGGTCCGTTTTGGGCCGCGAACGCGATGTGCGCGTGCTGCTCGCAGAGGTGGCGCGAAGCCCACGGCTCCGGGGAAGCGTCGGCGAGGTAATGGACCACGCGGGCCGACAGGCGCGGGCTCACGAAAATGAGCCCGCGCGGACCACGGCCCTCTTGGAGGTGCTCGCGGAGACCATCGAGAGCCAGGACCGCTTCATGCGCGGCCATGCCCGCCGCGTGGCCTTCTATGCGGGGCTCTTGGCGGAGCGCATCGGTCTTTCCGCAAAAGAACAAGAACACGTTCGCATTTCTGCGTTTCTCCATGATCTCGGGAAGATCGGGGTTCCCACCGAGCTTCTCCGGCGGCCGGGCGGGCTCGAGCCGGCCGAGCGCGGGATCGTCGAGCGCCACTCCGAGATCGGAGCCCGCCTCGTCGAGCCCCTCGGCATCGCGAGTGGGATCGCCGGCGCGGTCCGCCACCACCACGAATGGTGGGATGGCAGCGGCTACCCCGACGGGCTGCACGGTGACGAGATCCCGCTTGGCGCACGCATCGTCCACCTCGCGAATGCCTTCGACGCGATGACCTGTGACCGGCCCTACCGCCGCGCGCTGCCGCGAGAGGTGGTCCACCGGGAGCTCCATCGCTTCGCCGGGGTGCAGTTCGATCCAGGCCTCACGAAGGAGTTCCTCGCGCTCGTCGAGTCAGGGGCGTGCGACGTGGATCTTGAGGTCGTGGCAGAAGCAGTTGCAGGGGTGGGGGGCTGGAAGGAGTCGGCCGGCTCGTCGGCGCAGTCATAAGCTCGGGGGGGCGAAACGGTGATGCAAGAGTGGAGTCAGCTCGCGCTCGATTTCGCACAAGGCGAGACCTTGCCCGCAGGGGCCGTGCCACTGCGGCGGGAGCAGCGCGAACAGATCGTCCGGCTCGTCGAGTACGCACCTTTTCCGCGGGTCCGCGCGGACCAGCGGCGGCGCTCGGCGTTCACGCGCGATATTTCGCCCTCGGGGATGTGCCTCGGGGTGGATCTCGCGGAGCCGGAGGGCTCGCTCCTGCGAATCATCGTGCGCTGCGTTGACGGCCGGCCGACTCAAGATGTGCTTGCACGGGTGGAGTGGTGCAGGCCTCATCCCGACGGTCACATCTGGCTAGGCATGAGCTTCATGGGTGGCGCCCCGGCCGAGCTGCGGCTTGTGCGCTACGCGGGAGCACAGCTCGCAGTCGCGTAGCCAGCGATCCTCCCCTGTTCTAAAGTAAAGCGGCCGATCCCCGGACCCCGCTCGAGGTAGCCCATGTTCGGCATCGGGATGCCGGAGCTAATTTTAATTCTCGTGGTCGCTCTCATTGTTTTCGGGCCCAACCGCCTGCCCGAGCTCGCACGCTCTCTCGGCAAGGGACTGGCTGAGTTCCGACGGGCGTCCGCAGACCTGCGCGAGCAGTTCCTCTCGGCGACCGACCTCCCGCACCCCGAGAAGCCCGCAGGCCAAGTGGCGCGCAGCTCCGAAGAGAGGAGCGCCGGGGCGCGCGAGAACCCCTCCACCGCGCAGGAGTCCCCCGCCGCGCTCCCCAAGCCGCCCGCCGGTGGATGAGGCCAAGCTTCCGCTTACCGCGCACCTCGCCGAACTGCGAAACCGCATCATCAAGCTGCTGCTCGCTTGGGCTCTCACCTCTGCCGCATCCTGGACCTATCACGAGGAGATCTTCGCCTTCCTCATGCGGCCGGCGCTGAAGGCGCTTGCCCCCGATGGCGGAAGGCTACAAGCCATCGCCCCCGGCGAGATCTTCTTCACCTACATGAAGTGCGCGCTGCTCGCGGGATTCGTGCTCGCGCTCCCGGTCATCTTCTGGCAAATCTGGGGCTTCGTCTCGCCCGGCCTTTACCCGCAGGAAAAGCGCGTGGCGCTGCCCTTCGTCGTGGTCTCGACCCTCTTGTTTGTCGCCGGGGCAGCCTTCGGTTACGTCGCAGTCTTTCCCGCGATGTTCACTTTCTTCGCGCATTTCGAGAGCAGCATCGTGGAGTCCGCCTGGCGCATGAGCGAAGTGTTCCACTTCAGCACCCAGATGTTCCTCGCCTTCGGCGTGTCCTTCGAGCTGCCCGTCGTGGTCTTCTTTCTCTCCCTCTCGGGAATCGTGGACGCGCGGCAGCTGCTGCGCGGCTTCAAGTACGCGGTGCTGGTCGCCTTCATTGTGGCGGCGATCTTGACGCCGACGCCCGACGTCGTGACCCAGACGCTCCTCGCCGGGCCGCTGTGCGTGCTCTACCTGCTGGGTGTAGGCGTCGCCTGGCTTTTCGGGCGCAAGCGGGCTGCACAAGATCAAGAGACGGGAAGCGAGATCACACCCGCGTAAGCCGCTCGACGATTTCGCGCCGGGCGGCCAGCGCGTCCACGGAAGTCGCCACGCGCATCGTCGTGCCGATCCCGACGCTCGGTGCCACCTCGAGGGTGCGCAGCACCCCGCCTTCAATCGTGGGAACAATGCGCAGCGCCTCGAAGTGCAGCGCCGAGGACGCGAAGAGGGCCAGCACCGTGAGCGGATCGTGCAAGAAGGCTTGGTTGTCAGGATGCATCTCCCCACCGAGGCCGCTGAAGAGCTTGCGCTGGACGGGAGCCCAGACCCGCACGAGCTCCGCGAGCGCCCGGGCGAGGGGCCCAGCCCGACGAAGTGCGTCCACGTCGGCCTCTCCCATCCAGGTCTGGAGCGTCACGTCCGCGGGGACGAGGGTCGTCGCAAAGCCCGCGCCAAGCACGGCGAGGGAAGCCTCGGGATCGGAACACAGGTTGTAGTCGATGCCTGGCGCGAAGACCGTGCGCCCGATCGCAACGCGTCGGATGTGGCCCCCCATGATCGTGAGTCCCGCAACCCGGGAAGGAAGCTCAGGATCGAGTGCCAGGGCCCGGGCGAGGTTCGTCATCGGGCCGATGGCCACGATCTCAAGCCCGGCGTCCAGGCGTGCGGCGCGCACGATGCGCTGCGCGGCCGGCTCGTCGCGGATTGGAGCCGAGGCTCCCGGCGTCAGTGCCTCGCCCTCGTGCCCGAACCAGGGAAATCGGCCGCGGCGCAAGAGCGGCTCGCGCTCGCCCACGAAGACCTCAACCTCGCTTCGCCCGCCGATCGCGAGCAGGCGCGCGGCGATGCGGGCGCGCAGGCCCACGTCGCCCGCCACGGTCGAAACGGCGACGAGGCGAAGCGCCTCGGGCGCGGCGAGCACGAGCCCCAGGGCGAGCGCGTCGTCGACGTCGCTTCCGATATCGGTGTCGAGGAGGACGGGGCGCGCTGCGATCGGGATGGCGGTCAGGCCGGGGGCTCGACGACGAGCAAGGTCGCG
>Ga0209039_10002864_pt1 | contig 14090 bp, 15 predicted proteins | sample BogFormECP12_OM1_FD_188238 | JGI IMG/M metagenome (GOLD analysis project Ga0209039, IMG submission 188238) | Bog forest soil microbial communities from Calvert Island, British Columbia, Canada - ECP12_OM1 (SPAdes) (version 2) | ecosystem: Environmental > Aquatic > Freshwater > Wetlands > Bog ...
TGACGTGGAAGAAGTCCAAGCTTTCTGCTATCTCGTCAGCGAGCCTCTTGACATCGGAAGCAGTCGTATACTCAATCGGCGTAGATGTCACCGCAGTTTTCTACATCAAAGGGAGAACTGCTCATAAGGCTTTTCAGGCTTTTCGTAGTCTTGCAGCAGCGAGAAAGATTGCCCTCACGATAAGCGAAATGCCGATGAGCCCCACTACCATGGCCCAAAATTCAAGCCACTCCTTCGGGCCAATCGTGAGTGGTGCAACAAGAAAAATCTGAATCAGATACGCAGCACCCAACCAAAACGCTATGTCACCCACGTTTTCAGCAAGCCTGCGCATTGATGAACCCAATATCAATCTGGCTCCTAGCATGGCTATCAAGAACACTCCCCATATCACGCTGAACTGTCTAATGGTGACATAAATATCGACATTACCTGCTAGGTTTTGGGGAACAGGCAGGTATATGTTTGTGCCGCCAACCTGTTCTGTCTTGAAATTTGAGAAAAACTTCACTAGGTTATCATAAAGGCTTGGCGTGGATATGAAGAGCAAACCCACGAGGATCAGAAAGAAACCAACTGAAACAGCACTAAGCATACCCTCATGTTGCAACCGCCGATAATGCCATGAGCTCTCGCTCAACGCCAATGTCTCCAATCAAAACACTTTGCGTCAAGATCATATATAACATTTTTCAGGTTTGAAATAGGAATGATTTTAAATAGTAAAGGTTCGATACGATTGGTGTAGCAAAGGTGGTTTTGATGTCATACTGCCCGAAGTGCGGAAACAAAGTTGACGACGAAATGACCTTCTGCCCGAAATGCGGCGCAGTACTCAAAGCCCAACAAGCCTCAACTGGTACTTGGACGCAACCTACGACTTACGGACGGCATGAGAAAACGGAAGAGAAATCCGAAAAACAAGAGAAGAACGAGAAACATGAAAAGCATGAATACGGCTTCATGGGTCCTCTTGTTGGCGGATTGATTCTGCTGTTTATCGGTCTAGGGCTGTATCTGCAAGCGGAAGGGTACGTAAAAACAGACGTTCTATGGGCACTATTCTTCGTTTTGGTTGGAGTACTAATCATCGCCGGCGGCATCTACGGTGTGATACTGGCAGAGCGAAGGCATCCCAGGACCTAAATGTGCCAGCCGAAGAACAGCCCGTACAATCGGTGCTCAAGGAGTGTTGACCATTTATCCCTGCCGAAGATGCAGAAATAGTTCTTTCCAGCGCACTCTATCATATCACCGATTCGGTATCTAGGAAGTACACATGAGGAAACTATTAAGCGGCCCCATTCTCCGCGTTGAAGCTCATGCAGCATCCTCGTTCCCTTACGGGTCTCAACCTCGAACAGATATGTGTCGTAGTTTGGAGTCACATAAGGCAAGTCGTCTAACTGTTGGGCAAACACCCCTTCAGTCGCGCTGTACATTTCGACCACAGGGACTCCGCCAAAATATTTCTGAAGCACAGGTGCATATTTGAATTGAATCTTTCGCACACTTGTGCAAAACAGGGCGCGCACGTTCCAAAGGTTTTTGGGTGATTTGCCATGCTTTCTCTTGACGTACTTGGCGAAAGCCAGCACTACAGGTGTCACGCCCATTGCTGCTGTGATGTCGACGCTCAAGGCTTGCTGATATGCCAGCTCAAATCTTTTCTCCCAGTCCACTCTCGAGATTCCTGCGCCGAGGGCATCAATTTCTTCCTGTCGAGGAATCAAACTGACAGATTCTAAGGAAGGCTTAAGTCTTGCATATGTCCCCGAACTGTATCCATAACTTATGGTCTTTCCATCGACCATCACGGTGTGAACGCTGGAGGGGAAGTTCAAGTTAAGGATTCTACCCGCCAAGATATCAATATCGCCAGTTCTTGATACATAGTTTATCAGAGCTCTTGCGCCACAGTTGAAGATCTGCTCGATGTGTGTTCGCGTTGCAGGCAAAACCTTCGATGAACCAGTGGAGCCTCTTGTCATGACCCAGCAAACCAACGGTTCCGGCAGAATCGCCTCATAATTTCCTTCTTTTACCTGTTCAAGGTAGGGTTGCAGGCCTAAATAGTCCACGACCGGAAGCTTCTCTTTGAAATCTTCCATTCCTTCTATTTTCAGGGCCTCATGTGCCAATCCATAGGAGGTTCTTTGATATCCTTCTAGTAGATGCGAAAGGACTCTTATCTGAGCTTCTTGAGGGTCTTTCAAGGACTCGTACCAAGGATCTAGGGCTGATTGAAAGAGACTCCTCACTCTGAGAGTATCTTCCATTTAAACACACTCGCAGTCTTCTTTTGAGAACTCCGCGTCAGGTTGTTTAAATCTTCTGTGCCCACAAAAAGAACACTACCGCTGAATAAGCACAAAACGTAAACCTACGGAACCACGAAGAAATGCCGCACATTTTGGTTGAATAACAATTTGAATGCAGATGTTCATCCTTGACGTTTTCCCAAATTTATTGCCTATGGTGGAGTGCTCATACTTTTCTCTTTTAGCATTCCTTAGTGCAGACGCAGTCTTCCCTTCTCAGTTTCAGCTTGTTCCAGCTCAGGGTATGGCGCCGGATGCTAGTGAAACGACACAATTTGTAGTATCGGAATGGTAGCCCGGGAGAGATTCGAACTCTCGTCAGCGGCTCCAGAGGCCGCCATGTTTGACCACTGCACCACCGGGCTCTGTCTTAACCGAATTACAAACTGAGCCTTCATCATAATAACTTTAGCGTTGATCTGAGACAGCTTGTTACTATGTCTTCTTCCGTTTTGCGTCGAGGATGCAATTGCACTCCTGAGCTGCTGGGTAGTATTCGCTGCAACAGGATAGTGTTTCAACTATTGGGTTCCTGTTCTTCAGAAAACGCCTCGTGCAAAATACCTTGAGGGGGTACTCGTAAGCATTGTGGCTGGTACAATTGCCGCAAAACCTCTGCTTAACAGTCTTCTTCGTTTTCATTTGTTTCCAACCTTTAGCATCTCGTTTTTCGACCTAGCTGTTCTTTCATAGTTCTCCCCCAGCCTTTCAATCACCGAGGCCGCCATCATTGGAAAAATAATCATTGCATCCGCTATTACCATCGTTTTGTCAGCTTGACCTTTCAGTTTTCCCCAACTTACTGTCTCTTCAAGAGTCGAGCCAGAGAGTCCACCTGTCTCCGCCCGGTCCATCGTTATCACGACGGCATAGTCGATGCCCGATTTTGTCGCCAAGGCAGCGGACTGTATAGTGTTCCTTGGAACTCCTCCACCGATTATTATCATTCCATTTCTCGAGGAACTCTTGCAAACGTTGATGATTTCCGGCACATCCTTGAAAGCGTCGATCACAAGTGTATTTTTGAAGTGTTTCCGCGTGGCGTGGAGGTTGTAAATGTAGCCAAATTCTGAATCCCGCACGGCCGGAATGAAGACCGGCGCCTTTGCATCATAAGCTGCTCGTAATATCGAGTTTGGGTCGCTCAGCCTTCGACCAAGCTCCCAAGCAAACTCCCGCGAAGACAAACTCCTTCCTTCGTAATCTGCGGCCATCTCATCGTACATTTCCGTGAGCCTCATGTCAAGCCGGATAAAGTCCTCTTCGGGCACGAACACATCGTATATGCGATATGTATGGTTCCTGTAAAGTGTATAATCATCAGCGTTAAAGCTGCCCTTGTAATGGTGTCCCCCCAAGGACTCGATCGTATCATGAACCATATTTGCCCCCGTCGTAACTAACACATCGATCAGGTTTTCGCGAATCATATCCGCAATCAAGGCACGCATTCCTGCGGGCACGACAGCTCCCGCCAAACCCAAGAGCACGGTGCATTTTTTGTCACGCAACATGCGTTCATAGATGTCACACGCAGTAGCAAGTCTACCTGCTCCAAACGAACCCGAATTCCCAAATTGCCGAATAAGTTGATCGACTGTAAGAGCCCTCTTAATCCTCAAGTGATTCACGGGCTCTCGCAAAATTTCTTTTCTCTGCACTAAAACGCACACCCAGAAATTCACACATTGGCAGACTTTACACAAATATTTTTCTGTGCTTTCATCAATAAAAGACTAGTAAATCTCGACTTCAAGTTGCGCCGGCTTCAAACCACATTTGATATCCTGACAATGCTACTCACTGAAAGATTATTGACAAGCGGTACTTGTTTGGCAGTCTTTGGAGACCGCGCGAGCGAGCCAATTGTCTGGAACGGGAGAAAGCTACCAGCATCCTGTCGCACAATCAAAACCAAATCTTATCCTTCATAGAAGAATGATAACACATGACTTTTTCAGCTTCAGAACGGTTTAAGAAAGAGGTTTGTGACCTGGATTTAGCACGCTTAGAGCAATGCAAAATCCAACGATTTGACCTTTCCTCTATTATCCAGAGTGAGTTCGAATTTTTCTGCCCACGGGTGCCCTTCCATGTCTATGGGGCATGTTCCTCGGACGACCCAAATCTCGCTGCTCAACTCCACCGTAGAGATCTCAACTCTTTCAGTGCATTTCCTTCTCTTGAGAAGCTCCACAGCGATTTGTTCGGCTGCTTCTTTAGTGATGGCTGTCTCTTTCAATGCAACACCTCAGCCAAGCTTTTTGTAATGTTTTTGTTTAAGGCATTAAAGATTATGAATGCACAATATGGACACAGGATACGTTTTGCTCAGGCCAAGAATTCCTTTGAACATAATAATCTGGCAAAGCTCAGGTCTGCCAAGAAATCTGTCTGAGCTGGCCCTTGTCCGTCCGCCCTATGCATCTGACGGGAATCGACTCAGGAACTCTGCGTTTCAGGGGCCGACATTTGACTTCTAGCAAGAGACTCTGGTCCTATCGTGTTTTATTGTAGTTCTCAGGTGCTCTTAATCCTGATTCTTCGGATCTCAAAAACAACGGGGTTTTCTTCGTCGGGGCATGCATTGCAAATTGCATCCTTGTCTTTGGCCCATGGAAAGCTTGCATTATACCTCATCGCAAAAACCTTTGGAAGCAGCACAGTTAGGGCGCTGTAGCAGATATCGCCCTTGATGCACCTCCCATCAAAAAGAACCTTGTCCCCGACCCTGTGACCAAAAACACACTTCCCCTTTTGACTCTTAACTGTGACTTCGATTGTCGACACGCAGACACCCATAGTTCTCATTCATCAATCGAATACTTCTTTCTTATCGTTTCATCAGCGATTTTCGCGATCATTGCTCCGGAGATTAGCACATATCGGACTCCGATTAGCTCAGCGAGGTCCGCAGGTTTCTGATCCTGTGTGACTAGCAGTAAATCATGGCTCTTAGCATACTCAACAATTTGCCTGTCTTTGGCACCCTTAAGGCCAGCCTCTTGGGCGCTAAGTGCCTCCCATCCAAAAGCCTCAAAGTATTCCTTCAGACCAGCATACATTTCGTCTAGCAGAATTTTCAATGTGATCAACCTTTGTTGCGTCATGTTAGCTCCCGCGGTATTTAGGTGCTTCTTCATAAGAGAAGATGGAAGACCAAGTGCGCGCAAGATAATCTTCCTCGAGACTCGCACGTGGCAGGCCTCCGACCGCGCTGTATCGGCAGGTGAAGACGGCGTCCTTCGTAGGAAGGCTAGAGATATTAACCCGCCAAGGCGACAGAAACGGCGGCTTCAAGGCCAGTGCGGGCCACTAGAAGGTCGAATTTACTAAGTGAAGGCTAGAGCCAATAGCAAAATTGAACAAATGAATATGACGCCTATGGCTGGCCCAGTGTATCTCCCGAGAGCGTTGGGCCTACCCTGAGCTTTAGAGTAATACGAAACGAAACCAATCAAAATGCCGAAAATTCCCAGTAAAAGGTACAATATGCTCAACCAAAGCCCTTCAGATTGGTTTGAGGCCCCAACTGATTTAAGCTTTCCGAATTTCTTCCAGTCTCACAATCGTCTCTTTTGGATAATAGCCTTGATGGAATAACGGGCCCGCAGGGATTTGAACCCTGGGTCTCCGGCTCCGAAGGCCAGTGCCTTAATCCAGACTGGGCTACGGGCCCGCTCAAGGATTGGCCCCGGAGGAATTAAAGAGTTCCGAAACTGCTTCAGGCTTGGAGACGTCGCCATACCAATAATGGACCCGCGCAATCCTCATTTTTCTCGTTTCCCAAATCTCAAAGTGGTTTCTGGAACGGCGCACATTGTTAGTTTTAAAAAGAAAAAAGGAGGGAGTTTGGTTGTTTTATTGTCTTAGCAGAATCCTTTTAGCTGCAGAATCAGGTTTGCTGCGTCAGGACTGCCTATGCCTGTTGGTGCGTCCCAGCCTTTTGTTGCTTCATAGCCTAGCAGCGTGGAGCCCGTTGGGTATGTGTTGTCTCCCATTTTTATGTCATGGAAAGCACCGTTGCTGTAGAGAGTTGTCTTGTCTAGGTATAATAGTGGGCTGAAGAATCCTACGTTGTGGCCTACTTTTTGGTTTGCGATGGCTGTCAAAGCGGCCCAGAAAGGTGAACCGCAGCTGGTGCCTCCAAAGATGTAAGCTGGGCCAGTTCCTAAGACGCTCCATGGTATTGGACCTATGCCACCGTAGACTCCACTGTCGAATGAAACGTCAGATGTGCATCGTCCAGTTGGTCTGAATGAGGTCCCATTTGCATAAGTCATAGTTATCCCCCATTGCCATAGCGGCAGTGGGAAGAACTGACTCATAGCGCCGCCTGTAGTGACAGCGTCATATGGAGCTGGGTATCCGTCGGCGACCATTCCTTCATAATCGTTTCCTGCAATCTCGTAGTTGTACGTGACACCAGGTGCCGTTCTTCCTGAGCCAGTGTTCCTGTTGGCCCAGTTTCCGGTTCCCTCTTGGTAGCCATCCGCACGGGTCATGAAGAGGTTCGTTCCTCCAACTGCGATGACGAATGGATCTGAGCTTGGATACAGCGGGCTGTTGTATGTTCCAAGGTTCGATGCACCCCAGTCTCCTGATGATGCGAAGACGGTTACGCCCATCGCTGCTGCCAGCATATAGGTAGCGTGAGCCTGCATCATTTCTTGAATTGCGGTTTGGCCACCCAGGGCTATGTCCCATTCTGGGTCGCCCCAGCTTTGGGAAATCACGGAGCCCAAATGGTGGCAAAGTGCGTATTGAACGGCTTGGGTAAGCGGTAGATCATAGTCGCTGTTAGAGATGACCAAAGCAATGTTTGCGCCTGGCGCAATCGCGTGGACCATGCAAACGTCAAGCGTAGTCTCTTGGCTCCAGCCAAGCATATCATTGTTAGTGGGGTCGAAAACTGGCTGTCCTTGAGGATAGTATATTTTCAAGTGACTCTGCACTTGAGCCATTGTTGTCCATGGCAGGTTTGCGCTGAAGTAAGTTGGGGTATTCTGGTAATTCACTATGAAAGACAGCAAGTCTTGATAGATTGTGGGGCTTCCGAACGCATCAACGATGACAACTGTCTGGCCTGTTCCGTCGTATCCAGCAGCGTATAACGGGTTCAGATCATAAGCATTGCGAAGTTCAACAACAGTATTGTAAAGGAAGCCTGTTCCCCCATATCTGGCGAAGTCGACAGCCTCGGGGTTCGCCTTGTACTGGAATGCTCCTAGGGGGTTTGTGCCAGAAGAAGCTGTCCCCGCTGCATGGCCAAATGGTATTGCAAGTGCAAAGAGCAATAGCGAAGCAAGCAAAGCTAGACTAATGTATTTTCCATTCTTCATATTTCCTTCTCCTCTAATTTTCCTCGCAGTTTATGTAGTGTGAGTTGAACTATTAAGCTTTGTAGAAGTAAGTTCTATTTGTGGTGTAATAGAAAAGGCACGTGTGGAGAGACTAGGCAGATAAGACAGTGAATTAAGCGCGGTTATTCAGTGATTTCAGTTATGAATTCTTTTATGGTAATAGATTCGAGCGTAGGCTGGAGTGCCATGTTGACTACTTTCCGTCCGGATGTGTGATTTTCCTTTGAAAGTTCTGATTTTCGGAAGACTGCTTAGCACGCGCTAATTGGTAAAGGAGTTCCGAAAACGCTTAAAACACTTAACTGTTTATAATAGTTCCTGCAACGAACGGGCCGGTAGCTCAGCTTGGCTGGAGCGTTCGGCTGATAACCGAAAGGTCGAGAGTTCAAATCTCTCCCGGCCCACTTTTCAATGAACCCGGCACACTTTTGCTCCATGTTACCTCCTCTTCTTGAATATCTTCTTGCCTTCCACTTCGGTGACGTATTCAAAACCTGCTTCGACAAGCTGACAAGCTTCTTTGATGTCCAAGGCGACTTTGCATGTATAAGAGTCTTCTCCTAGGTCAATGAGTTGCGTATAAAGGAGTGTGTCTGCGATGCTTTTGTGTCCCAGCATTCGCATTGCGTGTAAGATGTCTTTTGGCGCGCTGAAAGCAGGAAGTTGACTCATCTATTATATTTCATGAGTAATAGGTTTATACACGAAGGTGCATCTGCTGGCTCCTTAGACAAACCTTTGGCCAGACCGTTGACCGTGGATTTCCAGAGAAGTTATTTATGCGACTCCCGCCATACCTACCGAACCGGTTTAAGTCAGAGGAATCTCAGATTTGACAGAAAACGATTTCGGAAAACTCTTAGTTGAAGCAGTAGATTCAGCCTTATCCTCGCTGGGTGATTCCGCGAGACAATCAGTGTATTTTCACCTTGAGAAAAAGTTCAAGATTAAGAAGAGTAACGTCCCAAATCGAATAGATGATTTTTCTCATGGACTCGAGAGAATCTTCGGCCAAGGGGCACAGTTTCTTGAGATACTAATAATGAAAAAGCTTTACGAGGAAATGGGTTTCCAAGGCGACATATTGAAGGTTGAACAAAAAAAGGAATTCAGGTTCACCGACTATGTAAAAGCGGCTGAGCAGAAGTACCTAGAAGCCAAGAGCTAGGCACCTTACCGCTGACCAGCGAATTTTCTACGTTCTGCAAGGTTTGATAATACGTATTTCGGGTTCACAAGTGTTTTATCAAAGCAAATCAAGTTTCATTCCAGAAAAGGTCTTGTTCCGTGCGAGGTCATCAATTGACTCAAGACGATTTCAACAAAGTTCTTCTCTCAGCTGTGGATGAAAGCCTGTGTCTTCTTGGGGACTCACCCAAGCAAGCAATCCTTTTCCACTTGGAATCCACATTCAAGATAAAGGAAGAAAGCATTCCGTCAAATCTTGCCGGGTTCAAGAATGCATTAGAAGTTATCTTTGGCCCAGGCGCAACGTATATTGAAAAGGCTATTGCAAAACGCCTCCAAGATAGACTCGGATTGGAACCTGAGGATTCATCTGACGGCGACTTTCTGCAGTATGTAAAAATCGCGAAAAGCAGAATATTGGACACAGGGGAGGCAACCGTAGAATGAAAACAAAAACTGCACAGAGCAACTCGAACCTGACAGTAGCTACTCACAAACGCAGGGTCTTGCCAGAATTAGCAAACGGAGGCATGAATGTGGCAATTCAAGAGTCAAAATATCGCTATTCAGTTAAAGCAGAACATTTCGCGGAGGTGAAATAGTTTGGACAACGAAGCAAGAATCCTCATAGTTGACGATGACGAGAACATAAGGAAGGTGCTTGTCGCAATACTGGAGGACAAAGGGTACAACATCGAAGCAGTAGGAACAGCAAAGGAAGCAATAAAGAAAACACAAAGCAAACTCTTCAATGTGGCCTTGATTGACATTCGACTTCCAGACATGGAGGGTATAACTCTTTTGACCAAGATTAGAGACGCGACACCCCGAACCCGAAAAATCATAATTACAGGCTATCCCACGTTGCAAAACGCCGTTGACGCCGTGAACAAAGGTGCAGACGCGTACATCATGAAACCGTTCGATGTCGAAAGAGTGCTGACAACCATTAGCGAACAATTGAAGAAGCAAGAACTCGAAAAGAAGTACAGTCAAGACAAGGTAACCGAATTCATCGAAACACGCGTTAGAGAACTGGACCTGGAGAAAGAGATAGCCCACAGCAAGAACCAATAGTATCTTATTTTTCATCATCTTCTTTTCGGTTTCGCATAAAAGGTTCTGAACATCAAGTCCTCTCTCCGCTTGCTCGATTTGATGGCGCTCACTGCACGCGCTTACTCAAGTGAGCTATCAGTTAGAGGAGATCCGTCGGGTTTCTGTTACCAAACTAGGAGCAGGAGCGCGCCGAAACGATCAAGCATCGAACTGAGATCGTTCACCCCCGATTTATTCCAAACTTTTGATGGAAAACGTTAAAGCCTGATCATGTACCCTCGGATCGGGGCCATTTCACCTTTACGTCCGTCTTTTGCCTCTCATTTTTTCTCCAATCATGTTCATTTCGAACGTGTTCCGTTTCCTCATATGGGAGACGATTTCGATGTAATTGTGAAAAGGCTTTAAATAGTGAGACCCTACGTTTAGTGTCCAACGTATAAAATACACACTAAGAGCTGTGAACTACACGAATGTGACCATCATGAAATGTCCATATTGCGGATCAGAGAACCTCAAGACTCTTGAAACGAGGGATTCGCTAGACAATACTGTCCGAAGACGCAGAGAATGTGAGAGTTGCGGGAAACGTTTTACGTCATATGAATATGTGGAAACGGTTGAATTGATGGTCAAGAAGAAAGACGGTAGACCCGAGCGGTTTGACCTAAACAAGATTATAAGGGGTCTTCAGAAAGCATGCGAGAAGAGACCTGTCACAATGGAACAGGTTCACGCAATAGCAGAGCAAGTCAGGCAGGACTTAATGACGCTTGGAAAAGAAGAAGCCAGTTCTCAAGAAATCGGAGACCTCGTAATGAAACACCTGAAAAAAGTCGACCGAGTATCCTACATCAGGTTTGCCTCAGTCTACCGAGAATTCGAAGAACCTGAGGATTTCCAGAGGTTGCTCAAAGAGGTAAAAGCATGAAATACGTCAGGAAACGAGATGGGAGACTAGAATCCTTCGATCAGGAGCGAATAACAACCGCTATTTGGAAGGCCGCAAAGGCCGTCGGCGGAAAGGACCGTGAACAAGCCAGCAGATTAAGCGATCAAGTGATAGCTGAACTGAAGAACCGATTTGGAGAAGACGGTGTTCCAACAGTCGAGGAGATTCAAGATCTCGTCGAAAAGATGCTTATCGAAAATGGACACGCAAGAACCGCGAAAGCATACATCCTCTATAGGAAGCAACATCAAGACCAGAGAGAACTTGCGGCTCTGTTGAGCGACGCTGATCTCGTAGACCAATATTTGGAGATTGAAGATTGGCGCGTTCGGGAAAACTCGAACATGAGCTACTCACTCCAAGGCTTGAACAATTATCTCTCGTCGACTGTAATCGCAAAATACTGGATAACGAGGATATATCCTCCACAGATAGCCGAATCTCATTTTTCCGGTGACATTCACATCCACGACCTAGGAGTGCTTGGTGCTTACTGTGTGGGCTGGGACCTCAGGGAGCTGCTCACTTCAGGCTTCGGCGGTGTATCGGGCAAAATTGAAAGCAAACCAGCCAAACACTTCAGAACCGCTCTAGGACAAATCGTCAACTTCTTCTACACGCTGCAAGGCGAAGCTGCCGGAGCCCAAGCATTCAGCACCTTCGACACATATCTTGCACCGTTCATACGTTACGACAAACTGAACCAGAGAGAAGTCGAGCAGGGTCTACAAGAATTCTTCTTCAATATGAACGTGCCGACGCGTGTGGGTTTTCAAACACCCTTCACAAACATCACGTTAGACTTGACGGTGCCCGACTTCATGAAAGACGAGACGGTCCTTATAGGAGGAAAAACAATGGACGCTGCCTACGGTGACATGCAGGAAGAAATGGACATATTCAATTCAGCCTTCGCTGAAGTAATGGGCCAAGGTGATTCAAAAGGGCGCGTTTTCACCTTTCCTATACCAACCTACTGCATAACAAAGAATTTTGACTGGGAAACAGAAGCATGCAAAAAAATATTCGAGGTGACAGCCAAATACGGCGTGCCTTACTTCTCGAATTTCATCAATAGCGACATGAAACCCGAAGACGTCCGAAGCATGTGCTGCCGTCTCCGAATAGACAACAGGGAACTCCGGAAGCGGGGAGGCGGGTTCTTTGGAGCGAACCCATTAACCGGCTCAATAGGTGTCGTGACACTGAACATGCCAAGAATTGGATACCTAGCAAAGGACGAAGACGAATTCTTTGAGCGTCTCGAAACACTCATGGAAACAGCACGCGACAGCCTAGAAATAAAACGGAAAGTTCTGGAAGCTTTCACCGAAAGCGGACTATATCCTTACTCCAAACGATATTTGGGCTACATAAAGGAGGGTTTCGATCGATACTGGAAAAACCACTTCTCCACAATAGGCATCGTCGGGATGAACGAAGCCATAATGAACCTCTTCGGAGTTAACATAGGCACATCAGACGGGACAGAGTTTGCGATCAGAGTACTATCTTTCATGCGAGACAAACTGTCAGACTATCAGCAAGAGACCGGTAGCATCTACAATTTGGAGGCCACGCCCGCTGAGGGTACAAGCTATCGGCTCGCAAGGATAGACAGGAAAAAATACCCTGATATAATTCCAGCAAACAAAAAGAACGTGGCTGAAGGAGTAGAACCTTTCTATACTAACTCCACTCAGCTGCCCGTGGATTATGAAGACGATCTTTTCGACGCTTTGCTACATCAAGACAAGCTGCAGCCGCTCTACACCGGCGGAACAGTCTTTCACATCTTTCTAGGCGAGAGAGTATACTCATGGAAATCTGCTGCTGAACTTGTCAAGAAGGTTGCCTCGAGTTCGCATCTGCCATATTTCACGCTGACACCTACCTTCAGCATATGCCCGACCCACGGCTACATAAACGGGGAACATAAGCTGTGTCCGATATGTGGAGTTAGATGCGAAGTCTATTCCAGGGTCGTTGGATACCTCAGACCCGTGGATCAATGGAATGATGGCAAACAGGCGGAATTCGCAATCCGTCGAACATTCGACAAATCAATAGTGATGCAGACAGCAGTCGCCTAGGTGAAGAAACCTTGAAATTCAGTGGGCTGCGGAAAACAAGCTTAGTGGACTATCCAGATCGATTGGCTTCAGTCCTATTTACCCCCGGCTGCAATCTCCGCTGCCCCTACTGCCACAACTGGAGAATAGTAGTCGATCCGAAGCCTCCATTCTTGAATGATGAAGTCGCCCTCCAAATCCTCGGATATCGGAAAAGTTTCGTAGACGCTGTCGTCATCACTGGTGGAGAACCCACAATCCACAAGGAACTGCCAAAGTTTCTAAGAAGATTGAAAGAAAACGGCTTTGCAACTAAGCTCGACACAAACGGCCTTAATCCTACAGCGTTGAAAGACTGCTTGCCGTATGTTGACTATGTCGCCATGGACGTGAAGACCAAGATCTCAAAATACGGAAAGCTGGGAACCCGAGATGCATCAGAACTTGTCCGCTCGGCTGAGATACTGAAGAACGATAATGTCGAATACGAATTCAGAACAACGGTTGTACCAGGCTTCGTGGAAGAAGAAGACATAATCGAAATAGGAGAATTGGTAAAGGGAGCGAAGAAACTCGCTCTTCAACAATTCATTCCAGACGATACATTGGACGCGAACTTTAGGTCTCTGAAACCCTACTCAGCAGCCATAATCGAAAGTCTGGGTGAACGCCTGAAAGAATACGTGGAAAACATCATAATCCGAACATGATCACCAATCTTTAGGCATTCTGCAACCCCCAACTCTTTCCGGGAAAAAGGAATCAATATAGTCGCAGATTAGACACTCTTTCTTTGACAAAAGGTTTAAGGGGAGATGCGTTGTTTAGGATTCAAACGATTTTGGAGCGCGTCTAGGGCTTGAGCAAAAAGGAACTAACTCTTGAAGAACGAAAGGCTGAAACCCTCATAAAACTCAGAGGTTACAAGCTGATTAAGAAACAGAAACATGAAGATGCTATAGGCTATGTTATTAATATGCCCAAAGAGAAAGAAAAAGCCTTGATTTGGTGCGTGCCAGGTGAGACGACAGTAGGGATAAACAGCATAAACCGCGTGACTAAAGCCATGAAGGACGCCGAAGTAGAAGCAGCGATAGTTGTTACCGACGGAAGATACACACATGCTGTCAAACTT
>Ga0209039_10002866_pt1 | contig 14085 bp, 27 predicted proteins | sample BogFormECP12_OM1_FD_188238 | JGI IMG/M metagenome (GOLD analysis project Ga0209039, IMG submission 188238) | Bog forest soil microbial communities from Calvert Island, British Columbia, Canada - ECP12_OM1 (SPAdes) (version 2) | ecosystem: Environmental > Aquatic > Freshwater > Wetlands > Bog ...
TCCAAAGTGTGGGGAAACAAAGAAGCTCGTGATGATTGGGCAACAAGGGTGATATGCTGCACCACATGATTCAAGAGGACATGTTCCACGAGTTCGGTTTTCGGCGATTAGTGGATGCAGTGAATACGTTGAAGGTGCCGTATAGCGTTTTCAAGCTTCCACCTTTCGACCACAATGTTGAAGTGACGGAAGGACTCTTCCCCGGCGGTGCGAAGCCAACGATGGTTTGGGGCTTTACGACGGTAGAAGAAGTGGTGAAGAAATACGGCTGGGTGCCGGGCGTCTTCAAGAACGAAAACTTCAACCACCGCGTGCTCAACGAGAAGTGGGGCCCGATGATGTTGAACGAAGACGGGCAGTTTTACAAGATGGGCGAGGTGCCCAGCTTCGAGGGCGCGAGATTCATTCGCCCAGTGCTGGACACGAAGTCATTCACAGGGCAACTGATCAACGGTGATGAGTTCGAGAAGTGGCGGGAAGAGCTTTACGCCTTGCGCCACGAGTATACGACGCTCGACCTTAACACTGAGGTGATGGTAGCCAGTCCGAAGCAGCGCATCGACGAAGCGCGGTTCTTTGTGGTAGATCGCAAGGTCGTCGCTGGAAGCATGTATCGAGTGGACGGCAGAGTATTGTATAAGGAGATCGGAAACGATACACCCCTGTACAAGCCGATGTGGGAGTGGGCGCAGGCGCACTGTCACGGAGATCGGGTGCCGGGTACCTCGATGTTCACGCTTTCGACACAAGGCTGGACGCCGTGTGAAGCGTTTGTGATGGACGTGGCGAGGGTTGCGCCGGAGACGTTTAAGATCATTGAGATCAACTGCATCAATACGGCAGGTTTCTACGACTGCAATATGACGCAGGTAGTGAAGGCAATAGAGAATTTGAAACCGTGGCCCGGTACGTGGCGCGGCACTCCGTGGTTTGATGAGCGCACTGAGAAGGCGGTTTCGGAGTGGAAAGCAAGTTTGGGTGCGTAGCTCAGTTGGCAGAGCAGGTGGCTCTTAACCATCAGGTCGGGGGTTCGATGCCCTCCGCACTCACCAAGTTTTGAGAGCTTTCAGGCTCTTGGATAGGAGGAACACGTATGGGTGACGTTTTGGTACTTGACATGAACTACCGCCCGGTAGGCTTTAAGCCGTGGTGGGAGGCTGTCAAGAACATCTATGAGGAGCGTGCTGATCTCATCAAGGCTGATGAGTCCGGCAAGGTTTTGCGTGGCGGCGTGAACGCCAATGGCGAAATCTTCGAAATGGGCATGCCTCGTGTCATCCGTGTGAAGAACGCATGGACGAAGCGTCGGCGTACCTCCGTGCCGTTCTCGCGTCGCAACATCTACCTCCGCGACGACGGCGAGTGCCAGTATTGCGGTAAGAACCTCAGGTTGAGCGAGTACACGCTTGACCACGTGAACCCACGCTCCAAGGGCGGCTTGTCCACTTGGGCAAACATTGTTTGCTCGTGCATCCGCTGCAACAAGAGCAAGGGTGGTCTGACCTTGAAGGAAGCTGGTATGCGCTTGCTCCGTGCTCCGTTCGAGCCGAAGGTGAATGATCCAAAGTACACCTTCAAGCTGCACATCAACAAGCTCCGTCCTGAGTGGAAGGAATGGTCGGATTGGCTGTACTGGAACATCGAACTGGACAAGTAGGAGTCCGGTTCTTAACCGGGGCACCGTAAGGTGCCCCAGCATCGCCCCGTAGCTCAGCGGAATAAGAGTGGTGGTTTCCTAAACCAACGGTCGGGGGTTCGAATCCCTCCGGGGCGACCAAATTTTAGTTGCACGGAAACGTACAACAATGGATAATTGCACAAGGACGTGCAACGTGTTCGAGATCGACTTTAACGGCGTGTTCGATGAAATGCTGGCTGGTTTGACAGGCGACAGCGTGATCGACGGCAATGCGAAGTATCTGGTGGGCAACGAAGGCGATGAGGCCCGCGCACTGGAAGAAGCCAAGCTGGCGGCTATAAAAATCAGCGAATGAGTTTTGCCTCGTCGTTCAACGGTAGGACACCTGCCTCTGGAGCAGGTTATCGGAGTTCGAATCTCTGCGAGGCAGCCAGATATGGCTCTAGTATTGAGCGGCGACGATGTCGGTTACGGATGTTCGGAGCACGGCTTCTACGTTTATCGTAACGACTGCATGGAGTGCGTGGCGTTGTTTGAGGACGCCGTGGAACTGCGCGACGAGATGCTAGACTTTCCGCAGCATTAGTAGGGGCTTTACAATGCTGCTGAATAAGTATAAGATTACGGCAATGCCGTTTCCTCAGTCCGACGTCACGGCAGAGTTTTACGAGTACGCCAAAGACGAAGACGACGCGCTGGAAAAATTTGAGAAACGTTATCCGGCGTTTCGCGTCAAATCAGTAGAGGAGTCGGCGTGAACCGGAGGCTGAAAGACGTGCTGTGGATCGGGGCGATAGTAGTGGTACCCGGTCTCTGGGCGTTACTTTTGGCAAGAAAGATCGCTAAGGACGCGAGCGAGCGGGATGAATTCCGCAAACACGTCCGCAAGGAATACGGATACGGAAGTAAACACGACTATGACACCCGAAATGTATAACTCGCTAATCAACGCAGGCGCGATGATCGCATTGTTCCTCGGTCTCGGTGTCATGGTGTCTCTCATCCTCGGCACTCCTGTGCCAACCACCAGACGAAAACGCTAACCCAAATCTGGGGGCGTAGAGTCATGGTCTTCTAAACCACACGACTTAACCGGACTGTAAATGCGGGTTCGAATCCCGCCGTCCCCTCCATATTCACCCAGTGGGGGTGTGGCAGAACGGTTATGCACTCGCCTTTTAAGCGATGACTACGGTGGTTCAACCCCATCCGCCCTCACCAAAATTCTCCAAACGGGGGCGTAACTCACACGGGTCAAGAGTACCCGGCTTTTAACCGGGAAGTCGCAGGCATCCCAATCTGCCGCCCTCACCAATTCTGCTATAATCATTCCATGTTCTTCCGCAACCTCTTGCGTGTCACCTACGCCCTGCTTCTTCTCATTGTGTGCATGGTTGTTCTTTTCGCCGGGCCGATGTTGAACATCGCTGGGGTTCTTCCCATTGGATGGGCGTTGGCTCTTTTGTTCGTCACTGTCGCGTTGACGATCACCACAGTCATAACCTATGGAACTAAGATCGTCAGCATTCTGGGCAGGAAATGAACGACATCAAAGACATCCGCGAGAATCCAGACAAGTATCGTCAGATGATGATCAATCGAGGCAAAGACCCGGTTGAAATCGACGACCTTCTCCGTGCTGACAGAGGCACACGTATCGCTAAGACGTTAGTACAGAACATGCACTCGCAAGAGAACATAGACACTGACCTCTTCGTGCTGTACAACGTCCCGCGCAAGAAGAATCCGTTGACTGAGGCAGAGAAAGAAGTACACGCAGGGATGCTTCGCGAGCGTCTGGCTGCGTTGAAGGCGGAAGAACTACCGCTACGACAGCAGCTAAACGCATGGCAGCAGGAAGATTTGACAATAGAGATAGCGCGACTGGACATACAGATCGCGAAAAAAGAAGCGTTCATCGCCGAGTGCGAGCGCAAAGAAGCTGAAATACTGGCTCCGCTCGCGACAGTTCTCGAAGAGATTGTTGAAGAGATCAAAGCTAAAGATTTCTTCCTTCAAAAGGGAAGAGGCGAGGGGTCGATTAGTCGCTTCCCAAGATACGGTCGGTAAGCCCTAGAATCCCCTCAGCGCAGACATTCACTATCTGGCTCATGAGTGAGGTGACTCATGAGACATCTAGGTAAACAATCAGCAAAATTTAACCCACACGCATTTCGCTTGGCACGCTACGTGGACGCCACTTACGTCCCGCCCGCCTTCGCGGATCACACACCATACGGCTTTTCAGCTTGGGGCATGATGCTCAACGACACGTTGGGTGATTGCACCATTGCAGCCTGCGGTCACGCGCTTCAGGTCTTCACGGGCGGCAAGATCACAGAGCCAGATGCAACCATCGAATTCTACTACTCGAAGTGGTGCGGATACGTTCCGGGCAACCCGAATACCGACCAAGGCGGCGTAGAACTAGATGTTCTCAACGGCTGGAAATCTGGCGGCTTTGACGGACACGTCCTCGACGGTTTCGTTCAGCCCCAACCTCAGAACCTCTCACACGTCATGCACAGCATCGCCGAATTCGGCGGAATCTACATTGGCTTCCAAGTTCCACAGTCCGCTATGGATCAGAACGCCGCTGGTCAGATTTGGGATGTCGTACCAAACGACGGCGGCATCGTCGGTGGGCACGCAGTATTCTGTCCCGCGTACCACACCTTCGACCCGACCTACAACCGTGAGACCACTATCACGTGCATCACATGGGGCATGAAGCAGAAGATGACGGTCGCCTTCTGGGATAAGTATTGCGATGAGTCACACACGCTCCTCGCCAGTGCTTGGCAGCCCGCAGGTGTGAATCTCGCTGGTCTCCGCGCTGATCTCGCCTACATGAACGGCTAACCCACCCAACTCCTGACGGGCGCAGAACATCGCGCCCGTTTTTTTTTTTCGCTAACCTATTGCATATTTATGCTACGAAGTGCATAATGCGTGGTATTGTAATTGAGCAACATGCGCAACTGCGCAACGAAAGGCTCATGATGAAAAAAGAAATGACCCTGCTGGGTCTGATCGCGGCGACATACTTTATGGTCTCTGGCGGTCCTTACGGTCTCGAAGACCTGATTGCACAAACCGGATACGGATGGGGAATTCTCATCCTGTGCCTCGTGCCCTTCCTCTGGGCGCTGCCGACAGCACTGATGGTCGGCGAACTTGCCTCAGCTATCCCCGATAGCGGAGGTTTTTATGTCTGGGTGCAACGCGCACTCGGCAAATTCTGGGGCTTCCAAGAAGCGTGGCTCAGCCTCGCCGCCTCAGTTTTCGATATGGGAATCTACCCACTTCTTTTTACAGCTTACTTAAGCGTGCTCTCTCCGGCTCTCACAGCCGGATGGCGCGGCCCCGCGATTGCGACCGCACTGATCGGCGCATGCTTGTATTGGAACATTCGTGGCGCTAAAAGCGTTGGCGATGGCTCAATCGGGATGGGTATCGCAATGGTCAGTCCATTTGCGCTCCTCACAATGGTGGGACTTTGGCACGCGCACCACGATCCAATCACCGTAGCTCACTCCGCACACCCGGCGCTCATGGGCGGCGTACTCGTCGCCATGTGGAACTTCATGGGCTGGGACAACGCCAGCACCATCGCGACCGAAGTTGAGAACCCGCAGCGCACCTACCCGCGTGCCATGCTCTGGACGCTAATCGCCATCATCGGCAGCTACCTGCTGCCCATCGCGGCGGCATGGTTCTTTGGCATCCCACTCTCCGCGTGGAGCACCGGAAGCTGGGCAGCTATCGGCGGCAGCATCGCTGGACCGCTTGTACGGGACGCTATCGTGCTGGGCGGCATGCTTTCGGCTGCTGGCATGCTAAACAGCCTCATGCTGAGCTACAGCCGCCTTCCTGCGGCACTTGCTGAGGATAAGCTCCTCCCACACGTCTTTACCTACGTCAACGCGGCGTCCGTGCCCCTGATCGCCCTATTCACGCTGGCGACGGTCTGGGCGACGGCTTTGGGCTTCAACTTCAACCGTCTGGTCATGCTGGACATCCTTCTCTATGGAGCCAGCCTTGTGCTGGAATTCGTGGCGCTGGCTGTGCTTCGCTGGAAAGAGCCGGACTTGGTGCGTCCCTTCCGGGTACCGGGCGGGAAGGTGGGAGCCGTGCTGGTGGGCGTCTGCCCTACTATCCTCTTGGGCTTAGCGGCGGTGTACTCCGACCACAACGGTATCCTGATCGGCGTAGGAGCGTGGCTGGCAGGCGTCGCGGCGTGGTTTGGCATCAAAGCCTACCGCGCTTTCCCGCGCAGGGTTCCAATTGTAACCAATCCGTAATAGAATGGGTGAATGCCGCTACGATCTGAAGTCACGATGCGTATCACTGGCGTCCGCCCTACCGGGCAGATGCACATTGGGCACTATTTCTCCGTCATCAAGCCAGCCAAGGAGATTCCGTACCTCACGGTGTTGATCGCGGAGCACCACGCCCCGCAGGGCGAGCGCGACGCGGTTAACAAGATGACCCGCACCTTGCAGCGCATGGGCGTGCCGATGGAGAACGTCCGGTACCAGTCGGAGGAGTTCGACGCCAACACCTACTTCCAACTCCTCAGCATCGCCCGCGTAGGGGAGCTTGAGCGCATGACCCAGTACCAATCAGCGGGCGACGACAACGACGCGCATCTGCTGGTCTATCCTGTCCTGATGGTGCATGACGTGTTCGGCTACGACGAAGTCTACGTCGGCGACGATCAAACCCAGCACATCAACTACGCTCGCGATCTGATCGAGCGCTACAACCGCGTGTTCCACTCCGACATCGTCCTCCCCAAAGCTGTCCCTATTGGCGGGCGCATCATGAGCCTTTCTGACCCTACTAAGAAGATGAGCAAGAGCGAACCAGAAGGTTGCTTGTTTCTCGACGACTCGCTGCACAAGATCGAGCAGAAGATCAAGAAAGCAGTCACGACCGAAGAGGGCCTTGCCAACCTCGTTAGCTTGTACCGGGGACTGGGCGGCACGTCAGAAATCCCACTGATGAATTCTGAGTTCAAACCGCTGCTGGTGGAGCAGATCATCAAACTGTTGCACCCGGTGCATGCGTTCCAACCTGTGAAGGAAAAGATCGGTGAGCCAGAAGGGAACCTCGCGCAGCGTGGCACTTGGTTCGAGAATCAAACGTAAACTTCTGTAAACGAAAGACTTGAGCGCAACAAATTTCACCGCTACGGGTTTCCAGTATTAGTAGTATGAGGTAACACTATGCGTAAGACGTTTCTCATGTTGTTTGCAACACTTCTCTTTGCAGCCCTCCCAGCATTCGCACAGCATCACGGCGGTGGTGGGTCTCACGGCGGCTCCGGTGGTCGCGCCAGTGGCAGTCACGAATCACACAACAGCGGCACAGCACGCAACGCGAGCAACGCATCGCACGGCAGTCGTGGCGAGCAGCGAGAGCATCACGATCTCGCCAACCAGCCACACCAAGGCTATCACTATTCAGGCGGCGGCGCGGCACGCAACTACTGGCGCGGAGATCGTTATGATCACGATTATTTCCGCTCTCACTGGGGCGCTGATCACCGCTTTTACTGGGGTCACTGCAACTGGGTAGGCCCACGTTTCGTAGTTGGTTCCTATTTCTGGTACGGCGGCGGCTACTGGGTCATCGTGGATGAAATCCCGTATGATTGGTACGACGACGAAGTTTATGTCGAGTACGAAGACGGTTACGGCTACGCGCTGATCAACCCAACCTTTCCCGGCGTTTACTACCACGTCGGCGTTCGCTTCTGATAAACTGTAGGAGTTGGAGACTAGCACCGGGGTTTGGGCAGTAGCCCAGCCCCGGTTTTTCATTTCTTCGGTACTATTGTAGAGAGATATGCAAACCCTCCCCGACAACGCAGAGGAAGTCCGTGTCCTGAACAGTGAGAACAACACTCACTACTACTTCAGGGTGCGCAAGGATCGTCTAAGCGATTTTTACCGCTATTTAATGGGAAATCGAAGCTCTGGTATGCCAGCGAGCGTTATGCCGGGCATCAGCGGCGCGGCGCACTATGGGCTAGACTGCATCTTCTTCGGTCCCAAGCCTCCACGGTTTCCGGCGCACGATATTCTCGACTGGATTCGTAGTCAGCAGAAGAGTGTACTGGGCGAGTACCCTAACCCCACTGTCACCTCGCAAGAGATTGAGGAAGCACTGGGTAAGTGGGCAGCGACCGTGCCCCAGCTTCTCGCGGACGGGAGTGAGCGAGCATGACGTACTTCGAGCGCATCCAAGAGATTCATCGCAACTTCGTCGCCGGGTTCCTAGATCGGGAATCCAGCTTCCTTCTGTTTGAAGACTTGCTGCATGAGTACGGCTTGCTGCCCAAAGAAGAGCAGATCGACCGCACCATCACCAACGAAAATTTCCTAGCGCTGCTTCAACTGGCACAGAGCCACAAAGAGCCGCGCTCCAGCAGCGACCCTGAAATTTCTAAAGACCCTCAGTCGTCCGCGATAGAGAAATACGGCAAAGACCTCCAGCGTATCGGCGACATTACAGGACTCAATATGCAGAACCCCATCTACCGCATTGCCGACTCCATTACGCAGTCCTGTCCGGTATGCAAAGCCAAAGTGAGCGGCATCTACAACCGAATGGTTGGCGCGGATAACCAGACCATCCCTGTAGACCCACCGCGTTGCAAGAACTGCATGATGAAGTGGATTCAGGAGAAGTTCGGCTCGCCGGATACGAAGCATGCGGAGCCTGTCTCAATCAGTATTGACGGTAGTAAGGTCAGCCAGATGGACGCGGCTGAGACTGACTTCTTCAAGCAGTACGAGCAGGAGATGGATGGGTTCAAGCTATGACCATAACCGAAGAGATGATCCAAAAGGTAAAGAGCAGGCTTTGTGACAAGTGTCTAGCCATATACGAAGCCGATCCCCAAGCACCTCTGGCAGACCTCTGCAAGCCCTGCCAAGACCGCCTTATCAACATGTGCTACGAGACTCTCGACGAGGTAGAACGAGACCTCGCCAAACTGGAAGACGCCCTCGACCGGGCAAAGATTTACACCAAATAGTGGTATTATCGAGGTATGAGCAGCCTCCAAGGGTTTCTACAGATCATACCGCCCGCCTCTCGCTGGTGGAGACGCGGCAAGAAAATTCAAATCACCCTCTGGCCCGATTGGCTCGCGCAAGCGCTCTGCCCGCACAACCACAAAACGTTCTTTTCCGATTTCAACAAAGTTGATGAAAACCAGATCGTCTGGCGCTGCGAGGACTGTTTCAAGTTTCACTTCCCCCAAAATTTATGAACGACAACGACAAGCAGCACTATTTTGATCTGGTCAAGGGCGCGATCTTTGGGCAAGCCATCGGCGACGCGCTGGGTCACCCCATTGAGTTTCAGAAGACGCACAAGGTTGTGGGTCTGGAGCCAGATAACAAGTTCACTGATGATACGCAGATGTTCGCCGCTATCGGCGAGGCGATGCTCGAAGCGCCGCCGCATCTGGACACTGAGAAGTTCATGGATGTCCTCGCTCAGAAGTTCATCGACTGGCGCAGCAATCCACTGGGCGGCTCCCACCGTGCGCCGGGCAATACCTGCATGGAAGCGGTACGCAAGCTGGGCACCGGGCGGCACTGGCGACAGACTGGAGCAACCGCTATCGGTAAGGGCAACGGCTCCGCGATGCGGGCCGGTATCATCGGCGCTCGCTACTGGAAGAATCCGGCTTATGCTTTTCGCATCGGCTGCCTGACCAGCGTTCCCACGCACAACAACCTTGAAGCAATTCTCGCATCAGGCATGGTAGCGTTTCTCGTGGCAGCATCAATCGCTGGGAGAGACTGGGATACGGCTGTCGCAGACGGCTTGGAGCTTTGCAGTCTGTTTGAGCACAACGTACCCGACTACCCCACCAACAACGTTCCGATGAACGGTTCACGAGATGGGCAAAGCCCGTGGAAGACTGTCACGCTGTTCGCGAATGGTTTCATCCGCGCCTATGGAACCGCGCCGGAAGAGTTCGTGAAGACTAACGGTAACGATTTTACAACGGTACCTGCTGTCGCGGAAGCGATCTACTACAACACCCGCAATGATGCGTTCGATGAGATGGTGTTGGAGTGCGCGAATTACAGCGATGACTCCGACACGATCACAGCAATCACCGGAACCATCGCCGGGGCACGATTCGGTTTCGATGAGATCGCCAGATCAGGTGACGACATCCGTAATCTCGATGACGAGGACTTAGACGGGGAGGACACGACGCGCTGGACAGATATGATCGAGATGCGCGAGTATCTGGAAGACCTTAGCAATCGCATCTTCGAAGCCAGTATCGAAGAGGACGCTCTAACGGTAGAGAAGCGAGAGGTAGTCGCAACCGTAGAAAGAGTGTTGGATGTCGAAGAGTTCGGCACGGATGACGAGTCCTTCGGCGACGGCGTACCCGAAGTAGTTGTCACAGATGATGCAGACTTCGAGGTAGAATTTTGACATTCATTGAGATCGCAGCCGACTATCTGGGTTACGAACCGGATAAAAAGAAAGACAAAGAGATGTTGCGAAAGATGCACCAAGAGATCGAGTACCAACTCTTTGAATTGCAGATGCGCCATGAGGGTGAGTGCGAGTTCTGCGATGAGTTCTGGGGAGACAAAAGTAACGGAGTCTGGATCGGACAGGTTAAGAGCGATGCCTGATGAGAAGCCAATGACGGCGCAGGAGGTGCGGCGAGCTTTCTTAGACTTCGCCAACTCACACCCCGACAACGCCTGTCACCCTCGTTCGATGCTAAGCTGCAAGTGTGGTTTCGTCCGACTGCGTAAACGCATCCTGCGTGAGTATTACGAAGAGAAAGAGAAAGAAGAAAAGACCGATGGAAAACAGCCCGCTGCACAAAATTCTTGACACACTGGCTGCGCTGGTGACACCCGGCGCTACGACAAAACAGATCGACGACATGGCTGCGTTCTTGTGCCGCGAGCACGACGTGAAGCCCGCGTTCCTCGGCTACAAACCGCCGAACTTTGGTGGCCCAGAAGGCTACCCCGCGACTTGCTGCGTCAGCATCAATGACGAAGTGATCCACGGCATTCCATCCGCCGACCGCAAGATCGCACTGGGCGACGTGGTGAAGATCGACCTCGGTCTGGAGAAGGACGGTCAGTTTGACGACGGCGCGACCACAGTGTTGTGTACCGAGTGGAACGAGAAAGAGAAGCGTCCTGAGGGCGCGTCCGCAGTCGCCCGCAAGCTCGTCAAGGCGACCAAGGAAGCTCTGGATGCTGGTTGTGCGGCTGCGCACTCCGGCAATACCACGCACGACATCGCGGCGGCTATCGAGGCTGTGGCGAAGAAGTACGATCTGCACGTAGTCCACGGCTACGGCGGGCACGGAATCGGGGAGCAGCTTCACATGGAGCCGCACATCCCGAACGAAGTCGCTGGCTCTGCGCCGCCTGTCAAGCTGGAAGCCGGGAAGCGTGTTGCCATTGAGCCGATGTTCGGCACCAATCACGGCTTCACTTACGTCGCGCCGGACGGCTGGACAATCAAGCTCCGCAACGGCGGGCTGGCTGCGCACTTCGAGCGGACGGTTACGGTAAAATGATCGACCCGAACACAGGAGAAGAAGTTACGCTAACGCCAGAACAGGTCGCACAGGTCATGGAGATGAGCCGCTCTGAAGAAGAGTGGGATAAAAACTGTGACCTCGTCAAGGCGGCGTTCGGCGGGGATTATCCGAGCTTCTGGTGGGAGACCATCATGGTGTCGGGTGTCGCTCGTCGCACGATGGCGCGGTTCGGTGAGACTCCAGACCTTAAAATTCACACGCTATGAAAATCGTCGTTCAAGATCGCCCGACATTCGACACCGTTCTGGACTGGTTTCTGGAGTTCCAGTACACCACGAAGAATGCTGTGTGCGAGATCAAGATGCCGAAGCAGGTCTATACCAAAGTGTTGAAGCTCAGTGAGGCACTGCTGATCGACGGCACACTCTACGGCGCGTCCCTCACAAAAGATAACAGCCTAGCTGGCGAAATTGAAATCGTGGGCTGCTAATGCACTACTGCCAAATTAGGCTCCTACCGAAAGAGAAGATGGTACCGCCCTACCTCGAAGAAGGGGAGTGCTATTCTTCGTGGCTCTTTTACCCCGGCGACGAAGGCATTGACTCTCATCCCCCCACTTGGAAGGAAGTAGAGTCTTATCCGATCTGCGGTGCGCCTGCTACAAAACAGCTTGGTCAGATGTGGCTTTGTGACAGTCATTTTGATTGGCATGAAGATGAGTTTGTTGACGACGGCGAAAACTTCTACCCAGTCATGATCCTCGAATCCCAGCGCTTCAACGAAGAGGACGAGTAATGCACCGCTGCGAAGTCACGATGCGGTACAAGCTCGACACACCAGATGATGAGCTTCTGGCGTGCGGTGATTACGCGATCCGCAAGATGGGGAATCTGTGGATTTGTGATGTTCACTACCGGATGTTCCGGCATCCTATTGAAGCCGGGCACGTAGACGGCTGCGAAAAAGCCACGGACACCTCGGACTGTGGCGATTGCTACGGCAACTACAGCGAGGAAGAACTGGGAATCCCTTACGAGGAAGACGACATCTAACAGTCATGCGAGCCGTGCTACTGTTACTTGCGCTCTCCCTCCCCGCGTCGGCTGACATCCCGCCGTATCGCAAGCCCCTCCCTCGACCCAAAATCACAGACTCGAAGCTCGTGAGCAAGAATAACGGGCGCTGGTACATGTCCGCCGAAGGGCACGCCATCTATTGCTACGGCCCGACTATGCTGATTCGCGGGACAGACGGCGGCTTCCAGCAAGTAGCGACTCTTTGCCGCGATGGACGTGCAATTGTTCCCCTGCACGAGTAGTATTATAGGGATATGGAAATCAAACCCCCAACTAAGCCGGGCAAGAACGCCGATGAAAAAGCCCTCCTTGCTTACCATTCAGAGCTTCGCCGCTACCACCGCAGATTGGAAGAGTGGGACGCAAAACTTCGTCAGCAGATCACTGTTCTGAAGATCGAACGTCTGAAGGAGATCATCAACGGCAAGCCGACCTCCAAACCCAAGATCAATGGTCATCCAGTAGTTACCGCGACGCTGGTTGGCCCTGACTGCGGGTGCTCCATAGAAGCCGCTTGTGATGGCTGCGATTGCCCGGAGTGCATCCAGTGGCGTAAGGACTACAAGATCACCGAGAACATGGTGGACGACTGGAGCATTAAGCAGATCGTTGAGCATGCGAAAGCCATACACATGCAACGCATCGCTGCGAACACTGCCGCGCCTGTTACCGACGAGGTGACGAAATTCTTCGCCAAGTATGAAGAGCAGATGGCGAATCCTAAGAGAGATGATGAGCAGAGAAAAGACAATTAAGGTTCGGTGCTTTGAAGGTGCTGAACGCAAAGAAGCTACTCACTTTGCTGATCTGGATATGCCGGAGTTGCCTCGGAAAGACGATACCATCGAGATTGGGTTTCCAAACCAACAGGTGGTCAAATCGTTTACGGTCTGGCGCGTCATCCACAAGATGATTCAACTGCCTCTGTACGAGATGAAGCAGTATGATGGTATTTCTGTGCGCTGCAAGAACGACCCGCCGTGGCGTTGGGAGATTGAGCTTCACGGCTACCTGTACGACCCCTCAAAAGAAGTCCCCCAAACACACTAAGCCCCTCGCGCAGATACACTTCTCCACACGAGGGGCTTGGTGTAGATAAGGATCACCCCCTTTTAGTTCCGTGTGTCTGTAAAGCGATTTCTCCCGTAGAAGCGGTTTGAGGTTTGTGCTGCGAACTGCTTAAATATCATGCGATATTCCTCCTCGGAAGACTCTGGCGAGTATTAAGTTGTCTGAGGGCATTTCTGCCCGCACTACCTAAAGGGGCACGTAGCATAAAAATCTGCGCTGCCTTGCGATGCAAATGAGGCTCGCCGGGCAGCCCCCGCTGGTAAGGAGATTATGAGCGACGAAGAGAAGCAAGACCTACTTCAGCGTGTCTTTGGTATGCTGAAAGACCCAGTCCGTATCTATCAGATTGCTGAAGACCGCGAAGTCGAGCGGGACGAGTTTCAGTATTGTCAGGTGATGTACAACGTTGTCTTCGGCGACAGAGGTTTCGCTGAGACGCTTGGGCCTACGTGGCACATGATTCATGACCCACGCTTCAATGTCATCGAAGGTTTGATGATTGTGGATCGTCACGCCATCTTCGGCGGCGATGCCCGGCTGGGTAAACAGTACATCAATGACGATGGTTCGTTCAGCAGCACCGTATCCGACCTTGAAAAGTATGCCGAAATTCTGGGCGAGGGTCGCAACTTCCACAACGTCCTCGTTCACCCCGATCCCAAGTGCCAAGTCCGGCTGTGGTTGGAACGCATCTATCGTGGCTTCACCAACCTCAAGCCCTATGAGGGCTTCAAATGCAC
>Ga0209039_10002869_pt1 | contig 14077 bp, 12 predicted proteins | sample BogFormECP12_OM1_FD_188238 | JGI IMG/M metagenome (GOLD analysis project Ga0209039, IMG submission 188238) | Bog forest soil microbial communities from Calvert Island, British Columbia, Canada - ECP12_OM1 (SPAdes) (version 2) | ecosystem: Environmental > Aquatic > Freshwater > Wetlands > Bog ...
TGGGCCGCAACCAAATGGAGCGAAGTGGCTAGTGACGAGTGGCGAGTGGCGAGCAAGAAAAATCGTCGCGAGCCGAGAAGAAGATTGGGGTTTGTAGTATAGAGAGCTGACGGGTGACTAGGTCTTGGGGGATCTGAAGCTGCCCAAGCCTCGGAGATTCTCAACTCAACAGGGCCTCAACCGCAAGAGTCCAGCCCGGGACGGCGGGTTCGGCTTCGGCGATCTCGCCGCGCCGGTAAACTTTGGGATTGTCAGGGTCGATTGCACGATAGACCCGCACCACCAGCGACCTCAACACGTCCACGTCCCACACAACCTGTGTCCCAGCGGCGAAATAGTCCTGCCGTTTGGCGGCCATTTCCCGCTCGGCGGCTGGGCCGTAGTCGCCCTCGCTACGCACTTCCACGGCAAAGACCGGAGCGCCTTCCATGAACTTGCCGCCCGTCTCGGGGCCACGGTAATACGCAGCATCGGGGCTGAAGGACTTCCTATGGGGCAAATTGACCACAAATCCTGCGTTATCCGGGATGGCCCGGCCCACACCTGTCCTTCGTTCATGGGCGTACAGCGAGACAAAGATCGCTCCGCCCGCTCGGCTAGGTAAAAATCCCGTTGGCGACATAAGTCGGAGTTCTCCGTTGACGATCTCAGCCTTGCCATTCTCGGGCACGCGATAGAGGTCTTCAATGGTGGCTTCGCTCTTGACTGGCATTCCAGAACCTCCAGACCAAATCTTAACACGAAAGGACGGGTCAGGAACCAGAAGCGTTGGGCCGCAACCAAATGGAGCGAAGTGGCTAGTGACGAGTGGCGAGCAAGGAAAATCGTCGCGAGCCGAGAAGAAGATTGGGGTTTGTAGTATAGAGAGCTGACGTGTGACTAGGTCTTGGGGGATCTGACGCTGCCTGAGCCTCGGAGAATTCTCAACTCAACAGATCCTCAACGGGAAAAGTCCAGCCCGGGACGGCGGGTTCGGCTTCGGCGATCTCGCCGCGCCGGTAAACTTTGGGATTGTCAGGGTCGGTGGCTCGATAGACCCGCACCACCAGCGACCTCAGCACATCCACGTCCCACACCACCTGAGTGCCGGCGGCGAAATAGTCCTGCCGTTTGGCGGCCATTTCCCGCTCGGCGGCCGGCCCGTAGTCGCCCTCGCTGCGGACTTCCACGGCAAAGATCGGCGGGCCTTCCAGGAACTTGCCGCCCGTGTCGGGCCCGAGGTAAAAGGCCACATCGGGGCTGAAAGACTTCCTATGGGGCAAATTGACCACGAATCCTGCGTTGTCCGGAAAGGCACGGCCCACGCCCGTGCTTCGCGCATGGGCCCGCAGCGAGACAAAGATCTCCCCGCCGGCTCGGCTGGGTAAAGCGCCCGTTGGTGACATAAGCCGCAACTCTCCGTTGACGATCTCAGCCTTGCCATTCTCGGGCACGTGATAGAGGTCTTCAATGGTGGCTTCGGTCTTGACTGGCATTCCAGAACCTCCGGATCAAATCTTAACATGCTCGTGACACGGAAAGAAGGAGTCGGGAATCTCTACGTTGACTAGGCCATGGCCGAATAATACTAGCTTAAATTCTTCGGCTCAACTGTTGGCTTACTTGCACGCCTTGGAGTACCGCGCAGGCGTCCCGGTCCACCATGAAGTCATGAATCTTCTATGCCCAATCAGGCCGTAACAGGCGCTGGGCAATCCGAGCCTTGTTTAGCAGCCGCCCGTATGCTTGAGGCGGAGCGTAGGAACCCCACCAGTTCGTGCTTGCGCAACGTCTCCAGACCCAGCCGGCAAACCTGGGCTGCAGGCACCCCACCCACGGCTCGATGGCGACGCGAAAAGCGCTTCACGATGTCCTGCACTGTGGACTGACCTTCGCAGAGGTACAGGGTATCCGCCAGCAGCCGGGGAAGCTCCATCAACTTTAGGCGCTCATCATCGCACTTGCTGGCCGCGAGTACCCTGGGACAGCGAACTACGCGCTGCAGAGGTTGCTTTGAGCGCAGCGCCTTGATGATGGCTCGTACATCCGTCGTCACGCGAACCACGCGGACCCCGGGGGCCCGGCGGGGAATCAAGTCGGATGTGATCGGCGCCCCGTCTACCTCAAAGTGACCGGAAGAGGCGGTGTCATTCTGGGACTCAGCCTCCAGCGCCTCCTGCAATTCGAGGAGCCCTGGGACAACGATGCTTGCCGGATTCATCTTCGTCAAATATACAGCCTTCAGAAACGCTTGAAAATTGTGCGAAAACTCGATGGAGGCATAATATTTCGCGGGGTTTGCCGGTTCCTGGCGCCATGCCCGCCAAGCGTCGAAAACAATCAGCAGTTGGCCTGTTTCCTGGTGAAGCGCGATCAGCAGCCAGCGGAAGCGACGCTCTGCCCCCATGAAGAATCGGTTCAACTCTATAAGGTACCCCCGGTCCACGGCGCTGGGTACGCCGTAAAAATTGGGGAAGATCACGGGAAAGGCACGGATCAATTCTCGATCTGCGGGATCTTGCTGCCAGCCTTGGTGCGACATGTCGGAGTAGTGGCCGTCAAACAAAAGCCTGTCGCGGTTCTGCCTCAGCAGCGGGGTCCCCGCCAGCGGAGCCAGGATGTTGAGCTGTGGGTTGACGTGCTCGTGACGCACAACGTCCACGACAAAGGCCACGGTCAGAGCCAAGTCCTGTTTCTCCTCCTCCGGGTACCCAGTAATCGTGGAGACCGTTGTCGCCATTCCCTCCTCGTCGGTGAAGGAGATCATCCGGGCAGCCTCTTCCAAATCGAGGCCCTTCTGGATGGCCTTCTGCATGCGAGGGGAGCCAGTCTCAATGCCGAAGAAGATGCTGTTGCACCCAGCCCGTGACATGAGCGCCAGCAGGTCACGGTCAACGCAATCCGAGCGGGCGCTGCAACCCCAGTTGAATTTGCAACCCGACTGCAATAGCGCTTCGCAGAAGTCGACAACCCTCTTCCGGTCAACGGCAAACATGTCGTGGATAAGGTCAAAGCTCTCCGTGCCATACGTCTGGTGCAGAAAGCTCATTTGCTCGATCAGCCGAACGGGCGACTTCAGCCGGAAACGCCGGCGAAAGAAATCATTGGTAGAGCAGAAGGTGCACGCAAACGGGCACCCGCGGCCCAGTTCGAGAGCCAGCCGCAAACACAAGGATCGGTCGCGGCCGAGCAGATGATAAGCCGGAAGGGGTAACGAATCCAGATCCTCAATCACCGGGGCATTCGGATTGCGGACGATCCTTCCCTGATGGCGATACGTGATTCCCTGGATGCGGCTTAGATCGCCTCCGTCCGCGAGGGCCCCCAGCAGGCGGGGAAACGTGACTTCGGCCTCTCCCCGCACAATCACGTCCACGGCGGCAAATGCGGCTAAGGTAGCCTCATCCACCACCGAAGCTTGCGGGCCGCCCAGCACAATCGTCGCCCCCGGGTGGGTCCGCCGAATCTCTTGCGCCAGGCGGAGGGTTAGGGGGAAGCTGCTGCACATGGTGCTGAAGCCGATGACGTCGAACTGAACCTCGGCAAGCCGCGCCGCGGCGAATGAGCAGAAATTAAGATGTCTGTAGGAGCCTTGCTCCGGCCATGAGTATTCAAAAAATAGCCGATTGAGATCAACTACATCCGGGAGAAAACCATTCTGTTCCAGCACCGCTCCCAGGCTGAGGATTCCAAGAGGCACATCGAGGGCCATGTCCCTCAGATCGATCGACTGAGCAATAGGCCCGTCCTCCAGCTCCGAGACCGTTGGAGCCGCTACCAGACACACACGCACCATGAGTCCTCCTTCGCAGTCGACTCTTCCCAGCCTCGCGAAGCCCAGCAGGTGCCTGCTACTTATGGCGATGCTTGTTGTTTGATGTGACCTCGAACTGTTTCCCCGCGGCTCCGATCTCCGCCAGGAACTTTGGAGCCAGGCTCTCTCCTAAGGCAATAAGGTCTTCTAGTTGCTGCTGGGGAGCGTCATGGTTCTTTATGACGATCACCACTTCGGTGTGCTTTATCTTGCCGCCCCCTGCCTTCGTTTTCTTTGGCACTTGCAACTCCTTCCATTGCATTCATCAGGGTACTCTAGACTGTGCTGTACCACTCAGTCCTTTGCAACATCTGTGCCCACTCCGGGATCACCAGAATAGACTCCTTGCTTCCCTGCGTCAATGAGTAGGCCACTCCACTCCACGCTGCCTCCGTCCCCAGCCTGACTACGGCGCGTTTAACCCCCGAGCCAATGAGTCGAGTAACGGCTCCGGTCCTCAGGCTCCGCACCCCAACGCTCTGACTTCCCCCGGTGACGCCTAGATATCGGGATTGACGTCAAAAGCCGATTCCGACGTTAATACGATCCGGTAGTGTGAAATCGTCTTGCCAGTCATCGGAAATTCTTGATCAGCACCGCATCGGTCGTGTCCGTGCCGCGCGAGAGCGCCAGGCGGCCATCGCGGGACCAGTCGAACGAGAAAATATTATCGGAAGTGAAATGAGTCACTGGCTTCGGCGGGCCGCCCGTCACCGGTTGTTCCCAGATATTATTCACGCCATTTGCGCTATTGAGGAAAGAGATGGCGTGGCCATCGGGGGTCCAAATAAGGGGTGCGGGGGTCCAAACATCGGGGTATTGGCTGGTAGCGGGCAGCGGGAAAACCTTGGCGGGTTGGCCGCCCGCGAAAGGAACCACTGCGATGCTGACCGGCTGATTCTGACCGGGAGAGTACCCGAAAGCGATCCACTTGCCATCCGGAGAGACGGAGGGCCAAATTGAGTTGTAGTCCGTTAACTGGGTCGCCGGCCCGCCTCCACTTGGAACCTTCATCAGCGTGACCTTCCCGCCCTGGTCCCGGCTGAAAACCACCCACTGCCCATCCGGCGACACGGTGGGACTGCCATCAGACCGGCCCTGGGTAAGCTGTTTCAGGTTGGTGCCGTCCATGTCCACCCGCCAGATGTTCCACCGGTTACTTCGATCCTGCTGGACGAAGGCAACGAAGTCGCCACGGGGAGATACGACGAGGTCATAGGAACCCGAGGAGGTATCGTTGTTGGTGAGCCGCTGGGGGTTTGAGCCGTCTGAGCCCATCTCCCAAAGGTCATAGCGCCCGTTATGAACCGAGCAATAAACGATTTTCCCGTCCGGCGTCCAAGCCAAACCGTTATCGCCGTCGCCGTTCTGGTTTCCGGCGCTCAGGGTGCGGGCTTCGGACTCCTTGCCAGGCCTGGCGACCTGGAGGGTGGCGAGAACCTGGTTCTGGAGGGCCAACAACGTCTTCCCATCCGCGCTCGCCCGAACTCCTGTGTACCTCGAAAGGTCGTGCGTGATCTGGCGGACTTTGCCTCCCTCGGTCGACTCTTCGTAAAGCTGCAATGTTGCAACGGTCCCGGACTCCCCCTGCGCAATGCCCGCAACGATCAGGTGACGGCTTCCGGGAAGCCAGGCGAAATCTGAGATCCAATTCCAATTCGCGCCTGCCACCGGCCGGGCCGGGCCGCCCTCCGCCCCGATGGTGGTCAAAACCCCCTGCGAACGGAAGTGAGCGAAGGCGAGGGTTTTGCCATCCGGAGACCACGCGACGCGCTGGATGACCATCCACTCGGTCTCCTTGTAGGGTGCCAACGTCCGCTCGCCGGAGCCATCCAGTGAGGCGGTCAAAAGGCTGAACTCATCAATGGTTTCCCGAACAAAAGCGATCCGCTGGCCATCGGGTGAGAATGTCGGCGGGCCGGAAATCCCCGCCAGCATCCTTCTTGCGCTTCCGCCGAGGGCGGGCACTTGGTAAAGATCGCCGTTAGGGTTCAAAGGCTTCTGGCGGACAAAGTAAACGTAGCTGCCATCGGGAGAGAACGCCAGACCCGGACATTGATCCTCGCCCAGAGTGGCAATCTGGACGTCACTGTCCGTGGCCAGTTGTTTCAGCCAGAGACTTTGCCCGCCTGCCGTTTGGCGCACGAAGGCCACATATTTGCCATCGGGTGAGATGTCCGCTTGCCGGACGTCGCCACTGCCCGTCACACGCGTAAACTCCAAGGCGGCGGGCGACGCGGGCGCATGGCTGGCAGCGCGATAGAGGTTATAGATCAGGGCGGCGGCGATCACCATCCCGGCAGCCAATGCGATGATGGTTTTCTGGTGGCGCTGCACGAGGCCCGCGATCACCTCCGAATCGTGTAGCGGCGGCGCCTGCCCTTGAGCGGAGCGAAGGGTCCCCACCGCCGTTCTCCCACTAGGGGTAGCGCCGCTGCCCTTCAGAGCTTGCACTGATCCCGCAGTCGCGGGAGAGGCGGCGACATCAGCTTGCTGTACCGCCCGTGTCCCCACCAACGGCGATGAGGACCCTTCGCCCCGCTCAAGCGCAGGCATCTCCGCTACAGCACGGGGACTGCTGAGAGCAACCGCCAAGCTCCTGGCACTGGCGAAGCGCTTGCCCGGATCGACCTCCAGACAGGACATGATGGCCTGTTCCCACTGCGGATCAAGGTCTGGCACATGGACGCGTGGCGACGGAGGCGGCTGTGTGAGGCGCTGGTAGGCTCCGCCAAAAAGCGCGTCGCTTGGGAACGGATGTTTGCCGGCCACCATCTCGTACATCACCAGACCGAGAGCATAGATGTCCGAGGCGGTTGTGGCCTCGCAGCCTTGCAGTTGTTCGGGCGCTATGTAGGCGAGGGTTCCGATCATATGGCCGCTGGCTGTGACAGCGGATGCAGGACCTTCGCTGGTGGCCTGCTCCGCGGCCACGACGGCTTTGGCCAGGCCGAAATCCGTGACCACAGCCCGCTCTTTCCCGTCGCCGGACTTCGCAGGCACCAACATCACGTTGCCGGGCTTGAAGTCGCGATGCACCACTCCCACATCGTGGGCAGCGGCCAAAGCCTCGGCCATCTGCTGAACCAGCGGAAGCGCTTCGGCCGTGGTCATGCGTCCCACGCGACGAAGGCGGGCGGCCAGCGTCTCGCCCTCCAGCAGCTCCATGGTGAGAAAAGTGACCACGCCCGCCGAGGGGTCGTTTGCGGGTGGAGGTCGATGACGTCCCAGGTCGAACATCCGGCAGACATTGGGGTGAGCCACGCTCCGGGCCAAGTGGATTTCCTGCTTGAAGCGCGCCATGGTGTGAGGCTGGGAGGCAATCTCCGGCCGGATGGTCTTCAAGGCGACGCGCTCGCCCAGTTCGAGGTCCTTGGCCTCGTAGACCTCGCCCATTCCTCCCTGCCCAAGGAAGCGGATCACCCGAAAGCGGCCCGACAGCACTTGGCCGAGCGAGAGTGTGCCGACTCGGATCGCAACGTTCTCAGTTTCCGCAGCCCCTGCCAGAATAGGCTTCTCGAGGAAGTCTCCGGCGTGCCGATCGCCCGAGAGCAGCGATTCAACTTCGTTGCGCAACTCTGGGTCGTCCGGGCAGGCTCCATTGAGGAAGGGGGCACGCTCAGCCGGGCTGAGTTCCTGCGCCGCCTCGAATAGTCTCTTCACCTGCTCCCAACGCTCGGGAGTCATCGAGGAACCACTCTGCGAGTCCGCGTGCCGCGTGGCCGCCGCACAGTGGGCCGGCTCGGAATGCTTGTCCTCGATCATATTGGCCCGGCGTCACCTTACCGGTTCAATTCTCGAAAGAGCCATGCTCTGGCGACGCTCCAATCACGCTTGACACTTCGAGGGGAAATGGCGAGCATTTCGGCTGCCCCCCTCGTCGGTGAGCCCGCCAAAAAACTTCAGCTCGACAATGCTGCGCAATTCTACCTGCATATTCGCGTGCTAAGCAAGGACCATTATCCGTATTTCCAGGTCGGCGAACCGACGCGACACTCGACGAGGACTCTGAGCAGGGCCTCGAAATCAGGACTGGATTCGGTCATTGGGTAACCCCGGGTCGCGCATTTTCAAAGCACGGAGTTTCAGTAGCGAGCGGACGGTGTTCTGAAGCGTCCGCAGGCGCTCCGCTGGCGTCAAAGAAAGCATCCAGCGGATCAGGGTGAGGTCGACTCCATCTTCGCTGTAAGCCGAGTCTTCAAGGATGGGCTGACACCCGTCCGTCGGCCGTTGTGAATTGTCGTCTGCCAACTACTTATCCTATCCGCTGGCCAACCGTCTAGAAAAAGGTCGACCCGTTTTGGACCGGCACTGCTCTTCCAACGTCAAGCGACAGGCCCTCACATCGACCTTGCAGCCGACACTATCTGCCATACCGCCCGGCCTGAGTCGATTAGTGTTGCGCCATACGGGTCCGCATCGGCGGTCCGCAGTACTTCGCGTTAGAATGCAAATAGGAGATCAGCTTTCATAGCGGCACCGAGCACAAGTGCGCCGGCTGGATTGCCGCGGCTGGAAGCAGCGGAAATGCAACTGGCAGGAGCCCATCACTTTTCAAAAATGGATGGGCTCCAGCCGAAGAGTCGTCGTCTGCATTGGAGTCAGGCTGAGGCGAGGCGGCCCCACGTTCGTTGCACTCTGACCCTCGCCTCGAAGGTCGCCCTGGAACGGAGTTCGGAGCAAGGTAATTAGGACTATTCCCGCACTACTGGCCTTCGTGACCGTGGCTTTTGTCCACGAGAAAGGTCAAGGGCCAATCAGAAGACGATTGGACCCTGGCTAGTGGCCGAAAAGCTGACTTGGACGAGTAAGGTTACCTCAAGAGGCTACTTGACGCCCAGGTCTTGTTCAAGTACCTGCACCTCCTTAATCAGCTTGTTTATAAGCTTGCTTTCTTTTGGACAGCTCTCCTTCAGCTTGGCGAGCTCGCTCTCGATTGTCACCAGGATACCCCCTCCACTGCCAACCAAGATCTTGGGGTCGCGCCAATACAGATGACAGGAATCAACTACCGCAACGTGATACCTTTCGGTATGGTCGTTGGCGCCGATGGTGACTGTGACCGGACCGCCGGACGACTGTACCATGTCGGTGTCAGGGCTGCCAGGGCTTCCCTTAAATAGCCGCCTGGTCGTAAATACAACGAACGGGTCGTTGTTGGCTGGAGTTCCGTTGTTTTGGATTTGGTATGTCACCGTGTCCCCTTGGCAGGTATGCATGTCTGGGCTTGCCAGATCGTTAGCAGACGCACAGCCAGTACCGGTCGCAGTAACGTGAACCACGGTGATATCGGGGGGTTGCGATCTGACGTCTATCGTCACCGTCCAGGCTGAGTTGTCGGCCGCGGCAGCGGTGGCGGCGCCCAGTAGGCTCACCGCGGCGACCGCAGTGGCAAGTGCCATAACAATCTGGCGGTGAAAGCGTGGAAAGTTCGATTCCTTGACCATATGAGATCATCCTCCTTAGCGAGTTTTCTTGGTGCCTTGATGCCTTACCTAAAGCAATTTGTTCGTATCTGCGTCGCCATCGGCACGAAGGCGAAGGTGCCTCCGGTATCACAGATGTAAGAAGGGAGCCGCACTGCGCGCCCCGGACCTACGTTAGATAACGCGGTGACCAATCGCCAATGGGGCCACCTCAAGCTAAACCTGTCTACTCGGACGTCTTTGCTTCCTTTACAAGCCGTTGAAATTCGGGCTCCGAGCGCAGGATGGCGAGTTCTGGATTGGCAACAAGCTGGCCGCGCGGATAGCCCGCCCGAACTGCCTGCCTTAGCCATTTGAGGGCCTCTTGCCGCTCACCTGTTTCGAGGTGAACCAAGCATGCGATGCGCAGAACGTCCACGTCGCCGGGCGTCGACCGTAGGGCTTTTGCGAGGTAATCGCGGGCCTGTTTCACGTCGCCGACACGCGCGTGATAAAGTGCTAGGTCGCCTTGTACGTCGCCGCTCTTGGGATTTACATCCAGTTCCTTCTGCGCAAGTGCGATGGCGCGTCGGTAGGTCTCCGGAGCTTTGCTCGACTCAGCAGGAATCATCCGATAGGCGTCAGCAAGGTTTCCCCAATAGGCGTATTTCCCCGGCCGCAATTTGATGGCTCTCTCGCAGAAGTGCGCGTCCTCTTCAAACTTGCCCGCGAAGAAGCTCATGGTTCCTGCATTTGACACGAGGTCGGGGTCATCTGGAGAGACTTGCGAAGCGCGCCCAAAGTAGTCGGCGGCTGCCTCGAATTTTCCCATGTTGAAGTATGCCACAGCGATATTCATGTAACCCCAGACGTTGTCCGGAGTAAGCTCCGTCATTCTCTGCCACGCCTGAACGGCTTCCTCGTACCGCGCGTGACGGTCGAGAAACTTACCTAGGTCGTTATAGCAGCTCCAGCATATCGGCCGGATCGCGATGGCCTGGTTGAATGTCGCTTCCGCTTCTTCGCTCCGCCCCAGCGAGTCGTAAGCGAGTCCCAAGCCGTCCAGCGCCTCCACCCTAGCGGGATCGGCTGCTAACGCCCGTTGGAAGGCGGAGACGGCTTCCGGATAGGCACCCGTGCGCAAATTGAAATCAGCCAAAGCCAATTGAACTTCGGCCGACTGGTTGTTTAGGCCCTCTGCGGCCTTTACCGCGGCGCGCGCCTTCTCCACCCACTGCGGTTCCCGCGTAGCATTGAACTTATACCAGTAGGCCCGCGCCAACGCCGCGTGCGCCTGTGCGTAGCGCGGATCGGACTGAGTCGCACGCTGGAAGAGTCCGATAGCCGTGTCCACGTTCTCCGGCTTCTCGTACCTCTGTAGATACCCCACGCCTTGAACGTAGAAGTCATAGGCGGTAAGCACCGTGGTGCCGTGGGCCATCAGGCCGCTTTCCTGACTCTCGGAAAGGTGAACCTGGAGCATCCTTAAAGCCTTTGAAACGACATGGTCCTGGAGACTGAACACGTCGTCCACCGGCTCGATAAGGTCGTCAGTACGAAGATACTGTCCGGTCGTTGCATCGATGAGGCTCAAAGTGATTCGCGCCATTTTCGCCTGGTGCTGCCAGCTCGCCTGGATGACGAGGTTGGCGCCGAGCTGGGTTCGAGCTCGTTCAATGCTGTCCACGCCATTCTTAATAACCTCTGAGACGGGAGATACCTGGAGTGCGGTCTCCCGAACCAGCGCCGCTGTTACCGTCTCGGTGAACCCATCGCAATATACCTGGTCCTCCGGACGACCGCCGACCGCGCGGAAGGGAATCACAACCAGATTCTTGTGCGCGGGCAATGGAGGAGGGAAGATCCTAGTCCACAAAGCCCGCGCCCAATCCGGGCGCAACCCGAAAAACACGGCCGTCATAAGAAGAAGCGCAAAAACCGCACCGAAAAGGGCCATCGAGGGGCGCCGCTTTTGACCTGTGAGCGGGGCGGGAATGAGTGCCGGATGTGCGGTTGAGGTCACGCTGCCGGCCGGTGCGCCCAGAGCAGCACATACCTCGCGGACGCCGGCAAATCGCTTTGCCGGGTCCACTTCCAGGCACCGCATGATGGCCGATTCCCACCGGGGATCGAGGTCAGGCACGTGGACGCGTGGCGACGGAGGCGGCTGCGTGAGGCGCTGGTAGGCTCCGCCAAAGAGCGCGTCGTCCCCAAATGGACGCTTGCCGGCAACCATCTCGTACATCACCAGGCCGAGAGCGTAAATGTCCGACGAGGGCGTGACCTCACGGCCCTGTAGTTGTTCAGGCGCCATGTAGGCGATGGTCCCGATCATATGGCCGCTGCCTGTGACCGAGGCAGGACCTTCATCAGGGGACCGATCGGCGGCCGCGAGAGCTTTGGCCAGGCCGAAATCCGTAACCACAGATCGCTCTTCTCCGTCGCCGGACTTCGAAGGCACCAGCATCACGTTGCCGGGCTTGAAGTCGCGATGCACCACTCCCACATCGTGGGCGGCGGCCAAGGCCTCGGCCATCTGCTGAACCAGCGGCAGCACTTCGGCGGTGGTCATGCGCCCGACGCGACGAAGGCGGGCGGCGAGCGTCTCGCCTTCCAGGAGCTCCATGGTGAGAAAGGTGACCGCGCCGGCCGAGAGGTCAGCCTCGGGTGGGGGTCGATGGCGTCCCAGGTCGAACATCTTGCAAACATTGGGGTGGGCCACGCGCCGGGCCAATTGGATTTCCTGCTTGAAGCGCGCCATGGTGTGAGGCTGGGAGGCGATCTCGGGCCGGATGGTCTTCAAGGCGACGCGCTCGCCCAGATCGAGGTCTTTGGCCTCGTAGACCTCGCCCATTCCTCCCTGCCCAAGGAAGCGGATCACTCGAAAGCGGCCCGAAAGCACTTGGTTGAGCGAGAGTGTCCCGACGCGGATCTCGACGCTCTCAGTTGGTCCCACGTCGGCCAGAACAGGTTTCTCGAGAAAGTTTCCGGCGCGCCGATCGCCCGAGAGCAGCGACTCAACTTCGGCGCGCAACGCCGAATCGTCCGGGCAGGCTCGCTCGAGGAAGGAGGCACGCTCACCCGGGCCGAGTTCTTGCGCCTCCTCGAATAGTTTCGTGACCTGCTCCCAACGCTCGGGAGTCATTGAGGAAGCCGGCTCGGGTTGCTTGTCTTCGATCATGCGCGGCCCTGTGTCACATTACCGGTTCAGTTCCCGAATGAGCCGGGCTCGGGCGACGCTCCAATTGCGCTTCACACTTCGAGGGGAAATGACGAGCAATTCGGCTGCCCCCTCGTCGGTGAGCCCGCCAAAGAACTTCAGCTCGACAATGCGGCGCAATTCTACCTGCATATTGGCGTGCTAAGCAAGATACATTATCCAGGTATTTCCAGGTCGGCGAACCTGCCCGCGATAGCAGGCATCGAGAGCGTCGAGCGCCGCGAGCAGCCGTTCCACGTTCTCGGGGGTGCGCGAGTGAACGACGTCGAGATCGAACGTGGCGATCCCCGCTCCGTGCAGGACGCCACAGACGCCACCCACGACGATGAAGTCAACGCGATGCTCGACGAGGACTCTGAGCAGGGCCTCGAAATCAGGGCTCGAATCGGTCATGGGGCAACCTTGGGTCGCGCGTTTTCAAACCACGGAGTTTCAGTAGCGAGCGGACGGTGTTCTGAAGCGTCCGCAGGCGCTCCGCTGGCGTTAGGGAAAGCATCCAGCGGATCAGGGTGAGGTCGACGCCGTCATCGCTGTACGCCGTGTTGTCGGCGAAAGGCTTGGCGCCCGGTGGCGCACCTCCAGAGACCTCCTCGTCGCTGCTCCGGCGGCGCCCCGCCAGTTGCCCGTCGAGATAACGCAACTCGTTGCACAGAAAGTTCCAACGACGGAACACGTCCAGCGCGCCCTGCTCGGTCAGCCGCAAGGCTAGCGGGCTTCGCGCCACGCGGTGGAAGAACGGAACGAGAGTGGGATGCGGAGTGCAGGCATTCATCAACCGCACGAACCTAGGGTTGGGGTTGCGCTCGTTGGCAGCATCGCACAGCACGCCGAGAACCGCAAGGTCACCGCAGGATCGAGTAGCATCCAAGAGCTTGTCCTCATCCAACTCGTCAACTTGGCGGAGCAGCCAGTCGAGCACCACCCAAGTCAGTCGGCCGGAGTCCCGGCAATGTGACGTACACTCAGCAATCACCTCTTCTGGCTGGCGAGGGTCTCCGTCGCGCCCTGTCGTCGCCACCAGCACGGCAGCTCCCATCCGGTTCAGCTCTTGAAACAAGCGATCTAAGCGATCTATTGGTTCAACCATCCCTGCTCTTCCATGAAGTAATGGATCTTCTCATTTGCTATTCCGCTGGCCCGACCAGCCGGCGACCAGCACTGCTCTTCCCATCGGCAATCGGCACTCGTCAATCGCGTCAATCGGCAATCGCTTTGCAGCCGACATCATCTGCTATATACTGGCCCGCTGTTTGTGTCAACGCAAGCTCGACTCGGTTAGTGGGTCAATTGATGCTGTAGCGGCGCGTTCACCTCGCCAAATGGCGACGTAAAGCCGCCTCTACGTCAAAATAACTCACTACCTCGACTTGCTTCGAGGAACCTTATATGAAAATGACGTTGGCCGACTGGCTGGTCGTGGCCGCCTATTTCCTCCTCAACCTGCTCATCGGGCTTTACTACCGCAAGAAGGCCAGCGCCAGCACGGAGGATTTCTTTGTGTCCGGCCGTGAAGCCTCCTGGTGGCTGGCGGGAACCTCCATGGTGGCCACCACTTTTGCCGCGGACACACCCCTTTGGGTGACCGGCCAAGTGGTGCGACGGGGCGTAGCCGCCAACTGGTTTTGGTGGAGTTTCCTGCTGAGCGGGATGATGACCGTG
>Ga0209039_10002870_pt1 | contig 14076 bp, 9 predicted proteins | sample BogFormECP12_OM1_FD_188238 | JGI IMG/M metagenome (GOLD analysis project Ga0209039, IMG submission 188238) | Bog forest soil microbial communities from Calvert Island, British Columbia, Canada - ECP12_OM1 (SPAdes) (version 2) | ecosystem: Environmental > Aquatic > Freshwater > Wetlands > Bog ...
CTCCGCTAAGGGTGTATCGTCAAATTCGATTTGCATGTCAATGATGTGCGTGATCCCTTCCTCCGCCACCTTCGCCATGTTGCCCGCGTTCCAGATTCCCCCTCCGATCGCGAGCCGTTCGGTTAACCAGGTAATATCCATGCCGCCTCATTCTACGGTATGCCCCGATACCCCACCTCGGCTGCGGGTGCCCCACTTCTCGCCGCCTTTGCGAGAACTGGGGATTTCGTCGGGTGCCCCATCCTTGTCTCCGCGTTTTTTGCGGAGACAGAGCCTGCCCTGAGCTTGTCGAAGGGGTGGGGACTTTGACTTCCTCGTTCAGTGGGATGAGATCTCGCCTTTCTCAGCGCTCTCCGCGATCCCTCAGCGCCCTCTGCGATTTAAGATTTTCCTGCCTGACTCTGTGCCTCGAAGAATCCCACTACTCCGTGACCGGCTCTTCATTCGCGGGCTCGGCCCCCTCACCCTCGGTCTGCACCCCGTCTCCCGGATTGTCCGGCTCGTCCCCATTCACCGCCGGCTCGCTCGCTGCCGCCTCGCTCGTCTCGTCCGTTTTCTCCGCTGCCGGCTTAATCGGAATCTTCAGCCCGTCCAGCAGTATTTTTGCCAGGCAGTCTTCTTCTGTTGTTGCCTGGCTCCCGTCCGGCGCCGGCGGATAAATACTCGCCATCTCGAACAGGTACTTCAGCGGGGCCAGTTGCCCTTTCTTGGTTTCGCCAATCACCGCTTGGGCCATTTCCGTGGCCTCCGCCTCCACCATCTTGGCGACTTCCTTCCGCACTTCCGCCGGATTCGTCTCCTGCTTGGGTTTCGCTGGACTTTTCTTTTTCGACGTTTTCTTCGCTGCCGCCTTGCTCTTCTTCTTCTTCTTCTTCATGGCCCGATACTCGAATTCCCTGAACTCTTCAACCGCTTGCATCTCTCTCCCAAAACACTGAAGGCGCGCCCGGAAGCGCGCCCTCTGTAGGAGATTTCCTTTTTTCTCACTCTCTATTTTCAGAATATCAAATTGCAAAGGGTAAAACGGACATTTTTCAAAATTTATTTTCGCCGTGTTCACAATCACTTAGAGAAATTTCGTCCTCTTGACCCCCTTGACAAGATTTTTTCGCTTTCGACCCGATCCGCTCCATCAGTCCAACCTCCAGCATGATCTCGCTCAGCTGGTCGAGCGCCAGAGGAGTCAGGCGCCGCACTGTCTTCTCATTGCAGTGCAAGAGCCTGGCCGTCGCCCAGAAATCGTGCTCCTGCAAAATGTGGCGCGCAATGATCTGCCGCGAAAACTCATCCAGCCGCTCCAGGCACATCTCCACGTCGTGCACGAAGATCACCCGGTCCTCGAAAGTGACCACCGTGTACGAGGTCACCTTCGCCCGAAAGAACTCGCGCCCGAGCAGTGACGGCAGCCGTCCCGTTTCGATCGAGTACCGCATGTACCGCCGCAGCATCGCCACCGTCCTTCCCCGGTAGACGCGCCGCTCCTGCTCGATCTCCGGATCTTCTATCGCCACCGCCTCCGGTTCCCCGGCTGGCGTCGCCGGAAACTGATGAGCCGGCAGTCCTTGCGCCGAAAACTCCGTCCGATGTCGCGTCTCTCGCGCTTCTTGCGGGAAATCCTGCGAGTGCTCCACGTCTTGCCCTTCCTGCGAAGAATCCTGGGGGTGCCCCACCCTTGTCGCGGTTTTTGCGACAGGGTGGGGATTTTCGTTGTCTCCCACCAAACCACCCGGGATATTCGCCTCCTCGGGCCCTCCTGCTTCCGCCACCATCCACGCAATCACCGAACTCATGCTGCACCTCCGGCCGCTTCCAGATCGCTCTCGCCTTGCCCGCCCTCATCGTTTTCATAGTCTTCGACCACCGCCCGCCGCCCAACCGGCAGGATCAGCCGCTGCGGTTTCTTTTTGGGAATGGGTAAGTCCGCCACTTTCGCCTGGCAGTTGCCGCAATACACGACTCCCGCTCCGCATTCCCGCAGCCACAGCCCCCCACAGCTCTCGCAGTATTTCAATTCCATGCGAACCTCTTCGTTCTCGCCGCCTTTATGAGTGTTCTTCATAGATCCTCCTGTTGTTGCGAATGATGTTCTGGCCATCCCCCGTTCTCCCCTCTGCTCCCGCGCGTCCCAATTTGAACCTCGACCGCGCCTGGGAAAGCAGCGTCGCTCAAAGCGGTAAAAAAAAGCCCTGCGCCGATCTCCGCCTGTTTGCGGGAACCGGTCGCAGGGCTCGTTTCTCTTACGATGGCCTGCTTCAGTTATTTAGTTTTCTCTTGACTGCTAAGAGATTGAGCCTACTCGTGAACGGATGTTTGCCGTGAACCTCCCGTTTCTACAGTTTTTGTCCGACCTCGTCGTCTATGCCCGCACTCTCCGCCCGCTGCCGAAAATAACCTTCCTCGTAGCCCGATTTGAGCACCCGCCCGTTCTGCATCACTACGCTCAAACGTCCCGTGAAGCGCAGCGACAACAGCAACCGCTCCATGGACGCCGACAATACCTCGGCCACTCGCACTTTTCGCCGAAACTCACTGAAGTCCTTCTCTTCGTTCGAGTTATCTGGTTCGCTCGTCATCGCCTTCATCCTTGGAGCAGATTGGCCCATACTTTGCGGCGATCTTATGACCGTGAATTTCCTCAGTCAAGGTTGGATGGCCAAACCCAGCCTGTGGAAAACTCTTGCGGCATTGCTGACACCTTCCAACTTGCCGCCGCGCTCTACGCCAGTGCTATACTCCGCCCATGAAGTTCAAAGTCCTGCAGGATAATCTTCGCAACATCCTCTGGGATCGCATCGAAGCCGGCCAACTGACCGGCCTCCGCCTCGCCCGGCAAACCGGATTCAGGCAGGCCCACATTTCGAATTTCCTCAACAAGAAGCGCGGCCTGAGCCTGGAAGGCATGGACAAGGTCCTCTCCGTGCAGCGCCTTTCCGTGCTTGACCTGCTCGATCCCGCCGCGGTGAACAAGCGAGCCTCCATCGTGCCTCCCAGCGGCGACGAGTTCGAGCACGTTATCGTCACCGACGCTCATACCGCCGCCACCCGGCCTCTCATCGCCGCCATGCACGTGAAAGACATCCTCAAGTACAAGAAAACCTTCCTGCGCCGCCTGCGCGCCTCGCCGGTTGGCGCCCGTTCCTCCTGGCAGCGCTTCGTAGTCATCAAGCTCGACGCCAAGGACGCGATGAGCATGCATCCCCGGCTCCTGCCCGGCGCCACTTTGCTCCTGGACCGCCATTACAACTCTCTCACGCCTTATCGCAAAGGCGAGATCAATATGTACGCTGTTCTGAAAAACGGAACTTGCACGGTCCGGTATGTCGAAGTGGCAGCGAATGAGCTAATCCTGCGCCCGCACAATCAGTCCTCGCCCATCGAAGCCGTCACCATGGAAGACGGCAAGACCCCCGCCGACTATCTGGTCGGCCGAGTCTGCCATGTGGGAATGGAAGTCTAGATCCCCGATCTCTAATTGATGATTTCTGATTGTTGATTGCAGATCCCAACGTTGGAAATTGGGGTGCCCCACGGAAATGAGGGTGCCCCATCCTAGACCGTTTTCAACGATAGCGTGGACCAAACACACGCTTGTCATCCCGAGCGTAGCGAGGGACCCAGGTTCTAGCCTGCACGACCAGTGTCGCCGCCGCGGGCAAACACCCAGATCCCTCGCTGCGCTCGGGAAGACAGGCCGTAATGGTCTACAGTAGCTAGAAGTTGAACTTTATCGCCAACTGTATCTCCCGCGGTCCGTTTCCAGACGTATAGCCGATTGTCCCGAAGCTTTGATCATCCACGGAAGTGTCCGGCGTGCCGAACACAGGATGATTGAACGCATTCCGGGCCTCCAACCGGACCTCGAAATACATCTCCTCGCGCACGGGGAACTGTTTCGCCACCGACAAATCCGTGGTGAACGACCACGGCGATCGAAGGCCCCCGTACGCTCGCGGAGCATTTCCCATCGTGTAGTCGGGCGTACGTACAAAAACGTTGGTACTGGTATCGGCGAAGTACTGGTCCACCCAGTCCTTGGAATTTCGTTTGGGCTTTCCGACAAGCATGGGCCGCTGTCCGTAGGTCGGTATCGCATAACCATCGGCCAGGAAGAAGGTCAGAGGCCGCCCATCGGCGATGCGCCAGATGCCGTTCGTTTTCCAGCCACCCACGATCGCCTCCAGCACGCGCGGCATATTGCCCAGAAGGGCCCGGCCACGTCCAAACGGCAGATCGTAGGTGTAGCTGAACTGCACCACGTGCGGAATGTCGAACGTGGAGAGGCTCCGTTCCAGCCACGGCTTATTGGGATCCTGCAGGCTCTCGAAGCTTCCCAGCCAGGTCACATTGCCGTCCGCGTTGGACGAGTCGTCGATTGATTTCGACCACGTATACGTGACCAGGAACTGCAGGCCATTCGAGTAGCGCTTCTCGGCCAGCAGTTGCAGTCCTTGATAGATGGAATTGGCAATTAGCAGAGGTTCCGTAGTAACGCCGGTGAACTGCGGATAGGGGAGCTCCAGCTGATATCCCTGTATTGAGCTGGACAGCGTGCTGTTGGGATCGGTGATGATCCCAAAGAACGGGTTGCAGGGCGGCTGAGTCGGGTCGGTATTGCTGCAATCGGGCGGGTTCGCGTAGTAAGTATTGAGGGCCGTCATCTGCGGTGTATTCCCGGCGTAGCTCTCCACCCACGGCCCCAGGTGGTCGATATAGTTGGAGCCGGCGAAGGGAAGATGCGTGCCTTTCTTTCCGATGTACTCCGCATTGACCAACACATTCCCGGGCAATTCGCGCTCGATGCCGAGACTCCAGCTCTGTTCGTAGGGCGTCCGGTTCGCCGCCGCGGTGCGGATCGGGCCGTTGGCGCCATAGCCAACATCGTTCATCAGACCGAGCGAATTCCCCGCGGGCTGAATCAATCCGTTGGGATAAGGATTGCTCAGGTGCAGCCACGGTGTCGCCCCGTCGTTCTGATAGGTAGTGATCACGCCCGTGCCCTGGTTGAAGCCCTGGCCGCCGTAAGGCACAACGCCAGTGACCCCCGACCGCGACTGCCCGTAGTAAATGCCGTAACCCCCGCGCACCACCATCTTCGGGGCGAACTGGTAGGCGAAGCCGAAGCGCGGCTGAACGTCGTGCCGATCGGTCACATAGTTGGTGCGCTGGCTTGGAGAAGCAAAAACTTCTCCTCCGAGCAGGGCTCGGGTTACCGGCTGCTGTGTGATCGGATCTGTATACGAGAAACTGCCGCCGTTCAGCGGGCTGGTCGCATTCGGATCAAACCAGTTCTGCCGGTTATAGCGATCGGTGCGGGGCAGCGTGACGTCCCAGCGCACGCCGAGGTTCAAGGTCAGCTTCTGATTGACCTTCCAGTTGTCCTGACCAAAGAAGCCGTACTGGTAGTTTGTGGTGGCCGGCCGGAACTGAATCTCGTAATATGAGTTGCCGTTCATGGTCCCCATCAGGAAACTGGCCATGGGGTCACCGCCGCAATATTGGATTCCCGTCTGTCCGTAATTTGGATCTCCCACGCCCGGGCAGGCAGCGGAACCGCCCGTATCGAAGCTGAAGATACCGACCGGGGCGTTGGTCTGGATGTAGTTGATCTGGTGTATCCTCCCGTCGAACCCAAACTTCATTTCGTGCGGACCGCGCACTTTATCGAGCGTGACCGTGAGTTGTCCCGTGTCCTGGTCCAACAACATATTGCCGTAGGGATCGCTGCCGATGTCGGTGAAGCCGGCCGACCAATATTGGCTGAGAAAGATGGCGGGCACGCCCTTGAACCCGTTGGCGTTTAGATACGACGGGAAGCCGAGTGTGCCGAGGGGATCGTTAACCCCTTGCGGGTTGTAGTTAAGGTCGTGCCACACTCCGCGCGTGAACCCCAGGGTCGTGTTCAGCAGCAAAGTCGGAGTGAAGGTATGGGTGTCGTTGATGGCAAACACATGAGCGTTGCCCCAGCCCATACCGCCCTGGCAGGGATCGGTGAAGTTCTTGAAACAGTTGTAGTTCGTACCGTGGTTGTACTGGTATGAATACTTCACGCTCACCAGATTCTTTTCGCTAAAGCGATGGTCCACCTTGATGTCGTACTGCTCGTTGTAGCCCTGGTTGGGCCCGGATCCGAACCAGTTGTCGTAAATGCCGTTCTCCGAGGTGATGTTCGGCTCCGGGAAGTAGCTGAACATCTTCTGCGCCACCGGGTCGATCAAATTGCCCGCCACGCCAGGGGTCGGTTGAAGATTGGCGGGAAGCTTCGGATTGCCCGGGCTGGGGTAGGCGCTAATATCGTTATTGGGAATGAAACCCTTGGTGCTGCTCCATATGGCAGCGCCCACATTGGGGTCGTACGTGCGCACGTAGGGATCCCAGAGCTGGCCGGCGAGAACGCTGCATAGCCCGTTTTTATCGAACGTTCCGCCTTGCTGCGTGCAGACCTCACCAAACTTGCCGGCGCGCATGAGATCGGTGGGTACCCCGGCCTGGGCCGTGCTCATGCCCGTAGTGCGGGAACCGTCGTAGTCAAAGAAGAAGAAAGTCTTGTTCTTTCTGATCGGCCCGCCGATGGTCCCGCCGTAGTTGTTGCGGCGCATGGGTGCAATGGGATATCCGTAGCGATCGTTGAACCAGTTATTCGCGTCGAAGATCGCGTCCCGCACGAAGTCGTAGCCGCTGCCATGAAACTTGTTCGAGCCCGAGCGCGTGATCATATTGACGACCGACGCGCCCGAAAATCCGTACTCCGCGCTGAAGTTCGTCTGCTCGACCTTGAACTCCTCGATCGCCTCCGGAGAAGGAACATAGGTCGCGGCCGTAATGCCGCCGTTGGGCTCGGAGTTTGTGACGGAAGCGCCATCGGTCAGAATGTCGGCCGTAGACCCGCGGCTGCCGTTGGAAACAAAGTTCGTGCCCGTGCAGGTGACGTCGCAACTGTCATCCATCTCGGTCACGCCCGGCGCCAGATTGACCAGTTCAACCACGTTGCGATCAATCAGCGGCAGGTCATTGATGAACCTGCGGTTGACGACCTGTCCGGTCTCCGCATCCTCGGTCTGGATGGCCTGCGCTGTCGCTTCCACCCTGACGGTCTGGGTGGCGCCCGCAACTTTCAAGGTCAGGTTTGCTGTGGCGTTCTCATTGATGTCGAGCTTCAGCCTGACGCTGAGCGCCTTTTCGAAGCCCTTGGCCTCCGCCGAAACCGAGTAGACGCCCGGAGGGATGGAGCGGAACAGGTAGCGCCCGTCGTTGTCCGAGGTTGTGTTGAACGTGTATCCCTTCTGCTGATCGGTGAGAACGACCTTGGCGCCTTGCACCACGGCGCCGGTGGCGTCGGTGAGAACGCCGCTCACGGTTCCGAAGTAGGACTGGCCCAAAAGCATGGCCGGCAGCAGGAGCGCGACGGCGAGGAATAGAACCTGAAGTAAGGCTGGGAAATTCCGAGAAGCTGAGGTAGACGTGCGCATCGGACCCTCCTTGATCGCAATGGATAGGTACAGCCAGTGAGACCGCGCGAAAGAGCCTTCATTGAAACGATTCATTATGCCTTCGGGGGAGGAGCGGTCGTCAAGTAAGTTTTTTCGGCTATCTCGGCTTTCGAAAGCGGGGCGGTAGCTGGTACACACTCCCTTCGAAGGGGTGAGACAGCCCCATTTCAGTTGGACCACGAATCTTGCAGCAGCAATGAGGGGTACTGTCCTGATTTAGTGTTTTCACCACAGAGTCACAGAGACACAGAGAAACCCAACTGCCTGGCAAACCCTTCCCCCTTATGGTCCTTACCGGTTCGAGGTTCTCTCTGTGACTCTGTGCCTCTGTGGTGAAAAAAGGCAAATTAGGACAGCACCCAATGAGGAGGGTGGGGCAGCCCACACTTCAGTTGGGGCCCGGAAGTGAGCCAGCCTCAGTTTGGCTGGGCCAATCTCGGGTGGGAACTGATTCACTTCAAATCCGCCAGGTCCGCCTGCAATTGCTGCAGGTTGAATCCCTGCGGCGATTCTTTTTGTTTGGTCAGGTAGTCGTTGCTGATGATGGCGTAGCCTTCATCGCAGTACGCGTCCCAGAACGACCATGTCATGGCCTGCAGCGCTCCCCAGGTCACGACGGTGAGAGTGCGGGCGTCGTAGGCGACGACGGGAACAGCGTGGCCTCCCCACGATCCGGGCTGGCCGTCGCCGGTTGGGCCTCCCGGCGGCACCGACCACGGCTGATGATTCTGCACCTGCGCCTGCGCGCTGATGGGCAACTGCAGTCCGATGTAGCAGCCTTCGAAGATGTACACCGAATCCATGATGTGGTTGTGGTTGGAGGGTTCCAGCGCGGCGTAGGCGCCGATCTTGTGTGCGGCGATGCCGGTCTGCCGCCAGTAATTCAGGACGTCAATCTCATTGGCGCCGTTGTCGTTGGCTCCGGTCACGGGATTGTAGCCGGTGATGGCCGAGTAAGCGGCGACGATCTGCTTGTCGGAGGGCGTGAACATTTTCTTGCCGGCGTTGGCGGTCCATTCCATGAGGAGGTGACCGGCGGCGGCGCAGGTGCAGTCGCCGATCTGGTCGTTGTCCATCATGCCCCATGACGAACCAATCTTCGCCGTGAGATCGAAGCTGGCGGGCGGTGTGGGCAGCGCGGGCGTGATGTAAGAGGCGAGCAGCAACGTCCGCGGATCGTGCCGTGCCGCCTGCTTGCCCAGCTTGAGTTTGCGCGGATCAATGCGGGTCGGGTCGGAGCGCAATGCCACGCTTTTTTGGGAATCAGCGAGTGACGACTGAAGTTTCTTTACCACCATGGGAAATCTCCTTGGGTGAGAATTCAGGGTTCAGAAAATTGCGAAACCCACCAGACCGATGGCCGAACTGCCTGCGTAAATGGATGCCCCGGGAACCCAGACCTAAAAGGGAGACGAAGTCGTGGGGCGAATCTTAGCCCGGGATGCGGACGAGGTCAAGCGCGGGAGGAAACTTGTTACGAAAACCGAACAAGATGAGGGGCGATGGGTGCCATGGGGAAGGCTTGCATGACACCTCCGCCAGAATTTCGCGTGCCCAATTGCTCGCCAGCGGATGGGAGCGAGGTCCGTAACTCAGTGTCGGACGGGCAGCTGAGATTTTTTCGGGGCAGCGTCGATCACTGCGTAGAACGCGGGTTTTGGTTGAGCCTCGCGATTAAACAGCAACGGATAGTTTGTCCGGCCTCTAACCGGCCAATTATTCTTCCACGAGTTCTTGTCGGTTACGCCCCAGAAGGTCACGCGGGTGACGAGTCCGCAGTGCTTTGCATATGCGCCGAACAGGTCCGCGTAACGCGTGGCCAGTTCCTTCTGAACTGCTTCCGGCAGACCGTTCGGATAGGGATTGAGCTTCGGATCGGACGCGACATGCAGGGAAACCTCGGCGGTCTGGCTCGGAGTGGCGGCAGGTAACACATCGACGTCGAGCTCGGTGATCATGACCTTGACGCCCAGCTTGCCGAACTCATTGACCGTGGCGTCGATCTGTTCTGGCGACGGCCAATTCATGTCAAAGTGACCTTGCAGGCCAACACCCGTGATGGGCACTCCCTTCGCCAGTAGTTGTTTGACGAGTTCCAGCGCGCCTTTGCGTTGGGCCTCATTTTCCAACGAGTAATCGTTGTAATAGAGCTGGGCTGCAGGATCGGCCTCGTGGGCAAAGCGAAACGCCTTCTCGATGTAATCGTCGCCAATAATCTTCATCCACGGCGATTGGCGCAGGGTTCCATCTTCGTTCAAAGCTTCGTTGACGACATCCCACCCGTTGATCCGGCCTTTATAGCGCCCGACGACCTTGTTGATGTGATCTCGCATGCGTTCCAGCAAAACGTCCCGGCTGACCGGCTTGCCATCTTTATCTTCGAATACCCATTTCGGGGTTTGCGCATGCCACACGAGAGTGTGGCCGATGATGAACATGTGATTCTGCTGGCCAAATTCGACATACTTATCAGCCAGGGAAAAGTCGTAGGTGCCGGGGTGAGGATGAACGATCTCCCACTTCAGAACATTCTCGGGACTGATGGTATTGAACTGGGCTTTTACCAGCGCAGCCTCTTGCGTATCCTCGCCCGAGAACTGTGCGGGATTCAGCGCTGCTCCGACCAGAAAACAACCTTGGTATGCGTCTTTCAGAGCAGGTTGCTGCTGTGCGTTTGTATCTGTCTGAAAGCCAAATGCCAGCACGATAATCGCGAAAATGGTTGCGCGCATGGAGTCTCCTTTATTGTGCCGTTGCCACGGCTGGCGCTTTCTTGCGCCGCTCGGCGAGCTCGTTGGCAATCGACTGGTTCTTCTCGCGCGTGAGCGGATAAAAGAACAGGCACGCCGCAGCGGCGAAGAAGAACAGGCCTGCGTAAATGCTCGCCGTGAGAAGGATGCCCGTCTGCGTTTGTACCGCCTGTACGTCAGCTTTGGATACCAGTCCATAGGCCGACAGCAGCCATCCGGCGATGGCACCACCCAGGGCCAATCCCGCCCATAACGCGAAGACAATGCCACCAGTCACGGCGCCGGTGGCGCGACGCCCGGTCTTCCATTCGCCGTAATCGGCGACGTCGCCCATCATTGCCCATAGGATCGGGCCTGACAAACCGAACGAGAACTGGCGCAGCACCTCTGTGGCGATGATGACATAAGTGGCGTGCGGAGGGATCACATACAGCGCTGCGGTGAAGATGCCCGTCAGGATCATGCTTGCAATGAAGAGCTCACGTTTGCCTACCCGAACGGACACGGCCGTGGAGCAGGCGACGCCCAAAAGCAACGCAGCGAGGCCGAAGCCGTTGAACCAGGCGAAAAGATTCACGTTGCCTGCGACAAATCTGAAGTAGGGCAGCATGACATTGCCGCGCACCAGAATCGCCGTGAAGTAGAACAAAGTGACCAGAAACAGCACGACCCACGAAGGATTGGTGAAGAGGTCCGAGAGGTCCTGCCCGAGCGAGGTCTGCTGTTGCGGATCGGGCTGGATGCGCTCTTTCGTGGTGAAGAAGGCGATGATGAAGAAGAGGATGCTGAGCACCGAAAGCAGCCCCATGGTGAACTGATAGCCCAGCGCGTCATTGCCCTTGCCAAAGAACTTGACCATCGGGATCGCGAGGCTGGCGATGATGAAGCCGGCACTGTTGGCGGCGATCTGGCGATAGGACGAGATGCTGGTGCGCTCGTCGGGGTCCTGGGTCATCACCGCCGTCATCGAAGCGTACGGCACGTTGTTGACGGTGTAGATCACGCGCAGAAGGATGTAGGTGGTCCAGGCGTAGATGATCTTGGCGCTCAGGCTGAGGTGTGGAGTGGTAAAAGTCAGGACACTAATGATGCCAAAAGGCACGGATGTCCAGAGCAGCCAGGGGCGGAATTTACCCCACCGGGTCGTGGTGCGATCCGCGATCATGCCCATCACGGGATTGAAACACGCGACGCCCAGCCCCACGACGAGGAAGAGGGTTCCCGCCTGGGCTGCGGTCAGACCGAAAGTGTGGGTATAGAAGTCCAGTTGCAGGGCCAGCATGGCCTGAAAGACAAAATTGGCGGCCATGTCGCCGAGCGAGTAGCCGATCTTTTCGCCAATCGGAAGTTTCTGAATCATATGTGCCTCGTTGTGCCCTGCGGCGATATCATCCCGTTACTTTGAGCGCGAGCTTGACCAGGTCTTCGTCGCGCGATGAGTTGCCGACCATAATCGTGAAATCGCCCGGTTCGACAACGTACTTCATATTGATATCGTAGAACGCGAGTAACTCCGGAGTGATCTCGAACGTGACGGTCTTGCTCTCACCGGGACGAAGCGTGACTTTCTGAAATCCCTTCAGTTCTTTCACGGGCCGGGTAACCGAGCTGACCACGTCGCGAATATACATCTGCACAATTTCTGCGCCTTCGCGCTGGCCCGTGTTGGTCAGGTCGGCGATGACGCGAGTTGAGTCCGAGGCCCTGATCTTTTCCTTCTGTAGCCGAACGTTCTTCATGGCAAACGTCGTGTAACTCAAGCCGTACCCGAAAGCGTAAAGTGGCGAAACGTCGTCGAAAAGATATCCTCGCCGGGCGGACGGCTTGAAGTTATAGAACACCGGCAGGTGCCCCACCGAGCGCGGAATCGTGATGGGCAACTTGCCGCTGGGGTTTACGTCGCCAAACAGGACTTCAGCGACCGCATGACCGTTCTCCTGCCCCAGATACCAGCACTCAAAAATAACCGGAACGTTTTGGGCGAGATAGTTAATCGAAAGTGGCCGCCCGTTATAAAGAAGTACGATCACCGGTTTGCCGGTCGCCAGCATCGCTTTGACCAGTTCTTCCTGCCTTCCGATCAAGTCGAGGTTGGCGCGGTCCCCCATATGATTCAAGGCCCAGGCTTCGCGCGAGGTTTGTTCGTTTCCGCCGATGGCAAGAATGATGACGTCTGCCTGCTGGGCAACTTCGACGGCCTCGGCAATCTGCTTGCGATCCTCTTCCGGATTGCTCGGGACAACCTCGTCCTGATTCCAGTTACCGCCAATCGTGATTTTGCAGCCTTCGCTGTAGACGACCTTGGCGCGATTTCCGGCCCGCGCTTTGATGCCTTCCAGCACCGTAACTTCGTGTTTGGGAACGCCGCTATAGCCGCCCAGCAGAGTGCGGTTTGCATTCGGACCGATGACCGCAATCGTGCGGTACTTGCTTAAATCGAGCGGGGCCAGTCCACCGTCATTTTTCAGGAGCGTGATAGCTTCGCGCGCGGCCTGACGGGCTAGGTTGCGATGATCGTCACAACCCACGATGCGTTCCGCCTCGGCGGGATCGACGTAGGGGTCATCGAAGAGGCCAAGCTTGAACTTCCACAACAGCATGGGGGCGACGAGTTCATCGAGTTGCGATTCCTTGAGCACACGTTTCTTTACCAGCTCGACCAGTTCCAGATAGCAGTCGGGGTCGGGCAATTCAATATTCACGCCGGCCTCAACCGCGAGCCTGCAGGATTCCTTCTTGTTCGCCGCTACAAAGTGTCCATGAGTGTCAGGACGATAGCCAAGCTCCCAGATCGCAAAGTAGTCGGAAACGGTGTATGACTTGAAGCCGAACTCTTTTCGAAGCACGTCGCGCAAAAGCCACTTGTTCGCGTGCGACGGTACGCCATCCACTTCGTTATACGAAGGCATGACGCTGATCGCTCCCGCCTCCTGCAGCGCTTGCTTGAAGGAATAAAAGAATGTCTCTCGCAGCACGCGCAGAGAGAGATTCGCGGGAGCGCAGTTCATGCCGGACTCCGGCTGGCCGTGGCCGACGAAATGCTTCAACGTGGCAATCAGCCGTTTCTTGTCGCGGAAGCTGCTGTCTCCCTGAAATCCGCGTACCGCGGCAATCCCCATCCGCGAAACCAGGAATGGATCTTCGCCATAGGTCTCTTCCACCCGCCCCCAGCGCGCGTCACGAGCCACATCGACGACGGGCGTGAGGGCCTGATGTGCGCCCCGGGAACGGGCTTCCAGAGCGGTCATGGTGAAAAGAGACTCGATCAGTTCGGTGTTGAAAGTCGCGGCCAGCGCAATCGGTTGCGGAAAACTCGTACCCCCGACGGCGGCATGACCGTGCAGACATTCTTCATGGAAGACCACCGGAATTCCGAGACGCGTGTTTTCGAGAAAAAACTTCTGAATGGCATTGGTGGTTTCCGCCATTTGGCGGGGATTGAGGCCTTTGCCTGCGTCACTGGGACGTCCAACTTGACCGAGCCCGTTTCCGTCTTTGAAGAATTGCCTGGCTTTGGCCAAATCAAACTTGCCGTCCGCATCCACAAGTGTCTTCGGTTTTTGCTGCCATATGCACAGCATCTGTGCGGCTTTTTCTTCCAGAGTCATGCGGGAGAGCAGATCCTTGACCCGCTTTTCAGGAGAAAGTCCAGGATTGCGATAGGGCAGCACTCGTGTCTTCTTCCGTGCGCCGCTTTGACCGGATCTGGATTTGGCGTGTGTTCGGTTCAGCCTCTCGCTTTGAGCCACGAAAAACCCTCCCACGGAAGGTGGAATTACCTTCCGGCACTTTGTCCTCGAATACAGAATGGAACCTGCCAAAACGTTATTCTGCTTGGG
>Ga0209039_10002871_pt1 | contig 14075 bp, 14 predicted proteins | sample BogFormECP12_OM1_FD_188238 | JGI IMG/M metagenome (GOLD analysis project Ga0209039, IMG submission 188238) | Bog forest soil microbial communities from Calvert Island, British Columbia, Canada - ECP12_OM1 (SPAdes) (version 2) | ecosystem: Environmental > Aquatic > Freshwater > Wetlands > Bog ...
CCCGTGGGTGTCGTAGGGGCGGTTCGCGAACCGCCCTCCTTTTTCAATTAGGGCAATGAATCGTTGCCCAATCCGTTCATTTATGGTAACTATTCCTACCGATTGGACTACTTTGAATGACACCTCTGGAAATCTATCTTCGCGAACTCCGCGACATCCGATCCTCTGGCGCCGCCGTAAAGGAAACTTCCTACTATCCCGCGCTCTCGAATCTCCTCAACGAAGTCGGGAAGCGCCTCAAGCCTCGGGTTCGTTGCATCATCAACCTCGCAAACCGTGGCGCCGGAATTCCGGACGGTGGCCTATTCACTGCCGAGCAATTCCAGAAGCCGGCCTTCCTCCTCGGAAATCTCGTCCTCCGGCTTCTCCATGAGGGCGCCAGCGGTGGCGAGCAGCCGATCGTACTCCGCCCCCGTTCGAATGACGACAGGCAGGGTTTCATCGAGGAGCTTCCGATATTGACGTTCGTCAAGCGGCGTTGCGCTCATAGTTTCCATTTCCCCAAATCGTATTCGGCGTGGGTGAGGATGTTGCGGAGGTGAAAGACCGTGGCTGGGGCGCTTTGCGCCGGGTCATTCGCGCGGTTAGGCGGCTTCCAGCACGTGCATTTCGATGCGCAAGCCCGCGGCTGTCGCCATGTTCACCAGCGCGTCGAGGCCAAACAAGCCGATCTTGCCGCGCATCAGGTCGGAGACGCGCGGCTGCGTCACGCCGAAAAGCTGGGCCGCTTGCGCCTGGCTCATGCCGGTACGGGTAATGTGATCCTTCAAGGCGGTCATCAGGACCGAGCGCAGCTTCATGTTGGCGGCCTGCTCGGGCGTGTCTTCGATAGCGTCCCATACACTGGCAAAACGTCGCTTGTTCATTGCCCTAGCTCCTTCAACAGCTCGCGGTAACGCTTGGCGGCAAGCTCCACGTCCGCCTTGCCGGTTTTCCCGGTCTTCTTCTGGAAGCAGTGCAGCACGTAGATCGCATCGGCGAATTTCGCCACGTAGAGGACGCGGAACGCGCCAGCCTCATCGCGAATTCGAATCTCCTTGACACTCTGGCCCACTGTCTTCATGGGCTTCCAGTCGTCCGGTTCCCGGCCACTTTGCACCTGGTCCAACTGATGGCCGGCCTCACGCCTGGCCGTCAGCGGAAAGGCGCGCAAGTCTTCCAAGGAACTGCCCCGAAACTCGACAGGTTTGGAATCGGCCACATCAATAGTATACAAAGTTTTGTATGGCCAGCAAGTGGCCGGCCCGCCCTTCGCCGAATCGGTGCTGAGCCGTCAGAGAGTGAGGTGTCCTGCGCCAAGGAACAGGAGTATCCGCCTCCTCGAACTCGGCGTGGGGTTCGCATTCGTCGGCAGCCAATACCCGCTAGTGGGCGGGGAAGACTTCCGCATCGATCTCCTCTTCTACCACCTCAAGCTCCGCTGCTTCGTCGTCATCGATTTCAAGATGGGGGCGTTCAAGCCGGAGTACGCGGGGAAGATGAACTTCTACCTCTCGGCAGTGGACGACCTGGTGCGGAACCCCGCCGATCAGCCAAGCATCGGCATCATCCTCTGCAAGTCCAAGAACGCGGTCGTCGCCGAATACGCCCTCCGTGACGCCGCGAAGCCCATCGGGATATCGGAATACGTCGCGACGGTAACCCTGCCAGCGGATCTGAAGGGCAGCCTGCCTACCGTCGAAGAACTGGAGGCGGAGCTGAAAGGAGACGGAGCGAGAGACGCGACGGAAGGTTGAATCGAATCGCCCGCTGAACGGAGCGCGCAGGGGACTTGACACCGTCCGGCGAGCCGTCATGACTGTTCGGGCGGGATCACTTTTCCGCACTCGCCTGTGCGCCACCGTTGTACCGCGCCCTGCATGATGGTGGCGGTGCCGGTCGCCGCCAAGGCCGCCGCAAAGAAAATGGGGCTGAGGTTCGTCGAGTTCTTCACGGCAACCGTCAGGAAACCCGAATCTGAAGTTCACGCCGCCCCTGTGTGTTCACCTGCACCCTTAGGCGGTCATTTAGTTCGGACAAACGGCCGAGTACAACAATGTCAGAAAGGTTGCCTACTCGAAGCCGGAGAGGCGCGCCTGTGCCGGGAAAGAGACCTATGCGGAACTCGCTTTGACACGAAAAGGCGGAAAGTTTCTTGAAGACTCCTACCGGCCCTTCATAGGAAGTCTCGTCGATATACTTGACCAAGTCGTACCGTAACTCTTGTCCGGTCCCCGGCACGGCCACTTTAACTCTTTTCATGAACTCGTCGAAATCTGTGAGGAGTGCGAAGGTATCGCCAAAACCAAGATTCCCTGTGTCCACAAATTCGTCCGATGCGCTCTCGCGCATGGCGTACATGCAAAACACATTCACACTCTGCAGAGCTTCCGGTTGGAAGCGGATGGGACCCCGAAGGTTGGCGATGGGCTTAAACTCCCCATCGGCGGCCATGTTGAATGCTTTAGCGACCTCGGGGGTCATCTTGATTTGAAGGTTCCCGCCGTCGCCCTTCCGCAGGTGGGACGTACCCTCATAAGGATCTCCTCGAGGGGATTCAGTCTCTAGTTCGGCAAAGAACCGGAGTGTGTTCATGTACAGGAGCCCCTGCGCAAATTGGTCGATGTTCTCCCTCGGACCAAACCTGAACATGCCTAGAACCCGATCATCCTGCATCACGGCTGACCCACCTTCTTTACTCTACCGCCATCGGGGTCGCCGGACTCCCAGTCGCCTGGCGAGACCAGTAACTCGATGGCGAGGTCCGCGAACGCCACGAAGGGATACGCGCGCCGGGATGCGGCCGGGATGAGCGGCTGCAGGTCGCCGGCCAGGCTCGCCGCCCGCGAGCGAGTCTCGGTCACGGGCGCCACCTGGAAGAACCGTATGCCGAGGACAGCCCTTTGCGCCGCCATCTGTCTTCTGCATCGCGCCCAGATGTTGGCCTCGCAAGCAACCCGCCCCCCGCCCCGCTTGCTACGATGGAATTCAGTCCCCTTTCCGCATCCCTATGCCCGAAAAGCCTTACGACCATAACCAGATCGAGCTCAAGTGGCACGAGCGCTGGCGCACCGCCGACTTCTACAAGGCCGAGGAGAACTCCTCGAAGCCCAAGTTCTACGTGCTCGAAATGCTGCCCTACCCCAGCGGCATGCTGCACATCGGGCACATCCGCAATTACTCCATCGGCGACGCCCTGGCGCGGTATAAGTGGATGCGCGGCTTCAACGTGCTCCATCCCATGGGCTGGGACGCCTTCGGACTGCCCGCCGAAAACGCCGCCATCAAGAACGGCCAGCCGCCGCGCGATTGGACCCGGCACAACATCGCGGCCATGAAGACCACCCATCGCCGCTTCGCCTTCAGTTACGACTGGGACCGCGAAGTCTCCACCTGCGAGCCCGAGTATTACCGCTGGAACCAGTGGTTCTTCCTGCGCATGTTCGAGCGCGGCCTGGCCTACCGCAAGGAAGCCCTGCTGAACTGGTGCCCCAAGTGCGCCACCGTGCTGGCCAACGAACAGGTGGTCGAGGGCTGCTGCTGGCGCCATGAGGACACCCCCGTCGAGCAGCGCGCGCTGGTGCAGTGGTTCCTGAAAATCACGGCCTACGCCGAGCAACTGCTGGCCGACATGAGCCAACTCGAGGAGGGCTGGCCGGAGCGCGTGCTCACCATGCAGCGCAACTGGATCGGCCGGTCGGAAGGCGCGGAGGTGGATTTCCGCCTGGAGGAAACCGGCGAGCCGATTCGCGTCTTCACCACGCGCGTCGATACCATCTACGGCGCAACGTGCGTGATTCTGGCGCCCGAGCACGCGCTCAACGAGCGACTGCTGGACGCCGCGGGCAAGGCCCGCGCCAAGGCCATGGTGGACGCGCGCGCCAACCGCGACCCGGGCGACATCGAAAAGGAAGGCTTCTTCACCGGCCACTACGCCGTCAATCCCTACTCCGGCGGGCGGGCGCCCATCTGGGTGGGCAATTTCGTGCTCATGGGCTACGGCACCGGCGCCATCATGGCCGTGCCGGCGCACGACGAGCGCGACTTCGAATTCTGCCGCAAGTACTCGATCGCCGTGCGCCCCGTCATCCGGCCCGCGGATGGCGCGTTGGCCGTCGAACCCGGCATGGCGGCGGCATTCACCGAGGACGGCGTGGTGGAAAGCTCCGGCCCATGGTCCGGCCTGCCCAGCGGCGAGGCACGCGCGAAAATGGCCGCCCACGCCGAGGCGAACGGTTTCGGCAAGGCCGCCATCACCTTCCGCATCAAGGACTGGGGCATCTCCCGCCAGCGCTACTGGGGCACGCCCATCCCCATGATCCACTGCCCGGCTTGCGGCGTGGTTCCGGTGCCGGACGGCCAGCTTCCGGTGGTGCTGCCCGACCGCATCGAAATTACCGGCGCGGGCCGTTCGCCGCTCGAAGGCGTTCCCGAGTTCGTCAACGTGGACTGCCCGAAGTGCGGCGGCGCGGCGCGGCGCGAGACCGATACCATGGACACCTTCATCGATTCGTCCTGGTACTTCTACCGCTACTGCGACGCGCACAACTCCCAGGCGCCCTTCGACCCCGCGAAGATCGCCTACTGGTTCGAAATCGACCAGTACATCGGCGGCGTCGAGCACGCCATCCTGCACCTGATTTACTCGCGCTTCTTCACCAAGGTGATGCGCGACATCGGCGTCATCTCGAACAGCGAGCCGGCGCGGCGCCTGTTCACGCAGGGTATGGTGATCGCCGAAGGCGCCAAGATGTCCAAGAACAAGGGCAACGTGGTGGGCGCGGACCTGCTCGCCGATCAGTTCGGCGCCGATACCGCGCGCATGTTCGTGCTCTTCGCCGCTCCGCCCGAAAAGGAAGTGGACTGGCGCAAGGAAGGCGCCGAGGGCATTTACCGTTTCCTCGGCCGCGTCTACCGCTTCGTCACGCGCAACGTGGACCGCCTGGGCGGCGCGGCGGCGGGTTCGTCCGACCGCAAGGTCCTGCGGAAACTCCACCAGATGCTGCGCAAGATCACCGAGGATTTCGAAACCCGCTGGCACTTCAACACCTGCATCGCCAGCGTCATGGAACTGGTGAACGTGCTGTATGCCGAGGAGGAGAATCTATCCGGCGCGGCGCTGGCGGAGGTGGTCGAAAAGCTGGCGCTGGTGCTGGCCCCGTTCGCCCCGTACCTCAGCCAGGAGATCTGGGAGGAACTGGGCAGGCAAGGCCCGGTCTTCCGGCAGCCGTGGCCGGCGTTCGACCCGGAACTGGCCAAAGACGACGAAGCCGAAATCGTGGTCCAGGTGAACGGCAAACTGCGCGGGCGATTCAGCGCCCCGTTCGGAACCGCTGCCCCGGAGTTGGAAGCGCGCGCCAAGGCCGACGAAAAGGTGCAGCCGTTTCTGGCTGGCAAGCAGGTGGTGAAGATCGTCACCGTGCCCGACAAGCTGGTGAACATCGTGGTGCGCTGAGCGGTTTTCCTGATTCCAGTTACCATCTCTGCGCAGGGAGGGTTTATGTGGGGCAGGTTGTCAACCTGCGGCCGATTGTTAATCGGCCCGGCGAGCGAAGCTCGCCTGCGCGGGGCAACAAGTCCGCCGTGAAAGCTCACTATCTCCCGCGGGATTCGTTAGCGGCTGGCCGTCATGCAGGTTGGCATCTGCGGCTGATAATTAGTGGGTCTGGGCGGCTCATACGCAGTGCCGCCCAGGCGGGTTAGCAACCCGCCGCAGGATACCATCCTGCCCCACATAAGCACTTACTTACTGCCCGCCCAGCACCTTCTGAATGGCGGCGATATTCTGCCGCGCGAAGCGCGCTTCGTCCATGTCCGGGTTGATGGCCAGCATCTCCTGGAAGTGTCTCAGCGCCGGACCGAGTTCGGCCACGCTGTTGGTGTTGTTGGCCTTGTACATATAACTCAGACCCAGGGCATAGTGGGCGAACGGGTCCTTGGAATAGTAACTCAGCGACTTCTGGCACGCTGCGATCGCCTGGTCGAAGTGCGATTGGCGCCGCTCGCAATCGCAAATACCGAAATACGCCAGGCTCCGCAGTTCGCTCCAGATATCGTGGACCGCGGCATGGCTCTTGCGTCCCAGGCCGAACAGCGAGCCGAGCACGTAGTAATTCAACTGTCCGGCCAGGTGGCTGTCGAAGTCGCTGAGCTTCAGGTACTGGTCGTACTCGGCGCGGGCTTCGGCCAGGTTGCCGCTCAGGCGCAGGCTGTCGGCCATCCACAAATGCGGCTCGGCGTTCTTCGGCGTGAGTTGCACCGCACGGCGCGCCGATTCGATGCTCCGCGCGTATAGCGCCTTGAAACGGTACGCCTGCGCCTGCATGGTGAGCGCCACGGCGTGATCCGGCTGGCGCGCCAGCACGGTGTCGATCTGGCGGAGAGCTTCGTCCACGTTGCCAATATCGAGCAGCATGCCGGCGTAGCTGGCGCGCGCCTGCAGGTAATCCGGATCGATGGCGATGGCGTTCTTGAAGTTCAGCTCGGCCTTGTCCTCGTCGAAAAGCGCGTTGTAAGTGAGGCCCAGGTAGTAAGCCGCCTGGCTGTAGGACGGGTCCATGGCGAGCGCCTTCTCCAGACTTTCGGCGGCCTTGCGATAGTTGGGCTCGGAACCTTTCTCGTAAGCCTCTACGCCCTTGTCGAGTAAGTCCGTGGCCGCCTTGCTGCGCCGGCGGGGAATCAGGATCTTGATGCTGACGGTGGATTCCGTTCCCGGATACACGGTTTCCTGGCGCGGGCCATCGGGCTCGTAGCCCATCTTCACGCCCTTGACGGTGTGTTCGCCGGGCTGCAGGCCGGGCATGGAAAGCGTCTGGCCCTTCTTCTGAAGCACGCCGATGGACTTGCCGTCCACGAAAACCTCTACCTCGTCCAGGTTGGCTTCGAACGTCAGCGTCCCGTACTTGGGAGCCGGCGCGGCGGCCGGCTTGGCGGTGGATGGCGTATAGGCCAGCAGCAGGTTGGCGTCGAAGCTGCCACGGTCGGAAGTCGGATTCTGCCGTCCCTCGGTCTTCTCGCGGACCTGCGTGTGGACGTACTCGGCCAACTCGTCGGCGCTCACCACGCCGTCGCCGTTGGCGTCCGCGGCGCCGCCCATTCCCTCCGCCACGTAGTACGTGAAGACGCCGTGGCCGCCGTCCAGTTCGGGGCTCTCGAAGGAGCTTTCGCGGTCGCGGCTGGCGGTGAGCGAGAACAGCGAGGTCCGCAGGTTGGCGAGCGAGCTATTGAGCGTCTGCGTTTCCTCGGGTGTAATGGCGCCGCTGTGGCAGGCATCCGTCAGGAGGACCTTGTAAGTGGCGTGTATCTTGTCGCCGATCACGGCGCCCAGCTCGTCCATGGGATAACCGGTGGTTTCGATGTGCGCGGCGTCGAAATCCGAAGGCGCGAGATACCCTTTGCCTCCGTAGAGGAAACCGTGGCCGGCGAAGTAAATGAGCACGCGGTCGCCCTCTTTGGCGACCGACGGCAGCCACCCGTCGATCTCGCGCCGCATGGCGGCCAGCGTGGCCTGCGCGCCGGCGAGCACCTTGACGTTCTCCGCCTTGAAGCTGCCGCCTTCCGGACTGATCAGGATCGTGTTCATGGACTGCGCGTCGCGTTCCGGGAACCGAAGCTGATACTTCGCGGCAAGCTTGGGATAGTGCGAGACGCCGATGACCACGGCATAGCTGCGCGGCGGCGTCCTGGGCGGCGGCTGCGTGGGTTCGGCGTCCAGCTTTTCCACTTTGAGGTCGCGCTTCTGGCCAGGTGGCGGCTGCTGGGCCGGCGCTGCGGCGGCCAGGGCGGAAACCAGCAGGGCTGCGGTGGCGTGGAGAAGAAGATTGCGGAGCTTCATAGCGTTCACTTGTGCGCCAGGCGGAACTCGTAGATCACCGGCCCCGTCAAGGCGGCCGGCGATGAGATTACGGCGGTATCGTTCTGCCGCATGAAGATCAGGTCGCGCGGAACGAGCCCGGCGGCGCCCGCGAGGTTGGCCGGCAGTTCCGCGTCGCGCGGCACCAGCTTGGGGCCGGCCGAGTCGTCGATGCATTCCCCGCGCGCGCGCAGCATGGTGTCGTCGCAGCGCGGGATCAGGGAAACCGGCTTGGGCGGACGGTTGGCGGAGGGCGGAGGCAGGCGCGGCGGGGCGTCGGTGAGGCGCGCCGGCGTCACCAGCCAGTAGACAATCTCGTAACCTGCCGGCCCGGCGATACGGAAGGCCGCCAGAGTCGCCGGCACATGGTACTGCCTGCCCGCCGAGATGCGATTGTCTTCCCCGGTCTCCTCCCGCGGGAACAATTGCTCGTACTTTCCCGAGCTGCTCTGGTTCATCACGTACAGGTAGCCGTCGAAATCGGTGCGAAAGCGGAACCGCACGCGGTCGCCCTGCTCCAGCACCAGGCCGGGATCGATGGTGCGCCACGCGGAGCCGTCCAGCCGCTCCAGCATGATTTCCATGCGGCGGCCCCCGGCGGCGGGCGGCTGGGCGAATGCGCCCGTGGCGAGCGCCGCCAGCGCCACCACGGCCGAACCGGCGGCGCGTTTCATTTGTGCACCAGGGTCAGATCCGCAACCACGCGCGAATCCCTGCTGCCGGTCGGGTTGACCACGTAGACGGCCTTCTCCTTGCGGTCGCCCGGGGTGTCCTCCGTAATCTTCTCCACGATGAGGTCGCGCGCATAGGTCTGGCGCAGGTGGCCGACCGTGGAGTCGTCGATGGCGGCGCTGGCGATCAGCACTTGCCCGGTGGCCGCCGGCCGCGGCGCCGCGGGCTGCGATACGGGCTTCGCCTTGCCGCCCTGCAGCGAATAAACGATCTTTTCGAGATCCTGCTCGGGCTCCCGCGAGAACACGATGAAGACCTTCTCCTCGCCCGCCTGCTCGTCGAAATACAGGCGCGTTTTGGGCGGCATGGTATAGCCGTGGAAACCTTCCACGCGATTGCTTCCGTCATCCACGTCGGAGGACGGGAACATGGGCTTCCAGGTGCCGCTGGATCCCTGGCTGACGATGTACAGGTAGCCGGGTCCGTTGGTTTCCACGTTGAAGCGGATGCGGTCGCCGGCGTGAAACACGCTGTCCGGCGCGACTTCGGTCATTTCCCCGTTCACCAGTTTGAGTATGGTGTACTTCAAACCCAACGGGGTCCCGGCGGTGGGCGCAGGAGCGGTGGCGGTCGCCATCACGATATGGCCGCCGCCAGGCAGTTCGCCGCCGAGGGCGGGCCGCGGAACGCCGGGCGCGGGAACCGGCAACGCAGACGGCGGACTGGTGGAGTCGACTTGCGCCGGCTTGGGCTGCGTGGCAGGCGGCTTGGGGGCCGGCGGCCTGGCCGTCGCGATAGCGGCCGGCGGCGCGTAGTAGAATAACTCCCGCGCCGTGAACTGCGTCTTGGGCTGTTCCTGCGCCAGGGCCGCGAAGGCCATCATGCCGGTGGCGGAAAGCGAAGCGATAACACCTGAAATGTGTGACATATCGAGTCCCGGCCTCCCTGGGCGCGGGCGTTCCGTTCTTACCATATCACCGCCATCGCGGAATGGGACGGAGCCATCCGGGAACCGGTACTATGCCACTTTGTTAAATCTCGCACAGTATCCGCGGAGGTCCTGGAGGCCCCGGGCTCAGTGCGTCTGCATGGGCGGCTGGTTGATCCGCCGCTCGATCTCCGTGACGCGCGACTCCACGGCGCTGAGGCGGCTGCGGTGCATCATATCGGCGAGTTCGGATTCCGTAACCCCCGCGTCAATTCGGTGGGCGTAGCCGTAGAACGCTTTTAGCATCTCGGTTTGACAGGCGAGGATGGTCTCCTTGAGTTCGGCGGTCCTCTCGCGAATCTCGGAGCGAAACTGTTCACAGTCCTGCCTGAGTTCGGCTTGCGTTCCACCGGGCGCTCGCCGCACGGCCGGTATGTGGCCGTTTTCCATGGATGAACCCTTTTCGTATTGTACCGCGGGCGAACGACCCCGAATGGAACTGATACAATCACAGACACATGGCTGAACGAATCGCGCTATTCGTTACCTGCCTGGTTGACCAACTTTTCCCGAAAGTTGGAATGTCCATGGCTTCCGTCCTGGAGGGGCTCGGTTACCAGGTCGATTTCCCGGAAAACCAGACGTGTTGCGGGCAACCGGCGTTCAACAGCGGCTACCGGGACGAGGCCCGCGCCGTGGCGCGCCACTTCATTCGCACTTTCGCCGGCTACGAGCGCATCGTGGTGCCTTCGGGCTCCTGCACTTCCATGATCGTGCATCATTTCGCGGAGCTGTTCCGCAAGGAACCGGAGACGCTGGAACGGGTACACGCGCTCGAAAAACGCGTCTGGGAGTTTTCCACGTTTCTGACCGAGGTGGCCGGGGTGGAGGATGTAGGCGCCCACCTGGACGAAGTGGTCACCTTCCACGACGGCTGCCACGCCCTGCGGGACCTCGCCATCCACGACGCTCCGCGCAAGCTGCTGTCGCGCGTGCGGGGGCTGGAATTGCGCGAGATGCAGCCGAACGACGAGTGTTGCGGATTCGGCGGCACGTTTTCGGTGAAGTTCGCCGAGCTCTCGGGCGCCATGGCGCGCACCAAGCTGGACGCCATCCTGCAAACCGGCGCCACCACGGTGGTCTCGCTCGATCCCAGTTGTCTGATGCAGATTCAGGGCGCGCTCTCGCGCGCCGGCAAGGCGGTGCGGACCATGCACCTGGCGGAGGTCCTGGCAAGCCGCTGAGACCGAGAGGGGGCGCCGGCAGAGTCTATGTCCGTCGAATTCGACCAAAAAGCCCACGAAACGCTGGCCGATGCCAACCTGCAACTGGCCATTTACACCTCCACCGGGCGATTGAAACGGGGCCGCGTGGCGTCGGTGGCGAGCGACGTCCTGCCGGATTACCAGGAACTGCGCACCCAAGCCAACGCCATCAAGAAGCACGCCATCGATAACCTGGACTATTACCTGGAGGAGTTCGAGCGCAACGTCACCGCGCGCGGCGGCAAGGTGGTGTACTGCAAGGACGCCACCGCGGTGGCGGATTTTGTGCTGGGCCTGGCCAAGGAGCGTGGCGCCGGGCTCATCGTGAAATCCAAGTCCATGACCACCGAGGAAGTGGACCTCAACGAGCGGCTCGAACACCACGGACTGGAATCGGTGGAGACCGACCTGGGCGAGTACATCCTGCAACTCAACCACGAGAAGCCCTACCACATCGTGCTGCCGGCGCTGCACAAGACGCGCTACGACGTGGCCGAGATCTTCACCCGCCGGCTGAACGCGCCGCACGAAACGGTGATCGAGAAGCAGACGGCGCTGGCCTGCGGGGTGCTGCGCGACAAGTTTCTGAAGGCGGATATCGGCATCAGCGGGGCGAATTTCCTGGTGGCCGACTCGGGCGCTATCGTCATCATAGAGAATGAGGGCAACGCGCGGCTCACCACCACGGCGCCCAGGGTGCACATCGTGCTGGCGGGAATCGAGAAGGTGATTCCGCGGGCGCGGGACCTGGCGACCTTCCTCAAACTGCTGGCGCGTAGCGCCACCGGGCAGTTTCTGTCCGCCTACACGTCGTTCCTGAGCGGCGCGCGGCGGCCGGGCGAGATCGACGGCCCCGATGAGTTCTACGTGGTTCTGCTGGACAACGGCCGCACGCGGCTGCTGCCCGACCGGGAGAAGCGGCAAACGCTGTACTGCATCCGCTGCGGCGCGTGCCTGAACGCCTGCCCGGTGTACCGGAAAATCGGCGGCTACAGCTTTCCGGGAGTGTACTCGGGGCCGATCGGGGCGATTCTCACGCCGCAGTTCCTGGGCGTGACTCACGAGCCGGCGCTGCCCTTCGCTTCCAGCCTGTGCGGCGCCTGCGCCGAAGTCTGCCCGGTGAAGATCGACATTCCCAAGGTGCTTCTGGAGCTGCGCAGCGAAGTCCAGAAGGCGGAAACGCGGGACAATCGGAACCGCCTGGAGAGGTTGTCGTTCCGCGCGTTTGCCTGGCTGATGACGCACCCGCGGCTCTACGAGATGGCCGGCCGGATAGCCGCCTGGATGGCTCCCGCGGGCGAGGGGAAGTGGATTTCGAGCGCCCCGCCGTGGATGAACCTGCCGCCGGTGCGGGCATGGCTGAGCCAGCGCGACCTGCCGCCCCCGCCCGCCAAAAGCTTCCGCGAGCAGTGGAGGCAGCGGCGATGACGCGCGACCACATCCTGCACCGGATTCGCACCGCGCTGGGCCGCAGCGCCGGCCAGGCGGCGCCGGCGGACCTGCCGCCGGTGCGCCTGCTGGTTCCGGAAGTGGACCGGGAAGCGCGCATCCTCTCCTTCACCGCGCGGCTGGAAGCGCTGGGCGGCACGGTTCAACGCGCCGCCACCACTCAAGAGGCGTGCGCGCTGGTGGCCGCGGCCATCGAGGGCAAGAGCGCGCTGGCTTCGAACGCGCCGTTTCTGGCGGAGTGCGGCATCGCGGCTCTCGCCGGCGTGGAGACCGGCATCACGGACAGGCAGCGGTTGCAGGAGCGATGCGCGGCGATCAAGGTGGGCATCACCAGCGCGGATTATGCGCTGGCCGACACCGGCTCGCTGGTGATGCTCTCCACCGCGCACGAGGCGCGGCTGGTGTCTCTGCTGCCGCCGGAGCACATCGCCGTGGTGCCGGTGGAGCGCTTGCTGACCGGACTGGACGAACTTTTTACGGTGCTGCCGAGGCCCGCCGAGCAGACCAGTTCGATGGTGCTGATCACCGGGCCGAGCCGGACCGCCGACATCGAGCAGATCCTGGTGCGCGGGGCTCACGGGCCGGGACAGGTACTGGCGATTCTGGTGGGGTAAGGGCGCCGGTTGGCCACAGTGTGGCCTATGCGCCGAAAACGGCTTTTGTTTTCAATAAGATGGAAGCCGAAGATTGGCCACACTGTGGCCAGTGCGCCGGGCGTTATACTCGTGGCAGGGTGCGGAGCCATATGAAAGCCGATCTGCAATGCGGGCGTGAAATTGTGAATTTTGAGGTTCCCGATTCCACGGTCCTCTTGGAGATGAAACCCCTGGCGCCGCTCCCGGACCCCGGCGCGGCCGTCCGCGAGGCGCTGGCCCATCCCATCGCGAGCCCTCCGCTCTCTGAACTCGCCCGCGGACGCAGCAGCGCCTGCATCGTGGTTTCCGATATCACGCGGCCGGCGCCCAACCAGGTCATCCTGCCGCCTATGCTCGAAACCCTGGAGGCCGCTGGCGTTGCGCGCGAGGCCATCACTATTCTCATCGCCACCGGGATGCACCGGCCGAACCTGGGCGACGAACTGGCGAACATGGTGGGAAGCGGCATCATGGCGCGTTACCGCATCGAAAACCACTTCTGCCGCGATCCGCGGAATTACCGCCGCATCGACACCATCGACGGCGCCCCCATCGAGGTCAACCGGCACTACCTGGACGCCGGACTGCGCATCCTCACGGGGCTCATAGAACCGCATTTCTACGCCGGCTACTCGGGCGGGCGCAAGGCCATCCTCCCGGGCATTTCGAGCTTCGAGACCATGAAGTTCGTGCACTCCTACCGCATGATCGACCATCCGCGCGTGGCCAATTGCGTGCTCGACGGGAATCCCTTCCACCAGAACGGGCTGCGCATCTGCGAATTGGCGGGCGTGGACTTCATCGTCAACGTGGTGCTCAACAAGCATCGCCAGGTGGGAGGAGTCTTCGCCGGCCACTACGATCGCGCGCATCTGGCGGGCTGCGAAGTGGTGGAGCGTCATTCCACCAGCGTGGTGGACGAACCCTTCGACCTGGTCATAACTTCCGGCGGCGGATATCCGCTGGACGCCACCTTCTACCAGATCGCCAAGGCCCTCACCTGCGCCAGGAACGTGCTGCGCAAGGGGGGAAGCATTCTGGTGGTTTGCGGCTGCCAGGAAGGCCTCGGCGGAAGGGAATTCTCGGGGATTCTGCGCTCGGTGGGGAGTCTGGCGGAGTTCCGCGAGCGGTACCAGGACCCCAAGGACTTCGTGATCGACCAGTGGTGCGCGCAGAGCATCTACCAGGCCCTCGACCACGCCGGAAAAGTTTACATTTACTCGCCCGGCCTGGCTGGCGAAGACGTGGAGAGGATGGGCGCCATTCCGGTGGCCGGTCTGCAGCAGACCGTGACC
>Ga0209039_10002872_pt1 | contig 14075 bp, 14 predicted proteins | sample BogFormECP12_OM1_FD_188238 | JGI IMG/M metagenome (GOLD analysis project Ga0209039, IMG submission 188238) | Bog forest soil microbial communities from Calvert Island, British Columbia, Canada - ECP12_OM1 (SPAdes) (version 2) | ecosystem: Environmental > Aquatic > Freshwater > Wetlands > Bog ...
CAGAAAAGCCTATGGCTTTCGGACCTTCGAAGCGATTGAAGTGGCGCTCTACCATAATCTTGGGGAGTTACCCGAACCAGAATGGACCCACAAATTTTCCTGAAGAACCGAAAGTTTAAAGGTCAAAGTGTAAAGTGTAAAACCGGACCGTCAACCTTTAGGTCGGGACTACTGTCGGCTCTCAGCCATCGGCAATCATCAATCACCAATCACCAATCGCAAATCACCAATCATCAATCATCATTCGGCAGTCAGCCCACAGCGACGAGCGAAATACTGAAATGACGCATTTCTCGCCCCGGCGGTGTTGATCTCGAACAGTTTCAGGATTTCGACCATGTAGGCGATCCGAGAATCAAGAACCTTCGGGATGGCAGCGTCAAAATGCTCTTTCGTCAGATTGGTTGTGTCCGTGGGCACGCGTAGCCCCCATGGATTATTTTCGGGGATCCCGGCCAAGTACCAACCTTCCACTTCTTTCACGACGATAATGACTCGCCCGCCCTCCAAATCTGTAAACCTTTTTAGCAGGTCTTGCCTTTTTTCGGGAAAGCAAGGCGACGAATTGATATCCGCGAGAAAGAAATACTCGTCGCCCATCGCCCTGATGTTCCGTAGATGTGCGCTTACCTTAGCTGCCTTCTTCTGGGCATACTGGACCGGGCCGATCCAATCGTAACGCCTACTGAGTCGTGGGCTTATGACGGTGCGGGCGAATCGCTCGTCGTCATCACCTTCTACGAAAAGGTAAAGCGCCCTGTAAGCCATTTTAATTGTGGAGAAGGTTGTCGACGAAGAGTTCCTCCAAGCCGATTTCGTTTTGGAGAAAGCCTTTCACATCTTCCCGCTCCCCGGGCTTGGTGATCGTTGAAAAGCCCTCCGCGTCCCTCGAAACGAGATGCACGTCGGCAATGTCGGCATGTCTCACGACCTCGGGATTGTGGGTCGTAACAATGACCTGCTTGCGCTGGGAGGCCTCTTTCATCATTCCCAGAATCCGAGAAATCAGGTGGGGATGAACGTTACGTTCCGGTTCCTCGAAAATGGCAATGGGCTTCCTCTCGAAATAAAGCGCAACGATCAACGCGACAACATTAATCGTTCCATCTGAGATGAACGAAGCCGGAACGCGTTTATTCTCGACAAACTTTTCTCGCACGCTGAACAGAAGCGATCTGTCTATAAATCTTTCGACCTCCAAGTCGATTACGAACGGCAGCAGGTCTTGGAGAAGGTTGGTGAGGTTTCGTTTTGCAGACTCGTCCTCCATGATCCTTTTTAGAACAATCGCCAGGTTGCTGCCGTCCTCTTCCAGTTCAGCCTTGCCGGTTATGGGCGTCCCTTTCTTGGGCAGCTTGGGATCGAAGTCGTAGATGGCGACATCCCTTGGGATGCCAACCGAAAAGTAATCACCCTGCAGGGAGAGCGAGCGGCTGGAAACGTTCTGCCGCACGAGCCAGGGCTCGACTTCATACTCCTCGAGCGACAAGCCCTCTGGCGGCGTGAACTTCACGCTTGCCTTTTCCCCGTCTCGAACGACGACGATCTCGCCAGAGCCCTGGCGCTGCAGGGTATAGGGGTCTCCGCCCCGTTCCGCGAGGATAAACTCACCCTTAACGAATAGGCGCTCGTCAACGACTTCAAAGCCCCCTCGGTTTGCAGGAAAACCAACTTCGAAACGATAATGACTTTCGTGTCGATCGAAAACTAGGTGCCGGCTCCGGGATATCCCGATCTGCGGGAAATTCTCTCCAGGTTCCCTCGGAATCACAATTTCCACAGACAGGTTCTCCTGACGGCCAATGTTCAGGTTGGTGAGGTATTCAGGACCGCCTTGCAGTGAAATGGCGTTTTCTAAGCCGTAGCGCCGAGTGTCACGCAGGAACTCGATAATCCGAATAAAGTTCGACTTACCCGAAGCGTTGGCCCCGATCAGAACGTTGAAGCTCCCAAGCTGGACTTCCACGTCCTTAAAGCTCTTGAAGTTCTTCACCCTGATTGTCTTGATCGCCATACATGACCCCAACCAGCGAAACCGATTTTAACAGACAATCCCCAGCCGTGGGCTCGAATCGTCCAAGCCCGGCCGTAGGGGTACGGCTTGCCGTACCCTCTTGGTTCGGCCGCGCGAAAAATGAAGAGGGTACGGCAAGCCGCACCCCTACAACCAGTCCGGCAGAGCCTCTGGCCAACTGTCAAGAGTCAGGCGTTACGGGCAGCGTCTCAGTTCAAAAATCTGGTAGGAGCGGTGGGATTCGAACCCACAAAAGACGCAGGGTTTAAGCCTGCCGCATATGCCAACTCTGCTGCGCTCCCAGAAAGTGGCGGAGGACGGAGGAGTCGAACCCCGAGGTTTTACCCTCCCCTGGTTTTCAGGACCAGTTGCCAACCGTTTAGCAGCGCCCTCCGTGGCGGAAGAAGCAGGGATCGGACCTGCGCCGGTTTGACCCGGACTCCGAGTTAGCAACCCGGTGCCTTACCGCTCGGCCATTCTTCCGGTGCCCAAGAGAGGATTCGAACCTCCAAAATCCAGCCCCTCAGGCTGGAACGTCTACCCATTGCGTCACTTGGGCAAAAATTGGTCCCGCTGGGTGGATTCGAACCACCATGAATAACGGCTTCTGAAACCGTCGTGTCTCGCCAAATTGCGCCACAGCGGGAAAATCCTGGTGCGCGGAGAGGGAGTTGAACCCACAAGAAGCGATTTTTGAGACCGCCATGTCTGCCATTTGCATCATCCGCGCAAAATAAAAAAGCCGCCTTTTTAGGGGCGGCTCTTGGAGTTTTCCTTTACCTCAGCTTACGCAAAACCCTCCGCCCCGACAGACTTAGGTGAACTAAGCGATGATAGCGACACGAGCGAGGAGGTTAAGGTAAACCGCATAGATAATCTCGATTTCAACTGATCATTAACATAGTAACGCTCAAAATCATCATTGTCAATACCTCCATGAGGGCTCCGTCAAAGTCCTGGGCGTAGCATACCTCCAGAGCTATGGATATATCACCCACGAAGGGACCCCTCACCCACCGCCTTGCGGTCCCCCCTCTCCCCCTGGGAGAGGGCTGTGATTTTGATTTCTATCCCTCTCCCGTGGGGAGAGGGGGAACCGCAAGGCGGTGGGTGAGGGGTCTTTTTCATCCCCCGTCGGACTTTGACGGAACCCTGATTTGTCCGTCAGCGTCGCTACAGGAAACTAAGACACTACCGTGTTACGCGACCCTGGAGTATCTTGGCGTGCGCGGCGACAGGGTCAATTTCCATCACGGGACGCTCCTTGCTGAAACGGTCCGAAAGACCATTGACCCTACGCATGCGGGGGCAGCCGATTCATCGGCCTGCCGGTGTGTTATCCTTTCAACGTCGTGCTGCGACTCATGCGCATAGGTGCACAGGATAAGTCGAAGGGGTAGTGATGCAGTTTGATGTAGAGGCGGCTTTGCGCCACGAAATGGCGAGGTAAACTCGCCGCTACAACATCAAACTGTGCCACTACCGTCGAAGGCCCAAGTTCAAGTTCCCGCCGAGGACGTGTCAAGCTGATGCGCTATTATCCCATCTTTTTGGACCTGCGGGGGCGGCGTTGCACGGTGGTGGGAGGAGGGCGGGTGGCGGAGCGCAAGGTGCAAACGCTCCTGCGCGCGGGCGCCAGCGTACACGTGATCAGCCCGGCAGTGACGCCGCGTTTGGCGCTGCTGGCGGCGCGCAAGAAAATCGACCTCACGCCGCGCGCTTACCGCGCTGCCGATTTGGAAGGACCAGCGCCGGCGCGGTCGGAACGCTCGCACGGAGTTCGACCCGTACTCGTCTTCGCCGCCACCGACAGCCCCGAGACGCAAAGGGCCGTCCAAAGGCATGCGCAAGAGATCGGGGCGCTGGTGAACGCCGCCGATGATGCGCGCGAATCCGATTTCATTGTGCCCGCCTCCTTTGCGCAAGGGGACTTGCTGGTTGCCATTTCAACTTCTGGCGCGAGCCCGGCGCTGGCCCGCCACCTGCGCCAACAGCTTCAGCTCACCCTGGGGCGTGAGTACCGCGACTACTTACGGTTTCTACGCGAGGCGCGCAAGCAAGTCAAGAATACCGTGCCCGATAAAGCCCGGCGGGCCACAATCTTCCGTCAACTCTCGGCGGCTCGGGCGGTAGATTGGATGAAAGGTATGGCACGAAATTACAAGGAACTTCAAGCCAAGATGGACCCCGCGAGCCTTCGAGACAACAAACGGCGGGTGCGCGAGGAGGTTCAGCGGATAGCTCTGAACGAACTTCGCGGCTCCAAGCAACTCACGATGCGGGACGAAGCGCACGAAGTATTCGTGAGCGCCATTCTGAACCCGCCCGCACCCAACAAGGCGGCGCGAATGGCGGCAGCGCGCTTCAAAAAGGATTTGGGGCGCTGATTGCAATAAGAGGACGCCCAAGGACTCTTCTTGCCCTTGGGCGCACTCGCGGAGCTATGCGGATAAAGCAAGTGTAGCGCCGGCTGATACCTGGCTCCGGTTTTACACTTTACCTTTTACACTTTAAACTTTTAACTTTCGACTTCTGAACTATGATAACTGAGGGTGGTGCCGACCTAAAGGTCGGCGCTACTGATAGCTGAAAGCTGATAGCTGACTGCTGATTGCATCATATGGCTTCGACGAACCAAAAGACGGCAGACAAGCTTCCTCTCGACAAAGTCTTTGCTCCCGGGGGATGGCTGGCGCGCCACCATCCGAATTATGAGTTCCGACCGGGGCAGCTCGAGATGGCGGAGAGTGTGGAGGCGGCGCTGGAAAACCGCCAGCACCTGATTGTGGAAGCGGGCACCGGGACCGGCAAGACGCTGGCGTATCTCGTGCCGCTGTTGCGCAGCGGTGTGCGCACGGTCATCTCTACGGGAACCAAGAACCTCCAGGAGCAACTCTTTTACAAAGACGTTCCTTTTCTGAAGAAATTGTTCCCGCAGATGCGCGTCACGCTGATGAAGGGGCGCCAGAACTATCTCTGCCGGCAGAAACTCTACGACATGGAGAAGCAACCCGTCCTCGACGGCATGGAGCAGGTGGAGCAGTACCCCAAACTGCGCCAGTGGGAGGAACGCACGGAAACCGGCGACCGCGCGGAATTGCGCTGGCTGCCGGACGCGAGCGAGCTGTGGAAGAAGGTGGATGCCCGCAGCGAGGCCTGCACGGGGCAAAAGTGCCGCGAGTTCGAGCGTTGCTTCATCACCCGGATGCATCAGCGCGCGGCGGAGTCCGACTTGCTCATCGTGAACCACCACTTGTTCTTTGCCGACCTCGCCCTGCGGCAGAGGGAGTACGCTGCGCTTCTGCCGGACTACGCGGCGCTGGTGTTCGATGAAGCGCATGAGATGGAGGACGTGGCCACGCAGTATTTCGGCGTGGAAGTGAGCAGCTACCGCATGGAGGAATTGGCGCGCGACACTGAAGCGACCTTGCGGATGAAGAGCATCAAAAGCCATGAGGTTCTGGCCGCGGTGGGGGAACTGCGGCGCCGCGCCGATTTGTTCTTCGAGCTTTTCCCGCGCACCGAAGGTCGCTCCAATTTTGACAATCGTGACAGTTTCCTGGAAGTCAATCGGGGGGCCTACTCGGCATTGACCAACGCGCTCATGCTCCTCCAAACGGAACTCAGCCGTGTGCCGGATCGACCGGAGGAGATCAATAATTTGATGCGACGCGCCCAGGAACTGCGCGCCGCGATTGAACTGGTGCTGGAAGGTCACGAACGCAACATGGTGTATTGGTGGGAACGGCGCGGGCGCGGCGTCTTTGTGCAGGCCACGCCCATCGACGTCTCCACGCTGCTGCGCGAGCGGCTGTTTCAACAGGTGGAGACCGTTATCCTGACCTCGGCCACGCTGGCGGTGGGCGGAACCTTCGATTTCCTCAAGCGCCGGCTGGGAGTTCAAAACGCCAAGGAACGCATTCTCGACTCCCACTTCGATTACGCTCACCAGTCGCTGCTCTACACCCCCATTCATTTACCTGACCCGCGCCAGCCGGATTTTGCGCGCCTGGCGGCGGAAGAAATCGTGCAATTGCTGAAGACCACACGCGGACGCGCCTTTGTGCTTTTCACTTCTTACGCGCAAATGCGCGACGTTTACGAGCGCGTACGGCCGCGCCTTCGATATCCCATGCTGATTCAAGGTTCGATGCCGCGGACGGAATTGCTGGACCGCTTCCGCTCAACCCCCCATGCCGTGCTTTTCGGCACCAGTTCGTTCTGGCAGGGCGTGGATGTGCAGGGCGAGCAGTTGAGCGCCGTGCTGATCGACCGCCTGCCCTTCGCTGTCCCCACCGATCCCGTCACTGCCGCGCGCATCCGGCAGATTAATGAAGAGGGCGGTAACGCCTTTACCGATTACCAGGTGCCGCAAGCGGTCATCACTCTGAAACAAGGTTTCGGTAGGCTCATCCGCAGCGAAAGCGACCGCGGCATCCTGGTGATGCTGGACCACCGCCTGATGCGTATGCCTTACGGACGGGTCTTCCTGGAAAGCCTCCCCCCTTACCACAAAACGAATCGGCTGGAAGACGTGAAGGCCTTCATGCGAGAATGAGAAGGCTAGGAGTCAGGAGACAGGAGTCAGGAGTCAGAAGTAGCGCCGACCGTGAGGTCGGCACGTGCCGGGCGAAAGCCCGGCGCCACTCCCGGCTCCTGACTCTTGTCTTCTGACTCCTGTCTCCTGACTCCTTTTTCGAGGTTTGCATGTTCGAAGTCTCAGTTGAATACACGTTCGCGGCAGGACATGCCCTGCGCGGATACAAAGGCAAGTGTGAAAACGTTCACGGGCACAATTACAAAGTCCAATTGGTCGTGGGCGGCGAGCAGCTTGATTCAACGGGGTTGTTGATGGATTTCGTGGAGGTGCGCAAGACCATCAAGGAACTGGTGGAGCGCTTGGATCACCGCTTCCTGAATGACCTTGCGCCTTTCGATAAGCTCAATCCTTCGGCGGAAAACATCGCCAAGTATTTTTGTGATGAGCTGGAACCGCAAGTCCGGAATCGGGGTCTGCAAGTTCAGGCGGTAACGGTTTGGGAGACAGACACGACCTCAGCTACCTATCGTCCGAAATGAGAATTTAGAAGCTAGAAGTTAGAAGCCAGTAACCGGGGCCACGCTTCACTGATTGGACGACCCCTTCTAGCTCCTGGCTCCTGCCTTCTTTTTACCAGGTCCAGAAAGCCACGGCGGGATGCAATTCCGCCTGGTGCTGTTGGGCGCAGACACCTTCCTTGCAGATGTAGGTGTCTTCGCACCAGCGGCAGCGGGCCAATTGGACCTTTTCGCGAAGGGTTCCACAGATGGCGCAGGCTTCCAGCATGTCAGCAACCACGTGCCGGGAGTAACTCCGCCAAGTTTCCATGACTTCACGTTCTTCCCGGATTTTCTCGAGTTCTTCGTGGCTTAGCATAACTCGCTCCCTCGCTCCTACTCACTCGGATGCAACCTGGGGGCCATCATTTGGCTCTCTACCTATTTAATATCGGCTGAAAAGGAAACTCCCTTAGATTCAGTTAATTGGCGAACAAAAGAATTGATCCAGATCAAATTTTGCCGTGCGACAAGGACTTTTTGCACGTGGTTTGGCCCTATTCGGGACACAAATTCCCGTTTTGTGACGCACTTCCTCGCAGGGTCACGTCAAAATCATGAGTGGTGCCTTCATGGTTCTCAAGTTTTGTGTCTTCCGGGACATTGAGGGACCCCTGGGTTCCCCACAGTCCATTGCCCGCAGGCTTAGAAAAAAATAGGGTAGAATGCTGGGGGGATTTTGGGGACGCCGACGGGCCCCACAAACGAATGCTGATAACGGAAATCTTCAAGTCGATTCAAGGAGAGTCCACTTTTGCGGGATTGCCCTGCGTTTTCGTCCGCCTGACCGGCTGCAACTTGCGGTGCCATTGGTGCGATACGGCTTACGCGTTTCATGGCGGTCAGAACATGACCGTGGATGAAGTCATGGCGCGGGTTCGCCAGTTGGGGGGCAAACTGGTGGAAGTGACCGGCGGCGAGCCGCTGCTTCAAGTCGACGTCAATTCCCTTACCGAGCAACTGTTACGTGAAGGATTTCGGGTGCTGGTGGAAACCAGCGGCGAGCGCTACATCGGCCATCTGCCGCAGGCGGTTATCAAAGTGCTTGATGTCAAGTGTCCCGGCAGTGGCGAAGGCGGAAGCTTCTGCGCTGATAACTTGGGTGCGCTGGAAAAGAAAGATCAGATCAAATTCGTGATCGTCGACGAGAATGACTATCGCTATGCCCGAGATTTCATGCTCCAGAACGATCTGCGCGAGCGGGTTGACGAGGTTATCCTCTCGCCGGTCTTTGGGCAGTTACACCCGCGCCAACTCGCCGAGTGGATTCTGCGCGACGGTTTGGACGTCCGCCTGGGCCTGCAGATTCACAAGTTCATTTGGGACCCGGAAGCGCGGGGGGTTTAAAAATCGGGATTCGGGGTTAGGAGTTAGGGAAAGAACGATTCTGAATTATGAGTCCTGAATTATGAATGACTGAAAACTACCAACAAACCACGGACAAAGGACCACGGACCACGGACAAGCCTCTTGCCATCATCCTCGCCAGCGGCGGCATGGACAGTTGCGTGACGACGGCGATTGCGAATATTGATTATCGTCTCGCCATGCTCCATGTCGGGTACGGCCAGCGGACGGAGGCGCGCGAGCTCCGTGCTTTTGGCGCCCTGGCGGATTTCTACCAGGCAGAGCATCGTCTGGTATGCCGGCTGGATCACCTGAATCAGATCGGCGGGTCAAGCTTGACCGACGCCAAGATGGCGGTCGAACTCGCCAATCTGGAGAGGCAGGATATCCCCTCGAGCTACGTTCCCTTTCGCAACGCCCATTTCATTTCCATCGCGGTTTCCTGGGGTGAGGTCTTGGGGGCGCGTAAAATTTTCGTGGGGGCCGTGGCCGAAGACAGCTCCGGGTATCCCGATTGCCGCCCGGAATACTATGCGGCGTTCAATCGCGTTATCGCCGCCGGAACCAAACCCGAGACGCAATTAGAAATCGTGACCCCGGTAATTCATCTGCGCAAGAGTGAGATTGTTCGTCGCGGCCGCGAACTGGGCGCGCCCTTCGAGCTCACTTGGTCGTGCTATCAGGGGCAGGAGGTGGCGTGCGGCGTGTGCGATAGCTGCGCCCTGCGCCTGCGGGCTTTCGAGGAGGCAGGCGTGGAGGATCCCCTTCCCTATTTCCAGCGCCCCCGATACCCACGGAAGCAGGAGACCCGAGGCCACTAAGAAAATCTGCTTACCTGTTGAGTCCCAGGCTTCAAATGGATAGAATGGGGATGACTTAGATAAAGGAGGAGGCACTTATGGCTAGTTCCTGGACGCGGAGAGTGATGGGGGTTGCGATCGTCTTCGCGACGTTGTTGACTTGCATTTCGGCCTTCGCGCAAACCGGAGGCGTGACGGGAAAGTGTATTGGGGACGGAAGCGCGCCGCTCGTGGGCTATACGATTCAAATTGAGCGCACCGATATCAAATGGAGTTCGCATGTCAAGACCAACAAGAAGGGTGAGTACATCTATATTGGTTTGATAACCGGGCCGTACAAGCTCACGCTCTTGAACCTTGAGGGCAAGCGCGTCTATGACATCTCGAAGCAGGTGACGATGGGCGACCCCACGGTAGTCGACTTTGACATGGGGAAGGTAACTCAGGAAGCCAAGAAAGAGCAGGAGGCAAACCCTGAGTACCAAAAACAAATGGCCGAACAAAAGCAAAGCGCCAATTTGAAGGGGGTCTTTGACCAGGGACGCCAGCTCTATGCGCAGAAGCAATATGCAGATGCTGCCGCTGTCTTCGAGAAGGCTCTGCCTCTCGCCAAAGACAAGAATATTCCGATCGTTTTAGGCCAACTGGCGGATACCTGGGCCAAGGCCGCCGGAACCGAAACCAGTCCTGACGCGCGCAAGGCTGACCAAGCCAAATCGCTGGATTATTACCAAAAGGTCTTGCAAATCGACCCCAATGAAGCCTCTCTGCACAACAACTTGGGTAATCTGTATGCCGATATGGGCAAGTCGACGGATGCGGCAGCGGAGTTCAAGAAGGCGGCGGATTTGGACCCCACTCATGCCTCGAGTTACTACTATAACTTGGGCGCCATCATGGTGAACAAAGGGCAGATGGATGAAGCCGCGGAAGCACTGAAGAAGGCTACGGATATTGACCCCACGAACGCCAACGCTTGGTATTGGTACGGTATGGCGCTGATGGGCAAGGCGCAACTCAAACCCGATGGGACGTTGGTCCCAGCCCCCGGCACGGTTGAAGCCTTCCAGACCTACCTGAAACTCGCGCCCACCGGACCCAATGCCCCCGCGGCGCAAGCCAGCCTTGATTCCATCACGGGCAAGGCCACCCTGGAGTACAAAAAAGAGAAGAAGAAGAATTAATTCTTTCTCAAGACCGCCGGCCCCGCAGCTCCGTCCCCAACCCCGCTGCGGGGCTTTTCCTTGATAAGGATTCCGGATGAAAGCATCCTGGCTGATCGGGTCATGCTTGGTCCTCGTGGCGCAGCCGCTCCTCGGCGACACCATCTATCAGACCACTTCGCAGGGCAAGGAAATTGCCTTGCAACGCGACGCCATTGTTATCCAGCAAGATTCGTCTTTCGTGGTGTACAAGCACTTTGACCTCAAAGAGCGCCGCGTCACCGTGGTGCGGCTGAACCGGGGCAGCTTGCCCTTTCGCGTCCAGGTCAGCGATGCCGGCGGGCGCGCGCAGATTATCGAGGTCTGGAAACGCTTTGGTCACAAGGTGAACATCACCGATCAGGCTGGCAAGATCTTTCACGTCTTTGATCTCTACCTCGACTTTTATCCGCCCGGAGGCCGCGGATCCCTGCTCGAATCGATTCCCCCGCGCACGAGCTTCCCCATGCAGCTCGACAATGGGGGGGCGGAGGAAATTGATTTCGACAAGATCGATCGCGTGGAGATCCAGGGAGACCGGCTCAGCGTCGCCCTGCGCGAGGGCAAAAGCGTCACGGGGAAATTCCTGATGCCGACCACTCTGCCCGCCGAGGTCCGCGTCCTGGGCATTACCGAGAAGTATGACCCGGCCAGTGAGCAGGTTTTTGATTTTTCCGTCCCGCTTTCCCAACTGAAATTGATTTCATTTGAATAGGACGGCAACGATGGAGAGTCCAGAAGTCCGTAACCTATCTCTCCACCTTGAACCCGATCTTAATGGTCACCTGAAATTCCGCCACCTTGCCGTCGTCGATGCGCCCGCGCTGATCGACCACCTCGAACCACGCCATGTTTCGCACCGTTTTCGCCGCCTCGGCGACTGCCGCGCGCACGGCCTCCGCAAAGCTCGTTGGCGACGTTCCCACCAGCTCGGTGATTTTATACGTCCCTGCCATAACGTTTCTCCCTTTTTTGGAATTTGAATTATCGCTCTGATTCCGCCCGCAACATTCTACTCCGGACATACGGCCAATGGCAAAACACCCATCATAAATCCTCCGCCTTAAATTGGCATGAGCACGCTGAGTGCTTTTCAGCCACCACTCGCGGTAGACTGTTGGCGGGAGCAGTCCCCCCATGAATATTCGATAGGAGGCCCATGTGAGCTTTCTTCAAGACAGGTTTTCCCGGATGTTTTTGACGCCCACGTCTTTCGAGGAATTGAGCCAGCAGATCCAGGATCTGCGCTACACGCTGAACAGTGCGGTGCAGGATATCGTGGTCCTGAAAAACGTTTTGGAGGAAAAGGGCTTGATGGACACGGCCCTCTACAAGCGACTCCGCATCATGCGCATGATGAACGACCACTCGAGCACCGGCCCCTCCTCTTGGGTGAAATACTCCATCTACCCTTACACATTGAGTGAACAGGACTTTCTCCGCGAAGCCCTGGACGCAAACGAGACCGAAGTGCAAAGCTTCGAAGAGCATACTGGACACAAGGAGTCTTCGACGTAATGTTGCATTTTTCCTTTGTGCGTGTAAAATGGCGGCGACGCGTTGGTAGGAGGTTTTTGGCAAGTTGCCCGCGCGTGTCCTCCTGACTCCCTAAGGGTGAATCTATGTGCGACTCCTGTTCGGTAGGTCCTTTCCGCCACAGTTTGGCCGCAGTGATGATGGGCGTACTTGTCTCCTGCTGGTTTTGGAGCCCTACGCGGTTGAATGCCGGGACAGCGCCGACCCCGCCTTCCATGCAACTCGCTTTGGAAAAAGCTCCCGAGGAAAGCCGCCCATGCGTGAAGTGTCACATGGAAAAGAACATCACGGGCAGCGCCATTCGCGACTGGCAATTGAGCAAGCACTTCGAGATGGGCGTGGCTTGCGCGAACTGCCACATCCCCGTAAAGGAAGCGGCTCCGGGAATTCTGAGCGCCACGTCTGCCTGCGAAGACAAGCGCGTCCGCCGCGGTGTTTCGCCGCGCAACTGCGCCGTCTGCCATCCGGATAAGCTCGAGCAATTCTCCCAGGGCAAGCATGCGGTGGCCTGGGTCGCCATGACTTCCATGCCCACCACCGCCATGCAGCCCCACGCCCTGATTGAGGGCATGAAAGGGTGCGGAGGCTGCCATCGCATCGGGCTCGACGAAGGCAAGTGCGATTCCTGCCACACGCGCCACCGCTTCACCGCCTCGGAAGCCCGCCGTCCGGAAGCCTGCATGACCTGCCACATGGGCTTCGACCATCCGCAGTGGGAGATGTACTCCACCTCCAAGCACGGATCGATTTACGCCATTGAAGGCAGTCACTGGAATTGGGACCTGGAGCTGAGCGACTGGTTCAAGAACCCCTACCAAGCCTCCGCCAATCGGCCGCGCGCGCCGGTGTGCACCACGTGCCACATGCCCAATGGCGATCACAGCGTGCGCACCGCTTGGGGATTCCTGGCCCTCCGTCTGCCGGAGAAGGATGCGGAGTGGCTCCAGTACCGGCAGAAAATCCTGATTGGCCTGGGCGTGCTCACGCCCGACGGCAAACCCACGCCGCGGTTGGACCTCGTCAAGGTCGGTAAATTGGCGCGCCTCAGCACGGAAGAGTGGCAGGCAGAACGCGACCGCATGATCGCCGTTTGCACGGGTTGTCACGCCCGCGCCTTCGCGCAGCAGAACCTGGACGCCGCCGACTCCGTCATCAAAGAATCCGACAAACTCGTCGCCGAGGCCATCGATATCGTTGAAGGCCTTTACAACGACGGCATCCTCGAGCGGCCCAAAGACCGCCCACCCGTGCCTGACTTGCTGCGTTTCTACGAGGTGAAGTACCCCATCGAGCAGAAGCTTTACACGATGTTCCTCGAACACCGCATGCGCAGCTTCCAGGGCGCCTTCCACATGAACCCCGACTACCAGCATTGGTATGGTTGGGCGGAAATGAAACGCGACCTGGCGGAAATTCGCGAAGAAGCCACCCAGCTTCGCGCCTCGCACACCAAGGGAGCCGGGGGCGGCAAGTAAGAGGCGGCGGGACATGTGCCGCTGGCTTGGCCAAGAGCGGGGCTTTACAGGCTGTGGGAAGCGAAATCATCTGCTTCAAAGTGTCTTCATCGGCACCGTCAAGCCAGAAACCCTGAGTAGTGCCACAAGGGGTGAGAGGGACGCATTGTCCCGCGAGGCGGCCCTCTATCCTGTTGAAAATAAATCTCCCAACTTGACCTTGATCATGGCAAAACCTGACGTAGGTCATTGACTCGGTTCCCGAATGGGTGTATCACTTTCGGCATATTGATAGCGGATTCAGCGCTTGGAGAGGTGGCAGCTTAGGGCTGCGCAAGCCGCACAACAGGTAAAACGGGTGCCTTCTGTGGTCGCTGAGGCGCTCACCAGCGAGAACCCCACCGGACCCTTGCCTACAGAGACGGCCCGCTGTTTGTTATCGGTCGGATCGAAAAACGAAATCCCGGTTGCAAGGAGACCGGATTGGATACCACATCGGGTTGTTCTCTACTTTCATATTATTTCCATAGTTTAAGCTCCAGGCCCGCGAAGTATCGAAGCGGGCCAGCGCAAATTCCCACGGCTGCACGTCCCCGAGTCGCGTGAGGAGGAACCGTAACATGAA
>Ga0209039_10002873_pt1 | contig 14073 bp, 7 predicted proteins | sample BogFormECP12_OM1_FD_188238 | JGI IMG/M metagenome (GOLD analysis project Ga0209039, IMG submission 188238) | Bog forest soil microbial communities from Calvert Island, British Columbia, Canada - ECP12_OM1 (SPAdes) (version 2) | ecosystem: Environmental > Aquatic > Freshwater > Wetlands > Bog ...
GACGAAGTTGCTCCCCGCGAGGGTCACCGGCACGCTCGTCCCCTGGACCCCGCTCGCCGGGCTCACCGAAGTCAGCACCGGCGCCGGCGGGTTCACCGTGAATACAACGGGACTGCTTGTCCCCCCGCTCGTGGTGACCGTCACATTCGCGGCTCCCAGCGCGGCGTTGGCGGCTATCGTCCACGTCGCCGTAATTTGAGTCGCGCTCACCACAGTCACACTGCCGGCCGTGATCCCCGGGTTGCTGACCGACACCGTCGCGCCCGCGACGAAGTTGCTCCCGGCGAGAGTCACCGGCACGCTGGTGCCCTGGACCCCGCTCGCCGGGCTCACCGAACTCAGCACCGGCGCCTGCGGAATCACCGTAAAGCCCACCGCATTGCTTGCGCCTCCGCTGGTGGCCACCGCGAAGCTGACCGCTCCGGGCGTGGCGTTGGCGGCTATGGTCAGCGTGGCGGTGATCTGGGTTGCGCTGACGACCGCCAGGTTGCCCACGGTGACGCCGCTCCTGTTGACCAGCACCATCGCGCCAGCGACGAAGTTAGCACCCGTGAAGGTCACCGGCACGCTCGCGCCCTGAACGCCGCTCGCCGGGCTCACCGACGTCAGCACCGGCGCAGGCGGCTTCACCGTGAACGCGACGGCGTTGCCGGTCCCACCGCTGGTGGTCACAGTCACATTCGCGGCCCCGGTCGCGGCGGTGGCGGCTATGGTTAATGTAGCCGTAATTTGAGTGGCGCTCACCACCGTCACACTGCCGACGGTGATCCCCGGGTTGCTGACCGCAACCGTCGCGCCCGCGACGAAGTTGGCGCCGCTGAGAGTCACCGGCACGCTGGCGCCTTGTACGCCGCTCGCCGGGCTGACCGAGGTCAGCGTGGGCGCCGGGATCACGGTGAAGTTCATGCCGTTGCTGGCCACTCCGGCCACCGTCACCACCACGTTGCCCGTGGTCGCACCGTTCGGTACGCTGACCGTAATGCTCGTGTCGCCCCAACTGGCCGCCGTGCCTGCGCTGGTCCCGTTGAACTTCACCGTGCTGCTGCCCTGACTCGACCCGAAGCTGCCGCCCGAAATCGTCGCCGCCGTGCCCGCTCCGCCGGACGCCGGACTCAGGCTGGTGATTGACGGTGCCGCCACCACGGCGGACGCAGCCGTAAGGAGCATCGAAACTACAGAGAGCGTCCTCAAGTGAAGGTGACTGATGTTCACGGCGGAAATCCTTGCGTTCGTAGGCTGGAAGAACGGATTGGACTTCGGCATGTTGTGCGTCCTGGAAGGAGCGAGAGTACTACAGCGCCATACCGCCCTGCAACGAGAAAGTGATGGCAAATATTTGAATTTCGGGTATTTTGGTCCTGTTCGTTAAAAATGCCCCGGCCGCTTCGTGCGGTTGCGTACATGCCCCGCGTAATCCCAGCGTTTCTCGTGTCCCGCGTATCGCCTGGAATGTGTCAGCGCATTGCCACATCTTGCACTCGGGATCGATGACGGCGGGGTAGGGCTCGTCTGCGAGCGCGCCCGCTCCGCGCGTTCCGCCGCCCGGCCGGCTGTTACCATGATAGGCGTATGCGTGGGCCAATCTGCCGCTGCCTGCCGGCGCCGCTGGCGCTGGCGGCGTCGGCGTCGCTCCTCGCCGCCCAGGGCATCGATCCGAAAGAGCTGGGGATGAGCGCCGGCCCCTATCTTCCAAAGCCGGTGTACAGTGTCCGGACGGAAACCCGGCTGGTGGATGTGGGAGTGGTGGTGCGGGGCAGCCGCGGCCATGCCGTGAGCGGCTTGACCAAGGCGGATTTCCAGATCCACGACAACGGCAAGGCGCGCGAGGTCACCGCGTTTTCCGTGTACCACTTCGCCCCCGCCGCTGCCGCGCCAGCCGCCCGGTCAACGGGCGCGCTCGTGGCGGACCCGGAGAAGCCGCGCTTCGTCGGCCTGGTCTTCGACGACCTCGACATGCCGGCCGGCGACCTGGTTCATGCCCGCACCGCCGCCAGGCGCTTCCTGAAATCGGGCATGGCCGCGGGCGACCGCGTGGCCGTGCTGACCATCTCCTCGGGCCTCGTGCTTCCCTTCACTGCCGACCAGGCGGCCATCGAACAGGCCATCGACAAGGTGGTGCTGCGCGAGAGGAAGCTGGAATTGACCGGGTGTCCGCGCCTCCAGCCGTACGACGCTTACGCCATCGCCAACCACACCGACCCCGCCGCCCTCGACGCCAAGGTCGACGAGCTGATGGCGTGCGAGCCCGGCATTTGCGGCAGCCGCTCCAGCCGGAGCTCGTCCGCACATCCGCCTCCTTGCGCGCGCGCGATCGATACGGTCGAGACAGCCGCCAACGTTCTCTGGGAGCAGGTGCGGGTGCAATCGCGAAACACCATCCTGGCGGTCGGGAACTTCGTCGATGCCATGGCGCGAATGAACGGCGCGCGGGTGATCCTGCTGGCCTCGTCGGGGTTCGTCTCGGGCACGCTCGAATCCGACGAGGACGACGTGGTCGAGCGGGCGCTGCATGCCGATGTGGTAATCAACTCGCTCGACGCCAAGGGGCTGTATACCTTGGATGGGCCGGACGAGGACCGTGGCGCGACTGCGCGATCGAGGATCTATGCCCAGGGATTGGGCTCGCGCCCGAAAGAGTCCAGCAACGATGCCATGGCCTACCTGGCGGAGTCGACCGGCGGCCTCTTCTTCCACAACAGCAACGACCTTGAATTGGGCTTTCGCGAGCTGGGCATGCAACCCGAGACCAGCTACCTGCTGGGCTATGAGCCCGGCCCGCCCGACGGCAAATATCATCAGTTGAAGGTGAGCCTGGCTTCCGGGCGTCACGGGACCGTGCAGGCGCGCAAGGGCTATATGGCCGTGGCCGCCCCGCCGGAAAATCCCACGCCGGCGCGCCGCATCGACCGCGAGGTGCTCGGCGCCGGCCAGTTGGACGAAGCCCCGGTGAAAGTGGTGGTGCGCCCGGACAAGCTGGAGAACGGCAACCCGGCGGCGCGGCTTTCGTTCCAGTGGGACGTGACCCGGCTGGCCTTCAAGCTTCAGGACGGCGCCCGGTCGCAACAGCTCCACATGGTGGCGGCGTTACTTGACAGGAACGGGAGTTTTGTCACCGGAAGGGAGGGTGTGGCGAATCTGGCGCTTTCCGAGGCCTCGTTCGCGCGCCTGGCGCAGAGCGGGCTAAGCTTTGCCCTGCGCCTGGGGGCGCCACCGGGAGCGTACCAGTTGCGCCTGGTGGCCGCCGATGAGGGCGATGCGCACGTCAGCGCGAGCACCCAGACGGTGGAGCTGAAGTAACCCGCCGCTTCACTGATACCGCAGCGCCTCCACCGGGTCCAGCCGCGACGCCCGCGACGCCGGGTACCAGCCCGCCAGCAGGCTCACCGCCAGCGAGAATCCGATGGCGCCGGCCACCAGCCACCAGGACACGTACCACACCTCCACGCTCGCCGCGCCCTGGCGGGCGAGATAGATATTGGCGCCGGCGTTGATCGCGCGCCCGATCAGCCAGCCCAGCAGCACGCCCACGCAGCCGCCCACCAAACCCATAGCTCCGGCCTCGGCGAAGAACACGCGCTTCACGTCGGCATCGCTGGCGCCGATGGCCTTCATGATGCCGATCTCGCGGCGCCGCTCCAGGATGGCCATCACCAGCGTGTTCACGATCCCGATCGAGGCCACCGCCAGCGCCAGGCTCCCGAACACGCCCAGGAAAATGTCGAACACCGCGAACCCCTGCCGCAAGCTCCGCATGGCGTCCTGGATGGATATCGCGCCGAACCCCATCTTCTTGACCGCGTCCTCCACCTTCTGCACCTGTCCGGATTCCTTCACGCGCACGATCAGCATGTTGTACGTGGGTGCGGATGTGGCGCGCAGATCGGAGCCCTGCATGGCGTGCAGCCCCTGCGCGAATTTCATGGGCAGAAAGACGCCCGTGCGGGCGTAGCGGCTCTGCATGTCGATATCCGCCACGCCCACGATCTTCATGCCTGCCTGCCGCGGCGCCACCGAATACCCGCCCGCCCCATTCGCGCCCGCCACGCGTTCGGAGTAGTTCAGCACCAGTTCCTTGCCCACCAGATCGCGGGCCAGCGCGGGCACGTCCAGCGACGGCGGCGCGGTCATCCTCTTCAGCATCCCGCGTCCCGGACGCGGCACACTCTTCCCCAGCAACTCCGCCGCGAAGCCTTTCTCGACCACGGCTTCGGCGGCTTCCGGCGAGGAGAAGAAACGGCCCTTAACATTATTGAAGTCGTCGGTGGTCTTGACGGAGTCGGGCAAGCCGGCCACCATGCCGTGGCGCGTCGCGTCCGCGAACTGGAATTCGCCCGTGAACCTCAGTTCGGGATAGGCTTCGACCACACCGGGCAGGCGCGCAATCTCCAGGCGCGCGGCTTCGTCCAGGGCCCGCTCGTCCGCCACACTGGCTTGGGAGAAGTCCGCCCCCATGCCGCCCATGCGCAGGCTGCCGCGGTTCATGACCGTGAGCAGGTTGAACCCCACCTTCTCCAGCCGCACGCTGATCATACGCTGCAAGCCAACACCCAGGGACATCATCGATACCAGCGACGCCACCCCCACCGAAATGCCGATGGTGGTCAGCGAATTGCGCAGCATACTCTCGCGCAGGTTGCGCGTGGCGAGACGCAGCAGGTCCGGGGTTTTCATGCGGTGGCTCCATTCACTTCGTCGCCGGCCAACTGGCCGTCGGCCAGGAACAACATGCGCCGCGCGTAGCGCTCCGCCAGGGCGCGCTCGTGGGTGACCATGATGACGGTCATGCCCAGCGACGCGCGGCATTCCACGATCAGGCTCATGATCTCGGCGCCGGTGCGGCTGTCCAGGTTGCCGGTGGGCTCGTCCGCCAGCAGCAGCCGCGGACGGTTGATGAGCGCCCGCGCAATCGCCGCGCGCTGCTGCTCGCCCCCGGAAAGCTCGGCGGGCCGGTGCGCCACCCGCGGCGCCAGCCCCACGCGGTCCAACGCCGCACGCGCCAGCGACTCCCGCTCGCCGCGCTCCACTTCGGCGAAGCACATGGGCAGCTCGACGTTTTCCATCACCGTCATGGTGGGGATGAGGTTGAACGACTGGAAGACCATGCCGGCCGTGCGCAGCCGGTACCCGGCCAGCTCGTCCCTGGAGAGCCGCGCCAGGTCTTTCCCGTGGATCTCGACCGTGCCGGCGGTGGGGCGGTCCAGCCCCGCGATCAGGTTCAGCAGCGACGATTTGCCCGAGCCCGACGGGCCCAGCAGCGCCACGAAGTCCCCGGCCGCGACTTCGAGGGAAATGCCGTCGACGGCGCGGACCACGCTCGTCCCCATCTGAAAATGGCGGCAGAGGCGGTCGGTCCGAACGGCGGGCGGAAGGGTTGGTTGGGGTGTCATCTTGGAAGCCTGCCTCAGTACTTATACGTCAGCCCGAACTCCACCACGCGCGATCCAAAAAACGTGCCGCCCACGATGCCGAAGGGCACGGCGTTGACGTTCTGGTCGCCCGACCAGAAGGTAGCGTGGTTCAGCGCGTTAATCGCCATCATCCGCAGCTCCACCGAATGATGGGCCGAGATTTCGATCTCCTTCAGCAGGTTCAAATCCAGGTCGAACGTCCAGGGCCCGTCGAACATGCGCTTTTGCAGCGTTCCCAGGTTTCCGGCCGGCGGGTTGTAGAATATCTCGCCGCTGAATGGCGTCGCGTCGATACTCGAAATCGCGCCGGAGCCGTCCGCCGGGTTGACGCCCGACATCGGAACCATCATCGGCCCGTTCCCCGTCATGTGGAAGCTGACGGCGTTGAACAGCGCCTGGCCCGCCAGCGTGGTATCCGCGGTGTTGTAATAGGACCGCCCGGCGCGGTTGAGCGTGCCGTATCCCGACAGAATGGAGAACGGCGCGCCGGATTGCCACATCATCACCGCCCCCACGGTCCAGCCGCCGATTACGCGGTCCAGCGGCTTGTAGTGCAGCCGGTGGTCCTTGCCGAACGGCAGTTCGAGGAAGCCGCTGCCCTTGATCATTTGCGTCAAATCGAAGTTGGCGCGCGAGCGCTCGAGCTTCGGGTTGTGAATGTCCAGCAGATTCTGGAAGCGCGTCTGCGAGTCGCCATCGGCGTCGCTCAGGACCTTCGAGAAGCTGTAATTGGCCGTCAGGCTGAGGCCCGACCGCATGCGGTGGCGCGCCTCCAGTTGCAGGGAGTTGTAACTGGCGCTGGAGAAATTCGTCAGCAGGTCGGCGCCGATAACATCCGGATTGGCGAAGAACGGCACGCTGTTAAAAGGGTTGTAACCGTTGGTCTGGTAATAGTACGCCAGTTCGCCGGGCTGCCCGGTTTGAATGTAGTTCACCACGTTGCCGTCGGCGCGGTTCAAATTGGCGTTCAGGCCGCCGCTGCTCACGAGCTTGCTCATCACCGTAAGCGGCTGGCTGCCCGGCACCGCGCTGCTGTAAGCCGGGTTGAAGGTTCCGTTGGTTTTCAGCGAAAGCAGCCCGTTGTTTTGCGCCTTCAGGAAGTCCTGCAGGAATCCGCCGGCGTCGATGTTCACCTGGTTGAAGTCGAAGGCGCGGTAGGCGCCCACGGTGTGGTTGCCCACGTAGCGCGCTTCGTAAACCGTGCCCTTGAACTCGTGCTGCACGCCCACGGAATACTGCTGCACGTAGGGCGTGCGCAGGTTCGGATCCACGGCGCCCACGAAGTTGAAGGGAGTGCTCTGGGAGTTATACGCCACCGTCAGCGGCACCTGGTAAACCGGCTCGGGGATGGGGGGCACGCCGTTCCCCACGCGCCCGGAGAGCCCGGTAGTCGCCGCAAACCCCTGCAAGCCGGCGTTGGCCTCCAGCATATTCTCGGGCGCCAGGATCGACTGGTCGTTGACATAGAAAATGGAATAGCTGGCGCGCACCGCGGTCTTGCCGTTCCCGGACACGTCCCACGCCACGCCCACGTTGGGGCCGAAATCCATCTTGTCGCTGTGGTACCACGGCCTGCCATACGACCCGCCGGTAAAGTCCAGCGTGGTGTTGGGATTCAGCAGCGTCTCGACCGCGCCGCCCTGGAAAACCGGTTGCAGCTCCAGCGAATTGGTTTCGTCCACCACCCCCGGCAGCGTGTAGCGCAAGCCGTAAGTCACCGTCAGACGCGACATCAGCTTCCACTTATCGGTCGCGTACAGGGCGTACTGGTTCATGCGGAAGTGGCGCAGAAACGGCGCGCCCGGCACGAATCCGGAAGTGCGCGAGGTCACGTTGAAGGTCTGCCCGTATCCGTCCAGGTAGCCTCCCAGCGTGGCCAGCCATCCGTTGGCCGTGCCCAGCGCGCCGGAGCTGATGCCCGCTAGGTTACGGGTGGACAGCGGCGTTTGTCCCGACCCCATCCCCAGGCTATATACTGGCACCACGCCCGCATCGTCGTAGCTCCGCACCTTGACCTGCTGCCCGTGAAAGCCGAACTGGATGTAATGGCGGCCGCGCTGGTAAGCGGCGTCGTCCGAAAGCACATAAGTATCGGTGTTGCGGCCCTGCGGCATGAACTCGTTGACCGGATCGGCAAACGACATGCCGCTGAGTATGTAGGAGCCGAATTGCTGCGAGGTCAGAAAGTACGCGTAAGTCAGGTTGAACCCGGCGCGGACTTCGTTGGTCATGCGCGCGGACGGCGTCCACCTCCAGGACGTCGCCAGCAGCGCCGCGTGCGTGGGATTGGTGATTTTGGGAACCGCCGAGTAGTCGTTCTCCGCGTCCGGCCGGTACGAGTTGTCGCGATTCCACGAGAACGATGCGTCGACGGCCTGCTTCATGTCGATCGTGTAATCCACCCGGGCCGTCACGTTGTCGCGCGTCTCGTTGGCCACCTGGTTGAAGCGGTACCCGCCGGAATTCAGCCCGTCGCCCAGCAGGTTGCTGTTGATGTGATCGGGCGTGGGCGCCTGGTTGAGCAGGTTCTGCACCACCGGGTCGATGGAGATGCCGCGTAGCGTCAGCAGGTTCACCGATTGCACGGCGCCCGCCGTGTTGCGGTACTGGAAGATGCCGTTGCGCATGGACTGCGTCGGAATCAGCTCGTCCGCGGGCTGCTGCTGGTGCGCGCGCACCGACTCATAGGTGCCGTAGTAGAACAGCTTGTCTTTCCGCACCGGCCCGCCCACCGACGCGCCCAATTGGTTCTGATTGAGAAACGGCAGCGCCACTCCCGACTGGTTATTGAACCAGTCGTTAGCCGAAAAGGCGTTGTTGCGATTGTACCAGAATGCCTCCCCGTGGACCTGGTTGGCGCCCGAAGGCGTGGTGAAGGCCGTCTCCGTGGCGCCTCCCGAGAGCGCCGCATTGCCGTTCGAACTAACCAGGGTCATCTCCCGCACCTGGCTCAGCAGCGGCCGGTTGGGCGAGTAATCCAGGGCGTTGTCGCGAATGTAATTGTCCTGAATGTTGATGCCGTCCAGCGTCATGTCCGAGTACGACGTGCGCAGCCCGTTGATCACCGTGTTGGAGTTTCCGTTGTAAACCACCCCCGCCTCCAACTGCATGGCGCCCAGCGGATCCCGGTCCAGCAGCGGCAGGTTGCGGATCTCCTCCATGCTCACGGTCTGCGAGATCTCCGCGTTGGCGGTCGAGACGGCTTGCTCGTCGCTCACGACATTTAGATCGACCAGTTCGGCGCGCAAGGCCAGGATGATCTGCGTTACCACCGTCTCGCGCGCCGCGTCGATGGCGATGCCCTTGCGGACGAATTCCCGAAATCCCGGCGCAGTGACCGCCACATCGTAGTAGCCTGGACGCACGCCGATGAAGTGAAACGTTCCGTCGATCGACGTCTTCGTGGTCAGCAGCGGCTTCGCCCCGCCCGCCAGCTTCAGAGACACCTCCGCGCCCGGAACCGACGCGCCCGACTGATCGATCACCGACCCGGTGACGCGCCCATCGATCTGGGCCCACACCGTCCCAACCAGAAGCAGAATCCCAACCAGGTAACGCATGTTACTATTGAACCCCAAAAGCCCCACGGCCGGCGCCCCGGCAACCCGTTAAACTATTCTCATCTTCCGGCGCGGTACGCTGAAGATTGCCGAAGATTATGGAACTTCGCGAAATTGCCAATACGCTGGGTTGCCGCCTGGAAGGCGACGGCAGCCTGGAAATCACCGGCGTCGCCGGCATGGAGCACGCCACCGCCGGCCAGTTGACGTTCCTCGCCAACCCCAAGTACGCGCCCAAGGCGAAGCACACGCGGGCTTCCGCCATCCTGGTTTCGGAACCGCTCGCCGGCCTGGATATCGCCTGCCTCGTCTCCGCCAACCCCGACCTGGATTTCGCCCGCGCCCAGACCTTCTTTTACCAGCCGCCGCGGCCCGCGCCCGGTATCCATCCCCTGGCCTCGATTGCACGCACCGCGGTGGTGGGCGCGAATTGCTCCATCGGCCCCTTCGCCGTGGTGGGCGAACACGTGTCCCTCGGCCGCAACGCCGTGCTCCATCCCCACGTGGTGATCTACGAAGGCGCCCGCATCGGCGACGATTTCCTGGCTCACTCCCACGCCGCCGTGCGCGAGTTCTGCCAGATCGGCAACCGCGTGATCCTGCAGAACGGCGTGGTCGTCGGCGGCGACGGGTTCGGATTCGTCAAGCGCCCCGACGGAACCCACATGAAAATCGTCCAGTCCGGACGCACCGTCATCGAGGACGATGTCGAAATCCAGAGCCTCACCTCGGTCGACCGCGCCCGCGTCGGCGAAACCCGCGTCAAGCGAGGCGCCAAGATCGACAGCCTGGTGCAGGTGGGCCACGCCTGCGTGGTGGGCGAGGACAATATCATCTGCGGACAAACCGGATTGGCCGGCAGCACCGTGCTGGAGCGCAACGTGCTGCTGGCCGGACAGGTCGGCTCCTCCGGACACCTCACCGTCCACGAGGGCGCCATCGTCTACGCGCAAAGCGGTATCGGCGGCGATGTCGCCCCGGGCAGCCGCATCTCCGGCTCGCCGGCCTTCGCCGCCGGCGAGTGGCTGCGCGCCATCACCGCCTTCCAGAAGCTGCCCGAATTGCTGAAGACCGTTCGAGAATTGAAGAAGAGAGTCGAAGAGCTGGATAGGAAGAAATGACCAATCAGACGCCACCCCATGGCGACCGCCGCCCGGTCGCGTACCTCAACGAGAAGTTCTTGAACAGCCCCGATGCCCGCGCCATGCGCATCCTGGCCGAATTCCTGGAGCCACTCGCCCATTTCCGCCGTGAAAAGGTGCGCGATACCGTGGTCTTCTTCGGCTCCGCCCGCATCCGCGAAGACGGGCCCCTCAGCGAATACTACGACGCCGCGCGCACTCTCGCCCGCATGCTCACCGAATGGGCCGACCAGTTCACCAACAGCAATTACCGCTTCGTGGTCTGCTCCGGCGGCGGCCCCGGCATCATGGAAGCCGCCAACCGCGGCGCCAGCGACGCCAAGGGCAAGACCGTCGGCCTCAACATCGGCCTGCCCTTCGAGCAGTTCCCCAATCCCTACATCACCCCCGAGTTGAGCTTCGAGTTCCACTACTTTTTCATGCGCAAGTTCTGGTTCGCTTATCTCGCCAAGGCGCTGGTGGTGTTTCCCGGAGGCTTCGGCACGCTCGACGAGCTGATGGAAATCCTCACCCTGACGCAAACCCAGAAACTGGCCAAAAAGATCACCACGGTGCTGTACGGGTCGAATTACTGGAACGAGATCGTCAACTTCCCCGCCCTGGTGGAGCACGGGATGATCTCTCCCGAGGACTTGAACCTGTTTCAATTCGCCGACGATCCGGCCACCGCGTTCGAACTGTTGAAAGCCGGCCTGACGGCCTACGCCATGCAACTCGACACGCCCGAAACCCCCGCCATTTCCAGGTCGCGCATTCCGTAGTCGGGCGGACGCCCTCGTCCGCAGCCGGCCCCCCGGCCGGCTCTTCGCCCCTACCTACGATCGACCGCCCCGCAACTCCTCGAGTCTCGCGTGCACCGGCTGCGCCTGCCGCAACACCGCCCAACTCAGCCAGATTGCCCGCCCCCAGGAATAGCTGCGGTACGGCAACCCGTACTCGCGGCAAAACTCCCGCACCAGCGGGCTGATTCTCGGGTAATACACGTGCGAGGTGTTGGGGAACAGGTGATGTTCCACCTGGTACTCCAGCCCCGAACACAGCCACCGCCCCACCCGCCCCGTGTGAAAATTCACCGTGCACGCGGTCTGCAGCAGCATGTAGTCGGTCTGCTCCTGGCCGCGGTCCACGCGCGCCGCCTCGGCCGGCAGATGTCCCGGCCCCACCACGGCGTACAGCGCGTACCCCGCCAGCACGATCCGCAACCCGTACAGCAGCAGCACGTGGCTCACCGGAAAGAACAGGCACGGCAATCCCACCCAGACCACGTAGTGCGAGGTCATCGCCGCCAGGTCGATCCAGTGCTCCCGCTTGCGCCCGTCGCGCCTCGTCAGCGTGCGGAACAAGTGCAGCCAACTGCTCAACTGCATCTGGAAGCCGTTCCCCGCCAGCGCCACCGGGAACACCCACCACTGCGCGTGTTCGAAATACCAGCGCTTCAGCCCGTGGCAGCCCGCGACGTCGCGCTCCGTCAGCGCGAACCACGGCAGCAGGTCGGCGTCTTCATCCACGCCGATGACGTTGGGCGCCGAATGGTGCAGGTCCACGTGCTTGCGCCACCAGAACGTCGCGCTCAGCGCCAGGCAGAACGGATAGCCGAAGAACGCCAGCGCCTGGTTGACCCACCGCCTGTCGCTGGACGCGTAGTGCGTGGAGGTGTGCGTGTTGGTGGCCAGCCCGATCAGCCCGAATGTGGACATCAGCAAGCCCGCCGCGCGAACCAGAACGTGGCCGTCGAAAACCACCACCGCCAGGCCGCCCATGGCAATCAGGAAATGAATCGCCAGTTCCGCCACAATTCTCGCGGTCGCCTTGCGGTTCCACCCCCGCCGCGCGAACTCCCTCTGGAGTCCGGCTAATCCCTCCCTGGCCGTCGTCATGATCCGGTCGGCGCCGCCTTCCAACTTGCACTGTAGGTATTATCGCACCCTCCGTGCCGGCGGCGGCTGATTCAAGCCCGCCGTTCAGAACCGGATCTTTCCCGCGAATTCGAAGTCTCTGGGATTCCCCGCGCTCGTGATGGTTCCAAAAGCGGCGCTGCCGAAACTCCCGTTTGGATCGTTCAAAGGCGGCGTGTTGCTTACGTTGAAGACCTCGGCGCGAAATTCGAAACTCATCCGCTCCGACACTCGAAACGTCTTGCCGATCGCCAGGTCGCCATCCTGCAGCCCCGGACCCCGCACCGGGTTCCGCGAGCTGTTGCCGATGATGTACAGCCCGGCGGCGGTGAATGCCGATTTGTCGAACCACTCCGAAGCGCTGCGGCTCGCGAAGCCGTTCGGGTCGCCGATCCGAATCGGCCGCTCGACCGCGTACCCGAATGCCGAGAGATTATTCGTCGCCTGCGTGACCGGAACCGCGTCTCCCGATTGAACTCGCACCATGCCACCGATCTGCCAGCCCGAGATCTTCCACCATCGCGGAACCCGGTACACCCAGCCTGCCGAGAACACTCGCGGGATGTCTCCGCTCGAAACGTCTCTCTCCAACTTCCGGTTGAAGGCGTCGGCGGCTCCGATGGTGGTGAGCGTCGGCCCGGTGAAGATGGTCTGCGAGAAGTAGGTGGAAGCGTCGTCAATGAGCTTCGAGAAGGTATACCCGAAGGTAAACGTCAACCCGCGCGAAAGCCGCTTCTCCAGCTTCATCTGCAGCGCTTCGTATTCGGAATCCGCCACGTTGTCCCTGAACAGCGCTACGTTCGTGAATCGCGGAAACGCGCGTAGCAGTTGCTGTTGGGCGATGGTCGGCTGCCCCAGTGAGGACGAGGCCGGAATCTGCCCGTAGTAAGGGTTCGCCACCTTCACTGTCAGCGCCGGTCCCATCGCCAGGTCCGCCGCCGGCACCTGGTTGAGATTGGATTCAGGCAAGCCCAGGTGCGTGTTCTTCGATCCCAGGTACCCGATCTCGAAGTTCACATCGCTTCCGAAAGTCTTCTGCGCGGTCAGATTCCATTGCTGGGAGTAGCCCGACCCCACGGCCCGGTCCACGCCGAAAACCCCCTGCCCCAGCCCCGAATTCGGATTCGGCGCACTGACCTGGACACTTGGGCCGCCCGAGAGCGCGAACGCCGGGTTGATATTGTCCTGCGACTGCTGCCCCACGGTCTGCACGAACGGAAACTGCGGCAGCGTGAACGGCGTCGTGATGCCGGTCTGTTCGAACCAGACCATTCCGTAACCCGAGCGGATCGCCCACGACTCCCCCAGCCTGTAAGCCAGGCCCACTCGCGGCCCGAAATCGCAGCACTCCAGGTTGCGCGCGGTGTGCGGGAAGTCCAGCACCTGCGTATACAGGTTGAAAACGGCGTCGTGGTTGTGCACTTCCGTCGAAGGCAGATTCAGCGTGTAGCGCGTTCCCAGATTCACCGTCAGCCGCTCCGACGCCTTCCATTCGTCGCCCGCGAAAAACTCCGCGATATGCGCCCGCTCCTCCAGCGCCTGGTTTTGAATGTCGATACTGAAAGCGTTCACCTGGCCGAGCAGGAGCGAAGCCATCGCGTTCCCCCCGGAGCCCGTGGAGGAATCCGTGCCCGTCGTGGTGAAGGCATACGAACCCGTCGGGTTCGCCGGGTTCACGATGTTCATGGCTTCGCGCCTCAGATCCGTTCCGAACTTGAACGTGTGCCGTCCGCGAACTATCGAGAACGTATCCAGGAACTCCGTGACCGACGTTGTGAAGTTGGCGTTGGCGGCGGTAGTCGGCCCGATCTGCTGATAGCCCGTCACGGTGAAGATCGGCAGCGTGGAAGGAAACGCGCTGACCGGCGCTCCGGGGATGGTAATGCCGCCATTCTGCAGCGACGTCTGGTTCACCCCCCGGCGCGTGTACCCCAAGCGCACCTGGTTCAGCGTCGACGGCGAAACCGTCCAATCGTACTCCGACGCGATCCCGTCGCCGCGCGTGATGGCGTGTCCGATCACGCCCGAAGTCAGATTGCCGCTCCCGTCCGGCAGATAAGGCGCCGGG
>Ga0209039_10002874_pt1 | contig 14072 bp, 14 predicted proteins | sample BogFormECP12_OM1_FD_188238 | JGI IMG/M metagenome (GOLD analysis project Ga0209039, IMG submission 188238) | Bog forest soil microbial communities from Calvert Island, British Columbia, Canada - ECP12_OM1 (SPAdes) (version 2) | ecosystem: Environmental > Aquatic > Freshwater > Wetlands > Bog ...
GGCGTGAGATTTTTTGACGCATCTTAGGGCCTTTTTTTGCAAGATGCGTCAAGCGGTGGGGGGCCGGGGGCGGGGGCTGGGGGCCGGGGGCCGGAGACAGCATCAGCCTGGGAGGGTGCCCGACCGCCACCACGGCATCCGACGCGACGCCAGGGAACGAGGCGCTGGTCTGGGTGGTTGTGGTTGGCCTCGGCTTCCCAGGGGTTGGGGATGGCGTACGAGGCGCGGGAAGCAGAGTATGACGGAAAGCCAAAATGCGCCGATTGGCGGCTGAGGGTGCTGGAACCCCGGAAACGACGGGCCGTTGCGGCCGCCCCACGCGAGATACGGAGCAAAGCCAATTTCGGATAGTGACCAAAGCGAATTCCCCCCTGTCCACAGTCTACGATGCCGCGGCAGGGTCAAGTACGTAAGTGATTGATTTGGCTAAGACAATATGTTGCGACTCAAAAAGGTTTGCTCGGTTTCGCGGCGCCGGAAACCGGGAGAGCAGACACGGCCTCTGCGCCGTCGAATCGGGTAAAACGTGCAGTGAGCTGCCGATCCAGTAGCAGGCGAAGCCAGGGGCGCCGACAATGCGCGGCTCCGCGTGATCGGAGGACGCTCCCGCCGTGAACGGCGCGTCACGGGAGTAATCGGCAAGTCTCCCACGACTCGACTTCCGAGGCGTGTTGTCGCACCCACGAATGCCGGGTTGGGCTCCGAAACGAGCACGGGGTGACTCGCGGGTTTGCCCGGCTACCAGAACCGACCCTTCCGAGCGTCAGCCCGACGCGGTTCACACCGACAGGCTCTGCTAGTCCAGCACGACGGCGACAAACAAGGGTAAAATGTAGGTTCCTACGGGATTAGACCCGGTAGAGCGGCCGACAGAGCGGAGCAATCTAGTGGCGGACAATTATCCGGCAGCGGCTAGGAAACACGTATTGGACAGCGAAGCACTTCTGAGTGCGAACCGATATGATGGCGCGGGCTACCTGGCGGGGTACGCAGTCGAATGCACGCTGAAGACCCTGATTTGGGTCGAGACCAGCAAAGACGCCCGTGACACTCATGATCTGAACATACTGAGCGCGCGGGCGCTGCTACTGGCCGGCCTGCCGACTCAGAAGACCGCTGCGTATGTGAAGGGACCGGCGATAACTTCACTTCTTTATGGTCCAGCAGGATGGCGTGAGACCCTTCGCTATGAAGCAGAGGGCACGGTTGCCCGGACAGATTGTGAAGCATGGGTCTCGGAGGCACGGAGATTACATGATGCAGTCATCATCCCAATGAAATGTGACGGAGTCCTCACATGATGCATTTTCGTGAAGTCCGAGCCGCGGCGGTTGAAATGCTCAGTACCCTTGTCGGCGAAGGACAACCGATCGAACGGGCAGTCGTAATTGACGATATATTCGGCAAGGTTCGTATCCTTGCGTGGTTCGCCCCGTCTGCGTCGCCGACCTCTGCAGGCGACCTTGAAGCCTGGATGCATCAGAAATTGGGCGTTTATTGGGTGGACCTCTGGGTCGCAAGTGGGGCGAGCGAGGCTGATCGCAGAGTATATGAAGAACTTTGGGAGGCATCGAGCGAGATCGTGCCGTCGGTGCGGCTGTCTGAGCGCACCCGTTCGCGTGGCTTTTGGATGAAACCGCCAAGTGAGCCAGCCTGGCAAGTTAGTGAGGATCATCCGCCCGTGATCGCCTTCTACTCGTTCAAAGGCGGCGTTGGGCGAACAACAGCGCTCGCATCGTTTGCTATTCAACGGGCGCGAGCGGGCGAAGCAGTCGTTATTGTGGACCTGGATTTCGACGCACCGGGAGTTGGGACGCTACTCGGCCCTGGCAGGCCCGATGCCGCGCAACAACTGGGCGTCGTTGACTACCTTATCGAATCGCCTCTCCATCCAGATATGACCTTGAGTGACTACTATCATCTTTGTCTGGAGGTCCCGGCGAGCCCGCCGGGTGTCAGTATTGCCGGCAGCGGCCAGATCTTCGTCTTCCCCGCTGGCTCGCTGGACTCAGAATATCTCGCAATGCTGGCCCGGCTCGATTTGGAGCCGGGTTCGGATGAACCAAAGCACCCACTTTTGCGACTACTAAACCACGCTCGTAAGGAACTGAGACCAGATTGGATACTGCTCGATTGCCGTGCCGGACTCTCTGAATCTTCCGGTTTCGCGCTAAGTGGACTCGCCAACCTGACGGTCCTATTAGGAACTACTTCGGCTCAGAGTTGGAACGGGCTGCGCTTGGTCGTCGAACGATTGGGTGCCGAACGCGTTGGCCGTGGGCTGCCGCAGGCGGAGTGCCTGGTTGTTCAAACGATGACACCGGAAAACCTCCAAACTGCGGAATTGGCTGAATCGGGTTTTCGTACAGACTCAGAAGATGTGTTCAAGGATGCGTATTACGCCGAGGACCCGACCGACGAGGATGACGACAAGTTCTGGTACGTGCGCGACATGGAGAGCGAGGACTCTCCCCACCAACCGAGCATCCTTTATTATTCGCAGCGGCTCGCCTTCATTCGCTCTATTGAGGATGTCGCCGATACCCTGGCGGAAGATCCTGGCTATTCCAAGCTGGCTCGTCGTATAGCGAGCCGGTTCGGGAAGGAGCCGGAATGAGCCTTACAGACACTGAACGCTCGGATTTGCTCTTCGAACTGTCCCAGATGGGCAGCTCGGGTCGAGCGGAGGCAGAGAGTCCTCAGACCTTCAAGAAGACATTTCTACCCGTTCCGGAACACGTTCGCGCTTTTGATCCTGGCGTTGCATTGGTACTCGGTGCACGGGGAGCAGGCAAGAGTGAGCTCTTTCGCGCTGCCGTTCAAGAAGGACTGCTACCTGCGATCATACGCACCACCCCTGAAGCCCGCAACCTCCGCGAGAGCAAAGGCATCGATTGGGTCACCGGGCACCCATTGCAGAGGGACTTCCCTGATGCTGCGGGGATACGCCGGTTCTTCGATTCACAGTCCTTGAAGGCTGAGGCTGAGCGCGAGTTTTGGTTCGCCTACCTACTGCGAACGCTCCGCAATCATATCGATGCATTGCTGGTCAGTCAGTTGGACCTGCTGCAGCTACCCGGTGCTGAAAGCGGTAAGATAGTCGCCGCTTTTCGATCGTTGCAATCTAAGCCATTATTGGCACTCGACGACCTCGACCGCAAATTGGAGGAGGCGGACCGATGGATTGTGGTCAGCTACGACGAGCTCGACGTGATCGGGGGAGCCGATTGGGACTCGATGATCGCGTTGATCCGCGGGTTGGTCGGATTCTGGGCCAACTACTCGCGCCGATGGACACGCATCCGTCCCAAAATCTTCCTACGAACGGACCTGTTTCGACGGCACGGTCAATCGTTTGGCGCTGACTTGATCAAGCTTGCAGCTAATCGGGCCGAGATTACCTGGAGCGACCGAAATCTTTACGCGATGCTTGTGAAGCGGATTGCCAATGCAAGCGAGCGTTTAGCCGAATACTGTCGCCAAAGCCGCGTGACGTTCGATGAAGACCTGGACCTCGGCCTGATTCCCCGTCTTCAGAAGAACACCGACGCCAAGGCCCTAATTGAAAAGATCGCTGGTCAGTTTATGGGGGCAAACCTGAAGAAGGGCCGAACGTTTCTGTGGCTGCTAACGCACGTACGAGACGGCAATGGGCACGCCATTCCGCGCGCATTGGTTCGGCTGATTGAAGAGGCCGCCACACAGGAACGCGAGCGCCCGCTCGCGACCTATAACCGTCTGCTTGATCCTCGGAGTATCCGGCGAGCGCTCGACGTGGTTTCGAGGGAGTACGTGTTACAGGTCAACACGCACGAGCTGCCTTGGCTACCTGGGGTGGAACAGCGGCTGAAAGGGCACGGCGTGCCGATGGATCGCCGCGCGGTAGAGAACTTGCTGGGTGTAGATTGGGACGAGTCGTGGAGCCGGGATCAACACGAAGTTCGCCCTCCGGCGGATAACACGTCACAGCTTACTGATTTGCTGCTCGAAATCGGTGTTTTTGGCAGCCGCCCCCAGAAGAAAATCGATGTGCCGGACCTTTTCTTGGCTGGTTTGGGATTGACTCGAAAGGGTGGCGTCAAGAGGCGGTGAACGCCAGCGCGGGCGTAGGCTGCCTGAAACACTGAATCTTCTCTGGGCGACGCCGGCGTCCCCCGCTGATCATCCTGGCCGGTGCATCCAAAATCGCTCTCTTACGTTCGCGGCTCGGAACGAGGGGTACGGCTACACACTGGGCGGCATTCCGAGCCGCGAACGTTAGAGAGCGGTGTCCGCGTCCAGCATCTCCCTGACCAACTCTTCGGAGCCAATGCGGTGCGTCCAGCCCAGAACCCGGCGGGTTTTGCCGGCGTCTCCCCTCAGCAAATGTTCCTCGGTCGGACGGTGGATTTCGGGCGGCGGTAATCCAGGCCGCGCGCACCGAGTGGCGCTCAGACTACCACACGCAGGCCGAGGTGCCGGGCAAACGGATCAAAGTCCCGGTCGTTGTGCAGCAGGTCATACCCGCTCTCGATGCATCGGGTGGCAATCACCGTATCGATGGTCTTGCGAACGGTCACGCCGAGGCAGCGCAGCGTCCGGAAGTTCTTCGCCGCTTGAACCGCGACTTCCTGTCCGCCCAAATCCACGACGTCGAGCGAAGTCAGCATCTTCCTGGCTTGGTTGAAGTCGGTTTCGCCGGCGAAGCCTTGCAGGACCTCCGTCAGGATCAAGTCGCCGATCGCCAAGGGTTCGTGGCCCAGCAGACTATCGAGTTTCTCGGTCTGCGCCGTGATGGTTCCCTTGAAGTAGTCGATCCACACGCTGGAATCGACAAGAATCAACTGTCGCTCCTCATCGCGTTGAGATCGCCCTGCCAGTCGAGTTTGCCGCGGAGCCGGCGGATCTCCCCCTGTCGGCTCAGGCGGAGCAAGGTGCGCAGAGCCTGGTCGACAGCCTCGCGCTTGGTCTTCAGGCCGGTGGCGCGAAGCGTGTCCCGCATCAGCTTATCGTCAATCACGATGTTCGTGCGCATGGATGTGTATCTCAATAGTCAATTGTACACATTCCAGGCGAGAATCGCCACGGGCCAACCGCCCTGGCCGGAGAGGTGTTTGAGCTTCCCGGCTTTGGGCTTTCCGGCGGGGCGAACCAGGCTTGCGATATACTGATTGCTCGGTCGTCCGTCCCCTGCGGAAGACGCGGAAACGTGACCATCATGAAAAGCTTCGCCGTCTGTTTCCTGGCCGCCGCCACTGTTCTGCCGGCGCTCGCTGCGTCGGTTCAATACAACATCGACTTCACCGTCACCGCCGGCGGTACTGCGGGAACTCCATACGGTTCCTTCACCTATGACCCGGTCCCCTCCGACCCGAGCCAGGGATTCTCGAATTTCATCGTGCACTGGGGCCACGCGACCTTCGACCTTACATCCTCGGCAAACGCACCCGCGCTGGCCGCGGACCCCGAGACTGGGTGCACTTCCGAAGGTTCCAACTACCAGTACGGGTTCCTCCTCATCACCCAATCCGCCACCGGTTGCGCCGTGGGGTATGTGTGGAGCGGGTCTTACTTCGGCGCCATCGGCGACGGCACCCAGGGCTACGCCCAGCTCTTCTTCATTCTCGTGGTTGATTTCACCAACCCGCTGGCTGTCGCCCAGGACGAGATTCTTGCAGACAATTTCTTCCCCGCCGACCCGCAGATATACGACTTCGCAACAGGCACCTGGTCCGTCAACGCCGTGCCCGAGCCAGGCACGCTCGGCATGATGCTGGTGGGTGCCCTGGCCGTCGCCGCTATGCGCGCCTCCCGTCGGCAGTGAGCCGCCCGGCCCTGCCACTTTGACCGGCGGCAAACACGGGGACCGAATTATGTGCTCTAATTCCCGCAATTTGTGTGAAAATCTTAAAGTGCGAGAAGAGCGCTTGACGCCGTTCAGGAGGCAGTATGTCGAAGCGGTTTGTGACATTGGTCTTTGCGGGGGTATCGTTATTACGGGGCGCCGATGCGGGTAAGTGCGGTCCGGGCGCCGTGACCGTAGCGCCGAATCCCGCGCTGCGCGGCGCCGAGGTTCGTATTACCGTGCCGGGAGCGCCGGCCGGCGCCAAGACGGGTCAGTTGAAATTCAGCGGCATTGACAAGACATACGACCTCGCGCTGGATGATAAAGGTACGATCGCGTTTCCCGTCCCTCCCGATTTTCCGCTGGGCGAGTACACCGGCATCGTAACCATAGACAAGCATACCTTCGCCGTCTGCGAGCCAGTCACGGTCTTACCCTTCGCTGGTTGGCAGCCTAAGCTTCTGCCTTTCGATCCGGAGGCCACTTACGATTCCGAAGACGTATGGGTGAAGGGCGGAAGACACCGCATCGAAACCGCCAGGCTAGTCCTGCGGGGCAGCGGCTTCCTGAAGGACCACCCCGCCGACAACCGCATCTTCGTGAACAGCCAGGAACTCACGGTGAACTGGGCCGGCTGTGCCAAGGCTCCGGACTTGAGCACGCTGGCATCGGCGGAGAACCAGAACATAGACAAGGTCGAGGTTTTTGGAGCAGTGCGGAGTTCGGAGCGGATCGAACTCTGCCGGGTGCCCATTCCGGCGAACCGCCAGATGTCGGTCGTGCTCAGACAGGGGAATCAGGCAACCGATGCCTACACTTTCAGCGTCTACCGGTGGTCGAAGCTGCCCGTCGCGGTGGCGTCTGCCGTCGTCGCGATCTTCCTCGCCCTGCTCGTCCTGGTGCTGGTCCACGTGTTGATCCGCCACCAGCGCCAACGCCGATTCAACGCCCTGAAGGTCCTCTTCCTGGATCCCGAGACGGACACGTACAGCCTCTCTAAGTTTCAGTTCTACCTTTGGACCGCCGCGGCGCTCTTCGGTTATGCCTATCTGGTTATCGGGCGAATGTTAGTGCAGGGCCAGCCTTGGCCGGAAGTGCCGGACAACCTCCCGGCGGTGATTGCGATCGGCACGGGCACGGCGGTCGGTTCCCAGATCGCCACCGCCATCAACGGCCCGAAAGGGTCCGGTGGCGAAGATCCCAGCCTGGCCGACCTGGTCACCAGCGGTGGCGTGGCGGCCGTCGACCGCGTACAGATGTTCGTGTGGACCCTCTTCGGCGTGGCGGCCTTCTGCGTCGCGGCCCTGCGATACGGCCCGGGCACCATCAAGATTCTCGACCCCGTGCCGACGTCGATGCTCTACATGATGGGTCTCAGCTCGGCCGGGTACCTGGGGGGCAAGCTCGCCCGGAAACCCGGTCCGGTGATCACGGAACTCTCGATCACACCGGCGGAAGCCGACGACACCATCGCCAGTGCGGCCGCGCCCCCTCCGCCTCCGCCGCCGAACCTGACGCAGCCCATCGCGGAGGCGCAGGCCGTCGCGGAGAAGTTGGCCGCCAACACACCGGACGGCAGCGCCGCTACGGCCGTCAAAGCGCTGCTGGGGGCCATCGCCCTTGCCGGAAAGGGCACCACCACGGCCGACGCGCAGGCTGCCGTGACCAAGCTGGCCGAATCCCGCACGACGGCGGAGCTGGCGGCGCAAACGGCGGCCGCGGATTTCTCCAAGGCCGGCGCGCCCGCCGATGCCGGGCGCGCCGCGGAGATCGCGCAGCAGGCCGCCTCCGCCCTGCAAGATCTCGCCGCCAGTGTGAGCTCGATGGTTTCGATGGCAACGGCGCCGGCCGCCGGAGCTGGAGCCGCCCCGCGCTTCACCCGCATCGTCGAGGTGCGCGGACGGAATCTCTCGTCGCAAGGAACATTTGAAATCGGCGATGCGGAGTTGCCGTTTCGCATGTTGAAACCCGACGCCGACAATCACCGGGTACCGGAGGTGGTGATCCGCGAGCCGGACAATCCGGAAATGGGCCGCTTCATCCGCTTGTCCATCGACCCCGCCCAACTCGAGGGGCCGGACTTCAAGCAGTACAAGCTCTGGTTCGGAACCACCAACCCAAAGACGAAGCTTAACTTCATCGTCATCAACCCGGACGGCCAAAAAGCCGAAATCAGCTTCACCGTGCCGCCTTCCAGTGCGCAGACGGCCCAGTCGCCCCAGTCAGGAGGTAACGCATGAACGACCTGCAACGGCTGACCACACAGGCCATCGTCAACATCTTCGAAACCGGCCGCGTGGCCGGCGACTACGGCGCCGTCACGCTGCTCCCGGGCGATTCCGGCCACCTCACCTATGGACGCAGCCAGACCACTCTCGGCAGCGGCAACCTCTACCTGTTGATCAAGGCGTACTGCGAGCGCGCCGACGCCGGGTTCGCCAACGAACTGCGCCCGTTTCTGCCGGATCTCTCCACGTGCAACCTCGACCTCGATTCGAATATGCAGCTTCGAGAGATTCTCCGCCAGGCTGGCGGCGATCCGGCGATGCGCGACGAGCAGGACCGCTTTTTCAGCGCCCACTATTTCACGCCCGCCGTAAACACGGCGCAAGCTCGGGGCGTAACTTTGCCGTTGGGCCAGGCGGTGGTCTACGACAGCTTCATCCAGGGAGGGTTCAGAAAGGTGACGGCGCTGGTGGCGACAGCCATCGGACCGGACGGCGTGGACGAGCGGGAGTGGATTCAGAAGTATGTCGCCGCCCGCAAGACCTGGCTTTCCGGGCTGAAGCCTCCGCTTCCGGGAACCACCTACCGCATGGATGCCTTCACGAGCCTGATCGGCGGCGGCGCCTGGGACCTGGCGCTGAACCTGACCGTGCGGGGCGTCGTCATCTCGCCCGAGAGTCTCGCCGATTCCACGGTGGTCATTCGCGCCGTGGCGGTAGACCCGTCCGATCCGCCTCCGCCGCCGATCCTTCATCTGACCTCGCCCTACATGCGCGGCGACGAGGTGCGGAAAGTGCAGGATGCCCTCAATACCAACGGATTCTCCAACAGCCGCGATGGGGTCTATGGTCCGTTCACGGAAGCCCTGGTCAAGCGCTTCCAAGACACGAAAGGACTGCGCGTGGATGGCGTGGTCGGCCCTGCGGTTCGCACCGCGCTGGGACTGTAGGGCCGCTACAACCAAGACCGCTCTCTTGACGTTCGCGGCTCGGATCGGAGCCGTGCTGGCCCGTAATTCCAGTAATAAGAGCGCGTTTCGCGGACATCTGGAATAATGGTAGGCAGCCCCATGAGATCCCGAGCGGTGGCGAATTCAGGCCTGTCATGGCCCGTAGGGGCTACCCCGGGGAGCCGGCCCGGCGCCCCCAGACCCCTTTTGCGTTTCCACGCAAAGCTTTGTAACCTGTCTACTTGGCGGCACGCCTTACGAGATGGAAGTGAACTTGCTTCCGGGTGCCGGCACTAACGGTGAGGCATGCTGGTTGATTTCGAGCTGATCAAGCGGGCCCAGAAGGGCGAGAGCGCGGCTTTTAACGAAATCGTACTGGCGTACCGGAAGCGTATTTTGGGGACGATCACCCGTTTGATCGCCCGTCCGGAAGATGTCGAGGACGTCGCGCAGGAAGTTTTCTTGCGACTGTATTTTTCGCTCGACCAGCTCAGGACGGCGGAGGTCTTTGAACCTTGGTTGCACCGCCTGACGGTCAACGCCGCGTACGATTACCTTCGGAAACAGCGCCGCCGCCAGGAATTCCGCATGTCCGACCTGTCGGAGCAGCAGGTGATGTTGGCCGATGCCGCGGCAGGCGGGAAAGTGGAGCATGACGAGCAGTACCGGAAGAAGATCCGGGAATCCGTGCAATCGCTCTTGGGAGCGGTTTCGGAGGCGGATCGCATTTTGCTGATGCTCAAAGAAGTGGAAGGGCTTTCGTTGAAAGAATTGGAAAAGATCTATAGAGTCAACGAAAACGCTCTTAAGGTCCGGTTGTTCAGAGCCCGTCAAAGGGTCCTGAAAGCCTACGGGTCGGCGGAAACAAAAGAGGGAACCGGCCAAAGCCGGTGAAGTAGAGGTAATATGAATTCGATGCGCGGCAACGTTGATGAAAGGCTCGATGCCCTGTTACGGGCATACCGGGACGCATGCCCCACTCCGGAGCCCAGCGCGAATTTCATGCCCAATCTCTGGCAGCGGATCGAATCGCGTCAGAATTTCACGTTCTCATTCCAGCGCATGGCCAATGCATTTGTAACGGCGGCGGTGGCGCTTTCCATCGCGTTGGGGGTGTACATGTCGATCCCGCACTCCAACTCGACGTCCTATTCGCAAAGCTATCTCGAGGCGCTGGCGGATGCCAACACCCTGGATACCCCGGATTACGTTAGCCCGGTCCGCCTGGAACTGTCCGATCCAGGCCGGTGAACTGGCTCATGCTCAAATCTAAGTCTTCCGCGCTCCTCTCCCTGCTCCTGGTTTTCCTGAGCGGGGCTCTGGTGGGAGTTTTTACCTACCGGCTCTATAACGTCTCCGTGGTTGCCGCTCCCAACAACGGCAGGAAGCTCGATCCCGAGGAAGCTCGCAAGCACATCGTGGCGGACATGCGCGATCACCTCAAACTGGATGCCCACCAGGTCGACGAGTTGCAGCAGATCTTCGATCAGACCAGGGACCAGTTCCACCAGATTCACGACAAGATGAACGCCGAGGGCCAGGCCATTCACAACGGCCAGATCGAGAAGGTCAAGGCCATCTTGCGCGCCGACCAGTTGCCGCTCTACGACCAATGGCGGGCGGAGCGCGACCGCGACCGCAAACTACACAAGCAAAAATAAGCTATCAGCTATCAGCAATCAGCTACAACCAAGCCGAGCGCCCGGTGTGGCTGAAAGCTGAGCGCTGGTAGCTGACAGCTTTCTTACGCCGTCGGTTGGGCTGCCTTTTTGTCGCCGCGCGTGGCCTTGTACTTCTTCTCGAACCGGTCGATGCGGCCCGCGGTGTCCATCAACTTCTGGCGGCCCGTGAAGAACGGATGGCAGGACGAGCAGATCTCCACGCGGATATCGCCTTTGTGCGTCGAGCTCGTCTTGAAGGTGTGGCCGCAAGCGCAAATGACGTTGACTTGGTTGTAAGCGGGATGAATACCAGCCTTCATTTTATTGGGGGGAATCCTTTCGAAACATTCAGTGTACCAGGAAACACGAACCCCCGTGAGCCCCGAGGACCCACGGGGGAAAGTAGCCAAAAGGTACAACCTGAGGCTTAAGCTGACGCGTGAGGCAGCCGGTCCACAGGAACGTGATCCCGCCACTGGACGGAATCGGCTACATTAGAGGCTCGACTTCAGAAGTCGGCCACCTCTCGCGGTCGTATGTTACTTTCCATGTTGCTGGACCACCTCCTTTTCCAGTGATGCTTTCATGCTCTCATGAGGCGCCTGGCTTGTCAATACGCGTGTAACCACAATGCGTTGTTTGAGTTACAAGCGTCGCGCGGCGAAACGACACATCGCCAGCCCGTCCAGGAGCTTGAACGGAAACTGCCCCGTGGTGTAGTGGCCGCAGGGCAGCTTGTAAACCTGGTGCGCCAGCTTCAATTCCCGGAAGCTCTGCAGAACCTGTTGCGAATAAACCGGCAGGAAGCTGCTATCGTGGCCCGCCCAGATGAGCAGGCTCTGCATCGCCCGGCCTTGAAAGCGCTTGAGATACGATGCCGGACTGATCACCGACCAGTAGTGCCGCAAGTCATCCTGGCTGACCACGTCGCCGAAGCCCTGGCGCACGTGTTGGGTGGAGATCCCGGTCCACACCACGTCGGAAAAGTACATGGAAACATGGTTGAAGATGCCCACGCGCACGCGCGCGTCGTGCGCGGCGGCGATGAAGGCGATGCACGATCCCAGGCTGGTGCCCAGGATCCCCACCCGCGAATAACCCTGTTGTTCCAGCCAGTCCAGGCAGGCGCGCGCGTCGATGACGGATTGGCGGGAGGCGTGGATGGTGCGGCCGATATTGCTGGAAACGTGGTACTCGGCGCGCTCCAGCCCCGCCGGCTTGCGCTCGGCGTGGTAGGCCATGGTCATGCGCAGGGCGCTGACGCCGAACCGGTTGAGCAGCTTGGCCAGACCCACGTGCCCGTTGGCGTCGGAGTTCCATTGCGGCAGCACCACCAATGCCCGCCCCTGGTCCTTGGGCGCGGGAAACCACATCGCGTGGACCGTGTCGTTTTCCGGGCAGCGCGACCTCACCGGGCTGGTAAAGGTCAGCCGGCCGTGGCTCAACCGGTAGTCGGCCACCGGCGCATAGGAGAAGAAGCGGTCCGAGTCGTCGAGCGCTTCCGTCACGAACCGGGAAACCGAAGCCGCCGGATCGCCGCCGCTCTCGGCGCCGTCCAGCCACTCCAGGCCCCATTCGAACGGCCGGACCACGCGATTGGTGTCGCGCGTGGCCAGTTCACGTTCCCATCGGTTTATCCAGCCGGCGTAGAAGCCCGTCATGGAGCTATCAGCGATCAGCTATCAGCTCTCAGCTAAAGCTGCGCGCCGGTGTGGCTGAGAGCTGAAAGCTGAAAGCTGAAAGCTGAAAGCTCTAGTCTACCAGACCAAAAAAAATACCCCGCGCCGGCGGATGGGACCGGGGCGGGGTTGCGGTCATGGAGCTATCAGCGATCAGCTATCAGCGATCAGCTAAAGCTGCGCGCCGGTGTGGCTGAGAGCTGAAAGCTGAAAGCTGAAAGCTGAAAGCTGAAAGCTGAAAGCTGAAAGCTGAAAGCTGAAAGCTGAAAGCTGAAAGCTCTAGTCTACCAGACCAAAAAAAATACCCCGCGCCGGCGGATGGGACCGGGGCGGGGTTGCGGTTTAAGCCCATGGGAAGGCAACGCACCAAAGCCAACAAAACCTCTAACCCAACACGGCTTACAGGTTGCAAGCCGGATGCCACGGCTAAGTCGTTGATACGGTTCAGCCGCGCCCCTTTTTTCTACCGAATTCGGTAGGCCGTGGCTACGCATTTTCAGAAAAACGGCCAAGGGCCTACGGCGAAGCACCTCGCCACGGTACAATCGGACCTGTGAGTTTTCCGCCTTCCAACGCCGAAGCACCCTCCAAGAGTGCCGGCGCAGGCGGGAAGGCCCTGGCGGGTTTCCTGCTTTCCGGGTTTCTGCTGGCGTTGCTGGGAGCTATTCTGCCGGCCTGGGGATATCACCGGGACCCGCCGGATTTCACGGCGGTCGGCAATTATTTTCTCAGCGTGGCCGTGGGAGTGGTGGCGGCGGCGGGTTTGGCCCGGCGCATCATGGCGCGGCGCGGCCTGGCTTTCCTGATGGTGTTTGCCTGCGCACTTTCCTGTGTGGCTCTGGCCTACCTGGCGCTGGTTTCGCCGCCGGCTTCGCCCTGGTGGCGGGTGGCCGGCCTGCTGGTGCTCGGCATCGGCGCCGGCCTGCTGAACATGGCCCTGTTCCATGCCATCTCGCCCAGTTACCAGGCCGACGCCGCCGGCACGGCCACCAAGGGTGGCATCTGGTACGGTTTGGGATGTCTGACGGCCACCCTGCTGGTGGCCTTTACCTTGCTTGTGGCGGGCACCTCCTACGTGCCCGGCCTGCTGGCATTCATGGCGGTGGTTCCCGCGATATTCGCCGCCATCTACGCCAAGAGCTCTTACCCGGCCCGCTTGGAAAGCGCCCAGCCCACACTACGGCAGGCGCTGAGGGATTTCCGCAGCCCCGCCGCCGTACTGTTTGCGGCGCTGCTGTTCTTTCAGTTCGGCAACGAATGGTCCATCGCCGGTTGGCTCCCGTTATTATTGATCCGCCGCGTGGGCCTGAGCCCCGAGGCGGCGCTCGTCATACTGGCGCTCTATTGGCTGTTCCTGCTGACCGGCCGCCTGGGATCGGTGGCCATCCTGCCGAGCGTGCGGCACCGCCATCTGCTGTTGGGAAGCGTACTGGCGGCATTGTTCGGCTGCCTGGTCCTGTTTAGAACCCACAACGCATTCGGCGCCGCATCGGGCGCGTTCTTCCTGGGAGCCGGCTACGCCAGCATCTATCCCCTGGTGGCGGAGGCCATCGGCCGGCGGTTTCCCTATTACCATCCCGGTTTCTTCAACGGAATCTTCTCGCTGGCCCTGGTGGGCGGCCTGCTGGCGCCGGCCAGCATCGGATACGCCGCGGCGGGCATGGGAGTGGGTGTGGTGATCGGAATCCCCCTGGCCGGGACCTGCATGGTGGCGATCCTGATCTTTCTGATCT
>Ga0209039_10002875_pt1 | contig 14064 bp, 8 predicted proteins | sample BogFormECP12_OM1_FD_188238 | JGI IMG/M metagenome (GOLD analysis project Ga0209039, IMG submission 188238) | Bog forest soil microbial communities from Calvert Island, British Columbia, Canada - ECP12_OM1 (SPAdes) (version 2) | ecosystem: Environmental > Aquatic > Freshwater > Wetlands > Bog ...
TCCCGGCGGGCTTGCGGCGATTTGCGGGGACGGGAATGCGCAGTTCGCCGTTGAGGTAGCGCCCGGTGATGGATTTGGGATCCTTGAGAATTTCGTCATAGTTGCCGGAGAAGAGCAGCCTGCCGCCGAGTTCACCTGCGCCGGGGCCCAGATCGAGGATGCGATCCGCGGATTGAATGGTGTCTGGATCATGCTCGACGACGAGGACAGTGTTGCCGAGATCGCGGAGGCTTTTGAGGATGTCGATAAGGCGCTGGGTATCGCGGGGGTGCAGGCCAATGGAAGGCTCGTCGAGGACGTAGAGAGCCCCGACAAGATGCGAGCCGAGCGAGGTGGCCAGTTGGATGCGCTGGGATTCGCCGCCGGAAAGAGTTGAGGTGAGGCGGTCGAGGGTAAGGTAGTCAAGGCCAACTTCGTCGAGAAATTTCAGGCGCGAGCGAATCTCTTCCAGAATCTTGTCGGCGATCTTGGATTGCGATTCGGTGAGGTGGAGTTCCAGGAAAAACTTGCGCGCTTCCTTTACGGTGAGCTTGCACAGCTCGGTGATGGATTTGCCGGTGATGCGCACGGCGCGAGCTTCGGCGCGGAGGCGCGTGCCGTTGCATTCGGGACAGGTGGCGTAACCGCGGAAACGGCTCAGGAAGACGCGCACATGGAGTTTGTACTTTTTGCGTTCAAGGTAGTTGAAAAATCCTTTTACACCTTCGAAGTCGTTTTCGGGATCGCCTTCGAGGATCAGGCGGCGCTGCTCGGCGGAGAGTTGACGCCAAGGGATGTTGGTGGGGATGCCGCGGACGCGGGCCCATTTGCGGGCTTCCTGGTAGAGAACGCGGTAACGAGGCTTGGTCCAGGGCTCGATGGCGCCATCATCGAGGGACTTGCTGGGATCGGGGACGACGAGGTTGAGGTCGAAATCGATAGTGTTGCCAAAACCCTGGCAGCGGGGGCACGCGCCATAGGGATTGTTGAAGGAGAAGAGGCGCGGCTCAGGCTCCTGGTAGAGAGTTCCGTCGTTCTTGCACTCGAAACGCTCGTTGAAGGTGAGGCGTTCAGCGGGAGTGCCGGGGGGATCGGCGGGAAATTCGAGGATGGCTTCGCCGCCGCCTTCGCGGTAGCAGATTTCGATGGAGTCGACGAGGCGGGAGCGGGACTCGGCGGTGGCGGCGAGGCGGTCAACTAATACAAAGACAGGCTTGACGAAATCGACGTCGAGGAGCGATTCGGGGGAAGAAAATTCGTGGACGCGGCCATCCTGGTAGAGGCGGTTGAAGCCGCGCTTCTGGAGGTCCTGGAGCATCAGGCGGAGGGAGTCCTCTGGCGGGGGGGCAGCCGCCTTTTTTCGGGAGGATTTTTTCGCTGGTGCGGCTGGTTCGGGGCTGGCCACGCGGAGGAGGTAGAGCACATAAAAGCGGCGGCCGGGAGCATGAGCGAGGACGCGATCGGCGATCTGGTCCGGGGAATCGCGGCGAACTTCAACGCCGCATTTAATGCAGAAAGTTTGGCCGCAACGAGCAAAGAGCAGGCGGAGGTAGTCGTAGACTTCGGTGGCGGTAGCGACGGTGGAACGCGGATTGCGCGTGGCGTTTTTCTGGCGGATGGCGACGGCCGGGGCGATGCCGGTGACCTCGTCCACATCGGGCTTTTCCATGCGCTCGAGGAACTGGCGGGCGTAGGCGGAGAGGGATTCGACGTAGCGGCGCTGGCCTTCGGCGTATATGGTGTCAAAGGCAAGGGAGGATTTACCGGACCCGCTGACGCCGGTGACGACGGTAAGGGCTTCGTGGGGGATTTCGACGGTGATGTTCTTGAGGTTGTGGACGCGGGCGCCGCGCACACGCAGAACTTCCTGTTGATGGAGGATGGGAGGGATGGTTTCGTTTGCGGCCAAAGGGAAGCTCAGTCAGCACGCCTCAGGCGTGCTGCCTAAACTTCAAAGTATACGACTCCGGCGGGGATGCGGCAAATCGGGCGCGGGAATGGGGGCGAGATGGGTTACAGGATCGCGGGCGGATTACCTGTGTGATTCTTGCAGCTTTGCGTACTCGGACTTGGCGGCGATGAGGATGGGAATGTCAGGGTCGGCGTCCTTCCACAGCGTGAGGAAATCCTCATAGGCCGCCTTGGCCTTGGCGGTGTCGCCTTGCATGGCGTAAGCGCGGGCCAGTCCTAACCGGGCCAGTGCGCCCCAAGGAAAGTTCATCACCAAGTCTCGGTGGTCGATGAATTGTTGAAATTCTGCTGCCGCCGCTTTGCCGTCGTGCAGCATTAGAAAGGCTTCCCCACGCAAATAAGCCGGGCACAGGAATATCGTGAATTGCGTTATTTCGCCAAGTTCGACCGTGCTCGCCTCCTTCAATAGTTCGATTGCCCGGTTCGGGTCTTTGCGCTGCAAGGTGACGGCTGCCCGGATTGTGGGCAACCAATACCTCTGGACTAGTGTGTCCAGCGGGAAAGTCTTGTCGAGTTCGGTGGTCAGTTTCTCCGCCCCTGCCGCATCGCCTGCCCGTGCCAGAGCCAGTGCCGCCACTGCCCGCACATCGCGGTTCGGGGCCAGCTTCACTGCGGCATTGGCATCGGCACGCGCCTGCTCCCGGTTTCCTGATTCCACCTCGCGCAGCGCTGCCGCTGCCTGATACATTGCGGCGCTTTCTTTGGCGTCATTGTGTTGGGCTGAATCCGTTGCCCTTACTGTCAATTCGTGCGCGTTCTTTAACTTCCCGTACCAACCTTCCGTGTCCGCTTGCGTAGCGAGCAACAAGTCTTCCGCGCCCGGCTTGCCCATAGCAGTTGAGACCAAGTGCGCCATCTGCGCTGTGTCGCCCTGCAGAAAAGCCAACCAGTAGCGGGCTTGGAGCAGAAGCTCGCTCTCCATCTTGTGTTTTTCCGTCTCTTTGTAGATCGCTTTCGCCTCGTCCATCCTGTTGAGAACCATATAAGTCTCGCCAAGGTTGAAATAGTTGTCCACATTTGGCTCTAGGCGCAGCGCCTCTTGAAATTCCTCCAATGCCTTTTCCCAGTTTCCCAGAAGGGTGGAAATGAATCCCAGCGCCATACGGGGAAAGTAGTCTCTTGGGTAGGTCTGCCGCCACAGGTCGGCGGTCTGGGCCGCCTTTTCCAGCTCTCCTGTCGCATACAGGTAGTAGTGGTCCTCGATGTTGAGCCGCTCCCGTTCACTGACTTTCTCCCGCCGGTCGAAAGCCTTGCGTGCATATTCAAATCCCCGCCCCCCTTCGTTGAGGTTGAAGCAAGCCCTCGATATCCAGACGTAGGCCATAGCAAAATTCGGGTCGAGGTCCACCGCTCGATAGAAGAAGGGCAGCGCGGCTGTGTACCCTTTTGCAAACTCTATCTTTACTCCCAAGCTAAAGGCTTTCAGCGCCTCCAGCGACGGCGTTGTCGCTTCCGCCAACGGCGTATCGTATTTCTGAACTGAGCTGAGCGATTCGCCCAGCTTGCTGCGTAGGCTTACGGCCGCAGCGTCCAGTGCCTTAAGCACCGCTTCCTTGCCTACCGCCTGCTCCTGCGCTTCAGCCAGTACTTCTCCTGTGTTGCAGTTCACTGCCTTCAGGCCAATGACGTACTGGCTGCCCAACCCCGCAATTGACCCGGTCAGCATGGCCTTGCTGCTTGTGCGCTGGCACACCTCGCGTGTTACCTCCGGCGTCCACCGGTCACCGGCGGAACGGCCCATCAGCTTCAATGTTTCATTCACCCTGCGGTCCGAAACAAGTTCGAGAAAGGGTGATTGCTCAAGCTGCACCGAGAGTCCCTGCTTCAGCGTGTCGTCGAAGACCGCATCGCCGGTCTTATTGTCGAAGTCGGAGAGGACAATAGTGTCCTTCTCAGTCAATGCTTGGGCCTTGCGGGAGTGGAATAACCAACCGCCGACGGCCAATCCGATGACAATGGTGGTGACGACAGTGACTGCCGCCCATCGGAACCAAGTGGATTTTGTAGTCGATTTCAGTCCGCTGTCAGATGCTGCAATAACTGCACGGCCCGATTCGGTATCGCGCTTCAACCGCTGCAAGTCCGTGCGGATTTCCGCCGCACTCTGATAACGCAGCTTGCGGTCTTTCTCCAGGGCCTTGTTGATGATGCGCTCCAGCTCTGGAGGCACGTTGGGATTGAGGCGCACGGGGGACACTGGTGCGCGGTCCAGAATGGACTCGAAAATCTCCCCCGTGCTTTCCCCCTGAAAAGGACGCACCCCCGTTGCCATCATGTATAAGACGACTCCGAACGAGAACAAATCCGTACGTGCGTCCAGTTCCTTGACCCGCACCTGCTCCGGCGACATGTACTCGACCGTACCAAGAGCCACGCCGGGACTTGTCACTAACTCCTCAGACGTCGCGGTGGGCATCTCTGTGACACTGATGCTTGGGCCAGCAGGGATTACTTTCGCCAAACCAAAATCAAGAATCTTGGCTTGTCCACGCTTCGTGATAAAGATATTGGCGGGCTTGATGTCGCGATGAATGATTCCCTCGGCGTGAGCCGCGTCCAACGCATCGGCAATCTCGATGCCGAGACTCAAAAACGTCTCCATCTCCATGGGGCGGCCCGCAATGCGGTGCTTCAGCGTCGCGCCCTCCAGATATTCCATGGCGATGAACGCCTTCCCGTTCGCTTCCCCGATGTCATAAATGGTGCAGATGTTGGGATGATTTAAGGCTGAGGCTGCCTGCGCTTCTCTCTGAAAACGAGCAAGTGCCTGCGAGTCTTTCGCCAGATGGTCGGGTAGGAATTTCAGCGCAACATTACGGTGCAGGCGGGTATCTTCGGCCTCGTAGACCACACCCATCCCGCCGCCGCCCAATTTCTTGATGATGCGGTAGTGGGGGAACTCGAGCCCGATGAAGGAATCCAAGGATTCGACCTAGTCCGGCATGGGAAGATCTCCTTCCCACGTAACCTCTTGCGCGAATCATAGGCTTGGGCCTATGGCAAGTCAATTAAGGTCTCGACCTGAGTGCTGGGCGTCTCAGATCGTGAGTTGTCGATGGATTTCTGGTTTGTACGGGAAGTCCCATTCAACGGCGCCGGGATTTTGGGCTGCAGAGAGATTCCTCACTTCGCAGACTGCGTTCGGAATGACGGGGTGGTACTTTTTCCGCGACGTGTGAAACCGGACCTGACTGGAAGCGTTTGTGAGATGACTTCTACTTTCTTTCGCCGACGTACCAGGGGGCGCTTACGGTGAAGATGCGCTCATTGCCTTGCACGAGGAGCATCCATTCCAACATGCGGCCACGCTGATTGTGGAGGAAGTATTCGAACCAGCGGTCTTCGACTAGCTCGGGTATGACGACGATGATGTTGCGATCGGGATGCTTTTTGGAGAGCTCGAGAATGAACTGAATGATGGGAATGATGATGAAGCGGTACGGGGAAGGCAGGACCTGGAGCTTGGGCGGCTCTTTGCCGGACGCGCGGAAGGGCTGCTCGACGTAGCGATCCCAGTCTTCGCTCAGCAATTCGGAGTTCTCGGCGGGCTCGACGTGCAGGGCGATTACTTCGCTGGAAAGCCGGGCGGCAAATTCAATGCCCTGGCGCGTGATGTTGCTCCAGCGATCAACGGGAACAACGGCGATGGGAGGCTGGCTGAGAGCTGCCGGATTGACGGGAATCCTGCAATTGGTGAGGAGCTTCACCGAGTGGTAGTGGCGGCGGACAACGGTGAAGAGAACAATCGTCAGCGGAATGAACAGCAGCGTAATCCAGGCGCCCTGACTGAACTTCGCAACCAGCACAACGATGACGGTGACTCCCGTGACCAGCGCGCCCAGCCCGTTGACGAGCGCGCTCCTCACCCAGCCGGGACCGCGCTCCCTGCGCCAGTGCACGATCATGCCGGACTGCGAAAGCGTGAAGGCCAGAAATGCGCCGACGGCATAGAGCGGGATGAGCCGATCGGTGACGCCACCAAAAAGAATGAGCAGGCCGCCGCAGAGTACTGCCAGGACAACGATGCCATAGGTATAGACGAGGCGGCGCCCGCGATAGCCGAAAGCGTGGGGAAGGTAGTTATTTTGCGCGATGGCGCGGCAGAGGCGCGGGAAATCGGCGAAGGCGGTGTTGGCGGAGAGCGACAAGACGAAAAGAATCGAGCCGATGGTCAGATAGTAGAAATAGCCTTTGCCGAAAACGGCGGCGATGAGCATGGAGAGAAGGCTCTGGTAACCCGGCTGGCCGGGATCGGTGGCGGCGATGCCGTAGGCCTTCACGAGATAGGAAATTCCCGCCAGGAGCACCGCCAGGACAAAAATAATCACGGTGAGGGAACGCTGAGCGTTCTTCACGGCGGGCTCGCGGAAGGCCTTGACGCCGTTGCTGACGGCCTCGACGCCGGTCAATGCCGTGCAACCACTGGCGAAGACTTTCAGCAGCAGCCAGTAAGTGACGGCTTGGGTGATGGGCGGCGGAGGCGGAAGGGCAGCCACGGCGGTTGGATGTCCGCCGCTGAGGAGAACACGAATCACGCCTGCGACGATGGTGATCAGCAGGGTACCGACAAAAAGATAGGTGGGAAGCGCGAAGGCCAGGCCAGCATCGCGCACGCCACGGAGATTGATGATGGTGATGACGATCAAAATGCCGACGCAGATCGAAACGGTGTGAGGCAGCAAGGACGGAACGGCGGAGACCAAGGCGCCGACTCCCGCGGAAATGCCTACGGCGGCGGTGAGGATATAGTCGGCGAGGAGCGCGGCTGCGGCAAGCAGGGATGCGGACGCGCCCAGGTTGAAGCGCGCCACGGTGTAAGAGCCGCCGCCGGAGGGATAGGCGGCGATGGTCTGGCGATAAGAGAAGTACACGATTACGAGCAGCGTGATGATGGCGGCACTGATGGGAACGATGTAGCGAACGCCAAGAAGGCCGAGAGGAATCAGAAGGCTGAGAGCGGCTTCCGGGCCGTAGGCGGCGGAGCTCAGGCCATCGAGACCAAAGATGGGGATGCCTTGTGCAGGGCCGATTCTTTCGGCGCGCTCGTCGCTGGTTTTGATGGGCTTGCCGACTACGAGATCAAGTATGTTCATGAGCGGCTGGCCCCAAAGTATACGATTCCGGCGGGGATGCGGCAAATTGACGTGGGGACAGCGGAAGGAGTGTTCGAGTTATGCGGACGAGGGGACGGCGGCCGCTAGCGGCGAATCATTTCTTGTTCAGCGCCTGGATTTGCTGGACCAGTGTGTCGATTTCTTCGGCTGTGAGTTTGCCGGCGAACTTGGGCATGTGACCTTTGCCGTTGGCGATGATGTTGCGCAGGTCTTCGGTGGAAGCAGCAGCGGTTTTTGGGGAGACGAGCGATGGACCGCCAAAATGGCGGCCCTCGGCAGTTTTACCGTGACACTTCGCACAGCTCCTCTGAAAGACAGGGTTCGTAGTCAGGCTTGTGTCAGTCGTGGGAGTTTGGGCGAAGGTTGTGGTGATTGCGAACAACACAGAACAGATGGCGATGGCGAGCTGGTACGTTTTCAAGTCGGACCTCATTGAGATGGATTTGGCCAGAGAGTGTAGATGCGTTCCTGCGCTAAAGGGTCTCCTCGGTGTCAGGTTCATCTCTCGGAAGTCGCTCCCCGGCAGCCCTCGCAACAGCGCCGAGCCCCGCACACACTACCGCAAGTCCGATGCCCTCCATCTCAGCCAGCATTCGTTCTGTCTTGGCAAATTCGTTGATGGCCCGTCCTCCCACCCAAAATGAGAGGCCTGCGGTCGCAAACAAGAGCCAAGCGACTCCTCGTAGCAGAAGATTCAAGGTTAATTTTGTTGAAGCGCTCATAAATAAGGCGTAAGGACGGCAGAGTACGAAGTGGGTTATTCCTGCTCGAGGCGGATGTGGCCGATGCCGCCTTCGACGGTGAGGTGAATGGTGCTGGGCGACTTGCCGTAGGCGGCGTTGGTGTACTCGCCATCTTCTTCCTTGAGGCCGCGGACATCGACGGAGCCCAGGCCGCCGTGGACCGTGGCGACGACGCCGACATTTTTGGGTAGGCGAACGATGGCTTCACCGACGCCGCCATGTATCTCGGCCTGGAGGTCCCTGGCACGCTCGCCGGTGAGATCAACGTTGGCCTGGCCGGCGCCGATATTCAGTTCGAGGCGCGTCAAATTCACCTTGGCGAGATGAAATTCGCCTTTGCCGGCGCCCACATCCACCTTCAGCTCAATGGGCGTGGTGTCGTTCACCTTCAGGGTCCAGGTATTGTCTGAGTTTCCGACGATTTGCCCGCCCTTTTCCTGATCAATGGTCAGGGAGCCGACGCCGTCTTCGACGGAGTAGTCCACTTCCGGCATTCCCCAGGAGCCACTGCGGTAGAATTCCGCCTCCAGCAGATGCTGCGCGCCGCCCTCGAGGCGAAGTTCTCCGGCGGGCATTTCCAGGTTCATGTGAACGGCTTTGGCGCCTTGCAGGTCCACGGTCTTGGAATCGTGGCGGCTGCTGCCGGTGGAAACGGTATCCCAATTGGTCCAGTGCAGGCGGTGGGTGGAGTGGTGATGCCAGAGCAGAAGACTGAGGACGAGCAGAAACGCGAGCGTGCCGATCATGGAACCGACGGGGAAAGCCGGGGCGGCTTGCGGATCGCGATGGCGCTGCGCGCGGTCCCATACCATTCCAGCGCCCACAAGAATCAGGAAGAGCGGCCAGTATTTCCAGAGAACCGGGAAGGGATCAAAATCGGGCAACCAGCGCCAGAGCAGAACTAAAACGCCGAACGCAATGAGCAGAAGCGGAAACACGACCGAACCGCTTCGCGGGCGACCCTGTTGTGGCATGGATACTCCTTCTATATCTGTAGTACGCAAAATTGGAGAAATAAGTTCACCTGGAGCAAGCCGCTGGAGACATCGTAGGGCGAGTTGGGGAGAGGGGTCAATTGCCTGAGGCGGGGCGGGCTATGCTAGAGTGCGGCGAGGGAAGGGCGAAGCACGGGGAGGCTGGAAAATGGCGAAGTTTGAACGGGTGATATGGATTGTGCTGGATAGCGTGGGGATCGGCGAGTTGCCGGACGCGGCGGAGTATGGCGACACGGGACGCAACACGCTGGGCCACATCGCGGAATCGCGCCCGTTGCAGATACCGACGCTCGCGGGGCTTGGGCTGGGCAACATTGCGCCGCTGAAGGACGTGCCGCCGGCAGATGTGCCGCGCGGATTTTATGGAAAAGGGGCAACGGTTTCCCCGGGAAAGGATACGACCACGGGACACTGGGAGATGGCCGGTGTGTGGCTGGACCAGGCGTTCCCTGTTTACAAGCAGGGGTTTCCGCCGGAAGTGCTGGAACCGTTTGAAAAACAGATTGGGCGAAAGACGCTTGGAAACAAGCCGGCGTCGGGGACGGAGATTATCAAGGAGTTGGGTGAGGAGCACGTGCGGACGGGGAAGCCGATTGTGTACACGTCGGGCGACAGCGTATTCCAAATTGCGGCGCACGAGGAGGTAATCCCGATCGCGGAGCTGTATCGCATGTGCGAGATTGCGCGGAAATTGTTGGATGGAAAGCACCGCGTGGGGCGCGTGATTGCACGGCCGTTTATGGGCGCACCGGGACATTTCACGCGGACATCGCGGCGGCACGATTATGCCGTGGACCCGCCATGGCCGATGCTGCTGGATGTGCTGCAGGAACGCCGCGTGCCAGTGTTTGGGGTCGGCAAGATCCACGATATTTACAATGGACGAGGCGTGGATGATTACGTCACGACGAAATCGAATGCGGATGGGATGGAAAAACTGACGGTTGCTTTGCGAGATCGCAAGAGCGGGCTGATCTTCTGCAACCTGGTGGATTTTGACATGCTGTATGGCCACCGGAAGGATGTGGAGGGGTTTGCGCGATCGCTGGAGGAATTCGACGCGTGGCTGGCAGCGTACTTGCCGCTGCTGAAGGCGAGCGATTTGCTAATGATCACGGCGGACCATGGATGCGATCCGGACCCACGTTGGGAAACCACGGACCATTCGCGGGAGTATGTGCCGATTTTGGCGTATACGCCGGCGGCGCAGCATGGCGCGGATCTGGGCGTGCGGGAGACGCTTGCGGATATGGGGCAGACGATTGCGGAGAATTTTGGCGTGGCGATTCCGCATGGGAGGAGTTATCTGGGGGAGATTAGGTAGGACACGGGGAGAAAACGTCCGGTCCGTCCCCGGATTCGTCACCTGATTCCCCGGATTCCCAGCGTGATAGAATCCGCGCAGGGGTAATCCGGTGAATCACGTAGGAGGGCTGCCATGCGGCTAGTGCGCAAGTTCGGGGAGATGTGGGCAAAGAACCTAGAAAACATTGAGAACATTCCGGGCAGCAAACAAGGCGGGCGGGGTGTTTACATTCTCTACGACGGCTCCCTGCCTGTCTATGTTGGGAAGGGCAATATCAGAAGTCGAGTACGTGGAGCAAGGCGTAGCAAAACAAGAGGCGAATTTTGGGACCGTTTCAGTTGGTATGTCATAAAGAATAAGCAGGTGACTCACGATACTGAAGCACTCATACTGCGCATGCTGCCACCTTGCTTACGCTCTCTTACAAAACAGTCGGGACATTTTTTGCGTGCACATCCAGAGCCTGAAGCGAAGCAGGAGGCAGAATTTATTTCAAGAAAGGCCCATAAAAAGAAAAAGTCTTAAAAGCAAGTGGCCCTGCCTCAACCCACTGCGAGATAAGAGGTGCTTCCGTGGGGGTGGGGCAGAGAATTGTTGCGAGTCTTGGTTCATAGGCCACGAAGCGGCTATATCATTCGTGCAAGGTGCCTTGTAGGTTGCAGGTGAAGAATTGGGTACCGCGCCCTTTGGTTTGTGGGAGTGATGACATGAGGGAGGCTTGATCGCAATTGGTGCAATGGAAGGATAAGAAAGATTGACCCCAAGACCCAGGTAGAAAATCGAACCTGGGGCACCCAATACCGATCATACGCATTGTTCCCGGGCCACCCGTCCTAGCGGCGGAGGCTGTTTGAAGGGAGTGCAGACTTGACTTGCATATTCTGCGGATCGAAACAAAACCTCACCCGCGAGCATGTGTTCCCCGCATTCATGGGCGGGAAGCTCAAAGTGCCTGACGGAAGCTGCAAGCAATGCAACGGTGCGTTCGCGAAGTTCGAAGCCAAACTCGAAGCTAACACGACACTTTTGCTAAACATGTTCGGGATTAGGAATCGCGACGGTGTCATTCCCAATGCAAGAGTCGCCATCGGGATTTGCGGTTTCGACGAGGAGGGACTGTCAGGACTAAGGATCGGCGACAGTGGCGAGATCAAGTTGTCGGAAAGAGTAGTCAACGTAGTCGACACCGACGGAAAACCGAGGAGAAGAGGAATATTCACCAAAAACGCGAGCGCGGAGAAATTTATTGCGAAGTCAAAGGCAAGGGGCGAGCAAGTCACGGAACTACCGGCGCCAGAGCCGCCGACTCTAGAGGCCTCGTTCAAATTCAGTCTGCCGTTTTGCCTTGGTTTCGAGACGCGCAAGGTCGTTGCGAAAATCGCTCTTGCCGCCATCGCATACGAGCTCGGCATCTCCGTTGCGCTGTCTCCCGACTTCGACCGACTGCGCACTGCGCGTACAGCGAGCACCGTTCGCGAGCTTTGCCCGGTGGGATTTTTCTGCAATGAAGACTTTATAGGTTCGTACGCCCGGACCGTGCAGCAACATAGCGTAATGTGCTATCTCAGTGCAGGCCGCAAAGAGGGTTGGGCATTGGTCACTCTATTTGGGGCTCTAACTTATCTCGTGGAGGCCACGGATAGTTACACTGGTCGAGAGAGTAAGAGCTTCAGCATTTTTTGCGATGCAGCAAAGCAAGAACGATTTTATCCAGTGGTATTGGCAGACGAACAGTCGCTCGTCGCCAAAGTGCTCTCGAAAGCAACTAAGTTCGAAGACCGAGCGGCGATCGATGCTCAGTGGTATCCGATTATGGCAGCCTACTGTGCTCAAGCCGGAATTCCTGTTTCCCGCAGCCAAGCTTAACGGCGGCCCAACAGGTCCCACCATTCGCTCCGCGTACTCTTGGAGCGATTTCTCTTTTTCTCTACTACTTCAAGATTACCTGTCGTGCTGCTCCCGCCCTTGGAAAACGGAATGATGTGATCAAGTTCGGAAACCCGGGGACAGGAAACCCGGCGACAGACGGGACGTTTTCTGGGGGGTGGGGCAGATAACTCTTGCGAGTCTTGGTTCATAGGCCACGGGGCGAGTATGTCATTCGTGCAAAGCGCCTTGCTGGAGGCAGGTGCAAGATTGGGTACCGCACCCTTTGGTTTGTGAGTGTGATGACATGAGGGAGGTTTGACCGCAATTGGCGCAACGGAAGGATGAGAAAGATTGACCCGAAGACCCAGGTAGAAAATCGAACCTGGGGCACCCAACACCGATCCTACGCGTTGTTCCCGGGCCACCCGTCCGCAAGAAAAGGCTTACGCAGAGAACACAAAGTTCGCAGAGAAAGGTCAAGGAAAGGCGCCCGCCTCAGAAGGCGGCCGCTACAAGAGCAAGAAAACCCACAGAACCGATCTAAAGATCGGCCACTACAAGGGCAAGAAAAAGCCGCAGGGCTCGCGGACTCTCCCTGCGCTACACGGATTGCTTTGCCGAGAATTGCGGGGTTACTTGCCGGTGGCGGTGGATTTGCCGGCCATGGGGGCGTAGTAGCCGTTGCGGGTGCGGGCGACGAGCTTGCCTTTGCCGCGGGGCGGGATGACGTCCACGCGGACGCTGCGGAAGCTGCCATCGCGGGCAACATTCAAGGGGTAATAGCCCAGGGTGTACTGGTGGCGAATGTCGTGGGCCACTTGCTCGCAGATGTCGTGAACATCCCCGACATTTTCCGGGAAATAGGCGACCCCGCCGGAAGCGGCGGCGATTTCGGAGAGAGCTTTTTTGGCAGATTTGGCGCTGCGTTTGCTTTCCTGGCTGAGCAGGCCGATGGTGTAGATGACGGTATCGGTCTTCTGAATTTCGCGAATAGTTTTCTCCAGAGAATTGCGGCTGGTGTTGTCCTCGCCATCGGTGACGATCAGCAGAACTTTCTTTTCTTTTTTGCCTTTCTTGAGATGGTCCAGCGAACCGATGATGGCGTCGTAGAGGGCGGTGCTGCCGCGGGCATCAATGCGTTCGAGGGCTTCCTTGAGTTCGGGAATGCTGTTGGTGAAGTCCTTATCGAGATCGAGGTAGAAATCGTCGTTGAAATTGACGACGAAAGCTTCGTCCTGGGGATTGCTGTTCTGGACGAGGGTAAGCGCGGCTTCGTTCACGCGGGGCCGCTTGTCGCGCATGCTGCCGCTGTTGTCAATGACGAGGCCCATGCTGACGGGGATATCCTCGCGCTTGTAGACGGAGAGCTTCTGCTCAACTTTGTCTTCGTAGACGCGGAAATTGTCCTGGGTGAGGCCTTCCACGAATTTGCCGCGGTCGTCGAGGACGGTGGTGTGGAGCACGACCAGGCTGACATTCAGCTGGATGTGGCTACCCGTCTGGGTCTGGTCGGAGGGAGGCGGGGGAGGAGGGGGCGTGTCCACGGGAATCTGAGCCAGCAAGGGACCAGCGAAGAGGAGCAGGATCAAAGAAAGAGCGAGGGAGGCGAAGAACGGAAAGCGCGAGTGAGGAAGGAGTTCAGTGCGCTGGGGCGTAGTAGCCGGTCTTGGCGTAGACAGAGAGGGGCGGGAGGCCCTTGGGCGCGCGCAGCTTAACTTTAATTTTGCGCCAGCGCGCATCGTGAACATGATTGCTTGGTCGGTATCCCAGAACATATTGATTTCGCAGCTCCATGCCGATCTTGGACGCAATGTCCGGCAGATCATTTAGATGCTCGACGGCAAAGACGCGCCCACCAGTCAATTCCGTAATTTCACTGAGCAGCGACGGCCCGTGGAGCTCTTCCGGCGTCCGATTACGATTTCCAAGCGGGTCAAAAATGCCGATGGCGTAGAGCTGGGTATCCGCTTCTCTGACCAGGCGCTTGATATCGTTCTCGTTGTACCTGCTATGATTATCGCCTCCATCGGAAAGGATGAGCAAGGAACGTTTGGCGTTGTGTGCACCCCTCATCTGGCTGAGGCCCA
>Ga0209039_10002876_pt1 | contig 14063 bp, 12 predicted proteins | sample BogFormECP12_OM1_FD_188238 | JGI IMG/M metagenome (GOLD analysis project Ga0209039, IMG submission 188238) | Bog forest soil microbial communities from Calvert Island, British Columbia, Canada - ECP12_OM1 (SPAdes) (version 2) | ecosystem: Environmental > Aquatic > Freshwater > Wetlands > Bog ...
GCGCAACAGAAGGCACTAGAGCGGCAGCAGGCGCAGATCCAGAAGCTGCAGTCCGCTATGGCCGAGCAGCAGCAGATGTTGATTGGCGTGGTGCAAAACGGCTCCGGCACCGCCAAGCTCGTGCCAGCGGTGGATCGCACCGTGGACTTGAGAGCGGATGGCCATGCGGTGCAGACACCTGACAACCAGGCAACGCCCGCTGATCAAGAGCCCACGCTGGCCGAGCAGGAAGCGGTGGAAGAGGAGTTGCAGCGCGGTCCGGAAATCGCCGACGCCACGCCCGACACGCCAGCCTTGAAACTGGGTCCGGCAAAGATTCGTCTGCTCGGCTATCCGGCGATGACCATGGTGTGGCGTTCGACCAACTCGGGCGGCAACGTGGGCACCAGCTTCGCCAACATCCCGTTCGATAGCACGGTGCCCGGCAACACCAGCGAGTTCCGCATATCGCCGCAGAGCACGCGCCTAGCCTTGCGCGCCGATGTGGACCTCAACACCAGCAAGGCAGCCGGCTATTTCGAAATGGACTTCGGCGGCTCGCCCAACGCCGGCACCATTGCGGTGACCAGCTCGAGCTACACATTCCGCATCAGGCAGGCCTGGTTCGACTGGTCGAAGGGCAAATGGGACTTGACCGGCGGCCAATTATTCACGCTCATGACGCCGTTGAAGAAGGGCATCCTGCCTTGGCCAGGCGACGTCGCCACCACCCAAGTCGTCGATACCAACTATGTGGCGGGCCTGGTGTGGGGCCGTTATCCGCAGTTAAGGATCGCCTATAAGGCCTCCCCGGGCACCTGGTTCGGCTTCTCCTTGGAGAACCCGGAGCAGCAGGTGGGCAACAACGTTGTGTACCCCAGTGCGCTCAGCAGCATCCTCATCACGCAGTACAACACCGGCGCCAACGAGTTAAAGGTCCCCAACATGACTCCCGACTTCGTATTCAAGGGGGCATTTGACGGCAAGATGGGCGAGCGTGCGATCCACTTTGATGCGGGCACGGTGATGCGGGTCTTCCGTAGCTGGAACGGCGTCACTGTTTCCGGCAAAGACTACGCCTTCGGCTGGGGCGTGGGTGCCAACTTCACTGCGGAAATCGTGAAAGGTGTACGTCTGGTGTTGGACGGCTTCGCCAGCGACGGCGCTGGCCGCTACATCGGCGGACTGGCTCCTGATGCCATCGTGAAGGCCAACGGCACTATCTCGCCGATTCACTCTTACTCGTGGGTCAGCGGCTTCGAGATCGCACCCAGCAAAATCAGTGGAATCTACTTCTACTACAGCGGCCTGTATGCGCAGAAGAATGCCACCGCCAATAGCGACGGCAGCTGCTGCGTCGGCTACGGCTATCCGGGAGCCAACACCAATGCCGACCGGTTGATCCAGGAAATCACCGGCGGTTACTCGCGTGTGGTCTGGAAGTTCGAGAACGTGGGCTCGGTGCAGTGGGGCGCACAGTATGCCTACGAGATGCTCTCTCCCTGGGTGGCTGGAACAGGCCCCAATCAGGCGCACGCCAACATGATCTTCGGCCAGTTGCGTTACAACCTGCCGTAGTGGGAGGCATTGAAATGTGCGCGCACACAACCGAACGGGTATCGGGCCAAGCCCTCGCATACATCTTCGGCGTGCCTGTGATATTTCCGAAAGCGCATCGAAATTCAGCCCAGTCGTGGAGAGTTGTTCATGAGAAATTAACATTCTCCTAACAACTCTGAGCAATTCTGGGGTGTAAATTCGGAATGCCAATTCCGCTACCGTACCTATTGAGCTCGGCGGATCCCGTCAAGGAATGTCGGCGTCCGCGTCGCCACCTTACGCTATTAAGCGGTTTCTATGAGGGGAAATCGATATGTTCATTAAACGATTCGCTATTGTCACTTTGCTGGTTGCGGTTTCTGTAAGTTTGATCGCTTGCAGCGGAAGCAAGGGTAACTTCGTGAAGCTGCAGGGTGCGGGAGCGAGTTTTCCGGCTCCCTTGTATCTGAAATGGTTCAAGACATACAGCAGCGCGCATCCGAATATTCAGGTTGACTACCAATCCGTCGGCAGCGGCAGCGGCGTTAAGAGCTTCATGGACAAGACGGTCGATTTTGCCGCCAGTGATGCGGCCATGAAGCCGGAAGACATGGCGAAGGTGGAGGGCGGAGTTCAATTGTTACCTATGACGGCGGGCAGTATCGTCCTCGCCTACAATCTGAAAGACGTCCCGAACCTCCGCCTCCCCAGGGAGGCGTACGCTGGGATTTTTGACGGCAAGGTGACCAAGTGGAGCGACCCGCTGATCGCCAAGGCGAATCCCGGTGTCAAGCTTCCCGATCTGCCGATCAACGTGATTGTCCGCGCGGACAGCAGCGGCACGACCTTCGTGTTCACCAAGCACCTGGCCGCGATCAGCCCCGAGTTTCAGAAGGCCATTGGCGTGAATAATATGCCCAACTGGCCGGTAGGAACACGCTCGAAGGGCAACGAAGGTGTCACCGCAAGCATCCTTACCACTCCGGGTTCGATTGGCTATATCGAATACGGTTACGCGCACAGCCAGAACCTGCCGACAGCGACGCTGGAAAACAAGTCGGGGAATTACGTTGCGGCATCGACTGCCTCGGCCGAGGCTGCTCTCGCTTCGGCGCAAATGCCAACCGACCTCGTCGCTTGGGTGTCAGATCCGGAAGGCCAAGACGCCTATCCGATCGTCACCTTTACGTGGATGATTCTTTACAAGAAATACGACAACAAAGACAAGCTCGATGCGCTGAAGGGGCTGGTAACTTACGGCCTCACCGATGGCCAGAAGGAATCTGAGTCATTAGGCTATGTGCCGCTGCCACCGCCGGTTGTCGCCCAGGTGAAGGCGGCCGCCGACGCTCTTTAGTAAGTAATTAGCTGCATATTCGAATTGCAATCGCCTGGATCTTCAGGCTTGCTATGACATCGGTTCCGGGTACAACTCGACTTGAAGACGAAGCGGCTTGGCACGTCGGCCAGACGTGGCAGCCGCCGTCAAAGGCGCAGCGGTGGATCGATGTGCTCTTCCGCCGCCTGTGTGTGGGATTTGCCGCACTGACCATTGTATTGATTGCCCTGCTCGTGTTTGAGATCGCAGTCAAGGCGATACCGGCTTTCCGCGAGCATGGTCTGAGTTTTCTTTACCAGGCAACCTGGGATCCAAATAAGGGTACGTACGGAATCCTGCCGGAAATCTGGGGCACGCTGTACACCTCTCTCTTGGCGCTATTCTTCGGCTCGGCGTTCGGTATCGCTGCCGCCGTCTTCCTCAGCGAGGGCTACCTGGGAGAAGCCGTCTTCAAGATCCTGAAGAACTTCAATCTGCACTTTCACCCCTTCTGGGGAAAGCTGCCCGATCGGCTCGAGGTTTTGTTGAAGAACCTCATCGAGTTGTTGGCGGCGGTGCCCAGCGTGGTTTACGGCTTGTGGGGCCTGTTCGTCGTGATTCCGCTGATCCGTCCCGGCTGCAACTGGCTGCACGCGCAGTTTGGCTGGTTTCCGCTATTCTCCACGGACCTTAGCGGCCCAGGTATTCTGCCGGCCGTGTTCGTACTGTCGATCATGATCCTCCCGACGATCACGGCGATCAGTCGCGACGCCTTGATCTCGGTGCCTCCCAAGCTGCGCATGGCGGCATACGGACTGGGCGCCACCCGTTGGGAGACCATCCTTGGCGTACTCCTACCAACAGCGTCGCGGGGAATCTTTGGCGGTGTCGTTCTCGCTTTTGGACGTGCGTTGGGCGAGACCATGGCGCTGGCCATGTTGGTGGGCAATGCCAACCGGTTGACCGTTTCGCTGTTTTCACCTGCCAACACTCTCGCTGCGCTGTTGGCCAACAGCTTTCCCGAAGCTGGCGCCAAAGAGATCCCAGTACTCATGTACGCAGCCTTGGTGCTGCTGGCCATCACCCTGGTTGTAAATATGTTCGGCGCACTCGTGCTCGAGCGGGCGGCAGCCAAGTCGGAGGCGAAATGAGCGACAGCGACCGCGTCAAGGCGAAACCTCCGAGCGAAGCGGAGACCCTGCTGCATCGCGCCGAGGCGGAAGCCGAAAAGGATCCGTTTGCCGGTGTTGACTTTGCGGAACTCGAGCTTTCCCTCTATCGTCCGCGCACTCTGTTCAGCATCATTCTGAGCTGGCTCGTTACAGGCATGACTCTGCTCGCCCTCATCCCGTTGTTCGCAGTTCTGTGGATGCTGATCTGGCGTGGTGGGCGAAAGCTCGGACTGGCGTTGTTCACCCAATTACCGCCGGCTCCGCTGGAACAGGGCGGGGGATTTGGCAACGCCATTGTCGGTACGCTGATCATGGTGGGAATCGCGACCCTCATTACGGTTCCGCTGGGCGTCCTCACCGGGGTGTTCCTGGCGCAGGCAGGCGCCAGCAAGCTGGCAGGAGCAGTCAGATTTTCTGCCAAGGTGCTGACTGGCTTCCCGTCGATTCTCGCCGGCGTATTTGCGTACGGTGCCATTGTTCTGGCGACAGGTGGTTACTCCGCGATCGCAGGGGCGGTTGCGCTCTCCATTCTCATGTTGCCAACCATCATCCTGACTTCGGAGAGCGCCATTGCAATGGTGCCGGCCAAGATGAAGGAGGCCTCGATCGGCTTGGGAGCAACCGGCACGCAAACGGTATGGATGGTGCTTCTGCCGACGGCAATGCCGGGCATACTCACTGGCGTGATGTTAGCTATTGCCCGCGCTGCAGGCGAGACGGCGCCGCTTCTGTTCACGGCGTTGTTCAGCAATTACTGGCTGGCCAGCAATGGCCGCATCGATCTGATGCAGCCCACCGCGTCGCTGGCAGTGCTGATCTATAACTTCTCCGGCATGCCCTTTAAGAATCAAGTTGAATTGGCTTGGGCGGCCGCGCTTGTTCTGGTTGCTCTCGTCCTGATCACCAACCTCATCGGCCAGAGTTTTTCTCGGCAACAGGTCAATCAATAGGAGTGTTTGCAGATGGCTACAGGAAAGGTTCCCAGTCACGATACTCATGCCGCCAAACCGGCCGGCGCGCCATTGAAATCCAACGGCGACGATGTCGTTATGGATTGCGAAATCAAGGAGCTGTACTACGGGACATTCAAGGCAGTTCGTGACACGAAAATCCCAATCAAGAAGAACGCAATCACGGCGTTCATCGGGCCGTCGGGTTGCGGCAAGAGCACAGTATTGCGCTGCCTGAATCGTATGAACGACCTGGTCCGCGGATTTCGCTTCAACGGCCACGTGAAGTATCGCGGAAAAGACATTTACGACCCGGCGATCGATCCCGTGGCAGTACGGCGTTACATCGGAATGGTGTTTCAGCAGCCAAACCCTTTTGCCACCAGCATATTCAATAACGTCGCCTTCGGTCTCAGGATCAACAACTACAAGGGGAACAAAACGGAGAAAGTCGAGCAGGCCCTGAAACGCGCCGCCCTTTGGGACGAAGTCAAAGATAAGCTGCAAAACAGCGGGCTATCGCTGTCTGGTGGTCAACAGCAGAGGCTGTGTATCGCGCGCGCGGTTGCCACCGATCCCGAAGTGCTGTTGATGGATGAACCCTGCTCCGCGCTCGACCCCATCGCAACCCGCAGGATTGAAGAGCTCATGCTGGAGCTGAAAGACCGCTACACCATTGCCATCGTGACCCATAACCTGCAACAGGCGCAACGTGTTGCCGACAAGACGGGGTTCCTGTACGTGGACACGACGCAGGGCGGGCGCACGGGTTATCTGGTGGAGTTCGGCGACTCGAAGGAAATGTTTGACAACCCGAAAGAGAAGCACACGAGGGAATACATACGCGGCGAGTTCAGCTAGTGGCGAGCTAGCCGCTTTCAGCAGCTTGCATTCTGGCGATTGTCCAGTCACCGACGTGCAGTCCCCAAATGTCGAAGTGGAAATGAGTCGGCGAGTGCCCTACGGAGGAACGACCATCATGGCGGCAACGAGAGTGCGTCTTTCGGTATTTCGGGATGTGTCTGTGCTTGCGGCGGTTGCACTTTTGGCGCTCTTGCTAGGCTGCACCAGCTCAAAAGCGGGTGCAGGCGATGCCAAGCTCCCGCCCGGAAGCGTATTGTTGACGGGAGCCGGTTCCTCGTTTGACGCGGTGCTCTTCAACCGGTGGTTCACGGTCTATCACAACAGCCATCCGAATATTTTCATAAAGTATGCATCGGTTGGTAGCGGAGAAGGTGTTCGGCGATTTATCGGAAAAGACGTCCCGGACGAACAGAAAATTGATTTCGGAGCGAGCGACTCCGCCATGTCCGACGCGGAGCTCGCACAAGCAAATAATGACGTGCTCATGGTGCCGGTCACCTCCGCGTGCGTTGTGCTGGCCTACAACCTTCCCAACTTCCATGGCGATCTTAAGCTGTCGCGCGAGGCTTATGCCGGCATCTTTCTCGGGGAGATCAAGAACTGGAATGACCCCCGGATCGCCAGATCGAATCCTGGCGTGAAACTGCCGAACCTGACGATTGTCACTGCGGTCCGCGAGGACAACAGCGGAACGACGTTTGCATTCACCAATAATCTCGCCGCGGCCAGCGACCGATGGCGCAGCCTGTTTGGCCCAGCCGTCATTGTCAATTGGCCGGGAAACGCGATGCGAGCCAAAGGAAACGAAGGCGTGGCGGGCATGATCGAGAAATCTGTCGGATCGATCGGTTACGTCGGCTACGAGTTTGCGAACAGACTCGGATTGGACATGGCTGCCCTTGAAAACAAAGAAGGCAAGTACATACAGCCGTCTGAGCAGAGCTGCATGACGGGTCTGGCTACGGCTGATCTTCCCGACAATCTCAGAGCATTTGTTCCAGACCCAAGCGGCGCGGAATCATATCCAATCGTGACCTACTCGTGGGTATTGCTGCGCAAGAATTACCCCGATCCTCAAACTGCGAACGCGATCCGGGACCTCTTCCGGTGGTCACTGCAGGATGGTCAGCGATACTCGTCGCAAATCGGATATGTGCCAGTGCCACCGGCGGTGGCTTACAAAGCATTGGCGGCCTTGAAAGGCGTTATTCCGGGAAGCTGATCAGCTTTCGGTGAGTGGGAGCACGCGCTAAGGCATTCCAGCCTTCGAGTTGTGGCCGATCGGCCCAAGTGAAGCGAGCCAACGGTCTTACATCCTGAATCAAGGTGAGCCAGCAATCGCACTCACCGGACAGAAGCCATACCTGCCCATGCGAGCACGAAGTTCCCGAAGAATCTCGATCCCCCTAAGGTGAACGATTCAGTCGGTGCGAAATTTCATCAGCCGAGCGCAGGTGGCAGAGGACGAGGAGGCCCGTTTAGAGGACCGCTTCGTTCCATGCGACCGATGATGTTCTCGCGGATCACCGCAGACCACGATCCTATGATGCGAGAGTTATGTCTTTTCTCAGGCCACCGTTAGGTCTTCATACGAGCGTTTGTTGGTTTTGGGCGAGCCTCGTTGACGATGATTGCTTTCCCTGCTAGGAGGGAACCATTCAGACCGAGGATTGCCTCTTGTGCGTCTTTGTCGGCAGTCATTTCCACAAAGCCGAATCCACGAGCCACGCCTGTGGCTTTGTCCGTGATGATTGTTGCGGCCTCAACCGGGCCGTAGGTTGCGAATGCAGCTTTGAGGTCTTCCGCAGTTGTGCTTGCTTCCATGTTTCCGACGTAAAGATTCTTCATTATTTGCTCATGTCTGGTGAGGATACGTGAGCTAAAACCGACCGTATCTCTCGGATACCAAGACGATGGTTCTCGTCTCAGAATTGCGATTGTGAGGGGGATGAAAGATGGATCGTCCCGGTATGTTGCCTGGACGGCTGCGGATGTCTGGGATCTGATCCCAAAAGGCCAAATTCAACTGCACAGTATTCACAACAACAAGAAAAAAACCGCAGGACGCCGACGCTTCGAGTTTCGTGCCTCCGATTCTCTAGAAATTGCGGTCTGAGTCGTCGGTCTTGCCGTTCTCGTCCAGCCAGTTCAGAAGTGACCGCATGCTTGCCTGGGCCAGCGCTATACACGAATCGCCAGCTCCGTAGTAGATATTGATGGTATCTCCATCGAGACTGATGGTATGTCCGCACGGAAACACCACATCGTGCACGTCGCCGCCGCGCTCATAGTCCGTTTCTGGTCCGAAGATCCAGGAATCTCCACGCAACAGACAGACGTCGGGCTTTTGGAGATCAAAAAGGGCGAGGCCTATCCGGTATAACGCGCCGGAGGCAGTGTGCTTTACTCCGTGGTAGAGCACGAGCCAACCTCTCTCTGTCTCGATTGGCGGGGAGGACAAGCCAATCTTGTTGGCGTCCCACCACGCACCCTTGCGCGCCTCCATCATCACTTTATGGCCACCCCAGTGACGCAGATCGGGCGAGTAAGAAATCCAGATGTGGGCTCCCAAGGGAGTCATCGGTCGATGGATGAGTGCCCAGAGACCGCCGATTCTGTGCGGCAGCAGAGCCGCATCTTTGTCATCCGGCGACATGATCACACCGAATCGCTCGAAGGTCCGGAAGTCCTTCGTCAGCGCGAGCGAAACGCCGGGGCCACCTTTGGAGTACGACGTGTAAGCAACTGCGTATTGCTGCAATTCCGGAACATAGGTGATACGCGGATCTTCGATACCCCACAGCTCTTCTGGAAAGTCCGTAGGACTCGGCATCAGGGTAGGCTTTGTGTCGATCTTCCATCCGTCGAAACCGTTAACCGAGCGCGCAGTGCAGAGATGAGAGAGACCACGGCGGTCCTCGACGCGACAAAGCAAGAGCGTGGATCCGTCTGCAAGCAGAGTCGCTCCGGCGTTGAAGACGCTGTTAATCCGGTAAGGCCAGTCTTTGCTGGCCAGGATCGGATTGGCGTGATGCCGGTGGATGAGTGAGTCGGTAGAGTCGATTGTGTCGACGGTCAAAGTCATATGTTCCTTAACAGTAGCAGCAAACTGACATCCGAATATTTCAGGGGGCCAAAGCTCTGAAATTGCGCCAGCGACCAGCTAGAGTGCAGCCTCGGGCGATGTGACATCTTGAAGTCGCCGCATCTCCAAGAGGGCCATCAAGAACGAGAGCGTGGACTCCGCCCCCTGGTTCTCATTGGCCCGGTCGGGATGAAGCCCATCCCGACAGCCGCCCGTGGCTTCGTCATATAAGGCAGTCTTCAAGTCGTTGTCTCCCCGGAACCAATTGAATGCGGCCCAAGCTGGTGTGCGCCAATGTTCATCTGACGTTGCGCGATAGGCTTCGAGACACGCGGAGACCGTTGCACATGCCTCTACCGGTTGCTGATCGAACCGAGCTTTTTCACCCGCCTTTCGATAGAAGCCCTGTGAGCCGATCGGAACAAAGTGTCCGTTCATGGTGCAGCGTTGTTGCGATGCAAGCCACTCTAGTGACTCGAGGCCGGCCTCGACCAACTCCTTGTTCGAGGTGCGCAAGCCTGCCAACAATAATGCCTGGGACAAGCGTGCGTTGGAATAGGCCAAACCGTCTTCAAACCATTTCCAATCTCTTGTGCGGGTGGTCCTATAGATATTCAGCAATCTGTCAGCGAGTAAGTCTCTCTGCCTCTGTGCGGATCGGTCACCCGGGAAGCGGTCAAGATATTCCTGGATTCCGAATAAGGAAAACGCCCACGCCCGGGGGCTGGTAAAGGTCTGTACCGCTGGAAGGGCGAGCTCGAAGAGGCGTCCGGCAAGGCCCCGTAGACTCTCATCCACGGCCTGATTGATCGCCTTTCCCAAGGCCCACAAAGCCCGTCCGTGGCTGTCTTCTGATCCCTCTGACTCCTGCCACTGGCGCTCATAGCTGAGAAAGTTGCGGAATCTTCCATTGGCGGAGTTGAAGGCAAGCCATAGAAAAGCCAAGTACCGCGAAGCCAATGTCTTGGCTTCAGGACCCCCATCCCCCCCGAGTTGTTCCACCATGATCGACACGATGAGGGCACGGGCATTATCGTCGGTGGTGTAGCCCTCGTGCTGATTCGGGACGGAGAACACGGCATGCTGGAAGATCCCTGTGTCGTCCGTCATTCGCCTGAGATGATCCACGTTAACGGGCGGCAAGCTCTGCACGCACTTGGCGGCAAATGTGTTTGGACTGATCAGCCGGGGATTCCACATACGTTCTGCCCGGGCTCTCTGGAAGCTGCGCATATAGTCCTGGGCCACACTTTTCCAAACCATGTTGCGTGAGAACAGATACGCACGTTTGCGCATGGCGTGCCGTTCGGCCTCATTCTCCAGCAGCCAAATCGTTTGTTCTGCGATGGCATCCTGGTCGTGGAAGGGAACGAGTACTCCGCGGCGCTGATCGAGAAGCTCAAGGGCATGCCAGTAAGGGGTCGAGATGACCGCTTTTCCCGCGCCCAATGCATACGCCAGCGTTCCAGAAACAACCTGTGCCTCGTTCTTATAGGGCGTGATGTAGATATCGGCTGAGCCGATGAATTCCATCATCTCCTCAGGACTAACGAACCGATTGTGAAAGATGACGTTCTTCTCAACTCCAAGATCCTTGGCGAGTGACTGAAGCGACTCCCGGTATTTGTCGCCCTCGCGCCGCCTGATGTGCGGATGCGTTGCGCCTGCGACGATATAGGTAACATTGCTGTTGTGCGCCAGAATGCGCGGCAAAGCCTGGATGACTGTTTCCACTGCCTTGTTGGGAGAGAGCAAGCCGAAGGTCAGCAGTACGGACTGGCCTCCAACTCCGAACCGGTCCTTGTAGAAATTCGGATCGACAAACGCCATGTTGGGGACGCCATGCGGGATGACGTCGATCTTCGCAGCAGGCACCCCGAAGATCTCCTGGAGAAACTGCGAAGAGTGTTGACTCATCACGATAAGACGGTCGGAGAGCTCTGCCAGTTCGACCATCACGCGATGCTGGTCGAGGTTCGGTTCACGCAGAACGGTATGAAGGGTGGTCACGATCGGCATGCGAAGTTTCCGCAACAGCTCCAGGATGTGGCTCCCGGCCGGCCCGCCAAAAATACCGTATTCGTGCTGCAGGCAGACTAGATCGACATTGGTGAAATTGAGGAAATCGGCCGCGCGGTTGTAGGATGCCAGTTCCTCTTCGGTTAGTTCGAATCGAACCCGCTCAGGATAGCTATATTCGGACTCCGGATCATTCACGGGCAGCGCAAATAACCGCTCAGTTCCGAACTCGGTCGAAACGGCATCACATAAGTCGGTGGTGAAAGTGGCAATCCCGCATTGCCGTGGAAGATAATTCCCTATGATGGCGATTCGGGTGGGTAGCGAAAGATTAATGGTTGCGAGGAACGGCTTCGCCGGCGCGATCTCAGGCACAAGCGGAAGTGGGAGTGCGATACCCGATAGTCTCCTGAATGGCAGAGTCTTTGGCAACGACATGGACCACCTGTCTGATTAACTTAGAGCTTCGGCGAGGAATCGCGGCAAGGCCCGAATCGGTGTCCAAATCGGAAACCTCGTCTGACAATGCCGCGACTGCTCGATAGCCGGCGTGCCCCAACTCGGCAGTCACGCCGGTGAACGTCAACTACTTGGCTTCGGCAGCCTCATGCGCTGCTGCCTTATTTTCGGCGGCCCTCACGGCCGCAAGAAACGAGTCCGTGCCACTAGGGGCGTGCACGTTCCCGGACAGTGTTTTAGCAAAGGGAACGTTCTTTCCGTAAAACGCCTTGGTGGAATCACTGTCCTGTTGGATCACGGCGCCATCCACCGCCACTCCAGCAAATAAGCCTTTGGAACGCGAATAGCTCAATGCTTCCGTGCTCATCTTCCAGTCGGTGCCTGCCGAAGCATGCCGTCCCACCGGACCAGCCGCCGCCGAGGCTTCTCCGCTGAGCTCGAACTTACTGGAAAGCAACTTCTGCACGCCTGCGTCATTCATGAACAACACGACGAGGTCGACGGACTGCGCGCCAGCCTGAAGGCCAAAATTCCCGCCGCCAATCGAGATAAACGCTGGTGCGCTCCAGCCGTTCTTAGTCCGGCAGGTGACAACTCCCCGTCCATGCTCTCCGCCGACGATGAATCCGCCCTTTCCCATGCTTGGAATCACCGCGATACACTTGGCTCCCGTGAGCACTTCCTCCGGAATACCCTTATCGGGCGCAGCCATGATCTCGTGCAGGACCGTGCCGGCTGCTTGCAGGCGATCTTCCGTCGCGGGCCGTCCCGACTTGGCAAACGCGAAAGTCGCTAGGGATAACGTCAACAAGGCAATTGCAAGTTTCTTCATAAAACACTTCCTTTTCATTCCACTGTGTTTTTGTGGACGAACTTGTGAGTGGCGAGATCCGCCATAAAGATCAGACTGTTCTGCGACCACTGATCAGGTTGATGACCAGGACCACCACAGCAATGACCAACAGAATGTGGATCAGCCCGCCTCCCACGTGAAGGCTGAATCCGAGCAGCCACAGAATCAAGAGAACTACCAATATCGTCCAGAGCATTTGCTCCTCCTTGGCCTGGTTGAGGGAGTTAGATGTTGAGGTCAGGAAGATGGACAGCTATTCCCTTATTACTGGAGTTCACGAGGGACGCTGCTGCTTTGCCTTCCAGAAGGTCAGGAGTCGTCGAGTGTTACTGCAAACTTCAACTAGATCCGGCCGAGCAGCAACAAAATGACCACGATGACGAGCAGCAAACCCATCCCACCGCTCGGGAAGTAGCCCCAGGAACGGCTGTGGTTCCACGTCGGGAGAGCGCCCACGAGAAACAAAACCAGAAGAACAATCAAGACGGTTCCAAGCATACTTTCCTCCTTGTTTCTAAGAATCCAGCGCCGGCAGTTTGCGACTTTCGTGAGCACTACGAGGCGCCGGACCGGTCGCGATCAAGCTCGCGATCGTGGCTAACAAATAGTGGGGATGCTGCCCCTTGGGGTAGAACCTGTCAGCGATGATGCTGGCAGGCACGGCGTCCCCTTGGTAGTCGCCGCTCATCGCGATAATCGAAATCGAGGGATGCTGGCTGCGCACGCGCGAGATCAACTCGACTCCGGACATGTGCGGCATGTTGAGATCGGTGACGATCAGATCGGGGATAACCCTGCTCAAGTGAGACACGGCATTTATGCCATTATCTGCCGTGGCGACGTCGTACCCAGCGGACATCAGCAACATCCCCAGACTTTCCCTCACGTCTGGGTCATCGTCGACTACAAGAATCTGGGCCTTCGATCGGCTCGACATGTGCGTTCCTTTACCTGACGGATTGAACTGCATCTCACTGTCCACGATGTCACGCGCACGCTGCCTCAGTCTGGTCAAAACAGACCACTTCAGGGTTCCGCGATAGCGTGCAGCGCTAAACGTGCTTCGGTTCGTGTTTTGAGAGGGGATGCAACTCCGCGCGAATGAAAATGCCCCCACATACACTGCAGGCCCACTGAGTTTGGGCAACGCGGTGGATCGCGCCGGAACCGTTGGTCAGCCACTTTCTCGAAAGTTCACTGCTACAAGCGGGGCATTTCACTTTGACTGTCTCTTCCTCGGCAACGGCCGTGTGAACGGTTCGATATTGGGCAGCGAGTTCGCCCGTCGCCCGTCAGATGACAAGTCCTTCTTTCGTTACGGCAACGATCGCGACTCTTGAATCCAAGCTGCTGTCGTTGGCCAAGCCAAGAACTCGCCTTGCATGCCTCTTCGCCTTTTCCTCTGTGCGAAACCTCTTGGCAGGCCGAAGAACGGGCTGTGCTGGAAGGAATTCGACCCGGTAATACGTCACGTCATTGTCCTTTCGGTGCCGATTGCACGGAAGCGGTAAACCGCCTACAGGGTCGTATGTTTCATCGCCACATGTTGAGGACGGCCATCCATGGTTGGAAAGTCGGCAAATAACGCCGTTTGCACAGATCCCCCGCTGATCGCGACGGGTTCAAGTGGCGCCCACTTCCCATTTCATAATCGGTCAGTCCAGCCGATCAATACTGAGCAACATTGCTCAGAGAGCAATGTTGCTCAGACAAACGCCATCCTCAGATGCCAACATTTAAATATGAAAAGCTCAGGTTGTCAGTAGCCATGCTGGCGCTGCTCGCCGTCGCGATTCTGGCCGGATGCTCATTCGCAAATCGCTCG
>Ga0209039_10002877_pt1 | contig 14054 bp, 12 predicted proteins | sample BogFormECP12_OM1_FD_188238 | JGI IMG/M metagenome (GOLD analysis project Ga0209039, IMG submission 188238) | Bog forest soil microbial communities from Calvert Island, British Columbia, Canada - ECP12_OM1 (SPAdes) (version 2) | ecosystem: Environmental > Aquatic > Freshwater > Wetlands > Bog ...
GGCCCGCCGGGCCGCGTTTCCGCAGCGAGCGGGCCGTTTTCGCAGGTGGTGGCAGGTGTTGGGTTCGAACCAACGTAGGCTGAGCCGACGGTTTTACAGCCCGCTCCTGTCTGCACCTCCACATACCCTCTGACCTGCATAAACACCGCTCAATGATGTTTGTCCCGGCGACGCTGTCCGCCATATGTACGTGCGCGTCCGCCCCTTCACCGCCGATCCCACGGACAGCCACGTACAGACCCGTACAGCTCCCCAAACCCGCAGGCAGAAGCACCTCGGCGCCGGAATCACCAGTACCGGGAACGACAGTGCGGGGACCCCCCAGCCATATCTTCCCGCGCACTCGAGATGCTCAGGCACACAACCGGCATAGCAGGCCCCATGCACCCGCCGTCGACCCCTGATGAACCTTCCATGTACTTCTCGTAGACCAGCGCTCCGCGGGCAACGCCGGAACTCCCGGCACCGGCCCAACAGACATCCTCACGCACGGTGACGGCCACCAACGACAGGCCGCGCGCGTACCCGCCTGGACGGCAGCACATGTCGATCAGGCGGCCGCCTGTGCTGTGCCCGAGCGAATGTTATGTCGTGCCGAGCCGCCGATGCGCGCACAAGCGTGTTTGTGCTGGTTCCGGGCGTGGACGACTCGATAGTCCGCTGCGTGCTGATCCGGGTTCGCGGCGGAATCGTCAGCGACTGCGGGCACCGCCGTCCCGGTGCCAGCCCACGGAGGCGGCGATCATCCGGCCGGGTCGTATCTGGTGTGCAGCATGAGGAAGCATGCCGGAGTGTCGGGTGTTGTCGCGAATGTGTGCGGCGTGCCGTGGCTGACGTGCACGAGGCCGCCTTCGCCGATCGCGGCCACCTGGCCCCGTCATGGTCCACGAGTAGCACCCCGGACAGGACGAAGAAGGTCTCATCGGCCGTGGCGTGGGCGTGCAGCGGCGGCCCGGAGGTGGCCGGGGGGATGGTGCAGGCGATAACGACGGCGGCGCCAACAGGCGCGCTGGCCAGGATGACTTGTGTAGTTCGCGGCGATGAGGTCCGACGGCTGTGCGCTGCTCCAGGGCGATGGTGGTCATGTGATGGCTCTCCTTCGGCCTGAAGTGCATCAAGGTGACGCCGCTCGCCCGGCTGGGGGCTCTGGCAGCCCCCGATAACCGGTACGACGTCAGAGCCTGCGCGTCATCGGTGCGTGATGACCGGTACGGGATGACTGCAGGAATTTTCGTACCCGCGCCACCCGGTCTCGGCGTTTGCCTGCTCCTTACCAGCGTCGTGGGGGCGCGGGTACAGACCACAGGGCGCCCCACGAAGGTGGCCGGCGACCACGCCCGCAGCGTTTACCTGGGTCCAGCAGGTCGAGGATGGGCTGCCAGCGCGCCGCCGCGCCAGCCCGCAGGCTCTGCGCGGCGGCGATGTCGCGCTCCCGGGACGGTTCCGCCCGCCGCGCGCAAGGTGAGCATTCGCCCGTCGTGACCTCGTCACGCAGCCGGCACCGGGCACGCGGCAGATCGCAGTGAGCGCCGTATTCATCGTCGCCCCCCTGGACGCGGATGCTTGTGTTCTCCGGCAGTGCGGGTCATCCGCGCGCCTACATTCCATCGCAGGGCTGTGGACCTTTGATGCACTGGCGATGGAGACGGCACGGAGACGGCCTCGCCGATGGGCTTCGATAAGCGCGGGCGGTCCGTGCCCGCACCCGGCGATCTACATCGAGATGTCCCGCTGAGCCACCGTTCGGGGCGGCTCTTGAGCACGGACTCGCTGCGGTCTCGGCCGCGCACGACAGGACGTTGGGGTGCTACCTCCTGTCATCCTGCAGGCGGCTTGCCGGCTGCAGGAGCTGGTGTCTGTCCTGGCTCGCGGAGAGAATGCGGGGTCAGTGGCCTGGGCCGTCGCCCCCTATCACAAAAGCCATCACTCTGCTGCGGGCCGGGGTTCGGCACCCGGGGGCACGCGCCGTCATGCGGTTCGCTCGCCGGCGTTGCCGGTGGGTTTCATCCCGCCACTGCAGCGGTCCTGTGTCTAAGGTAGGCGGCACAAGCTCAAGGCAGGGAGGGGACATGGATATCCCGGCGATGTTCCGCGCCGCGGTCGCGGAGTTCGACGCCCGCGTGCGGCAGATCGGCGATCACCAGTGGCAGGCCGCCACCCCGGATGAGGACTGGCGCGTCCGCGACCTGGTCAATCATGTTGTTGGCGAGGATCTGTGGGCGCCGCCGCTGCTGGCCGGGTCCACGATTGCCGAGGTAGGAGATCGTTTTGACGGCGATGTGCTCGGTGCTGATCCCAGGGCCGCCTGGACCGTGGCATCTGCCGGGGCGGTGCGGGCGGTCGGGGAGCAAGGCGCGATGGACCGTATCGTCCACCTGTCGTTCGGCGATTTCCCCGGCCGGGATTACACGCTGCAGCTGTTCGCCGACCACCTGATCCACGCGTGGGACCTGGCCCGCGCGATCGGCGCGGACGAGCGCCTGGACGCCGGGCTCGTCGGGTCCTGCGCGACCTGGTTCGAGACCATGGAGGACGGCTACCGCAGCGCGGGCGCGATCGCGGCGCGGCCGCCGGTGCCCGATGATGCGGACGCCCAGACCGTGCTGCTGGCCCGTTTCGGCCGGCACGCCTGACGCTGGGAGGCCTTTGGCTCCGCGCCGGCTGGATGAAGGGGGCAGGGGTGGGATACGACGTGATCGTGGCGGGCGGCGGGGTCCGCCGGCTGCGTGGCTGCGGCCCGGCTCAGCGCCGATGACCGCTGCCGCGCGCTGCTGCTCGAGGCCGGGCCTGACTACCCGGCGGCTGGCGATCTTCCGGCTGACATCGCCGATGGATCGATGCCGGCCACCAGCCACGGCTGGGGTTTCGTAGCGGAGCCGGACGAGCGCGGGCGTTCGGTCCCGCTGCCCCGGGGACGCCTGATGGGCGGTTGTTCGGCGACCAACGCGTGCTTCGCGCTGCGGGGCTGGCCGCAGGACTACGACCAGTGGGCGGCCATGGGCAACCCGGGCTGGTCGTTCGCTGACCTGCTGCCGGTCTTCCGCGCCATCGAATCTGACGCCGATTGCGGCGGCGACTGGCACGGGGCCGGCGGGCCGGTGCCGATCCGCCGGCCCTCGGACGGGGAGCTGTCGCCATTGCAGCGGGCCTTCGCCGATGCCGCGGTTGCCGCTGGTCACCGGCTGGTCGGCGACCACAACGAGCCGGGCACGGTGGGGGCGTGCCCGGCCCCCCGCAATGTCCGCGATGGGCTGCGGATGAGCACGGCGCTCACGCACCTGGCGGCGGCACGGGGCCGGCCCAACCTGGCCATCCGGGCCGGCGCCGCCGTGGACCGGGTCGAGCTGCACGGCGCCATGGCCCGCGGAGTCCGGCTCGCCGGCGGGGAGATCATTGAGGCTGATGCGATCGTGGTGACGGCCGGGCCCTACGCCAGCCCGGCTATTTTGATGTGTTCGGGCATCGGCCCCGCCGGCGCGCTGCGCGATCTCGGCATCGGGGTGGCCGCCGACCTGCCCGGGGTTGGGGACAACCTGATCGACCACCCGCTGGCCGCCGTGGACCTGCCCGCCACGCCCGGCTTTGCCGGGCCCCGCTTCCAGGTGATGCTCACCCTGCGCTCGGCCCTGGCCGGCCCGGGTGGGCCGCGCGATCTGCACCTTTTCGCCGCCGGGCCGTTCGACGACGCCGCGAGCCCGGCAGGCGGGATATTCGGCATCGTCGCCGGGCTGCTGGCGGTCCGCTCCCGGGGCTCGGTGCGCCTGCGGTCGGCTGGCCCGGCCGATCCGCCGCGCATCGACATCGCCCACCTGCGCCACCCCGAGGACATGACCCGGATGATCGAGGCGACCCGGCACGCACGCCGGCTCAGCCGTACCCCGCCGCTCGCCGGATTCGCCACCGGCGCCGGGCTCGCACCCGGCCCCGCGATCAGCGATGGCGACACCGCCGGGCTGGCCCGGTCGATCCGGGAACGTGCCGGCTCATACCACCACCCGGTGGGAACCTGCGCGATGGGCCCCCGCCCCGGCGACGGCGCCGTGGTCGACGCCCCGGCGACGGCGCCGTGGTCGACGCCCGCGGGGCGGTCCACGGCATCGACCGGCTCTGGGTGGCGGAAGCATCGGTGATGCCGGCCATCCCCGCCGCGAACACCAACCTGACCGCGATCGTGATCGCCGAACGCATCGCGCAAGGGCTATCCGCCCCATGACCAGGCTTCGAGCGGCCTATCACGCTCCGCCATGAGCCTTCAGCGCGCAGTGCGCAAACCCGAGCCGCCGGCCTTAGTGGGTGATCCCGTAAGTTCGTCGGGGGTCAGGGGTCGGGTTCGTGCTCGATGGCGGCGAGGTGGACGGTGCAGGCGGTGTCGAGTGCTTCCTGGGGGCTCCCGGTGGGGAGCCCGGTGAGCAGGACGGCGTCTTCGTAGCGGTCGCGGGCGGCGGAGTAGATGGCGAAGCCGAAGGAATGCGCTGACCCGCCATAGCGGAGCCGGAACAGCGGGAGCTGGTCGCCGCCGGGCAGTATGCCGGTGACATAAGCGAACGTGTTGCGGCAAGTGACCTGGACTTTGCCCAGCTGGGGCCAGTGCTTTTCGGCGTGGTCCAGCAGCCGCAGGGTGATGGAGCTGCGGGTGGAGGCCGGGATGGCGGGCATGTGCCCCATCTTGCCGTCTCCCGGGAGACTGTCCTGGTTATGATCACATGCCCGGAATGAATTACATGGCTGTAATTTAACCTGGGAGCTGCTGCATGCCGCCGCCTGCCGCCGTGCCGGTCACGCTGACCGCCGCCGAGCGCAAGACGCTGAAGAAACGGATCCGAGGAGCGAAGACGTGCTGGCGGGACCGGCTGAGGGCACAGATAGTGCTGGCCGCCGCACGCGGCCGGGGCAATGCCCGGATCGCCGCTGACCTGAGCGTCAGCGTGGATACGGTGCGCAAGTGGCGGGGCCGGTTCGCCGGGCGCGGGCTGGCGGGGCTGGAGGACCTGCCCCGGGCCGGGCGGCCGCGGCGGATCACCGAGGCGGACCGGGCGGCGGTGGTCGCGCTGGCCTGCCAGCTGCCGGCCGCCACCGGGGTGCCGCTGTCCCGCTGGACCGGCCCGGAGCTGGCCGCCGAGCTGGTCGCGCAGGGCCTGGTCAGCGCGCCCATGTCGGTAACCTCCCTGTTGCGGATCCTGGCGGAGAACCCGGTCAGGCCGTGGCAGTACCAGTCCTGGATCTATCCGCGCGACCCGGACTTCGCGGCGAAGGCGACCGTGATCCTGGACCTCTACCAGGGGTTTTACCAGGGCGAGCCCCTCGGCTCCGGCGACCGGATCCTGTCCTTCGACGCCAAGCCGTCGATCCAGGCCCGCGGCCGCATCCACCAGACGATGCCCGCCGCGCCCGGCAGGCCGGCGCGCGTGGAGCACGAGTACGTCCGGCACGGCGCGCTCGCACTGCTCGCCGGCCTGGACGTCCGCACCGGGACGGTGTTCGCCTCCACCCCGGGAACCACGGGAATCGTCCCGTTCATGGACCTCGCCGGCCAGGTCATGGCCCGGCCAGAGTACCGGGACGCGCCCCGCGTGTTCGTCATCGTGGATAACGGCTCGGACCACCGCGGCCAGGCCGCCGCCTGCAGGCTCCGCAAGGCGCACCCGAACGCGGTCATGATCCACACCCCGGTCCATGCCTCCTGGCTGAACCAGATCGAGATCTTCTTCTCCGTCATTCAGAAGAAGGTGGTCTCGCCGAATGACTTCGCCAGCCTCGACCAGCTCAGCAGCACCTTGCTTGCCTTCGTCGGCCGCTACAACCAGACCGCAAGGCCCTTCAACTGGAAATTCACCGCCGCCGACCTCGCAGACCTACTCCACCGCATCAGCGAGCACGAGCAGGCCGCCGCCACAAATCAGACCGACCTCGCCACGGCCGCCTGACCCCGACGAACTTACGGTGTCACCCACTTAGCCCCGCGGCCAGGTCTCCCTCTTCGGCACTCTAGCCGCGCCGTCCGGTTCGACGGCCCGGCGCGCGCCCGTCTTGCCCGCCCGGCCAGGGCGGTGGAATACGGTGGTCTTACGTCCCGGCGCCCGCAGAAAGGGGGCATGCTCTGCGCGACGGTCTGCCCACCGTAACCGAAGTGCTGGCCGGGCTTCCGGAACCCCGGCCCGACGACGACGGCTTGCGCGCTTCCATCCGCGCGATGCGGGCCGCGGGCGGCCTGCTGCTGGGCGTGCTCGATGATGACCCGACCGGGTCGCAGGCGGTGCACGGCGTTCAGGTGGTGACTGTCCTGGAGGAGGAGGCGTACGGCGCCGCGCTGGCCGGCCCGGCTGCGACCTGCTTCGTCCTGACCAACACCCGCAGCCTGGAGGAGCCGGCCGCCGCCGAGATCAATGTCCTGGCCGCACGGGGCCTTCTTTCGGTGGCCGGGCGGCGCGGTGCACGCTTGCAGCTCCTCAGCCGGAGCGACTCCACCCTCCGCGGGCACGTGATGGCGGAGGTGACGGCCCTGGACTCGGTGCGCCGGGAGACGGCCGGCCGCGGCTATGACGGCGTGCTGTTCGTGCCGGCGTTCCTGGAGGCGGGCCGACTGACCGCCGGGGACATCCACTGGGCCCGGGTGGGCGGCCGCCTGGTCCCGGTGGGCGAGACCGAGTTCGCGCAGGACGCCACGTTCGGCTACACCGCATCGGACCTGCGTGACTTCGTGGCGGACAAGAGCGGCGGCACGATCGGGCGGGACGACGTCGGCAGCATCGGCCTAGCCGACGTCAGGCTCGGCGGCCCGCAGCGAGTCCGCGAGCTGCTGGCCGGGGTGCGGGACGGCAGCTGGGCCGTGGTCAACGCCACCGAATACTCCGACCTGGAGACGGTCGCGGCCGGGGTGCTGATGGCCGAGCGTGCGGGCGCGTCGTTCCTGTTCCGCACTGGCCCCTCGTTCGTGCGCGCGCTGGCCGGCATGGGCCCGCGGGCGCCGCTGCGCGGCGCGGACATCTGGCCGGCGGGACGGCCCCCGCAGGGCGGGCACGGCCTGGTCGTGGTGGGGTCGCACGTCGGCCAGACCAGCCGCCAGCTGGCGGCGCTGCGCGCCCGGGGCGGGATCACCGCCGTCGAGCTGGACGTCCCGGCCATCGTCGGCGGCGGCGAGGTGGCGGCCGGGACGGCACGACAGGTGGCCGCCGCGCTGCGCGATACCGATGTGCTGCTGTACACCAGCCGCGCCGTGGCCACGGGCCGGGACGGAGCCGGGAGCCTGGCCATCGCCCGCACGGTGTCCGCCGCCCTGTCCTGGACCGTCCGCGAAGCGCTGGCCGCCCGGCCCGCCTGGGTGGTCGCCAAGGGCGGGATCACCTCGCACGACGTGGCACGGCACGGGCTGGGCATCCGCCGCGCCGAGGTGGCCGGCCAGCTGTTTCCCGGCATCATCTCGCTGCTGCGGCCGCTGGATGCGGCGCCCGCGGCGATCGGCGTGCCGTACGTGGTCTTCGCCGGCAACGTCGGCGACGACGGGACCCTGGCGGACGTGGTGGCCATCCTCAACGGCGAGCGGGAAGAGCGCTGATGCAGGTCGGCTGGCTGGGGCTGGGCGCGATGGGGGCCCCCATGGCGGTGCGGGCGGCCCGCGCGGGACATGTGGTCCGCGGCTACGACGTCGTGCCGGGGCGTGCTGCGTCCCTGGCGGCGGACGGCGTGCGGCCTGCGGACACGGTGGCCGCCGCGGCCGGCGGCGCGGATCTGATCGTGATCATGGTGGCCACGCCCGAGCAGGTGGAGGAGGCGCTGTTCGCGCCCGGCGGGGCGGCCAGTGCGCTGGCGGCCGGGAGCATCGTGGTGGTGATGGCGACGGTCGGGCCCGAGGCGGTCATCTCTGCCGCGGACCGTCTCGCCGCGGGTGGCGTGGCCGTGGTCGACGCCCCGGTGTCCGGGGGCACGGCGCGGGCCGCCTCCGGCGACCTGCTGATCATGGTGTCCGGCCCGCAAGAGCCGGTGGCCCGGGCCCAGCCGGTGCTCTCCGCGCTGGCGCGCAGCGCTCCTGTGGTCGGGTCCTCCCCCGGCGATGGCCAGCGGATGAAGCTCGTCAATCAGTTGCTGTGCGGCGTGCACATCGCCGCGGCCGCCGAGGCCCTGGCATTCGCGGAGGCGCTCGGCCTGACCGCGGCGGAGTGCTGGCGGGTGCTGCGGGAGGGCGCCGCGGCGTCCTTCATGCTCGACGACCGGGGGGCCCGGATGATCGAGGGCCAGTTCGAGCCGGCCCGCAGCGCGCTGGACATCTTCGTGAAGGACATGGGACTGGTGGGCGCCGCGGCGGAACAGGCCGGGGCCGCGGCGCCGCTGGCCGCCGCCGCCCGCCAGCTCTACCTCCGCGGCCACGACCAGGGCCTGGGCCGCCTCGACGACTCCGCGCTGATTGAGGTCCTCCGGCCGGAGCGCGGTGCGCCGACCCGGGAAGACGACCCCGCGTGCCCTGCCCACAGCGGGAACTCATCGCCCGGTCACTGAACGACGCGATCACGTGCTGAGTAGATGCCGACCACCTCAAAGACCCGCACCGAACTGGGCGATCGGTCCGTAACCTTAAGTTACATCCCAATGCGCAGAGTCGGCGTACGGAGCCACCGCACTCCCGTCACGGACTGTAGTTGCGCTGAGTACCGTTCGACAAGCGATATATCCGCCTGGCGCGTTCGCCTGGTCGTCTGAAGGTCGTCCGGGCCGCGCCCGAACGGGGTAATTTGCGCGCGCCATTTCCGTGGCGGATTTGCGGCAGGCGCGTTCCACGTGGACGCGCTGGGTGTTGCCGGTGGTCAGGGCGATCATGGGCCGACGCCGCCCGAGCAGAACGCTTGCCCGATCCCTGCGCCGGCCGGCTACGAGCTGGTGCGCTGAGTATCGAGGACGCTGGCGAGGACAGGATCGCCGGGCGGCACGTCCAAGATGGGGGCGAGCGCATTCGTCCATCCGTGCAGGAAGAATCGCCAGCCGTCAGCGATATGCAGCCCGAGGGCATCCTGTTGTGCCCGCGCCTGTTGCAGGAAGGTCAGCGGGCCGCGGTAGTTCATGTCCCATACGACACAGCGGTGGGGGAAGACGGCCTCACTGGTGAGGGGCGAGCCCGGGCTGTCCTTGCCGAACCCGGTGGCATTGACGACGAGGCGGGCGTCCGAATGACCGGCCAGTAGCTCGGTATTGCCTGATGTGCCCTTCTGCAGATGCGGGATGACCCGGCTGGCCACGCCCAGGCTTCCGGCCACGTGCATGAGATGGGCAAGCCGTCTGGCAAGCACGTCGGTGACGTGGATGTCGCCTCCATTGAGGGGGTCGCCCGGGGCGCTCGCCCCCAGGGCAAAGCAGGAGGCATCCGGGGTCGACTGGGTTTCCCGGGTCAGTTCCGTTTCGGGCAGCGTGAGGGCGGCCAGGAGGGCGACCGCGGCGCCGCGCGCGCCGAAGCAGATGATCTCGCCGCCGGACGTGCCCAGGTTCAGTTCGGCGGCTGCCGCGCGGGCCGACAGCGGATCTGTCGCATAGGCCAGCAGGTCGCCGGACGGCGTGCGGCGCAGGGCGCTGATCTCTCCCAGCGTGGCCGAGAGCCGGTCGGCTGCGGCGAACCTGCTTGAGCCAGCGCGGAACAGATCGATCTTGTGGCTAGTGATGACCATTCCGCGGATCTGCTGATTGCGCGCTATCCAGTCCAGCAGATCCTGATACCTCCGCCTGGGGGCCGCCACGAGCAGATCTACCCCGATCAGCCGCACCGGCTCCGGGAAGTTGCTAGCCCATCGCGCGAAGTACCGATGCACCGCGCTGCCGGCAGTACTCACCCCGAGGAACAGCAACGCAGGGCCCTGCAGGGACAGACCGTCAAGCTCCTCGGGCGGGATGGCCACGCCCATGTCATAGCCCTTCTTTCGAACGATGCGGAAAGATTTCGAAGCCAGCCTGGCGGCCTAGCTGAAAGCTAGTCGTCTGCCGCTCAGAGTCGGCGATACCGCGCCGGGGCCGAACACGTGCCGCGATACGCTCCGTGACCGGGACCCTTGCGTCAGCGCTGGTATCCCTCATCATGAGCGAGGCAGCCGTTGCTGGCGTGATGAGGCGGAGGAAACGCGTCCGGTGGGGTGAACTGCCGGTACTGACCTCGCGCGTTCAGCAGGTCAGGTGCAAGATGGCGTTGGTGTCCGGTGCGGCCTTGGCCATGGCGCCGATCGCCTGCGCCGTGGGGAGGACGACGAGGTCGACCTTGCGGCGGCGGGCCTCGTCCCGGACCTGTCGCATCACTGGCAGCGCGCCGTCGGCGCCGGTGCCGATCACCAGCCGGCGGCATCGCCACGGGATGTCCTCGTCGATCGAGAGCGGGGTGTGCCCGTAGGCGCCGCGGAACTTCCGCGAGGCGGCCTTCTTCCGCTTGCGGATCTTCCCGCGGTCGATGACCAGGTCGTAATCGTAGGTCACGCCGTCGACCCGGATGGAACCGAAGGAGAAGCCGGTGAATCGCATGCTGATGCTCCCTTGCCCGCACCGGGATCGTACGGCCGGTACCGGTGGCCGTCTAGCTTCGTGGTGGTCCGGTGCCTGGGCGATCACAGGGCCGCGAGCCATCCCGCAATGGCCGGGCTCTGGCGCGTAGGCTGCCGCGCCCGGCGGGACTGAGCAACCGGTGCGGCGATCTGCCGCTCCAAGGCCGGCCATCTGCAGCATGGCGATCGCCCGCCGGTACCAGCGGGCCCGGCGCCGAGGGATCAGCGGTCAACGTGGCGCTGCCCGGCAGGGTCAGGGATACCAGCTGGCTGCGCGCCTTCCACGCGATCATCCCGTCGCTGCCGTGGCAGTTCCGGCAGCATGCGCTTGTCAGCGAGCACGGCTGCGATACGCAGCGGCTAGATCCCTTGGCCCACCTGGAGCTGAGCATCGACGTGCAGCGCGTCGCCCGCGCCGCGGTCCATGCCCTGGCCCATGGCCTGGCCGACGGGCGCTAGATGCTGACCGGCGGCGGAGGAAATGACCTGGTCCATGTCGTGCCGTTGACCCTGCCTAGGGAGACCGGACGCGGGCGGAACGGCTGAGAAGCCGACAGCGGAGAAGCTGGACGGCGACCCTCAGGACCTGATCCGGGCAATGCCGACGGAGGGAGCTCAGGCCATTTTCATGACCCGGGCACGAGCGCGCGCCGGGACGTCAGCAGGTCGAGTGGAACAGCCCGGCGACTGGTGCGCCGTCTGCGAGGTCGTTGTAGATCTTCACTGCCTCGCGTGTCTCGGCCACGTGCGCTGCGACGGACCGGCTCGCCAGGTAATCCAGCGTGCCCGGGCCGACCTGGAGCCGACGGTTCATGCCCAGGGACAGCACCACGACCGTGGCGCCGTGGGCCAGGAGTTCTTCCACGTCGGCGGGCTGGATGCCAGGCGAGTGCCTGGTCCCGGTCTCGTTCCAGTCCCATTCCCGGCCACCGCCCGGATACAGCTTGAAATCCTTCCCCGCGCCGATCCCCTCGACCTCCATGCGGCCCCAGGAGACCGCGAGGATTTTCGATGACCTCATCTCGTTGCTCATGACCAATTTCCGGGCTGACCTGGGACTAAAGCCCATTGTGCTCTCACTCCACGGCCGGGGATCGTGACAGCGGCCAGGCCGTGAACGGCCCTGGGACTTCAGTCACGCCCACCCCGGGCGCGGCGGGCGAGTGGAGGTATGCCGATGAGCATCGCACGCCGGATCACGGAACTGTATAACGTCAAGATGAACGCGGTCCTGGACCGCGCCGCAGATCCGCGTGAGCTGGTGGACTACTCCTACGTCCAGCTGCAGGAGCTGCTGGCCGAGGTCCGCCGCGGCACGGCGGAGATCGCAGCCAGCCGCACGCGGGTGCAGCTGCGGGCAAGCGGCCTGCAGCAAGCCGCGGATCGGCTGAGCGAGCAGGCGGAACAGGCGGTGCTGGCTGGCCGGGAAGACCTGGCGAGGCAGGCACTGGCCCGCCGCACGGCGATTTTGGCTCAGGTTTCCCGGTTGCGGGAACAGCAGGCTGCGTTGCGCGCCGAGGAAGAGAAGATGACCGACGCCGGGCGCCGGCTGCAGGAGAAGATCGAGGCGTTCGGCATGCAGAAGGAAACGATCAAGGCCGCCTACACCGCGGCGCACGCCCAGGCCAGCATCGCCGAGGCCTCCGCCGGGATCTCCGGTGACGTGACAGACGCCGACGTGGCCTTCCGCCGCGCCGAGGCTGAGGAGGCTGACCTGCAGGCACGGGCAACCGCGCTCGATGACCTGCTGACGCCGGGTACCCCGGGCGGCCCGGGTCCCACGCTGAGCGATGATCAGCTCCAGGCGCAGCTGGATCAGATCAGCACACGCGCGGAGGTGGATGAGGAGCTGGCTCGGCTCAGGGAACGGCCGGCGCCGGGCGGCCGTGGGCACCGGACCGTCCTTCATACCGCTGACCTGCGCGTGGAGGCATGGGCGCCGACACGGGAGGCGTGCCTGGCCGAGGCGGTACGGGGGCTGGTGGACAGTTTCGCGGTCGTTACGGCTGCCCGGCCACGGCGCACGGCCGAGCGGCGCTTCATCGCGGGCTCAGATGAGGACCTGCTCGTAGCGGTCATCGATGAGGTGATCTACCGGCTGGACGCCGATGGCGAGATCCCGGTCGCGGTAGACGTCCGGCCGACGCCGGAGGGCGGCGTTGTCCTGGCCTTGCAGCTGGCCGACGTGAGCGAGGCGGAGATCACCGGCGCGGCGCCGAAGGGGGCGTCGCTGCACGACCTACACTGCGCGCCGGACGCGGCGGGCCGGTGGTCATGCGGGATCACCATCGACGTGTAGCAGGGCATGAGGCCCTGCCCTGCAGGTGACCTACGGCCCTGCCCGCCTGGATAAGTCCGCATAAGGCTGGAAATTAGCCAGCAGGTCTCCTGCCAGGCACGGGGTGGTGAAGGGCGGCGGGAGCGATGAAGCAGACCGTGCCGCTGGGCCGGGTGGCCGGCATCCGGGTCGGCATGCACTGGAGCGTGCTGGTCATGATCATGATGATCGGCTGGCTGCTGGGCGGCCAGGTCCTGCCGACGATGACGCCTCACCAGCCCGCGGTCGCGTACTGGGTGGTGGCCGTTCCGTGCGCGGCGGCGTTCATGGCCGCGCTGCTGGCTCATGAGCTGGCGCATTCGCTGGTGGCCCGCCGCTACGGCGTGCCGGTCACCTCGATCACGCTGTGGGCGCTGGGCGGGGTGTCCGAGCTGGGCGGCGAGCCGTCGACCGCCCGGGCTGACCTGCGGATCGCCGCGGCGGGACCGGCGGCCAGCCTGGCCGCCGGGCTGATCTTCGGCGGGATGGCCGCAGCGGTGCGCGCCGGGGGCGGGCCGGGTATCGCCGTGGCCGCGCTGGGCTGGCTGGCCGCGATGAACGCCCTGCTCGCGGTCTTCAACCTGCTTCCCGGCGCGCCGCTTGACGGCGGGCGGATCCTGCGCGCGTTCCTGTGGCGGCGTACCGGAGACCGGGTGCGCGCCGCGCAGTCGGCCGCCGCGGCTGGCCGCGCCATCGGCGCGGTGCTCATGATCGCCGGCCTCGGCGAGGTTCTACTCTGGGCTGATGCCGGTGGGCTGTGGCTTGCCCTGATCGGGGTGTTCGTGGTGAGCGCGGCTGCGGCCGAGGCCACGGCGGAAACCGCTGCCGCCGCCCTGGCCGGGCTGCGAGTCGGCGACATCATGACCCCGGACCCGGACATCGGCGGCACCTGGATGACCGTCGCCGACTTCATCGACTCGATCGCCCTGGGCTCGGCGCAGTCCGCGTTTCCCGTCATCAGCCCCGGCGGGTCGCTGGCCGGGGTCACCGGGGTCAGCAGACTCGGCCAGGTCCCGCCGGCCAGCCGGGCCAGCACCACGCTGGGCCAGGTCATGGCCCGGGTCCCGCCCGGCTACCTGGCTGCCCCCGATGATCCGGCCGCCCCGCTGCTCAGCCGCCCACCACTGGCCGACGACCTAGTGTCCCGGTTTTGAGTTCCCTTAGCACCACGTGAGTCGTGTTTCGTCTCAGGACCCGGCTGGGTGGTGACGAGAGCTTCGGGCCGCGGTCTG
>Ga0209039_10002878_pt1 | contig 14053 bp, 16 predicted proteins | sample BogFormECP12_OM1_FD_188238 | JGI IMG/M metagenome (GOLD analysis project Ga0209039, IMG submission 188238) | Bog forest soil microbial communities from Calvert Island, British Columbia, Canada - ECP12_OM1 (SPAdes) (version 2) | ecosystem: Environmental > Aquatic > Freshwater > Wetlands > Bog ...
GGGTTTGACTCGGCCGGTTCAAGCCTCTCCGGTGCCGGTTTCACGCTCCGGATGACCGATTCTGGTGGCCATCGCTCTGGCACCCACCCAGTTTCATCTACAGACGATAAAAATTCCCCGCAAACTGCTCTTTCAGCGCAACATTCCAGCTCCGATGGGGTTCCTTTTGATATGGCAACCCTGGTCCTGGACAACTCGTCCCTGGGAGCAGGCCCGGCTACGCAGCCGGATGGACGGCAGGGCTTGGCCACCGGTCTGGACCCCATGAGCGACGCCGCCATCATGCTGCACGCCGCCGCCGGCGATGAGGCGGGGTTCAACTATCTGGCGGAGAAGTATCACCGGCCCATCTACCACTTTCTTTTTCGGATGGTCCATAACCAGGCAATTGCCGAGGAATTGGCGCAGGAGGTTTTCCTGCGCGTTTACCGCTCCAGGCAGAGCTATCGGGCTGAGGCCAGGTTTTCTACATGGCTCTACCGGATTGCCACCAACCTGGCGGTAAACTACGCGCGCGACACAAAGTACGAACGGGCCGCGCGAAATGTATATCTGGATGCACCGGACGAGCAGACCGGCACGACTCCGGATGTGGCTGACGATGAGCCGTCTGTGGAGCAGCGCCTCCTACGCGAAGAGCGCATGAAAGCCATTCGGACTCATGTTATGGCTTTGCCGGAACGGCAACGAATGGCCGTCCTGATGCACAAGTATCAGGGGATGGACTACCGCGAGATCGGCGAGGTGCTCAAGCTGAGCGAGTCAGCGACCAAGTCGCTGCTCTTCCGCGCATACCAGACGTTGCGAGGCAAGTTGAAGGATTTTGTTTAACGGGAACAAGCCGGGATTGACCGGCGGAGAAACGGGGTGGCGCCAATGGTACGGATGCCAAAAATGCGAATGAAGTCGAATTGCACAGGAATGGACACGAAGCTGGCAAATCTGCTGCTCGATCCGGCCGCGGTGTCTGACAAAGTGCAAACTCATCTGGACGGGTGTGAGCGCTGCCGTCAAGAACTTGATGAGCTGCGGGCGACCATGGCGTTGCTGGATACCTGGAAGACGCCGGAACCAAACCCATACTTCCTCACCCGTCTGCAGGCGCGACTCAGAGAGGAGCGCGAGGCCGGTCCGGCCGGATGGTTGGCAAGCCTGCGCGCCCGCTTCGCAATTCAACCAGTGGCTCATGTTCGTCCACTGGCGGCAATGGCGTTGGCCGTCGTGTTGCTGGTGGGTGGAGGAGCCTATCTGGGCATCACCGGCTGGAACCAGCCACCGGCCACCCTCAAACAGACTGCGGTGGTCAATGATTTGCAAATCTTAGAGAGCAACGCCCAGCTTCTTGACCAGTTGGAGACGCTCTCCAGCAGCGACGAAAGTGGGGACTAACCTCTCCATCAGTAACCAGGAATCACGATGTTTTCTGAAGCACACAATGCGGGACGGATCGGCCGTGCAGCGATAACCGTGGCTGCCATCCTTTTTTGTGTGCCAGCGGTGTGGGCTCGCGGCCAGCACTCCAGCGTGCCTGCCCCACATTCCGCACCTTCAACTCAACCTGCGCGCCCGCTGTCCAGCGCTCCGCGGCCTTCCACCTCTGGTTACCCAGCGCCCCGTTCCACATATCCGGCTCCAGCCTACATGGGTCCACCCCATCCTGCTTATCCGGGCCATGTCCCGCTTGCTCCGGGTCCGCCGGGCCACCTGGGCGACTGGCTTAATCAGCACCGCAATCTTCCTGTTCAGGAACAGGAACGGGTGCTGCGCGGTGATCCTAACTTCCGCCGCCTTTCTCCTGCCGAGCAGCAGCGGGTTGTCAATCAGTTGCATCAAGTAAACCAATTGTCCGAGGAACAGAGGCAGCGCCGACTGGCTCGCGCCGAGTTGATCGAGCATCTTCCGCCCCAGGAACAAATGCGTATCAATCAATCTGCGCGCCGCTGGTCCGCCTTACCTGCTGGCCGCCAAGCGATGATGAGGCGCGCCTTCCAGGATTTACGCGCGGTTCCGCTGGATCAGCGCCCCATGGTACTCAACTCCGCGCGCTACCAGGGCGTCTTCACCCCCGAAGAGCGAGGCATCCTCTCTGATTTGTTGCGCGTCGAGCCTTACCAGCCGGTCAGATAACTCCCGCGAAACACCGTGTCCCATACTTTCGCGTTCTTTGCGAAAGTGTGGAGACCAAGAACCCCATGCGCGGAGCGCGTCTGCCCCACCGCAGGTGGTCAGTCCGCCACCATGCTCTCGCCCGGCAAAATCGGCCTCGTCCGCAGCAACATTCCGCGATAGGCAAACCATCCCATCAGCGCCAGAGCGCCCACAAACGCTCCCAGCTTGACCAGATTGGTCGCGCCGGTAATCGGCAGCGTCTTCCACAGCACCAGCAGTACAGTCTGCGCCACCGTCACCGCCCATACGGTGCCATAGAAGTAACGCCGATGGGTGCCTTCTTTCCTGGTTGAGGACTCTACCCGCGGTAGCTTGCCCAGCGCGCCCAGCAGCAGAATCACTGCCGCCAGCGGAAGATACGCGTAGTAGTAAATATGACCCATGTACCACTTGCCGGTCACAGCGGCGATCAGCAGGCCGCACAGGTTCAGCAGCGCATAGCTCACTGCGGCATTCCATGCAAAGCTGTAACAAACCCGCCGGTAAAGCGGATTCGGCTTGTCTTCATCAAAGCGCAGTATGTACGGCGCTGGTTCGGCGCCCGGCAGCCGCCCGCGCAACGCGGCCACGCCAGTACAAGCCAGCACTAATCCCATCCATGCCCAGTTCCACCAGTTGAACTCATGCGCAAAGAGCCTGAATGTCAGCGGTCCCGGCGCCAGAAAAAAGACAAAAATCCAGATCGGCCAATGCGCCAGACGGTAGAGACGCGTATTCCGCGTCCGCATCTTCCGCTCCTGGGCGTACTCCACCTTCCCTCTGTATTCCATGCGGGCAAGTTTCTCAAAGGCGGCGTGGAGGCGTCAATTCGCGGGAAGTGTTCAAAAATATACATTCCTCCCCGTGCGAATGGGTGTATCATTTTGCACAGTCGGGCTGGCGAGCTGAGAATCCCGGCTCCCTCAAATCTGAAGCGGCCGTGTTAGCTTCCGAACTGCTCCCGTGAGGACCGCATCCGGGGCAGGCCATTCCCCATGGTGGAGGTGAGAACCATGACCTTTAATCTCGCCGTCTTTCTGGAAGAAGCAGGCGTGGGACGAAAAGTCGTCCATTTACAGCCTAAACAGACCTTCTTTTCGCAGGGAGATCCGGCTGTTTCCATCTACTATCTCCGCACAGGCCGCGCAAAACTCACCGTCGTTTCGCCCGAAGGCAAGGAGGGAACGGTTGCGCTTCTCGCATCCGGGGAGTTCATTGGAGAGGAGTCGCTGGCCAGCGTGGGCGCTCTGCACATGGTTACCGCCACGGCCATGGTTGCCTGTACGGCGCTGGAGATCGCGCGGGAAGAGATGATCCGCGTGATGCACGAGGAGCGTTCTCTCTCCGATATGTACATGAAATTCCTATTGGCCCGGAGCATGAGAACTCAGGCCGATCTGGTCGATCAGCTTTTCAACTCCAGCGAAAAGCGCTTGGCCAGAATTCTTCTCATGATGGCAGAATTTGGCAAGCCGGGCGAGCCGGAACCCTACATTCCTCCCATCACCCAGGAAACTCTGGCCGAGATGGTCGGCACCACCCGCTCCCGCGTCAGCTTCTTCATGAATCGCTTTCGCAAGCTCGGCCTCATCGAGTACAACGGCCGCATCAGCGTCCATAAGTCGCTGATCAATGTCATCCTGCACGATCAGTTCACCCTGCAAACCGCCGAAACTCCCGAGGACTCCGCCGCTCCGCCGCAATGATCAAAGCCGGGCCTGCGCTGAGAACCTCTGACCCATCTGAATGTAGATGGAAACTTAGTGTTTGGCTGCCCCTTGCCGCGCCAGCGTCTGCGCGGTATGAATGTGGCAGATGGCGATTGCCAGGGCGTCGGCGGCATCGGCCGGCTGCGGCGTCTCGGACAGTTCCAGCAGCCGCGCCACCATAAACTGGACTTGCTCCTTTTTTGCGAGGCCGTAGCCCACCACACTGGACTTGATCGTCAATGGCGCGTACTCGGCCACCGAAATTCCATGCATCGCGGCAGCCAGCAGAGCCACGCCCCGCACCTGCCCCAGCTTCAGAGCCGACTTGGCGTTCACCGAGTAGAAAACCTCCTCGATAGCCACCGCATCCGGGTTCCAGCGCTCCAGTTCAGCGCACAACTCGCGATAGACCTGCTCCAGGCGTTCAGCCGGTGTCTTGGACTTGGCCAGCCGGATCGCGCCCATGGCCTTCATCACCAGCCTCGGCTGCCGCCCGGAGTCCTCCGACTCCACCACCCCGTACCCGGTGATCTCCGTCCCGCAATCGATGCCAAAGACCCGCATGGGCCTGAGTGTACAGCAGCCACACCCTGCACGGCTTTCCAAATTTCCGCCCTAAACAGAACGGCGGCCTGGGCGCATTACCCAGGCCGTCGCGGTGATCTGTTGGGTTTGGACTAAGGCCATCGCGCTAAAGCGATTGCCCAATGGAGCAACTATGGAGTCCGGGACGCGATGCCCTAGGCCTCAGTCACCTCACGTAAAAAACATCTCGAATATTCATTTTGCATCAGCTGGATCAACCTCCTTTCCCGTGTGCGCTTAATCTACCCCTCTGCCCACTGCTCGTCAATAGCAGTTTTCCGGAATCGAATCATCCCAACCCGGGCCGCCGGTCCGCCAGCCAACCTGCCCGAGCACATTAACGTAATATAAAAAACTCTTGACATGGCTTTTCCTCTGCATATAAAAGAGTACTAAGTGTGCTTTTACGAGCCCTATCTGGCTGCCCTCCCTTCCCCCACCAGACGCGACTTAAAATGGCGTGTTTCCAAGAGGATTATGAAGAAAGTTTCGGTCATTTTGTTCACATTGGCTGCAGTCCTGGCGATTCCCCCGGGCGCGATAGCCGACACACTATTTAATTTCTCTTATGTCGGCGTATCGGGCAACAATATGTCCTTCTCTGGAACCTTCGTCACAACCCCCACCGGTGTCTACGGCGTCTACGACATCACTAGCATTACAAACGGGGTATTCACGGATACGAACAACATCCTCGGTATAACCAGTGGACCGATCAATATAAACAGTGCACCAGTCATCTTGATTCCCGACGGCTCTGGCCCCGCGACGATCCTGTCGTCTATTGATGGCTCCGGCCCCGGCTGGACCTCTCCGGATGGTGCTGAGGTATACGACAACGTGCTTTACTACCCTGGAAACCCTTACTACCAAGATAGTTGGGGCGGTATCCTCTTTACCGCTGATGGGTACGAAATCGATATTGCTCAGTACGGAACCGAATATGGCGCTTGGGTGTCTGTCCTGGGCAACAGAAATGGTTATGTAGATCCAATCGTTAACTCTTCACTATGGTACAGTGGGGAACCCCTCTCCCTCTCAGAGACTGAAGTGAAATATGTGAGTGGCCCGCTAACTACCCCCGAGCCCTCTTCTCTGCTGTTGTTGTGCACAGGGCTGCTCGGTCTGGCAATCATCTCATTTCGGAAGTACAAGCCATTTACGCAGAGTTCGAAACCATAGCCGGTACTTTCCTCATGAGTGTCAATGAACAGGGCGCGATTCTGGGCGCCCTTCTCTTTTGAGACGGATTAATTGAGAGATAATTGTTCAGCCCCAGCATGTTCGCTAGCTAATATATGACCACTGCATGGGCAAATCCTGTCCTTACATATGCAAAGATCTGCACATTTATTCCCACTTGCCGGCCATTCAGCAGCTTAGAGCCCGGCGATCACCATGCTATTAACCTGTTTATTATCAATACGCTACAGCGTTAATAAGAATTTACAAAAAAACACTTGACATGGAACATCGAATGCTTCTATAAGCATAAAAGAAGGTCGGCTCGGGCGTTCAGAGGAACTAGACGCTCGATGTATCTAATAACCCCAGTTTCCGCATGGTATCCCCAACCAGCCGGAACTCAACACCAAAAATGAGGCTTGAAAAACATGAAGAGAATCTCGATTGCACTTCTCGCATTAGCAACGGCCCTTGCGATAGCCCCGGCGGCGATGGCCAGCACTTTCCCGGCCTCGTGCATAGGCTATGGACCGGCCAGCACCATTGTCTCCGGCACGGATTGCACGGGCAGTCCCTGGACCGTCGATTTCACAACTGTCAGTTTCTCAGGACCTGGCAGCGCAACCGCTACTATAAGCTTCAACGCAGGCAGCACATACACTGCTTCTAGCATCAACATGCTTTTTCAGGTGTATGAGTCCGCTGGCACAGACATCGACTTGGTCTATACGGTGACGGGCCCCTCTGGGTATTACTCGGTTGACAACTCATTCCTGCTGGGCGCGGGAGGCAGCGTCCTTGAAAATGTCTGCTCGACCCCCGCTTCCACTAGCGGTTGTGACTCGGGAGCTGACACCTATGTCATTCTTGATAACACGACTGGCTACATTAAAAATTCGGCGGTATTCGTTACAAACGGCACACTCTATATTGCCAAAGACGTCACCGACCCCGGCTTCAGCGAGTTTGATGACAGCATAGACTCCGCTCCCGAGCCCAGTTCTTTGATCATGTTCGGCACCGGCCTGCTTGGATTGGCAGGAATGCTTCGCTACAAGTTCAGGAAGTCCAGCTAAGCCAGGACGTTCGATCTAGAGAATCGTCCAGTTTTTCACCTCAAACAAAGATGGGATGCGTTCCTCGCATCCCATCTTTTTTATTGCTTAAATTATCTTTTCCCGCCTTTTTTAATTCAATCTGACGCGTGCTCTTTCTTGTTCCCTGTTCCCTGTTCCTTCTCACCTGTTAGATTAAAACCATCACATAAATGTCTGACGCTACCCAATTTGCCCTTCCGCGCGGCTTTCGCTTTGGCGCTGCCAAGGCCGGCATCAAACAGAGCAGCCGCGCCGACTTTGCTCTCATTGTGGCCGACGCCCCTGCGAGCGCAACCGCCGCCTTTACCGCCAACCGCGTCATCGCCGCTCCGCTGATTCTCGACAAGGAGCATCTGCGGACCACCGGAGGCAAGGTGCGCGTGGTGGCCATCAATGCAGGCAACGCCAACTGCGCCGCTGGCCAGGCCGGACTGGACGCGGCCCGCGTCACCTGCCAGGCGGCGGCCCGCCTCTTCGGCTGCCGGCCGGAGGAGGTCTTCCCTTCCTCGACCGGCGTTATCGGCGTCCCGCTGCCGGCAGAGAAGCTCATCGCCGCCCTGCCGGATCTAGCCTCCTCACTGGGCGCTGACTTTGACCACTTCCAGCAGGCCGCACAGGCCATCCTCACCACCGACACGGTGGAGAAGACCGCCTTCGCTAAGCTAGATCTCCCCGGCCCTGATGGTGCGCCGCGCGAAGTCCGCATTGCCGCGTTCTGCAAGGGCGCGGGAATGATTCATCCTCAACTTGTTCCGCACGCCACCATGCTGGTCTACATCCTCACCGATGCGATTATTGAACCTGTCGTCCTGAACGGATACCTGCGCCAGTCCATCGAGGTCAGCTTCAACCGCATCTCTGTGGACGGCGACACCTCCACCAACGACACCGTGCTGCTGCTGGCCTCGGGCGCCAGCGAGGCCGTCGTAGGCCCGGATACCGCAGCCTTCGCCTCCGCCCTCACGCAGGTCTGCACCTCGCTATCCCGCCAGATTGTGGCCGACGGTGAAGGCATCACTCACGTTGTGGAGTTGCATATAGAAGGTGCGGCCACGGACGCGGACGCGCTCAAAATCGCCAAGGCAATCGCTCATTCCCCGCTGGTTAAAACCGCCTGGGCCGGTTGCGATCCCAACTGGGGCCGTTTGGCGGCGGCCATAGGCTACTCCGGCGCCCAGATCGACCCCGAGCGCATCGACATCCGCTTTGGCGATCTGGTCATCTGCCGCGATGGCGGCCGTGCTGCGGAGTATGACGAGGCCGCTGCCCACGCCTATATCTCTCAGCCGGAGTTTTCCATCACCATACAGCTCCACCAGGGCGCTGGCTCCTGTACCTTCTGGACTACCGACCTGACCCATGAATACGTCAGCATCAACGCGGACTACTCGACTTAGTTTGTTGTTCCGGCAAAGGCCGGTTTAAGACTGCAACCAATCCTGGACCGCACCCGCCTTCGTCCTTCAACCGCCTGCATCCATAGAAAAAGCACAACACACAACACCGCCGCGCCGCAGCAATCAAGCAGCACATCACTGAACTGGCCGGTCCGGTTGGGCAGAAATCTCTGATGAAATTCGTCTGCGCTGGCCATCAAAAAAGTCGCCAGAAGCGCCAGCCCGTGCGCTTGCAGTTGCCGCAGCAGTTGTAATGCCGCGCCCTGCAATGTAATCCAGAAGCTGCGGAAGCAAAACAGGGAAAAGAATCCGAAGCCCATGAAGTGGCCAGTCTTGCGAATAAGATGGTGGATCGCGGCCCAATGCGCATCTATGCCATTGCCGCAAAGCATCACGGCCAACCGCCGCAATGGAGCGCTGGTGCGGTCCGACCCAAAATAGGGCGTGGACTCGACAGCACAGACCATTGCGCAAACCAGCACCGGAAGCCATGTCCGTATCTGGTCCTGAAGCCGCGTAGACCGGCCAGTTGAAGTTTGCGCCGTGTAGACTCCAAAGACCACTGTAGATGAAGACATAATGATTGCTCCGATGATCGCCTCAGGGATCTGGCGCAAAATCCGCGCACATCCACGGCTGGATAAGCATCATTTCGGCTCAATCGCGCGCGACTTGAAGAGAATCTTCAAATGTTTGAATTATTTAATCTTGCGCTGTCCTGAAACGAGACATCGTATGCCGCCATTGAAACGGCTTCCTGCAATGAACTTCGAGTCCCGCGCACGTTGTGGAATTCCCTAAGCAGCTAATTTCCTCCATCCCTGCAAGGCAGACGAATGATAAAGTGAGGAATATGAAGGTGAGCAAACGCAGGTTCCTGGCTGCCGTTTTCCCATGCGCGATTTTATTGGCTGGGCTTCCCTTCCTGGCCTCTGCCCCTGCCGTGGCTGAAGATCACCCCGTGGCCAATACTGCCGAGTCTGCTGGTGGTCAGTGGGGCCGCGACAGCGGCGGTGCCGCGCCTGTCTGCCTGCCCGCAGCTCTTGGTTCGCCCTATATGCCGGTCGACAGCTGGGTCTATCCAGCCATGCTGCGGCTTTACTCGCTCGGCTTTGTGGACAATGTATTTCTCGGCATGCGTCCGTGGACTCGCTCCAGCATGAGCCATATGCTTGAGGAGGCCGGCGCACGCATTGAAGATGCCGATGCCGGACCGGTCACCGACGAGGCTCAGGAGATCTACGATGCGCTAATGCACGAGCTGCGCAACGAGATGGCCGGGCCCTGCATGCCCCACCAGGGCAAATCCCGCATCGAGTCGGTTTACACCGTAATTCGCAGCATCAGCGGCACTCCCCTGCGCGACAGCTATCATCTGGGCTCAACCATCATCAACGATTACGGACGCCCCTTACAGAGCGGTTTCAACAACTACTCCGGCGCCAGCGGCTATGCAGCAGCCGGCCGGTTCGTATTCTACGCGCGTGGCGAGTTTGAGGCCGCACCCTCGGCTACCGGCTACTCCCAGGCGCTGGCCCACGCTCTCTCGACGGTGGACAGCACGAGCTTTCTCAATCCGGTCACCAATCTTCCCTACCCCCAAGCCACCATTCCCATGGGGCCCATCGCCGACACTGCCACCGGCAGGGTTATGGAGGCTTACATCTCCGCCAACCTCCTCAACCACGAAATCTCCTTCGGAAAACAGGACAACTGGCTTGGGCCGGGGCTGGGCGGCGGCATGGCCTACTCCAACAACGCCGAAAACATCTACTCCTTCCGAATTAACCGCGTCGAACCGCTCCACATTCCGCTGATCTCCCGGCTCACCGGGCCCTTCCGCTACGACTTTCTGGTCGGCAAGCTCCGTGGACACACATTTATGCCCAATCCGGCAAATCCCGGAGGCACAAATCCCAATTTGCCCAACGTGATCAACCCCGGCGACCCCTGGGTCCACATTGAGAAAATCAGCTTCCGGCCTACGGAGAATCTCGAATTCGGCTTTGAGCGCACCGTGATCTGGGGTGGCGAGGGCCATGCGCCCATCACCTTCCGCACTTTCGCCAAGAGCTTTATCAGCATGTCGTCGCCTGGCGGCAACGCGAAGGACGGCCGCGACGATCCCGGCGCGCGCTTTGGCGCCTTCGACTTCTCCTACCGGCTACCCTTTGTCCGCAACTGGCTCACGCTCTACGCGGATTCGGAAGTTCACGACGATATATCCCCCGCCGACGCTCCCCGTCGCGCCGCCTACCGGCCCGGCATCTATCTCTCCCATGTACCTGGGATTCCTCAACTGGACCTGCGCGTCGAAGCGGTCTCCACCGACCCCTCCAGCTCAGACCATCCCACTCCCCCACAAGGCCCATCGTACCCAAGCCACTACGGCCAATTCATGTATTACGAAGGAATCCAGAAGCAGGGCTACACCAACCAGGGGCAGCTCTTTGGCGACTGGATTGGGCGCGAGGACAAGGGCGGCCAGGCCTGGATAACCTGGCATCTGAGCGGCAACGAATGGATCCAGATTGGCCTGCGCAATCAAAAGGCCACCAAGTACTTCATTCCCGGCTCGACAACCCAGACTATTCCTGCCGGGAGTCCCGGATGCCCCGTCACAACCGCCTGCCTGGCCCCCGGCGGCACCACGTTAAATGACATTAACTTCAATGTGGTCAAGCGCATCGGCAAGGACTTCGAGATCAATGGCAACTTCGTTTACGAACACTGGAAGGCTCAGATTTACCTTCCCGGCCAGCAGACGGTGACGGCCACGACCATCCAGCTCACCTGGTTCCCAGGGCGCAAGGTCAGCTTCTAAGCAGCGTAGCGTGAGTTCTCCGGCAAGTCACAGTCAACGGATCGTGCCCTTGCTGCGCGGCTTTTGGACAAGTTTAGTTGAATTCGAGTTGGGCGGTTTATGCGTCAATACAAATAGGGGTTTTAGGGCGAAATATGCGTCATTATGCGTAATCGTTGCGGGAAATATGCGTAGTTATGCGTAGGTCTTGTAGTATCTGTGCGTAGTTATGGGTGTAAGGGCATCCGGCTGACGCCCTACTCGACGAAGATTTCGCCAAGCGCTGCAAGCATGGCGTTGAACTCATGGTTTAGCCAGGAGGCAAATGCCGGACCATGGTCGTGAGCCCTGGCGGCCATTCGAAGCAGGTAACAGAGATAGAAGCCGCATAGCGAATGATAGACGTTTGAGACGCGCCGCCGTTTTGAGTGGCGATCGCACATCAATTGTCTTCCAGCCGCAGGGAACAAAGAACTCCGGACCTTCCTCCGGTCCAAATTTCAACGAGGAACCACTTTGTATGAGAGAGGGATCCATGTTCTTTTGGAGCAGACGCAGAAGACCCGGTGATGCAAGATCCAATATCCAACGCTGAAACGTTGCAGGAGCCGCAAGGTCCTCTGCAAGCGCGCGGACCTGATCGGCGCTGAAATAGATTAAGAACCCTTCGGTGAAGATCAAACTCCTGGTGGCCCTGCGTCCGAGTTGGGCGAAAACTTCGCGGCGGGCAGTGGCGTCAAATAGATCGAGGCTGACGCGTTCCAGAGCGCAGGCTGGTTTTTCATTGGCCAGAATTTCTTCTTTGTACGCAAGGATGCCGGGGAGATCAACCTCAACCCACTGTAGCGATGCCGGCAGGGACATGCGATATGGGCGGCTGTCGAGACCCGCGGCAAGATTGACGACCATATCCACGCCCTGCTGACATTGTTCCGCGATGAATTGGTCATACAAGTATGTGCGCACCACCCAGGCCCAGGTGTTGCGGTCACTGAAGGGCATGGATTCGGCGATCTGATCGCCACGTGTGCCGGCCAGGCGGCTAGCAAGGGGATCGCGAAAGAGCGCGTCCTGGCGCTCGGTCTCTCGTGCCCGATAGACCGCCGCCAGGAGCGCAGTGTCCGAGATATTGCGGATTAAAGGTTCAGCTTGAGTCATGGAATTATGCTCCTGCCGTATCACTCTAATGAGATGCAGGAATCTCGAATTGGATGCCGCTTGTTCTCGTAGACCGGCTTACAGGAGGCTGCCAGGGCACATTACGCGGGGGCGTAGAGACTCGAAGGAATCCTGTGGACTCTTAGGAAACTATTTCATGCCTGATTCTGAATACCCCTATCGCGCCCGCATCTTGCTACTCTGCGAAGATTTCACCCAAAGCCGCAAGCGTGGCTTTCAGGGTTGCCAGGAAGATGGCTCCTACGCGCTTTACCACGTCAGCTCCACATCGGCTTCGTTTGTAAATTCTGGCAACACGTGGACATCATCTCCTGCGGCTGCCAGCTTCCTGCACGCTTCGACCCACCCAGTGCGAGGCGCGGCCTTGGGACGGCGCAGTACCAGCGCATCGTCCTCCACGCGCATCTCCGCCTGCCCCACCTGTTGTAGCAGTGGCTTGGAAATCTGAATCCCCTGCGATTTGCCCAGACGCCGAATGGTTACCAGCATTGCGGCCTCCATGAAATAACAACGTTATCACATGGAGAGTGGCGGGAACGGATACTGAGTGAGAGGGGGATTTTGCATAAAGCGAGCAACGTCCGGGCTGAAATCACAGGTTCCTAAAGCGTGAGTCGCCAAGAATCGCAATACATTTGCTCGATTGGGGCTTTGGGTGTTCGCCCGCAGGTTAGAACGGGTCGGACAGGGTTCCTCAACGGCTCGGTCCGCTGCCAGTTGTGCGGTTGACCGACTCTGGTGACAGCAACGCCTCAGCCGAGGCGGTAGCGAAAGGGCGCACCATAGCGCATGAATCTGCACGACCGCAGCGACAGACAGCGGAATCAAGCGAGGTTTGTGAACATTCCTTTGGCTAATGGCTTCGCAGCCAGTGCGCAGATCGCATTCCTGTGAAATGTGATGTATATCACTGATTGCAGCCATCGCCGGTTCGATACTTGAAGACCGTACTCAGGAGGTCTGTCCGTGAATAGTTTCTGTGCGCGCATGTTCGGTCTCACCCTGTTCGTTTTTCTCGTTTTGGCTATTGACGTCCAACCTGCCATTGCTCAGCAGGATCAAGCCAAGCATATATTCCATCGGCTGATTCCAGCCGGGGATACCTGTGCCAGCTGCCACAAGGTGATTTATGACCAATGGAAAGCCAGCCCGCATGCCGCCAACGGTGTCGAATGCACCGTGTGCCATGGCGAGACAACAGCACCGGACTTCGCGGGCACGCCGGCGTTAAGCACATGCGACACCTGTCACAGCGATCAGGTGCCACAACTGAAGTCTGATCCATTCATGAAAGGCAAGACGTGTGTGAGCTGTCATCAAGCACACACCTTCGTGGAGCACAAGAAGGCGGCCCAGGCAGTCAAGTGATAACAATTTCCAGGCGTGGCATTCTCGAACTGCTGGCCTGTGCATCCGCGCTCACCGCCCGGGAAACGTGTCATCGCATGCCAAGGGAATGTACGACCGGTTGCCCTGAAAACTAGCGATCATGCGCCCGAAGATTCCTCCAAGCACGCGGATGCGCCGCAAGCGCGTTTGCCGCGATTGCGAATCGGAATCTTCCGAGTCTCCTCTTCAATTTTTCTGTTCTGTTTGGGCAAACGCGGAACCATGCAGTCGCGCAGTTCACTCATTGGTGTGAATGTCACCAGTAATCCTGATTTGCGCGATAGCTGCTGGACATCGACCATCAGGAAGTACAGCCGAATCCACGCTGCTCCTCGGATAGGTCCCATGAAGTCGGCCAGTGTTCAGTGATCCTTTCAACCGTTCTCCCGGCTGTCGCTTGATGCAATCAGGCCTTACCACTAAACACTTCTACCGTGCACGCGGGTGCGTCCGGTCGTAGACCACTGTCAACTGCGCGGTTGTCAACTGCGTGTAGCGCTGGGTAGTGGAAAGGCGCTCGTGGCCGAGTAACTCCTGAATCGCTCGCAGGTCGGCGCCTTC
>Ga0209039_10002879_pt1 | contig 14045 bp, 11 predicted proteins | sample BogFormECP12_OM1_FD_188238 | JGI IMG/M metagenome (GOLD analysis project Ga0209039, IMG submission 188238) | Bog forest soil microbial communities from Calvert Island, British Columbia, Canada - ECP12_OM1 (SPAdes) (version 2) | ecosystem: Environmental > Aquatic > Freshwater > Wetlands > Bog ...
CATCTCGCGAAAGCGGGAACAGAATTCGGCTTATGCCACAAAACGAGGCCCGTACGGCGCACCCGATACGGGCCTCGACCACTCTAAAGAGACGTATCGGCGTATCGGCGTGACTATGTCGCTCGTGATGCCGCAACAGGACGCCGACACGCCGACACGCCGATACGTCTCCCCCCTTACTGCGCCAGCTTATCAATTTTCGCGGCCAGCATGAAATCCAGGTCGGTCAGTCCGCCCGCGGAATGCGTCGACAGGACGAGCTTCACCGTATTCCATCGGATGTCGATATCCGGGTGATGATTCATTCCCTCCGCTTCTTTCGCCAGCTTGTTTACGAACTCAATCGCGGGTAGGAACCCGTCGAATTTGAACGTGCGTTCTATGTCGTTGTCGCCCAGTTTCCAGGCTGGGACTTCGCCTAATAATACCTGAACTGTCTCTGGCTTTAACAACTCCGCCATAGAAATTCCTTTCTCGTTTTCGTTCGATTCAGGTTCCATCCCGAGCTCGTTCTCGTAAGAACGGGCCCATTGTCCGGAATCGTTCGCGACTTGAATGGTCCCCGGGTTGGTGTATGTAAGTAATTTCCGCCTGACCCTGAAACATAACCCAACCAGGCAATGCAAACGAACGGAAAGCTATTTAATAATATTGTCGAGACGGTAGGTCGCACCCCTCTGGTCAAATTGAACCGCATCACCCGAGGCGTTGAAGCGACAATTGCGATAAAATGCGAGTTCTTTAACCCTCTCGGCAGCGTGAAGGACAGGATTGGCATGTCCATGATAGACGCCGCTGAACAAGCGGGGATCATTAACCCCAATACGGTGATCGTCGAACCCACCAGCGGCAACACAGGTATCGCCCTGGCTTTTGTCTGTGCCGCGAAGGGGTACAAGCTGATTTTGACGATGCCCGAAACGATGAGTCTGGAACGACGCACGCTCCTGGCCATGCTGGGAGCCAAATTAATTCTAACACCAGGATCCGAAGGAATGAGAGGTGCCATTGGTCGGGCGGAGGAACTGCTGAAAACCACTCCGAACGCCTGGATGCCTCAGCAATTCAACAATCCCGCTAACCCGGCGATTCATCAGACAACGACCGCCGAAGAGATTTGGGCCGACACGGATGGGCAAATCGACATCTTTGTTTCCGCCGTCGGGACTGGGGGCACAATTACAGGTGTTGCCGAAATCATCAAAGAGCGGAAGCCGGCCTTTAAAGCTATCGCGGTTGAGCCGAAAGATTCGCCTGTAATTCTGCAAACCTTGAAGGGCGAACCGTTGAAACCGGGTCCCCACAAGATCCAGGGAACCGGCGCCGGCTTCGTTCCGAACAACCTGCATTTGAAGATCGTCGATGAAGTCATCACGGTGTCAAACGATGATGCGTTCATCATGGCTCGACGCCTTGCCAAGGAAGAAGGAATTCTCGCGGGGATCAGCTCCGGAGCGAACGTTCATGCGGCGCTCGAAGTTGCAAACCGACCGGAGAACAAAGGTAAGTTCATCGTTACGGTAGCATGCTCGACCGGGGAGCGTTATCTCAGCACCGCGCTTGCGGACGAAGCCAGGGCAGAGGTCGGCGGTTAGCTCTTATTTTCTCTACCTGCTGAACCTAATGAGTAGCCAACCCGCGGCGCAGCCGTCCGACCCGGTTTCCACGTTCGATCCCGAAATTTTTTGGGCGCTTCACAAACAGAAAATCCTCATCGGCGCAGCCCTCTTGATTGCGGCTCTGCTTGGAAGCAGCCTCTATTTCGGGATCCAGGCGATCCAGAGCCAGAAGGCCGAGGCGGCCTACGCCGCGGCCGATTCGGTGGAAGGATGGCAGGCCGTGATTCGCCAGTTTCCGAACGCGATCGCGGCGGGCAACTCTTACCTGAGAATCGCGGTGAAACTGAGAGACGACGGCAAATATCAGGAATCCGACAGCGCTTACAACTCGTTTATCCGGCAATTTCCGAAACATCCTTTACTGGTCGATGCCTACATGGGGCTAGCAGCCAATGCGGAGCTGGAGAAGCAACCCGATAAAGCGCTGGAGTATTACAAGGAGGTCACGATTCAATTTGGCAGTTCCTACCAGGCACCGATGGCGCTTTTCCATCAGGGGCGACTCACCGAGGCAAAGGGTCAGCTTAAAGAAGCTCAACAATTATTCGAAAGTGTCGTCCAACGGTATCCGGAAAGCGTCGCCGCCGGTGTCGCGGGGCGAGAGGCAGGCAGATTAGCGGACAAGCTTTCGCAGGAAATCCCGAAGACGACGGCTAAAAGTACGGCATCGCCGGTGCAATCGCCTTCAACCACCAAGTCACCCGAGCCATAGGCTAGGCCTCGTCTGGGTCATACCGGAACCAACCTGAAGTCCGCGCCGGAGTCGGGTTCTCCCCTGGAATCCGGTGGACGGCTCGGCGCCTGAAGCAGCTCGCCCTGCGTCATCTGTACGTTCCCAATAGAAAGTTCACCGAAAAACTCGCCCCCCTTCTCAACGGCGAATCCGCGACCAAACACGGCGCCCGTCAGCCTGCCAGTTTTCTGAATCAGCACCTTGCCCGTGGAAATGATTCTTGCGGAAATAATTCCCTCGATGTCGACTAATTCTGCGCGAATCGGGCGCACGAATTCCGCCTCGCATTTCCTATCAATATGAACCGTCTTTGCCTCGATGCTGCCGCTCAACTTGCCCTTCAATTTAATGCGGACAGTACCACTGCAAATCAGGCTTCCGCGCAGAGATCCCTGAATTTCAGCCGACTCGCAGATCACTCGGTTGCTGTTCAGATCGCCCTTGCTTGTAATAATCAGGGTCCCCCGGGTCCGAATCGAGCGGCTGTAATTACCAATTATCCGGTAGTCCTGGAGATCTATGTATGCTCCGCACTGTGGACAGATCGTCGACGTTGCATTCCTGGGGACCTCACGTTTACCTGTGCATTCGAAGCAACGGGCAATGACGGTACGCTGAACACCTAAGAGACCTTCCAACTTCTGGAAGACTCCAGGATGTTTCTTTGCCTCCTGCGGTTCACTCGATTTTCGACCTTTACCTAGCTGAATGTATCCGCTGCATTTTCGGCAGTAGGTAGACCTCGCAAGCTCAGGCTCTAACTGAATATTACCGCAATGAGGACATTGTACTTCGATCCGTCCTTTAGCAGCCACTCAGAACTCCTTAACGTGGAGCACCAATTTTTTGCGGCTCTTCCTTGTGCGGAATACCGAAATCTTTGACGATATTCTTGTTCGGAGTGACCTCGGACTTGCCGACGAACGTAGCACCTTCCTCGATCACCAGACGAGCGGCCTTCAAGTCGCCAATCAACTGGGAGCGCGAATGCAGTTCGCAGCGTTCCTGCACCGTAATATTACCGTGCACTTTGCCCTTTACGATCACAGTTTTACTTTTCACCTCACCACGAACATCCGCATTCTCTCCGACCGTCAGAACACCGTCCACAGATGAAATCTCCCCTTCAAGATTTCCATCAAAGACGAATTCATTTGCAAACTTGATCGAGCCTTTAATTTCGACGTCCTTCGAGAGGTTATTCTTATTAGGTGTATCTGCCATAACGGGTGTTGGTTGTGTTAACGGTTCAGCGGCCGGCGGCGTTGGCGGATTCGCCCCAGATCCAGCGTCTTCCACAGGCGCCGCTTGTCCTGGCTTTTGGGGGATAAACTTCTTCAGCACGCCCGCAACTATGTAGGGGTCTAAAAGCAGTGTCAACGACCGGTTGAATTAAGTTTTGCGTTTTGGCTTTTGAGTCTTGGGTTTTGGGTTTTGCGTGTCGATCTAACTCACGCGCGAATCACCCAAAACCCATAACTTAAAACGCAAAACCTCCGGCAAGTTCTTCGGCGGGGTAGGTCCAGATTTCGCTTAACGTAGGATGGTAATGCGGAATCGAGGCCAGCGTTGCTGCAGTCGCATGGAAATGCATTGCGACCGCAATTTCGTGGATGAGTTCCGAAGCCTCCGGTCCGACCACTGCGCCTCCGACGATCTCGCCGCTTTTGGCGTCAGCGATCAATTTAACAAAACCTTCGACCTCGCCCCGGATCATCGATTTTCCGTGATCTTTAAAGGAGTATTTGGCGACCCGAACTTCCAAGCCTTGTTCCGCAGCTTCGCGTTCACCGATTCCCACCACGGCGAACTGGGGCTCGGGGAACATAGCGAACATTTTGAGACGATAATCGAAAGTCACTAGCTCTTTGCGTTCAAGCAAGCGCTTCGCATTCCTGGCTGCCAACTCCCCTTGTTGGATCGCGATGTGCACGACTTCGTAAAGACCTGTAACGTCGCCGCCGGCAAAGATGTGCGACTGCGACGTCTGCAGGCTCTCGTTGACAGTCACCGCGTTTTGTTTGGTGGTTTCGACTCCAGCATTCTCCAGACCAAGTCCCTGGACGGCGGCCTTACGGCCCAGCGCATAGAAAATTTCATCTCCTTCGGCAGCCTGCTCTTCGCCGTCCCGCGCGTACCAGACACGTTTCCCGGTCGCAGTTCGTTCGACGCGCACCAACTTTGTGCCGCAGATCACTTTGATACCGCGCTTCCTAAACGCTGAGACCAGCGCTTCCGCCACATCCGAATCTGCTTCCTTGACGACCTGTTTGCTCCTTTGCAAGATCGTAACCCCGATGCCGAATGCGCTATAAAAGTGAGCAAACTCGAGCGCGATCGCTCCGCCGCCTAAAATGACCACCGACCGTGGAAAATGATCTCTGTCCAGCGCCGTATCACTGTCGAGAAAACCGACATCAGACAGACCAGGTAGATTAATTACGTTGAGGACGGAGCCAGTCGAAATCAGAAATGTCTTTCCTTCGATCTCTTCCTGACCCCCGCTCATCATTTCCACTCTCACATGGTCCGGATCCGTGAATTCGGCGCGGCCCCGCTTGAACTCAAATAGGCCGCCGGTCAACTGCTTCGCTCTGTAATTGGCGAATTCTGAGACAAACTCTCGCTTCCGCTGAATAATCGCCTTGGAATCGAACGCCACGTGTCCGGCGCTTAACCCAAACTCTGCCGCTCGCCGCAGCGTCATAAAGCGATTTGCAGATTCGATTAACGCCTTACTCGGCATACAACCGCGGAGGATGCAGAGCCCCCCAATCCGATCCCCGCCTTCGATACAAACTGTTTTCAACCCAGAACGCGCCGCCGTCGCCGCCGCGGAGTAGCCGGCACTGCCTCCGCCGATTACCACAAAGTCATAGCTCTCCATCGCGCCGACAAGTTACAACAGGTTGTCATTTTTCCAAATCTGGAAACAAAAAGCATTCACTTCCAGGCCGATACGCGCCTGTAGTATATGGTCAGCCGGTGACCACGGCGCAATTACTCACGGGGCACGGATGACCCCAAAATATTGCGTAGAAGAGTGATTCGTTCCACAATAAGTTGTGTCTCTTCATTGCTTGCAAATCGTTGCCTGAAGTCTTACTATAGCAGCTTGAAACAGCGGTCACCAGGTCTCATCCGTTAGTTCAGACCTGTCTCTCGGATATGTCTGATATTTCGAATTACGGCGCAGCGCAAATTGATAAATTGGAGGGTTTGGAGGCCGTTCGGAAACGGCCCGGGATGTATATTGGAGATCCCGACGAGCGCGGGCTTCATCACTCCGTATTCGAGGTCCTGGATAACTCGATCGACGAACACCTTGCAGGTTTTTGCACGAAGATCGATGTAACGATTCACATTGATGGGTCGGTGTCAGTTCGTGACAACGGACGGGGAATTCCGGTCGAGATGCATCCGAAGTTTCAAATGCCGGCCATCGAACTCGTACTCACCAATCTGCATGCTGGCGGTAAATTCGGCCAGGGAGCCTACAAGTTCTCCGGCGGCCTGCATGGTGTCGGCGCAAAATGTGTCAATGCTCTGTCGGAATGGTTCAAAGCTGAGGTTACCAGGAACGGTAAAGTCTATCTTATTGCGTTTTCCCGCGGCAAAACGACTCGCAAACTCGAAGTCATCGGCGAGGTCCAAAACAAAAAGTATTCCGGAACCCTGATCACATTTTTGCCGGATCCCGAAATATTTACAATCACGACGGAGTTTAAGTTTGAAATCCTTGCGACACGGTTACGCGAGCTCGCGTTTCTGAACAAAGGTTTGGAAATCCATCTGATCGATGAACGCACGGAACCGCACCGGAAAGAAGCTTTCAGTTACAAGGATGGGATTCGCCAGTACGTAAAGGAACTCGGTGAGACCAAACAGCTCATTCATCCCGAGCCGATCGTCATTAGCGGGATGCGAGAGTTCCAGGTCGACGACAAGATGGAGGTCTGCTACGTCGACGTTGTTCTGCAATACACTGATGCCTACTCAGAGTATATTCAATGTTTTGCCAATTCGATCGCAAATAGCGATGGCGGGATGCATCTTGAGGGACTCAAGACAGGGCTGACCAACGCAATCAAGAACTACGCGAAGGCCAATAACCTGGTGAAGGAGAAAGATCCTGATCTCACCGGAGACGATCTACGGGAAGGTCTCGTCTGCGTACTGAGCGTGAAGCTGACAAATCCGCGATTTAGTTCACAGACGAAAGGGAAGCTGGTAAACAACGAGATCAAGCCGGTAGTTCAATCTGTCACCTACGAGGGACTGAGCCGGTTTTGCGAAGAAAATCCGGGCATTGCAAAAAAGGTTATCGACAAGTGTCTGATGGCCGCACGCGCTCGGGAAGCCGCAAGAAAAGCCAGGGAAGCGGTGCGAAAGACCGCGCTTACGGGAGGTGGCCTACCTGGTAAACTGGCGGACTGTTCCGAACGCGACGCTGCCCTGACAGAGCTCTACATTGTGGAAGGTGACTCCGCCGGTGGCTCTGCCAAACAGGGGCGTGACCGACGATTCCAGGCCATTCTTCCAATCCGCGGAAAACTCTTAAACGTCGAGAAAGCCCGATTAGACAAGGTGCTGCAGAATCTGGAAATTCAAACGATGATCACGGCCATCGGCACCGGGATCGGAGAAGGCGATGGCGAAGGGTCTTTCAACCTCGAAAAGCTCCGATACGGCCGGATCATCATCATGACCGATGCGGATGTGGACGGCTCCCATATTCGAACGCTTCTGCTCACCTTCTTCTACCGCCAGATGCCGGAGCTTGTACGGTGCGGCCACATTTACATCGCGCAGCCGCCGCTGTATCAGATAAAAAGGAAGAAGCGGGAGGAATACGTCGACGACGACGCCCAACTGAACAAGATACTGATTTCCCTCGGGGCAGAGGAAGTCCAATTAAGGCACCTGGCAGACGGTCGGGAGTTTACCAAGGAACAGCTCGGTGAGGTTCTCGATTTGCTGGAAAGATTGTCTAAGCTGAGCGATTCGATTCGACGGCATGGCGGAGATTTCGAAGAGTATCTGTCTCATCGGGATCCGGCTTCGGGAAAACTTCCGGATTATCTCGTGAAAGTGCGGGAGGGAAACAACGAGTACGTAAAGTATTTCTACGACGAGAGCGAATTACGGGATTTTGCCAGCCAGAACCTGGATCTTAATCTCTATGAGGAAGAGACTGTCGTGGAAAATGGCGACAGCGCAGCACCGGGCAGCGTTCCCGCTGCTAACAGCAACGGAAGTGCCATGGTGGCTCCTCATCTGCGACGGAGGGCGCGACGAGTTGAGCTCCACGAGTCGAACGCCGTCGCAAAAGTTTTTCAGGAACTCGAGAAACGTGGGATGATGATCGATCATTACTCTGCGAGCGACGAGCCGATCTTCGAATTAATCGAGGGAGAAGGTGATAGGACGACCGTTACTCCGCTATTCTCGATTCCAAAGATTCTCGATGCGATCAAGGAAATTGGCCGCAGGGGAGTTCAGATCAAACGGTTCAAGGGGCTCGGCGAGATGAACGCAAAAGAATTGTTCTCCACCACGATGGACCCGCTCCACCGCAAACTCCTTCGAGTCGATCTGAATGAGAACAACGCCGGGGAGGCCGACAAGATGTTTACTATTTTGATGGGCGACGTGGTCGAACCACGCCGCGCTTTCATCGAAGACAACGCGCTCAACGTCAGAAATCTGGACGTCTAGTGCGGTTTTGAGTTTTGAGTTTGGGGTTTTGAGTTTTGCGTCGAACTACACGTCATATGCTGTAATGCGTGAGCTAAGCGGTTTGTCTCAACTCAAAACCCAAAACCCAAAACGCGAAACGCAAAGCTGCCTTCTCAATGCCGATTCATCCAAATGAAAAAGTAGAACCAGTAAACGTCGCCGAAGAGATGTCGAAGTCGTTTCTCGACTACTCGATGTCCGTCATCATTTCGCGCGCGCTTCCGGACGCAAGAGACGGGTTGAAACCTTCGCAACGCCGAATTCTCTATGCTATGAACGGTCTCGGGCTTCTTCCGAATCGGAAACATAGCAAATGCGCCAAGATCGTAGGCGAAACGATGGGTAACTATCACCCGCACGGCGACATGGCGATTTATCCCACGCTTGTGCATATGGCCCAACGATGGGCTATGCGAGAGATCCTGATCGAAGGCCAGGGAAACTTCGGTTCGATGGATGGCGATCCCCCGGCTTCGATGCGGTACACGGAGGCGCGATTGACCCCTCTCGGCGCAGTCCTCATGGAGGATATGGAAAAGGACACGGTCGATTTCGTCCCGAATTACGATGAGACGACGACCGAGCCAAGGGTTTTCCCCGCCGCATTTCCTAATCTGCTGGTCAACGGCGGGACTGGTATTGCCGTCGGCATGGCAACTAACATTCCACCTCATAACCTCAGTGAGGTCATTGACGGCGTTTGCGCGCTTATCGATGATCCGGACCTCAGCGCCGATCGGTTGCTAGGATTTATCAAGGGGCCGGATTTTCCGACAGGATGTACCATTTACGGCTCCAGCGGGATTCGGCAATATTTTGAAACTGGCCGGGGCAGCCTGAAGGTTCGTGGGAAAGCCACGATCGAAGAGGCCCGGAACGGGCGTGAACAGATCCTTATCACTGAAATTCCGTTTAACGTCAATCGCGCCGAACTGATCAAGCGCATTGCCGGACTCATTCAGGAAAAGGTCATTACCGACATTGGTGACGTCCGAGATCTCTCCGACGAGAATACGCGAATCGAGTTGGAACTGAAGCGGGATGCGAACGCCAAGGTCGTTCTCAATAACCTCTACCTGCACACGGCGATGGAAAGTTCCTTTGCGGTGAACATGCTCGCGATCGATCATGGACGGCCTAAGCTCCTCTCACTCAAAGAAGCACTGCATTGCTATATCGAGCATCGGCGAGACGTAGTTCTCCGGCGTACCCGTTTTCTTCTCCGCCAAGCCGAGGCCAGGGCTGAAACGCTCGAAGGCTATCTGATCGCGCTAGCCAATCTCGACGATTTTATCGACATTATTCGCCGTTCCGCGAATCGCGAAGAAGCAAAGATTAAGCTTCTCGCATACGAGTTCGGTCGCGAGACGGTTGAGCAGATCGGCATTCGGATCCGAAATGAAGCTCGGTTGGTCGATGGCCGGTATATTTTTAGCGAACATCAGGCGGACCAAATCCTGGACTTGCGTCTTTACCAGCTCACCGGACTCGAGCGCGAGAAAATCGTCAATGAGTACACTGAAATCATCCGAAAGATAGATGATCTACTTGATATTCTGAAACGGGCGGATCGGGTAATGTCCATCATCAAAGAAGAACTTCTGCGAATCAAGGATAAATACGGGTCCGAGCGGCTCACTGAGATTCTCCCCGGCCAGGGCGAAATCGATATCGAGGATCTGATAGCCAGAGAGGGATGCATTATTACTATTACCCACGGTGGCTACATCAAACGGACCGCCGAGAGTGAATTCCGTGCCCAGCGGCGCGGTGGCCGAGGCGTCATCGGGATGAGCACACGCGAAGCACAGATAGCCGGAGATCAGGGGGATTTCGTTGAGCACCTCTTCACGGCTAGTACTCATGATTTCTTGATGTTCTTCACGCAGTCGGGCCGGTGTTACGTGGAAAAAGTCTATGAGATCCCCGAAATGAGTCGCGCTTCCAAAGGCCGCTCCATCGCGAATCTGCTCGAACTGCGGCCCGAAGAAAAGATTGCTGCGACGCTCCGAATTGAGGCCGTCGACCATAGTGCCGATTCCGACCGGAGTGGCGGTACATGGAATTCTGACCTGCACATTATGTTTGCCGCACGGTCCGGTATCGTGAAAAAGACGAATCTTGCTGACTTCAGCAATGTCAGGAAAGGCGGCATCATCGCGATTCAGATTGAGCCAGAAGACGAACTAATCGACGCGCTTCTTACCTACGGGATGGATGAAGTTGTGCTCATCACGCGCCGCGGCATCAGTATTCGATTTCAAGAAAGCGAGGTTCGAGACATGGGACGAAATGCTGTCGGCGTCTGGGGCATTCGGCCCGAAAGTGGTGATGAAGTCGTAGGAATAGCAAAGATTATCCCCGACGCGCAACTGCTCGTGGCAGGTTCCAACGGTATCGGGAAACGGACCGGCTTCGAAGAGTATCGGGTTCAATCTCGCGGCGGCAAAGGTATCATCACGATGAAGACCGGTGAGCGCACGGGCGACGTCGTCGGTGCGTTAACCGTTCACGATTCTGACGAATTGATGTTGATCACTACCGGCGGTCAAATGGTCCGGATCCGAGTCAGCGAAGTGCGCGAAACCGGCCGGAACACTATGGGCGTGAAGCTGATAGATCTTCGCGAAGGTGAAACTCTTCAGGACATTGCACCCGTTGTCTCCCAGGAAGAAGGAGATGTTGAGCAAAACATAGAAACATGATGACGGCGAATCACGTTCGTTGACGTTCGCTGGCGTTCGCTGAACTTGCCTCCGATGAAATACCGCAGACTTGGCAAAGCTGGAGTAAAAGTGAGCGAACTTTCTTTCGGTTCGTGGCTCACTTTCGGAAATCAGATCTCGGACGATATGGCCGAAGCATTGATGCGAAGGGCATACGATAGCGGCGTAAACTTTTTCGATAATGCTGAGGGTTACGCACGGGGACGTTCCGAACTTGTCATGGGCAAGATCTTGAAAAAGGTCGGATGGCCCCGCGACACTTGGCTTGTCTCGAGCAAAGTCTTCTTTGGCGCCGCGCCTGAACCGCAGAAGCCAAATCAGTATGGGCTCAGTCGGAAGCATGTTTACGAAGCCTGTCACGATGCATTGCGCCGACTGCAGGTCGACTACCTCGATTTCTTCTTCTGCCACCGGCCTGACAGTGAAACCCCAATCGAGGAGACCGTTCGCGTCATGAGCGACCTTATCGCTCAAGGAAAAGTTCTTTACTGGGGTACAAGCGAATGGAGCGCGCAGGAGATCATGCAAGCCTATGCCGTGGCCGCTCAGTTTAACCTTATCCCTCCCACCATGGAGCAACCCCAGTACAGTCTCATTGTGCGAGAACGGGTCGAAAAAGAGTACGCGCGTCTCTATTCGGAGATCGGCCTCGGCACCACCATCTGGTCCCCATTGGCAAGCGGTCTTCTGACTGGCAAATACAACCTTGGCATACCCAAGGAGACGCGTCTCGCATTTGAGGAAAACGAGTGGCTTCGAGACTATGTCCTGAGCGACGAGAGGGTCGCGAAAGTAAGAGAACTCGCCGCCGTGGCATCCGACCTCGGAATCTCCCAGGCCGTCCTCGCAGTCGCCTGGTGCCTGAAAAACCCGAATGTCAGTACGGTGATTCTCGGAGCCTCGAAAGAGCACCAACTCGAGGAGACTCTAACAGCCTCCCAGGCTGCTGAAAAGATTACTCCTGACGTGCTGGAGCGAATTGAGCAACTCCTTCAAAATAATCCACTTAAGTAAGATCAGACAACGCTTGCGATTTCTCAGTCGATGCACGTCGAGAACCTGTCGGCGGGTTTTACCCAGAGCCCGCAGAAGGCTCGTATGATACGGCCAAGACGCCCGCCGCAGTCGGACCCGCGTCTTAATGCGGACCCTGAAAAAAATTTGTTCCTAACTTATCTCTTTGCGGTTGCGACTCTATTTTTACCCTCTAGACTAAGGGCACTTCTCTTATGGGAAAGCGAAAGAGAAAACTGTCATTCAAAAGGCTTCCCGCTCAACGGCAGCTTCTATTTTCCCCGGAAGGTGAGTACTTCGATCTCAAGACGCTATTCGACAAGTTGAACGCTGAATATTTCAGTAACGCGCTGCGAGGTTACACCATCACCTGGGGCCGCAAGCGAAAGCACCCCCCAAAGGAATACTTTGTCTTCGGAACGATCCAGGAAGAAGATAAAATGATTCGCATCCATCCATTATTGGATGCGCCATTTGTTCCAACCTGGTTCCTCGAATACGTCATCTACCATGAAATGCTCCACGCGGTGGTGCCTGAGGAGATTGACGATTACGGGCGTAGAAGAGTTCACACGCGTGAATTCTACCGCCGAGAGCGTCAATTTCACTGCTATCATCGTGCCAGACGCTGGGAGGACGAAAATCTCGACCGATTCCTTCTTTAGTGTCCAGTCACGTAGCATACGCGTCCTGCATGTGCCAACTACAGGCTGGAAGCCTATGCTACTTTGAAGGAGTTTTCTGTCCGGCGGGTGGCGGACTATCGTGGCTTTTTACCTAAATCGCCGGCAGGTTTGACCGTAGTCGCCGGGGTATTCGTCGGAGCGGCGGACGCTGGTCTTTGGGAAACGCCGGGTGTTGGAGTGGCTGCCGGACGATTCGCGTTAAGCTTTGTGATAACAGATTCGCTGAAGTCGTAATTGTCCCTCGCATACAGCAACACAGGAACGATGTTGTTCGCACTGAATCCAGACCTGTCGAAGACTATGTCATAGTTCTGCGTTTTCACCTGATCGTTGACGACTTTCATGATCTCTTCAACAATGCCGTCGCGCATCCGCTTCAACTGATCTTGAATCTGTCTCTCCCGCGTTGCACGGAAATCGGAAATCTCTTTTTCCAGGCCCTTCGTTTCGGCAATCTTCGAGTCACGTTCCTGCGCCTTCTGATCCTTCGACGCACCGCTCAACTCCGGCTTATTCATCTCTTCATTTAGCTTATTGATCGCGTCGAGATTCTTTTTATAGGCATCCATCCGCTGATCAAGTTCGTCTTTGTAAGCCTTCTGAGCCTCTTTGAGTTTATCTTCGGCATCGTGAGTCTTGTAGTAGGCAGTAAAGACCTTTTGCATGTCGATCGTGCCAACCTTCATCTCCGCGCGCGCCTGCGATGCCAAGCCGCCGGTCATGGCAAACACACAGATCATCGTTAACAGTGAGGATTTCTTCATAAATTACTGTGACTAATACTAATCAAGGGAACTCGGTTTGAGGTCAGACCGCAGGACAGACGTTTCGTTCAAAATTGATATCCGACACTGAACTGGAACTGGCCGCTCTTGCTGCTGAAGCTGTCTTCCTGGATTGGATAGCCGTAATCAAGCCGAATCGGTCCGATTGGCAAGTTCAGACGCACTCCGATACCAATGTCCTGATTGTACCCTCCGGAAAATTTTCCGGCGTTACTCCCGCCAGGCGGGGTCGTCGGAACCTTCTCCGGACCAAAACTCCACGAACCGGGATTAACAAATCCACCATCATAGAAAACTGCGAAGCGTACCCGTTCGATGATCGGGATCGTGTACTCCACCGTAAACCGGGCCAGGGTATTTCCGCCGAGCGCATTTCCCTGGTCATCCTTAGGTCCTACATCACGGAATCTGAACCCGCGGAGATTGCTCGCGCCGCCAAGATAGAGACGATCGAAAATCGGGACGATAGTGTCGTAGCTCCAGTTTGAGACGACACCCACCTCACCGTTCACCAGGAGGATCGTATCGTACGGCAAATGGAAATACTGAGCTGCATCAACGTCGAAACCGTAAACGCTGACATCACCCCCGAGGAAACCGCCAGCGACATAGGTAGAGAAATCGATCCGAGTCCCTTTCCGAGTGAGAAAGGCGCTGTCGCGGGTATCATATGTCAGGGCCAATGTCAGACGGCTCTCCAAATTGTAGGCACCTTGCTGCTCGATTATGCCTAGCAGCTGCTG
>Ga0209039_10002882_pt1 | contig 14028 bp, 14 predicted proteins | sample BogFormECP12_OM1_FD_188238 | JGI IMG/M metagenome (GOLD analysis project Ga0209039, IMG submission 188238) | Bog forest soil microbial communities from Calvert Island, British Columbia, Canada - ECP12_OM1 (SPAdes) (version 2) | ecosystem: Environmental > Aquatic > Freshwater > Wetlands > Bog ...
CCCTCCTGAGCCTCTTCCTGCGGGTCTCGCTCGCTTGGACGGGCATCGACCAGGAGGAGGAAGTGAAGCGGTACTTCGCGGACCACACTCCTCCCGAAGCGACGATGGCCGTTCAGCAAGGTCTCGAAGCGCTCCGCCTCGCGATGCGGCTCCGGCGGCGCATCCAAGAAACGGGCGTCACGTAGTGCGGTAGCACTCACCCGCAGCGAGCTCAGGGGCGGACTCGCCTTCGCCTGCAAGGGGAGGATTATTCTACCTCCCCCTGGCCGAGAGCGGAATCCCTCGTCTTTTCGGGCGTCACGGAACGCAGGGGTTGGCGTGCGAATCACGCCGACAGAATGGGGGGGCCGCCCCTGCGGCTTTTCGGGAAGCTACGGGTGCGGCCGGCCGAATTGTGAGTTATTCGTCGCCCTTTTTCGACCAATAGGGGTTTATACGCATTGGTGACCCTGTACCACGTTTGGCGATAGGGGATATCCAGGAGGTACTTCGATGAGCTCGCGCGCCTCTCAGAGGACTGTTTATCTGGTCACGGCTGCGATCGTTGCCTCGATGGTCGGGGGATTCGCCCTCGCGACCATGTCCCTAGGCGGGGTGAACAACAGCTACCAAGGGTCTCAGACGACGACCGTTGCGCCGATGCAGGGTCTCTCGTATGTTTCGACCCAGGTGGTCGCGGTCCAAGGCGCCGGCGGGTCCTCAATTCCCAGCCCGTGCACGCCTTTGGCCAGCGTGTGTGACGTCACCTCGGGAACCGGGCTTGCCATCTGTGCCGGCAGCTACTCTGGCTCCGCCTGCGTCGCGGGCGACTTCGTCGAGCAGGTGACACTGACCACTGTTGCGAACACTGCCTTCCCCGTCATCTCGCCCAACGCCGTTGCAGTGACGCTGTACGTCACGGGAACGCCGAACAGCGGGGCGAGCTCCGGGATTCAAGGAACGTACACCGGGTCTACTTTCTACTTCAGCGAGACCGCGGCGCCGACTGTCGCTCAGACCCTCACCTTCGATTTCGACATCGGGGTCATTCCGACCGGGCCCGGCGGGGTCACCTCTATCAGCGTCCTTGTGACTACCGTCCCGTAGAATCGACGAGCAAATCGAATCCCTTTCGCCGCGTCTCTCTCACGCGTCGCGGGGGAGGGATTCTCCGTCACCGGGAGTCGGAAATTGGAGGCCGAGGACAATAAGCGGGCCGCGATGAGTGACCCCGAGGGATGGGCGGGTTCCGTGCCGATGAAGGAGGCGGAGCTCTGAAGCGACGTCTGGACAACTTCGAAGGCGCGTTCCCGCTCCTCCTCATCGGGAGCGTGTTGTTGGTGTATTGCGCCATCCTCCGGAACGAGGCGCTTGCTTCGAGTGGCGCCCACTTCCCCCTCTGGGGCGTCGTCGGTGCGGTAGGGGCGGTGATCGCCGGTGCGGGAGTTTACTCCGTCTTCCTGGAACCCTCGGAATTGACGGTGCCGACCGTCCCGGAGGGCTTCGTTATGGTTCCGAAAGCCGAGTGGGAGGCGGCCCGATCCCATCCGCGCCCGAGCGCGCCGTCTACGACCATGACCTCTGTGCCGCCGTGGTGGGAGGGGCCACCGGTCCTTCCGGATATTGCCCCGGAGCCTCCAACCAGTCCCACCGCCCCGATCGAGACGACACAACCGTACTCGGTCCGGGCGACCAGCTCAGCCCCGCGGTCGCCCGTCACCTCTCGGTCGCCGCCGAGACCGACCGTCGGCGGCCTGGGCTCCCCAGCCGTTCCCCGCCCACCCTCCCGCACGGTTCCGGCCCCGGGCCCTACTCCCTCCCTACCGCGGATGGCCTCGATCGATGAGTTGGAGGAGACCATCACGGAGCTGGAAGCGCTCGTGGAAGAGGTGTCCAGGCCCTCGCCCCGTCGCGCGCCGGGGGCGCGGTTTGGGGAAACGCCGTTCTGCGTGGATTGCGGTCGAAGACTACCGACGGGCCGAGACCCGAACCCCTGCTCCGGATGCGGTCGGGAGCTCTGCGTGGATTGCGCTCTATCCTCCCAGTTCGAGGACGCCGACCTTCGGTGTACCGACTGTCGAGCGGGTGATTGGCGTGCCGGGTCCGCGCCCAAGACCGGTGCCGCACGACGTTGAGGACGAGGACGGCCCCCGCCACGAAGGGTGGGGGTCGGAAGCGCAGCGCTTTGTAGACCAGTTCTAGTCGATGCTCGTGACCCGCGGGCATCGGTCATCCTTGCGAAGCGCCCCCGGCCTCCCGAAGGCGGTCTTCTTCGACATGGACGACACGATCTTCGACCACTCGCTGACGTGCCGAAGGGCGCTCGCGCGTCTGAGGAGGACAGAGACCCGTCTGCGGGGCCCGAGCCTCGACGTCGTATGGCACGAGTATGCACGTCTGCTCGACGCCGTGCAACCCGACGTGTTCGCCGGCCGGATCACGATACAGGCCGCCCGAGTCGAACGGTTCCGTCAGCTGGCCCGATTCTGCGGCGCCGAGGTGACGCCCGAGGAGGCCGCTGAGCTCTCTCGACAATACCGGGCCCACTACCAGAAGCTGCGTCGGACCGTTCCCGGCGTCCGTCGGGTGCTCGAGCGATTGCGAGGCCGGACCGTGGTGGGCGTCGTCACCAACAACGAGGTCGCGGAGCAGGAGCGCAAGCTCGACCACCTGCATCTCCGCCCGCTCATCGACTTCATGGTCGTGTCCGAGGGAGTGGGCGTCTCGAAACCCGACCCGGGGATCTTCCTACTCGCGCTCGAAAAGGCGGAGGCGCTTCCCGAGGAGGCGGTGATGATCGGCGACTCCTGGCGGAGCGACGTCACGGGCGCCCGGAACGCGGGGATCCGCCCGGTGTGGTTCAATCGGTTCCATCTCGCTCGGCCCGACCCCTGGCCGGTGCGCGAGCTCGACTCGTTCCGGTCGCCGACCCGGGCGGAGGTCGTGCTGGCCGGAACGGAGCCCGGACGCTCCAACCGACCGTAGACCCGCCTCCGCGCGCATTATATCGGCCGTTCCGTTGCGCGGGCAATGGGCGGAGCCCGCGAGTCCTGGCTCTCCGCTGCCCGCCGGACCCTGCCGGCGATGCGGACCTGGCGGATGGGCTTCCATCGGGAGCCGGAGCTTTCCCTCGAGGAAGTGCGGACCCAGGAGAAGGTGGTCGCTGCCCTGAGGGAGCTGGGCATCCCGTTCCGGACCTTCGACGGCTTTCCCGGGGTCGTGGGGATGATCGCAGCCGACCGATCCGGTCCCGTGGTCGCGTTGCGCGCTGACATGGACGCGCTTCCCGTGACCGAGCTGACCGGGCTGCCGTTCCAGTCGCGCTACCCGGGCAAGATGCATGCCTGTGGCCACGACGTCCACATGGCGGCGCTCCTCGGGACCGCGGCGATGCTCGTCCGGAGCCCGCACTACACGGGCGGACCGGTGAAGCTCCTCTTCCAGCCCGCGGAGGAGGAGGGCCATCGCGGCGGGGCGCTCCCCCTCATCGAAAGGGGGTGCCTCGACAACCCGAAGGTTGACTACGTCGTGGGGCAGCACGTCGAGCCCGGGCTCCCCCTCGGCACGATGGGTTGGCGTGTCGGCCCGATGATGGCCGCCGCCGACTTCTTCCGGATCACGGTTCGGGGAAAGGGGGGTCACGCCTCTACACCCCAGCAAGGCCCGGACGCGATCGTCATCTCGAGCGAGATCGTGACCGGCCTTCAGACCCTGGTCAGCCGGGTCCGCGAGCCGTTCGACCCGGTCGTCGTCAGCGTCGGGTCGATCCACGGGGGGACGCGGAACAACATCCTCCCGAGCGAGGTCGTCCTCGAGGGGACCGTTCGGACCCTTCGGGCGAGCACCCAGGATCTGATGGAACGCAGCCTGAAGCGCAAAGTCCGTGCGATCGTGGCCGGCCACGGGGCCCGAGTCCGGGTGGAGTACCGCCGCGGCTACCCTCCCCTCGTGAACTCCCCCGGTCCGACGAGGGTGGTCGCCGAGGGTCTCGCGGCCGAGCTCGGCCGGAAGAACGTGGTCGAGGTCGAGCACCCGCTCATGGGGGCCGAGGACTTCTCACGGTACCTCGAACGCGTCCCCGGGACGTTTCTGAGGCTGGGGGTCGGCGTCCCGGACAGCCCCGCCAGCCTCCACAGTGCCACGTTCGCGCCGGACGAGAGGGCGCTCGTCGTCGGAGCGGCGGCCTTGGCAACCGCCGCGGAAAGCCTTCAGCGATCCCCGCCATGAACGTCACGCAGGTGCGTGCGGACTTTCCGGCGCTCCGGCCGCGCGACGGTCGTCGGCCGCCCACGTACCTCGACTCGGCGTGCATGTCGCTCGTGCCGTCCGCGGTGCTGGACGCGATGGAACAGTACTACCGGGAGTTCCCGGGCTGCGCGGGCCGGAGCCTGCACCGATACTCGGAGGAGGTGGGGCGCCGGTACGAGGTCGCCCGAACCGCTTTTGCCCGGTTCCTCGGCCGCGCCGACCCCGCAGGGGTCGTGTTCCTGCGGAACGCCACCGAGGCGATCAATCTGGTCGGCCAGGGCCTCCCGTGGAAGGCCGGGGACCGGGTCCTCGTCTCCGACCGGGAGCACAACTCGAACCTGATCGTCTGGCAGCGGCTCGCGGCGGAGCGCGGGATCCGAGTCGAGATCCTGCCCCTGCCCGACGACGGCCACTTCGACGCCGAAGCGTTCGAGGAGCGGCTGGCGCGCGGGGTCCGCCTGGTGAGCCTCTTCCACACGTCCAATCTGGACGGCCAGACGCTGCCGATCCGCGAGATCACCGAGCGGGCGCACGACCGGGGCGCGCTCGTCCTCTTCGATGGCTGCCAGGCCGCGCCGCACCAGAAGGTCGAGCTCGACCGACTCTCGGTGGACTTCTACGCGGTCTCGGCGCACAAGATGCTCGGCCCGACGGGGACGGGGGTCCTCGCGGCCGCGACCGAGCCGCTCGGGCGCCTCCGACCCCTGCTCATCGGAGGCGAGACCGTGGAATGGTCGACTCTCGAGAGCCATGCCCTGCGTCCTCCCCCCCACCGGTTCGAGGCGGGCCTACAGAACTACGCGGGCGTGATCGGGGCGCACGCCGGCCTCGACTACCTCACGCGGATCGGCTTCGATGCCGTCCAATCCCAGCAGGTCGCGGTCAACACGAGGGTGACCCGGGCCTTCGCGGACGAGCCCCGGGTGCACATCCTGGGTCCGGTGGACGTGCGGGACCGCTCGAGCGTCTTCGCGTTCACCGTCGACGGCGTCGACCCGCACGACGTGGCGGTCTTCCTGGACGAGGGACACGAGGTGCTGGTCCGCTCGGGCATGCACTGTGCCCACTCGTTCTACTCGGCCCGCGGCCTCGCCGGGAACGTGCGGGCCTCGTTCTACCTCTACAACGACCGGACGGACGCCGACCGGCTGATCGTTGGTCTGCGCGAGCTACTCGAGAAGGTGCCGGGGCCGACCGTCACCGGTACATCGGCTCGGAGGGCTGCGCCGACGAATCGGGCCGTCCCCTCTCGGCCGCGTGCTTCTGGATCGCGAGCAGTTGCTGCTCGATCCTCTCGGCCTCGGCATAGAGCGGGACCGGGTCGAGCGGGGTCCGGAGCAGGATCTGGTTGATCGTCTCGATGACCTTGGCCGCGGCCCGGGCGTCCGGGTAGTCCGCCTGCGCCTCGGCGAGGAACGTGAGGACGTCAAACCCCCGGCGGCGGCCTTCGTTCAAGAGCACGCCCGCGATGCCGGTAATGACCCCCTCGGCGAACGGAATCATGTTCGGCTCGATGTAGAGCTCGCGCGCCTTCCGGGTGCTCGCGACCCCGTAGACCTTGACCTCGTTGAGGCGGGGCGGATGGCTCGCGCGCGAGGCGCCGGGCGACGCCTCGACGACGAGCCCTTCGGGTGAAACGAGGAGGGAGCAGCGCTGCTCCTGGACCCAGTCGAGGATCGCCGTGGCGAGCGGATGGATGACGGACGGCGCCGGGTGGAACTCGGACACGAACGCCACGAGCTTGTCGGCCCCGCGCCCCGCCCGGTCCGCGGGAGGTCGGCCGGCGTAGATCCGCACGGGGTGCTGCGGGATCCCGTTGCGCACGAGCGAGACCGTGGGGAACGCGGGGGATTCCACGATCCCGATCTGCTCCATTTCGAGGGTGTCGATGAGGTAGTTCGCCACGATGGAGCTGACGAGGCCGACGGAAGGGAACCCGTCGATCACGATCGCGCCCTCGACGTCGACGCGCTTGATCTCGTAGATCCGGACCTGGTCCGGCGCCATCGGCATAGGGCTAGAGGGACCTCTCGACGATCTGTCCCAGTTCTTTCGAGATCAGGTCCACGATGTCCTTCGTCATCGCGCGCCGCACGTCGGGCGGCAGCGCCGAGAGCCCGAGGCGGGCGGTCGCCGTACCGACCCGGACGAGCGCGGCGTACTCGGAGGCCCGCGCCGCGAGGAGGGCCTTCACGGCGTCCTTCAGGTCCTGGGCGAGCTTCGGATCTTCCTGGAGGGTCTTCTCCAGATGCCTCCGAATCTCGTCCTTGACGATGTCGCGCGTCGCCTCGCGGACCAGCTCCTCGGGGCGAAGGAGGTCGGTGGTGCTCTTCAAGAGCACGTCGATCGGTTCCCCGGAGGACGACCCCTCGGTCATCGGGGCGGCAGAACCGGGTCGGAGGGATAAGCGTTTGGCTGGGCTCTCGACCCCAGCGGGGCGGCCGCTCGGGAATTCGCGCGGGAACCGAATCCCAAAGCACGAGCGGAGGAAGGGTTTATCCCGACCCGAACATCGACCCGCCGGCGTGGGCCGGTAGATCAGCGGAAGATCGCTACCTTGGCAAGGTAGAGGTCGCGAGTTCAAAGGGTCGGGCCGCGACGAGCGGCCCGGTCGGAGAATCTCGCCCGGTCCACTCCCGGTTTCTCTCTCCTTCCGTTCGGCAGATGTCGAGCGTAGGCACCGACACGAAGGACAGCCATTTATACCGGAGGCCGAATGGCGGGGTCCGTGGAGGCCGACCTCCGGGAAAAGATCGCGGGGGAGGTGGTCTTGTCGCCCCATCCCGGACGCACCCTTCGCAAGTGGAGGGAGGATTTCGGGGTCTCCCAACGGGACCTCGCGCGGCGACTCGTGACCGTACCCTCCGTCGTCAGCGACTACGAGTCAGAGCGGCGCGTGAGCCCAGGGGCGGGATTCATTCGACGGTACGTCGAAGCCCTGATCGCCCTCGACACCGACCGCGGGGGAAAGGTCGGCGAACGGCTCGGGGTCCGGCCGCATTCGGAGGGGATCCTCGGGATGCGCGAGTTCACGGTCGCCATCCCGCTCAAGACCCTCGGTGACCGCCTCGAAGCGCGGCCGGTGAGCCGGGTCGACCTGCACCGGGACATCCATGGGTTCACCGTCCTCGACGCGCCGCGTGCGATCCTCTCGATCGACGCGTCGCACTTCGTCGAGGTGTACGGCTGGACGACCCAACGCGCGCTCATCTTCTCGAACGTGAAGTACGGGCGGTCCCCGATGGTGGCGATCCGGGCCCATCCGATGAAGCCCGCCGCGGTCTTCTTCGCGAACCCAGGCCGGATCGACCCTCTCGCGATCCGTCTCTCCGAGGTCGAAGATATCCCTCTCCTCTCGACGGCGCTCGGCGCGCCGGCGGTGCTCGAGCGACTCGAGGAGCTCTAGGACAGTAGGAAGGGACGAACGATGGAAGCAGGCATTGTCAGCTACGGCGCGTACGTACCGCGGCATCGGATCACGCCCGCCGAGATCGGCCGGGTCTGGGGAGTGGACGGGGAGGCGATGGGCCTCGGCCTCAACGTTCGACGCAAGAGCGTCCCCGCCCCGGACGAGGACACTATCACGATCTCGACCGAGGCGCTCCGGACCGCGCTCGTGCGGGGGGCGATCGACCCCCAGCAGATCGGAGCGCTGTACGTCGGGTCGGAGTCGCACCCGTACGCCGTCAAGCCGTCCGCGACCGTCGTCGCGCAGGCCGTCGGCGCGACCCCGAACCTCACTGCGGCCGATTTCGAGTTCGCTTGCAAGGCGGGGACGGCTGCAATCCAGGTCTGCCTCGGTCTGGTCGGGTCGGGCATGATCCGCTACGGCGTGGCGATCGGTTCCGACACGTCTCAGGGGGCTCCCGGCGACGCCCTCGAGTACTCGGCGAGTGCGGGGGGAGCGGCGTTCGTCATCGGGACGGAGCGGGTCATCTGTCGGGTCCACCGGACGAGTTCGTACACCACCGACACGCCGGACTTCTGGCGGCGGGAGGGACAGCGGTACCCGAGCCACGGAGGCCGGTTCACGGGAGAGCCCGCGTACTTCCGGCACGTGCTGGAATGCGCCCGTCGGATCATGGAGGCCTCCGGCACGACCCCCGCCGACTACGCGCACGTCGTCTTCCACCAGCCCAACGGGAAGTTCCCCCAGCGCGTGGGCAAGCAGCTCGGCTTCACCGAACCTCAGATGCGCTACGGGCTCGTGACGCCGGCGATCGGCAACACCTACTCGGCCGCGGCGCTCCTCGGGCTCGCGAACGTCCTTGACCACGCCGAGCCGGGGGAGCGGATCCTTGTCGTGGGCTACGGTTCGGGAGCGGGGTCGGACGCGTTCGACCTCGAGACCACGGATGAGATCGCCTCCTACGACAAAGCCTACGGGCGACCGGTCGACTACTTCCTCGAGAACGGGGTGGAGCTCTCCTACGCGGTGTACGCGAAGTTCCGGGGCAAGATCCACATGGGAGGCGAATAACGATGCGCGAGGTCGCGGTCGTCGGCGTCGGCCAGACGAAGTTCGGCGAGTTGTGGGACCGCTCGTTCCGCGAGATCGGGATCGAGGCGGGGCTTCAGGCGCTCGTCGACGCGAAGCTCTCCTCCCAGGACCTGGGAGGGCTCTTCCTCGGGAACATGGCGTCCGGCGCGCTCATCGACCAGGAGCACATCGCTCCCCTCATCCTGGACGCCACCGGCCTAGGGCACCGCCACCTGCCCGCGGTGCGGGTAGAGGGGGGAGGTGCCTCGGGAGCGCTCGCCCTCCACCAGGGATACCTGGCCGTGGCGAGCGGCCTCTATGACTTCGTCGTCGTGGGCGGCGCGGAGAAGCTCACCGACGTCCCCGACGAAACGGCCTCCCGGATCACGAGCTCGGCGGCCGACCACGAGTGGGAGGTGGTCTTCGGAGCCACCCTTCCGGCGCTCTGGGCGCTCGTCGCGCGTCGCCACATGCATGAATTCGGGACGACCCGCGAGGAGCTCGCCCGGGTCGCGGTGCACGCGCACGAGATGGGCTCGAAGAACCCGAACGCCCACTATCGCAACAAGCTCACCCTCGCCCAGGTCATGGAGGCCGGCCCGGTCGCGGAGCCCCTGGGCATGCTCGACTGCGCCCCGCTTTCGGACGGGGCAGCCGCGGTCGTCCTCGGCCCGATGGAGCTTGCCCGCAAGCACACCGACACCCCGGTTCGCATCGTCGCAAGCCAAGTAGCCTGCGACACGATGGCCCTCCACCACCGCCGCGAGATCACCCGGCTCGAGTCCACCGTGGTCGCCGCCCGACGGGCGTTCGACCAGGCCCGGCGGACGCCGTCCGACGTGCAGGTCGCCGAGATCCACGATGCCTACACGATCAGCGCCCTCGTCTCGCTCGAGGACCTCGGGTTCGTGGAGAAGGGTCGTGCCGGCCCGGAGTTCGCGAGCGGTCGGTTCGGCCCCGGAGGGAAGATGGTCGTGAACCCGTCCGGTGGCCTCAAGGCGCAGGGCCGGCCGTTCGGGGCGGTCGGCGTCGCCCAAGTGGTCGAGCTCGTCCGCCAACTCCGAGGCGAGGCGAAGGAACGGCAGGTCTCGGGGGCGAGCTTCGGGCTCGCCCAGGACGTGGGAGGTACCGGGGCGACCACGGTCGTCCACCTCCTCGAGAGGGCCAACTAGGAGGGAACCATGTCGGTCGCAAGATTCTGGCGCGAAACGCCTCGGCGGTACAACCTGGGCGGGTCGAAGTGCGCCACGTGCGGAACGGTCTACTTCCCGCCCCGGGCCGTCTGTCCGGAGTGCACGAGCCATCGGCAGTCGATCGAGAAGATGATGCCGTTCCAGCTCTCCGGCGAGGGGGAGGTCATCTCCTACACGGTCGTCCACGACGCGGCCGAAGGGTTCGAGATGCAGGTACCGTACGCCCTCGGTCTCGTGAGGACCCCCGAGGGGCCGATCCTCACCGGGCAGATCGTGGACATTGAACCGGAGGTCGTGAGGATCGGCCTCAAGGTGCGTGCCACGTTCCGGAAGCTCCGGGAGGAGGGCGCCGCGGGCGTCATCCACTACGGCTACAAGTTCACCCCGCTCGACGAATCCGGGGTCCTTCCCTCCGCACGGACGCCGCCCGCCCCCGCGCCGGTCCGGAACACCCCGAGCCCGGAACGGACCTCGACGTGACCGCGGCCGAGCGACGGAACGGCCCCAACCCCCCGCCCGCCGAGGAGCCGCCGGCGGACGAGGAGTACGCCCGGGCCTACGCCGCCGGGTACGAGGAAGGCGTTCGGGGCGCGCTCCGGGAGACGCTCGAGCACATCGGGCATGGCCACACCCCTCAGGAGATCCGAATGCTGACCGCGAGCCGGCTCGCGCGCCTCTCCGAAGAGGTCGAACTGAAGCGCAAGAGCCTGCTCGCCCCCCCGCGACGCCCGGCCTGGGGATCGCTCCTGCGACCCCCCGCGCCGGCGCGACCCTGGTCCGGGCTCGTCACCGCGGCGACCGCCCCGCCGTTCCGGCTCCTGCCCGGGCACTCCCTCCTCGTGCGTGAGGAGCGGCCCGCCCGCGCGGTCGAGATCCTGCGCGCGAACGTCGCCGCCTTCCCGCGGGTCGCGGTCGTGTCGATGCGTCCCCCCGAGATCCCGGGGCTCCCGACCGACCACCGTCTCGACCTCACCGTGGGCGGCCCCGGCTCCGCCGGCGCCTCGGACCAGGGCTCGCTCACCCCGGGGGAGATCAGCGGCCGCCTGAGGGACCCCACCGAGGCGCCCGGCGGCGCCCTCGTCTACGTGGACGCGCTTGAGTTCTTAGCGACCGAGCACAGCCTCGACACGATGGTCAAGTTCGTCCACTGGCTCGTCACGCAGGCGCAGGAGACCGGCTCGGCGCTCCTCGTTTCGTTCGACCCGCGATCGCTCGACGTCCGAGACGTCAGCCGCCTCGAGCGGGCGTTCGAGAGCGTCCTGTAGGCCCTACCAGATCATCCGGCCCCGCGCGGCGAGCGGGAGCTCGGAAGGTCGGCGTCGACGCACGATCCGCCATCCGAGAAAGACCGCTTCCACCCGACCCGACGCATCCCGCAAGAACTGGACCGAGTCGGCGTGGCCGTGGACTCTCGCGACGAACTCGTCGTTCCCGGCAGGACGGAACCGAAGATTCTTCTCGATCGCTTCAATCCCTCGGAAGTCGAGCCGCAGGTGGTCCTTCCGGGCCCGGAACTCGGCCCAGATCCCCTCGCCCGAGCAGTACCAGCCGGCATACGGCCGGGCTGGCCCTGGGGCGGGAAGCGGCCTTGGCGTCTCCTCGAACGGAGAGCGAGCCGGAAGGCCCAGCGTGAGGTTGACCGCGGCGGCGATCCACGGCTCCACGTTGGCCGTGTCGGCGTTCGATAGGATCGCGCCGGCGACGCCGCGCCGGGGCACGGCGGCGATGAGCGAGCTCACGCCCTTTAGGCCCCCGCTGTGGTGGACGAGGAGCGTTCCATGGTAGTCGGGGCGCACCGCGAGGCCGTACCCGTAGTGGACGCCGTGGCGAATGGGCACGTGCGGTCGGGTCATCTTGGCCACCGAGCTCGCCGACACGATCCGCTCCCGGCCGATCCGGCCTCCGGTGAGGAAGATCTGGAGGTACTGCAGCAGGTCCGTCACGTTCGTTCGCAGCGCCCCGGCCCCGCGCAGGCACGTGTCCTCCCACCACTCCTCGCTCGGAACGAGCGAGTGGCGTTTCCCCGTCCAGCGCGGAGAGTAGAGCGTCGTGACCTCGGCCTGGCGGAACAAGATGCCGGTGTCGAAGGTGGTAGAGGTCATTCCGGCCGGTCGGAGGAGCTCCTCCTCGAGGAAGCTCTCGTACGTCCGCCCGGACACCCGCTCGATGATCGCCCCGAGGAGCCCGAACCCCTCGTTCGAGTAGCTGAAGCAGCGGCCGGGAGGCCCGAGGAGCGTGTATCTCTCCTCCGAAAGGTAGCGCATGAGCTGCTCGTAGGTATCGATCGGCACGTGGTCGGGGTCCACGCCGACACGCCGCGCGACACGAGGGTCATAGGGCGGGTCGCGCCGCACGCTGCGCATCGACGTGTAGTAGATCGACGGGAGTGGCGGCAGGCCGGAGCTGTGGGTCAGGAAGTGGTGGATCCGTATCGGCCGCCGGGAGCCCGCCCCGGGAATCCGGAGCTCGGGCAGGTGCCGGACCACGGGGTCGGAGACCTTGAGGAGCCCGTGCTCTGCGAGCCGCAGGATCGCGAGGGCGGTGAACGACTTCGTGACGGAGGCGATCCCGTAGACGGTCCGGGGGGTGGCGGGTAGCTTCGCCTCGCGGTTCCGGTACCCGTACCCCTTGACGAACGGCGCGCGCCCCGGCCGCAGCAGGCCGAGCGAGACGCCGGGGGTCTTCGCGCGGGACATCCCCCGCTCGATGATCCGGTCCAGCCCCTCGAGCCCCTGCTTCATCCCATCCCACCCTCGGCCGGGGAGAATCCCTGCCCGCATAAGCGTGTGAACTTCCCGGGTCCTGCCGGTCTTGGCGGAGGGCCGAGGCCCGGGGGAGGGGTCGGACCCGCGGATGGCCTCCCTCGACCGTACGGCCCGCCGCTTTATGTCCCTCTTCCGACTGGCTGGGTAACAGAGGCGATCGCGTGACGTCGGTAACCCTGCCTGAGCTCGACGCCCTCGCCCGACAGCTGGTCGGAGAGCGGCACGACCCGTTCAGCGAAAGGGCGTTGGCACGAGCCTACGAGGAGTACGTCTCCCGTCGGCCCCGCCCTCTCGCTCCGGTCGTCTTCGTTGGCAACGGTACGGAGTACCCCACCGTCTACGGCCTCCTCACGGACCCCAAGGCCAGTTCCGCCACGCTCGAGATCCGACCCGACCCCCCGCCCTCTCCCAACGAATGGGGATTTCTCCGACCCTTCGAGCGGATCGTCCTTCGCCCGGACGGTTCGGCTGACCTCCACCCGGCGATCCCCGGACCCCCCGAGCGGGGGATCGCTCGGCTCCTTCTCCGCGAGCATTACCTTCCTCGGTCACGAGGAGACGAGGACCGGGGCGCCGCTGGGGGGAATCGGGTCAACCTGGCCGCCAGCATCGGGACGCTCGACCGGGGGCTCATGGTCTTCCGCGAGCAGGGCCTCCTCCCGTTCTCGGTGGCGGTCGTGGTGTACCTCTCCGAGGAGCGGGTCCGCTACGAGTTCGACCTTCTCGGAACCACCTTGCTCCCCGACCCGCGCTCGGGTCGGCTTCCGCCGACACGTCGGGTCCGTCGGACCGCGCGTGTGAGCTTCGCGGTCGACCGGGTCATCGGTCGGGGCGACCTCTCGCTCCTCGCGGTGCGCTGCCTCGAGGTCCTCACCGAGTCCCAGGGCTTGACCTCGGTCGAGCTGGCCCACGTCTTCGGCGGCGTCCGGGAGCTGGTCGATTCCGCCCTCCAGGGCCTGGTCGCACGCCAGTTCGTGACGTTCGACCGTAGGACGGGCATCTACCGGCCGCGGATCGAGGCGTTCGTCCCGAGCGGGACCGAGCCCGCCACGACGACGATGCCGGGCGCCATCGGCTCGGATGCGATGCTCCGGACGAGCGTGCAGGAGCTGCTCGCGGCGGCCGACGCTCGGGCCGCGTGCCCTCTCTGCGGAGCTCCCTTGCCTCCGGGACCGAAGCAGATCCTCTGCGAGAACTGTTCGGCCAAGGTCGGACCCTCGGGTTGAACGGGCGGGCCTGTCGGGAGTCTCCGCCCCGGGCGGCTGGCGTCCGGGACCTTTGAACCCGAGTTCACTGGCTTAGAAGGCCAGGACTTTGTCCATGCTAAGCTACAGGCCCGGGAGCCCGACGGCTTCCGCCCTCC
>Ga0209039_10002883_pt1 | contig 14028 bp, 17 predicted proteins | sample BogFormECP12_OM1_FD_188238 | JGI IMG/M metagenome (GOLD analysis project Ga0209039, IMG submission 188238) | Bog forest soil microbial communities from Calvert Island, British Columbia, Canada - ECP12_OM1 (SPAdes) (version 2) | ecosystem: Environmental > Aquatic > Freshwater > Wetlands > Bog ...
ATCAGGACACGAACAACCTTCACGCCCACACAAAAACAATATTACAATTTTTCATTATTTATACCTGACCAAGACCCGGTCATCAACGATTCCGTGGTTTATAATAGAAAATGTAGGGGTAATTATTTTTATCAATTGCCCGTTTAATTAATAGTGGTGATCATGGCGATCGTTACAAAAACTCTTTCTTTCCAGACGAAAGGCAATGCGGATATGATCGATATCACTTCCAAAGTCCAGGACATCGTTTCATCCTCAGGAGTAAGTAGCGGCATAGTCACGGTATTCGTGCCGGGGAGCACCGCGTCGGTGACCACTATCGAGTACGAGCCGGGGCTTCTCAAAGATTTCCCGAAAGCCATGGATAAGCTAGCGCCGGCCGGAGAACACTATGACCACGACGCCCGGTGGGGCGACGGCAACGGGCACTCGCACGTAAAAGCTTCGACCATCGGCCCGAGCCTCGTGATACCGTTCGAGAACAAGCGGCTATTGCTCGGCACCTGGCAGCAGGTGGTCTGCGTCGACTTCGACAACCGGCCAAGGGCGAGAAATGTGATCGTCCAGGTAATGGGCGAATGATAAGCTACTAAGATTTAATGCTCAAAGGTATAACGTTGGCTGAAACAGCTGTTCAAATTAGATTAAGCCCATGATATGCGAGGGGATATACTCAGGCCTCGAAAAATTGCAGTTGCTTCTACTTTTATGAAAATAAGTGGTTTGGTTCAAATTAGATCAAGTCCACGATGTTCGAACTAAACGTGGTCGATACGACTTATTAGTTGGATATATTAAATGAGTTTATCATATGTTGGGCATCATCCAGATATTTGTTATAATATTCTTCGCTTGCAGAATAATCTATAGCATATGCCCTTGTTTCGGTAATATTAATTCCTGAATTTGTCGTTGGCCATGATTTATCTACTGTAAAAATTACCATGTCCCTTAAAGTCTTGTTATCCATCATTTCGCTAAAATTTATGGTATAGGCGGGGCGTCCCGCTAACGTTGTTAGAGATGTGTTGCTGAAATTTTTATTATATGGCCCAACGTTAGCCATTGTATAAGACCTGATAAAACCCCAATATGCAAAATCGTCTAAACTTGTGGGGCCAGCACTAGAACCTCCTTCTAATTCAGTTATTTGTAGACTGCATTTTGAAATATCCGATTGATTTATATTTGGCGGATAAAATGTGACGATTCCCACATTCCCAAAAATACTACCTCCGCCATCTAACAATGTCCAATTTGAAGGGTATCGAATGCTTATATTACCATTAGTATATAACGAGTAATTTAAACTTGGAATTTGACTGATATTCGCATTTAAAGAATAATTAGTACTATTGGCTTTATTACCAGAATTAGAAAAGATACAACCACTTATCGACAAAATTAAAGTTAATATACAGATGATTAGCAAGCTACGCTTCATACCCAGACCTATTTTATAATCATATCTATAAATATATAAGGCATCTCTCACGATCCTTAAACTGATTTTTAGTTAGCAGGCAAGATTTTGCACCTTTTTTGTTTATCTTATAAAAGTAAATTTGTGCCTTATTTACATTTATTATAGTAATAATTATTCTATGATTAATAAAATTGACCAAATGCTTAAGCATAAGTGACGTTTATGAAGATACAGCAAATTTTTAATATGGGAGGTTTTGAGTATTAAGCGAATAATATCTATATTTGGTATTTTGTGTATTGTATGTGTTGCTTTGTTATTAAGTGGGTGTACTGGATCGCAGGTTATTGCACCGTCAAATCAGGTTCAAATAACTGGATATAATCTTGATGTTTCTTATGCTGGTTCGACAAGTGGATATTTTGGACCATCATCACAGGCTTTATCTGGTACTGGACTAACTCTTAATGGGGGGCAACAATTTACGGATACCATCACTATATCGGATAGTGCAATACTTTTTAAGCATAGTATAGAACAATTTTCAGTAACTACACCTGGCTTCACATTAGATTCGGTTACTCCTAATCTGCCAATTACGCTTTCACCAGGGGGAAGTGTTACAATAACATTAACTTTAACAGCACCTAATGAGGATTATACAGGCCCAATAACCTATAATCTATACACAACATAAATCAATCATTTTTTTAATTTTTTTAAATTTTTAGCTTAGTATTGTCAGACATTTGAATTTTGTTGTTAATATGACAATTTGAATCTTCGATCTAGAAAATTTTTCAGATATATCAAACTATACAAAAATAACGATTACAGAATAAGAAGTTATATTATTAACTAAAACCCTTATAGATAATAGATTATGTTATCTGAAGATAAGAGATCGCCCAGTGAACCAAATTTACATCTATTCTTGATCTATAGTTTGATTCTAGATTAGTTTCTATAAGAGACTCAAATTTTTGATCGCTTGATTTTATTAATGATTGTATAACACTTGGAACAATAGCCTCATCTTTTCTTAAAGACATAAGTTCTTCAGTTATTCGATATTGTTCTTCTGGAGTTGCATTTTTAAAATCTTCAATCAATTTTTTCTTTAAATAAGTTATATCAGTTTCGGCTATTCTAAATTCCACCTTAATAAAGATAACTTAAATTTTCATATTATTAAATAAATTATTTATCTATAAGGCTATAACCAATTATACTTATCCTCTAAATCAAGCAAATAAATATGTAATATTAAACTAAGCCTGCCAGGAGATCACATAATCAACAAACAACAACTTACAACAAACCACTTATTTTCACAATAGTAGAAGCAACTGCAATTTTCGACACCCTGAGTATATCCCCCCATGATATGCGAGGGGATATAGTTAGCATGGCAAAAATGTCACACTTTTCTTATTGGCATAAGGAGGGGGGATCGGTTTTTAGGTCTTTCGTAACCTCGAGCACGTATATTTTGTTACAGAATGGACTGGTCCCGGTCAATACTGCGAATAAGAATCGAGCAGGTATATACCGTTTAGAACAATGATCACCCAAACTACAAACCGTTATATGTTTTAACTTATAGCCCAGCTTTTCGACATAATAAATAAAATCATCATTATCCAAAGGCTTGACGTGTGTCACATCTTTATAAAACATCGAGGATACAAAGACATTATCAGTATTAGGAAGGCAAATAATGATGCGCTTACACTTTTCGTGTGCCCATAATAGGATTTCTTCCCATTCATTAAATTGGCAATGCTCCAAGACGTGACTAAAAATAATCGTATCAAAGAAATCATTAATGTTACCAAGATCATGATACATGGCGGCCTTGTTATTTTTATCCCTATCAAGACCGAAAACTGTTATATCCCTTTGACTATTATATCCGAGAAATCCAAGACTGCTATTACCACAGCCAAAATCCAGGACTTTCGACCCATTCGTCATCAGCCTATTTAAAACATCCATATTAAGGCCAAAGTCTTTAGATCTCGGAATGGATAAGGATGTCTTTCTCCTATTAAATCCTTCAATATAATCAGACTTAACAAAAGAATCAAAGCTCATGTTATATCACCACCGCAAAAATAATTATAACCTCAATTGCCAATATCTCAAACATAAATTTCTTAATCATTTAACTTTTAACTAAATATATACTTTTTCGATAAAGTATAATTCACTAACTTGACAGAGCCTTAATATTTGGAATTCTCCAGGATATGCAATATACTTATTTTATAATTCAGTCGGGACAATAGACGTTGTACGTAAATGTCATGCTATTTCAGGACATTTCTCTTTTTATATCTTAATAATTCATTTGAGGTAAAATGCAGCTAAATAATATTATTAATATTATTAATTATCAGTTCTCTAAATATCAAAATAATTCCAAAATAGCGATTGTAAAATAAGAAGTTATATCATAACCCACTTTGAACAAAGATAAAATGATTAAAAATTAAGGCCACTTCATGTTTTGTGTGGCCTTAAAAATCAAAATAGGTGCTTAAGTTTTAGTATCTTCTTAAGCAATTTAGATTAGGAACTGATGGCTTATCTTACTGTGATCTGTTTCTTGTTTTCCCAGGTACCATGCAGGTTGCAGCATTCCCGGGCCACCAGGATAGTGCTCTTCTCCAGCTTCACCCGGAAGGTCATTCTGGGCTGGGAAACGACGGGTATGAGCATGGCACTGCCGATCTTCATGTTGCCATCAGTCCGGCCCAGGCTTAAACACTCAATGAAATGTGCCGGCTCGCTCGGATGGTCGATGCCCGTGCCGACGTTGATGGTCACGTCGAACGGCTTATTCGCTTCGACGGTGTCGGGACACTCGATCCTGGGCCAGTGCTTCTTCTCAAGGTCCGTCATGTTCTTCGGGTCTTTAGGGTAATTGATCTGCTCAAACAGGTTAGGCGGCGTCTGCGCCGATTCGGTTCTCATCATGATATTCACCACTTATAGGGGCTTATGCTCCTGATGTTTGTACAATAATTAAATCAACATATAAATTCCAACGTATAAATAAAGTTCCCGAAGAAAGAATTTTTTCCGGAGATATCGCAGGACGAGAAAATATTTACGCACAAATCGTATATGGGTGCTTGCTATGTCCCTGAAAGCCCTCGGTATCATCATTTTGCTTGCATGCTTGCTTTTATCGTCGATACAGGTAGCAGCGCAGTCCGCGAGCCAGACGGCCGGCGAGGCTCAGCAAACGCTGTACTGGTCGCCGGTGACGCTGGCGAACCCGGGCTCTTCGTTCAGTCTCGAGGACGCCCAGAACGTTAATTATTCCCAGTATGACCAGTTCGGGGCGCAAAACGTCCACGTTTCGGTCATTACCGCTCAATTATACTTGAATGGTGTACCGTACCACATGGCCAACGTCGACATCACCTTCTCTTCGGATAATGACAGCGTGGCAGTGCTTGAGCCGAACAGGACGAGGCCGAGCGACGCCAACGGGCAGGCCAAAATATTGCTGATCGCCAACAATACGGTCGGCGAGGTGAACATCACTGCCCGGTCGATGATCTATTACGGGCACGAGCTGAGCGATACGTGTACCGTGCACGTGGTCGGATGGGGCACCGTCTCCGGCATCGTCTCAGATGAAAATAAAAATGGAATACCCGATGCCACCGTTACGCTGTGGAAATGGAACGGGACGGCGAACGTCGAAATGCTGAACGCCAGCGACAATCCCCAGCTTTCCAATGACCGCCCGACCATCGGTTTCTATACCTTCGTGTATGTGCCCGTGGGCTCATATAACGTGACGGCAGAAAAAGAGGGGCATATCTACTACAGACTTTTTAACATGTACCAGGGACTCGGGACGGTGACGGCGAACGTGGCCATACCAGACTATGCGTATAGCGTGCCAGCAACAGCCACCCCCACCATGCCGGCAACGGCAACTCCATTGCCCTCGGAGCAGTCCACGGCACAGCCTCTGCCTACGCCTGCGATACCTGTGATATTAGCGATCGGCGCGCTATTTACAGCATTTTTACTAAAACGTAAAGAATAATATTTTTATGAAACATGCTTAACTTGAAAAATAATCTTTAAAATATCAATATTTTTAATTTTTTGTTCCGTATATGGAATAATCTATCGATAACTATTTAACCGATTGTGTGATAACTTTCGTATATAAAGGGGGCAAAAACCATTAGTAAAAATGAACACATGACAGGCGATGTGAAGGGCATACCAATAAACGCCCTATTAAAAAAGTTATCAGAGCAATCCAGTAGCGCTGAACGGCACAAGTTTTATCCGAGGGTAGCCGTTAAAAATACGGACATACACACCGAGGAAGATGTCGACTCCATAAAGAATTACGTGGAGAGCATTGAGAAGGATTTCGCCAGTTCCGCCCAGAATGTGCTGGACCAGATGAATTTATCCCACCTTATGACCAGGAAGAAACGCTAGAATTGGATAAACCTTAATACCCGGAATTGTGTAAAAAGCCGACGGCAGTGTCCAGGGCCACGATGGCAATGCCGCCGACGATGATGCCGCCCGTGAAGCCGACGTCGATGCCGAAGAGATGCATGCAAACGGCCACGGCCCATATGTAGGTCCCCGCGAGGATGCTCAGGTACAAAGTGCCATGGTCGTACCTCCTATTACGGCAAAAAACGAATTTATGCACCAGGATGACACCGAGCAGGATCGCGATGTATTCAACGAGATAAAAGATCGGATCATGCATGGTCTAACCCCTGCCCTTATAAATTTACAAATTATTATGTAATAGCCACGTTTTTAAACCATCTTGAAATAAAGCACGACCTTAAAAGGGCTATCGATCGCATAGTATATCATTAATAAAATGTGCTCTTCCGCCCTTTTGGGATGGGTATTATTTGAATTTGGCTAATAATTCCATGGGTGAGATTTCCCCATTCAAATTTCCATTTCCTCCTGTCGGGTATCACAGAGACACAGATTTTTTTTAGAATTTGAGACTCAGAGAGCTCAGAGCAGGTTTATTGGGTTTCCTGAGACACAGAGTTTTATTAGGACACGGTTGAGGAATAAACAAGTAAATGAGCTATGATGAAATTGTCAATGGTTGCACATTTTTAATCAGCCCTGTCTTTAATAAAACTCTGTGTCTCAGAAAAACAAAAAATGAATCCTCTGTGCACTCTGTGTCCTCTATCATAAAAAAGAGTTCTGTGTCTCTGTGATACCCGACAGGAGGAAATGGCAAACGGCATAAAACATGTCTCGCAGGGCAACACAAGTCAAGACCCATTACCTTAAAAATCCATAAGAAATAAATTACAATAACTCTTCCGGAATAAACCATCCCAAAAGCGTGGAAGAAACAAAAATATTAAATAAAATGTGAAAGAGGGCTAATGTATTTTGGTGCCCGGCGCCGAGGGCTTCTCCGGCGTCAGCAGCGTCGCACCGTTAGAGTCCGCAGCCATCATCATGCCGTTCGACTCTACACCCATGATCTTTGCAGGCTGGAGATTGGCGATGACGATGACCGTCTTGCCTACCATCTCCTCCGGCGTATACTGCTCGGCGATGCCGGCCACGATCTGCCGCGGCTTATCCTCGCCCAGGTCGACCATGTTCTTCAGGAGCTTTTTGCTCCCTTTGATACGTTCGCTGGACAGGACCTTTCCCACGCGGATGTCAAGCTTGCCGAACTCGTCTATGGAGACGTACTCGGCCTTTTTCTCCTCGGGCTTCTTGCCCGCGGCCCTGGCTTCGGCGATGGCAACGCGCTCGTTGAGTATCTTCTCCATTTCTGCGATCTTTTTATCCTCGATCTTGGCGAATAGGATGACGGGCTTGGTCCTCTTGAGATTTCCGTCGTATGGCGTTAGCGCATTTTCCAGCGGCTCCATAGCCAGCTTAGCCTTATCGTATCCCAGCATGCCCCAGATCTCCTCGGCCTTCGCCGGCATCGAGGGCCAGGATAGGATCGCCAGTGCTTTCACGATCTGCGCACAATTGTACAGGACGCTCTGGCAAGTAGCCGGGTCTTCCTTGATCAGCTTCCAGGGCTCATGGCCCTGGAAATACGTGTTGCCGAAATCAGCCAGCGTGATCATCGAGTCGCAGATCTTCTTGAACTCGTAGTTACCGATCTCCGCCTTCGTGGTGTTAACGGCCAGCTGGATCGCATCGCTCACGGAAGGCTCGATGTCGCCCTTGAGGTCAACGTTCTTTGACTCGACAAACGTAAGCACGCGGTTCACGAAGTTACCGAAACTGCCCACGAGCTCCTTGTTCACCTTCGTCTGGAACTCTTTCCAGGAGAAGTTGATGTCCTTGGTGTGGGACGTATAGCTCAAGATGTAATAGCGTAGCAGGTCCGGATGGAAGCCGTGCGCCAGGTAATCGTCATCGACCCAGACGATGTATCCCCGGCTCTTGGAGAATTTTTTGTCGTTGATCTTGACCATGCCCGACGCCACCACGCCCCATGGGAGCGTATAGCCCGCGCCCTTGAGCATGGCCGGCCAGAAGATACAGTGGTGGTAGATGATGTCGCCGCCGATGAAGTGGATGATGCGGGAATCGCCCTTCCAGATGGTCTCCCAGTCCTTATTGACAGCGTTCATGTACTCTTCGGTGAAGGCAATGTAGCCGATGGGCGCGTCCACCCAGACGTACACCACGAGGTCCTCGTGGCCCGGGAACTTGACCCCCCACTCCAGATTCCGTGTAATGCACCAGTCTTTCAGGTCTTTTGCCCACTCCTTCGCATAGTTCACGTTCGAAGTGGCATGCAATTGATTCAGGTAATCGGTGAGGAACGGCCCGAACTCCGATAGCTTGAAGAAAAAGTGCTCTTTTACCCGGGTCTCGGCCTTGCCGCCGCAAATACGGCATCTTGGGTCCAGTATGTCGCCCGGCTCCAGGTGTTTTTGGCAGCCGAAATCGCACTCATCGCCCCTCGCCAGCGCGCCACAGTAGGGACATGTACCCTCGACATAGCGGTCCGGCAGACCACGGGCGCATTTCGGGCAGTAGGCCACGCTGATCTCTTTCGGGTACACGTAGCCGTTCTTTTCCAGGTCCATGACGATGGACCGGGTCCGCTCGTGGTTCTCGATATCGTCAGTGCTGCCGTAGTGGCTGAAATCGATCTCGAAATTCTTGAAAGTCTGCTCAAAGACGAGGTGATACTTCTTGATCAGCTCGCCCGGCGTCGTGTGCTGCTCTTCGGCATTGACGACAATGGGCGTGCCATGGGTATCGGAGCCGCAGACAAAGGTCGTGTCCTGGCCCATCATCTTCAGAGTTCTCACGAACATATCCGCAGGTATATACGTTCGGAGGTGGCCGATGTGCGCGGCGCCGTTCGCATAGGGCAGGCCGCAGGTCACCAGTACAGGTTTATTGCATGGGAACTCTGACATAATACTCGATTCTCCTTTACGATAGTTAAGTCTCTCTCGACTTAACGATATTTAAACCCTTATAGGCGGCTTGTATTGTATATAGTTTACCGTTTTGACATGAAAAGTAAATTCAAAATGGGCCGACGGATGCGGGTTTTGGTATTTTTGCCCGGCAATTGGTCGGGCCCGGGGATGCCATAACTTCAGGTGCTCCGACCTTTTTTAAAAAAATAAGTTGAGAAACGTTTAGATGATACATTTTAATTATCATTGAGGATGGATCCATGATTCAAAAAGATAAACGCTTAGTGACACTTTTATTGATCTTCACGGTGCTCGGAGCCCTGAGTATCGTGATGCAAGAGGGATATACGGCTCTAGCGCAGGGCGATAACGGCCAGCCATTTCCGAGTTTCCCCGTAAGCCCGGTACCCATACCGAGCTTACCGGTGCCGTTCCCGCACCCATTCCCGAGCTCGACGCCGACGCCGACGCTGACCGCCACGCCGACACCAGTACCCTCGGTAAAGCCATCGCCGACACCCGCTCCGACGGCCACGAACTTGTATGGCACGATCACCAATAGCAATGGTACCCAGATGGCCGGAGTACTGGCATTAGTAAAGAATAGCTCGGGCGCCCAGTATTCGAGCACATCGGACAACGCCGGCTACTATATGATCTGTCACGTACCGTTCGGCAACTATACCATCGCGTTCATCTGGAATAACACGACGGCTAAGTCCATGAACCTGGTCATGAACCATTCGACACAAAAATTAAACGTGACTTTGCCGGTCAAAACATGAGTTTCAGGTAAACGGTCATGAATGCTTTATAGCGATGGCTATCGGCTCGAGCTCGTCCAGGCGGGATGTCAGGTGGAACCTCAAATAGAGATAGCCGGCGGCACATACGACTTCCAGCGTCCCGAGGATCAGCCACATCATGACGATGTTCTTCGCATAGCTATCCATCAGCTGGCCTCCGATGGCCGGCCCCAGGGCATTACCCGAATTGCCGATGAAGCCGTTCACGCTCATATATCGGCCCCGGGCCTCCGGCGGCGCCATCTGGGCGACCATCGTCTGGGAGGATGGCGTGACCACGAGCTCTCCCATGGTGATGATGAACATCGTCCCGAAGAGCATCCAGAAGCTGGTACAGAGCCCAACGATCGCAAAGCCCGCAGCATACAACATGGAGCCGAGGATGAGCGACGTCGTCAATTTAAAGCGCTCGAGGTAGCGGGCGATCGGGTACTGGAAGAAGACCACCATGAAGCCGTTAAGGGAGAATAACAGGCCCACCAGCGACGCGGACAGGTGCACGAAGCTCCCGGAGAACGTGCCATAGGTGGTGAATAATTGTGAGTAGACGAGCGAGCCCAGGGCGCCAACGATGCAGTAGAACAGGAACGGGTTATCCTTCCAGATCTGGACGTGATGCGCCTTCGCTTCGACCGGATCTATAACAGGCTTCGTGTCGTGCAGCATCCAGATGGAGATGAGCATGTAGACGCCGCTGGTCACGGCCGTAAGCATGAACATGACCGCGTATGAGTATGATGCCAGTATGCCGCCGAAAATGGGGCCCAGGGCGAACCCCAGGTTGGTGCCGATGCGCAGCAGGCTGAAGGCGCCGTTCCTTTCTCCGGGCTCGACCAGGTCAGCTATCATGACCTGGGGCACGCTGCGGTATAGCCCGCCGGAAATTTCTTTCAGGACCATTAAAAGTAAAAAATCGATAAAGCCCAGGTTCGCCAGGATGGCATAACCGAGCAGGGCGAAGGAGACCATCTGCAGGAACAGCCCGATGTTGATCATGATCTTTCGGCCGAAACGGTCGCAGAGCTCGCCGCTGACGATCTGTACGATGCCGCCGGAGGCCGCGGCAACCATCAGCGCTATGCCGATGCTGGCCATCGGGATCCCCCGGTACTCGTATAAATATAGAGAAACGAACGGGTAGGCTATCGAGGTGCCAAAGGTATTGATCAACCCGCCTGCTACCAGTATCCATATTTGCCGGTCATAGCGGGAAAAGATACTCTCGGCCATTGGTCGCTTGTAAATGTTTTAATTCTATATATGCCTGATGTAGGCGTTTCATAAATAATCTTAAATGGAATGTTGTGAATTAAACATCTTTTTAATAAGGTGAAAAATAAACCTACCCGGTTAGTCGACAACCGGTTTTGTTCTAACCGATGTGTAAGCTATTTATATGAATACTAATAATTTTATATTGTTATTATGATAATTCCTAGGTTCGATGAGCTCGTCACGATGGGCCAGCTAAAGAAGTGGCAGGACATGCTTGAAAAGGAGCGCAAAGCCCACCACCTGACATATCTTTTCTGGGAGACCACGAGGGCATGTAACCTGCGGTGCAGGCACTGCGGCAGCGACTGCAGCGTTGCCCGACAGGACGAGCTCACGACCGCCGAGATCAAGGGCGCCTTAAAGTCCATCGCGGAGGATTTTGACGCCCGGTCCATCACCATTGCCGCCACCGGCGGCGAGCCGCTGGTGAGAACGGACCTTTTTGAAGTCATGGGCTATGCCCACGACCTGGGGTTCAACTGGGGCATGGTCACGAACGGCATGCTCGTTGATCCGGACGTGATAGAAGAATGCCGGCAGGCCGGGATGTCCACGGTCACGGTTAGCCTGGACGGCCTGAAGGAGTCCCATGAATTTATGAGGAAGGGCGTTTCCTTTGAGAAGACCATAAACGCCCTGAAGCTTTTTAAGGAGTCCGGATATTTCGGCATCGTTGAGGCGGCCACCTGCGTAAGCCAGTATAACATCGGCGAGCTTCCGGCGCTCTATGAGCTGTTGAGCGACCTGAAGATCGACGAGTGGAGGCTGCTGACGATCATCGCCATCGGCCGGGCACGGGAAGACCCGATGTTCCGGCTGCGGCCGGCCCAGTTGAGATCTCTTTTGAGCTTTATCGAGGAGCGTAGAAAGAAAAAGGGAGGCCTCAAGACGAGCTTCGAGGAGGAAGGGTTCCTGGGCGTCCGGTATGAAGGTAAGGTGCGGAGCCGTTTGTATTATTGCCCTGCTGGTATTAACATCGCCAGCATCCTGAGTAATGGCGACATCGGCGCTTGCCCGAATTTGCCCGAGCAATTCGTCCAGGGGAATATCAGGAAGAGCCGGTTCAAGGATGTCTGGGAGAACGGATACCGGATCATGCGAAACCTGGAGTGGAAAAAGCGCGGCCCCTGTGTTCATTGTAAGTGGTGGGATTTTTGCCGCGGCAACAGCATGCACCTGTGGGACTTTAACGCGGAAATGCCGTCGGTCTGTCACCTGAAGCTCCTGGAAGAGGGAGAAAAGCCTTAGCGCTTGCAGCGTGGCCATTTATGGGTAAATCGCTGAACGAAAGGTTTATTAACAATTATATATTAATAATTATATATGCAAGCTATTCGGGTGTTAGAGAAATATCTTCATGTGGGTGTGCTCACCCAGCTATTCATTTCTTCCCTTGCTGTCGCACGGATCTCACTGGACAACATTACAGGAATATTTTCGCTTTCTAAGTACATGTCCGTCGACCTCATGAACCTCGTTCCCACGACTTTTTACGGAATGCCGGTCATGGTCTCGACCCCCACGCCGACGCCTACACCGTTACCGGCTAACGTAAGCGCGATCATATCATCTGTCTTACCATCATGGCTCCAGGGCTATACGCCTACGGGCAGCCTATCCCAATCGGCGGGCCAGTCTATGATACCATGGTCCATCCCCTACATTCAGAACTCGATGTTCACGTCGGCACCGGTACAGGCCGGCGCTTACCATTTTCCGTTCATGAACGCTTTCCCGAGTTTTGCACAGGGGCTGGGCTCGTTCATGATGTTCGCCGCTGCCATTCTTATATCCCTCTGGGCAGTGGGCGGCTGGGCAGTCTGGGGCGGGGTATGGTACATCAAGTCAAAAAAGAAATAAGCCTTGAATAGCGGGCGAATGCACAGCAACTAACGAGCGATAGGCTTATTTATTTTAATAGCGTAATTATTATATATGTCATGGGTAGTGAGGATCAAGGGACTCTTAGGTAAAGGAGTAATTAGACAGTCAGTCATTTCTTCCATGGCGGTCATCACAACGTTCACATCGCTCGCCAAAGCCGCCACGGTCAACGCTTTTAACCCGCTCGATTCACAGATACGGCCATTATACGGCATCGCCGTGCCCATAGTGAAATACGGCCCTCCGCCGACGTCGTCGCCGCTGCCGATAAACCCCGGCCAGCAACCCTTCGACTGGCAGAATATATGGACGCCGCCTTGGAGTGCGGGGCGCCAGCCGTTCCAGTTCACCACGCCGGATCTCAGCCACTGGTTCCCGTCATTCCCGAAGCTGATGGGCATCGTAACGTCGGACATGCTGGCCATCGTCGGAGTCATCGCATACATAGCGTTGATCATGTGGGCGGTCTGCGGCTGGACCGTTTGGGGAGCGGCCTGGTACGTCGGGTCGAAGTATAAAAAGAAATAGTCGGGTCGGCCACATACAAGAGTGCTGGATGTGCATGCGATAGCATAGAAAACGCTGAACACAAAGCTTATTATTAATTATTTAATAATTAATATATATGCATCTGGCGGGCAAGCTTAAAAAATACTTAGGTATAGGTATTATAGGTCAGCTTATCGTGGCGCTGACGGCAACGATAATGGTCATATTTAACAATATTACAAGCTTTGTCATTGCTTTCAAAGGGTGGACCGTCGACCTCGACCTTGTCCCGACGACATTTGGCTATCCCGTCATGGTAAAATACGGCTCCCCCGATCAGAATGCGTTTATCCCGACGCCTACGCCGACGCCTTCCCCCTTTCTGATATCTGGTAACGGGAATGCTCTAAACCATATATTATCAGGCTTCACGAGTCATTTGCCCTCATTCTCGATGCCGTCCCTCAACTCCCAAACATCGACCATATCGCCGCAATGGTCTTTTGGAATGCCCAAATTCATGGGCATGAACTTATTTTCTCCCATGGGCTTCATGTCTCTCATGGGCTTTGTCGTCTCCATAATGCTCCCGCTTTGGATAGTATGCGGATTGACCTTCAAGGGAAGCATCTGGTACTTCAGGAACAGGAATAAAAAATAACAGGTTCTTCCGCGCTTTTGGGATGGCTTATTCCGGAAG